>ERZ1740065.208-NODE-208-length-28463-cov-6.072902_pt1 | contig 28463 bp, 31 predicted proteins | sample MGYA00581738_ERZ1740065 | MGnify/ENA primary metagenome ERZ1740065 (study PRJEB43018, sample SAMN04849749) | marine metagenome | isolation source: floating plastic debris | place: Pacific Ocean | collected 2008-09-01 | study: EMG produced TPA metagenomics assembly...
ATCACTCTCAGTCCAAAATAAGAACCCCCAACACGCTTCTGTCCAACCAGCATAGGTTTTGCAGCCAACTGTGAGATCAAGACTCTGCAAGAGGCCGCACCGCAGTATCCGAAACAAGGCTCAGTTCGCAAAAGTTCTCGGTCAAAGCACTACTCTTTCGATCTTAAGGCTCTCTTAGGTGCGCATGGCGATATCGGAGCGCCATGCAAGTTCTTTGCCCTTTGTGTCGCCGCGCTTGCTTTGGGGTCGTGCTTCTCTGGCCCTAGTGGCTATCCGGGAGACGCTTTGTTTCGCATCGCCGAAGATATCACGACCATCGCATCGGACGAGAATCAGGGCTGGGACACGGGCTCGAAGGGCCATCTTAAAGCAGCGAACTACGTTGCTAAACAGCTGTGCGCCAATGGCGTCGAAGCAGCTACAATGGAACCGGTGCCGCCGCGCGAGTTTTCGCGCGATTGGCCATCCGATTGGACGACAGGCGGCTTTCTCTCGAGCCCATTGCGGAGTTTTTCATTGGCACGCCCCCGGTCGCAAGATCTTGCGCCATTGAGCGTGAAGCGGTTTTCGTGGAATATGGTCCAGACGCGCCGGAACACGGCGTGGACGAGCTTGGCACGCGTGATCTGAACTGGAAGATAACCGTGGTCATGAGCGGTACGCAAACCGGCTTGACACCTGCGATTGCAGCGCACTTGGAAGCGGGAAAGCTTGGGCGGCTGTCGCGAACCGGCGCTATCCGGTATCTTCGCGTTGACACGTAAACCGGCGAGCGCCGACTCTTATACGAAAGACTGAAACGTGCGCGGGACTTTGCCAGCATGGCCCGGACCAACAAGGCAAGCGAAGCGCAATCGCCTTCGGATTGATCGCATGCTCGGCCACGCTTGGCCCGCACCGTTGGATCAGCTCTTCGAAGGCTCGCACAATTCCTACGCGCAGCTGGGGCGGATGGCGGATGATGGGGCGCGGCACTGGTCGGCCTGTTCCCCGTCAGCGCCTTTGACAGAGTTTACCGGTTAAAGTCTAGAAGAGCTTTGGTTCTCGCCGTAGTGACGAAGGAATGAAGACGAGAACCAAAAGGCTTAAGCCGAAGCAGCCCGCTGAGCAGGTTGTTAAGGACATGCGCCATCGCACGCGGCGGCACTTCTCAGCAGAAGCCAAGATCAGGATCGTTTTGGAGGGCCTGCGCGCTGATGATAGCATCGTTGAGTTGTGCCGACGTGCTGCATAGATCACGCTTGCTCAGCGGCAACGGCCCGAGCTACATGGCTGAAGAGCTGGCTGACTATCTCGGCAAGAACGACATGGATCATGTGCGCGGCGCGCCCTTCCATCCGCAGACACAGTGCAAGATCGAGCGCTGGCATCAGACGCTCAAGAACCGTATTCTGCTAGAGAACTACTTCTTACCTGGCGACTTGGAACGCCAGATCGAGGCGTTCGTCGAGCATTACAACCACCAGCGCTATCACGAGAGCGTCGACAACGTCGCATCTGCCGACGCCTACTTCGGTAGAGCTCACGCCATCATCAAACAAAAGATGCTAAAATATCGACGCTTGCTTCACCGCAAGCTCGCTGCGTAAACTGAGACCAACAAACGAGGACTATCCTCCAAACGATCAACCCTAAGTCTGTGCCAACTTCCTGACGACGAACACGCATTTATTGGTTACGAGAATGCGGCCAAAATTGATGGACTAAGTTGGCTATCATCGTCCTTAGCAGCCAGGTCAGCGACCAATCCCCCAGAACCCGCGATCATGGTAATCAGTTATCGGAAATGAGGCAATTCTAGGCAAAGTGGTTGTGTCGCCCATCCGAGCGCGCGCAACTCACCATTATTGCCACGCTCTCATCAATATCACTCTGCAACGCGCTCGCTACCAAAGTCTATGAGGAATACGAATTGGGACCAAGGCCAAAGGACACTGATTGAATTATCGCCTGTTCGAGCGTCTCACCGCCCGGCAACACTTTACTAGAAAGGGCACGTTTTAATATCCTTTCAGCCGCCTCGGCGTTGTGGTTGGCGTTTGCGATCAAAATACCAGCTAAAGCCGAGGAGAAACTTGATCGATCAAGCCGCATCGCGATCTCGGCCTTACGCTTGCCTTCCTCGATATCACCGCCGAGCACATCCATAACCGCAAGCGAGCCGTGCGCTTCTGAGAATGTGTCGTCGGTGTCCAATGCCTTTCTAAACCGCTCTTTGGCGGCCTCGCCATCGCCAGCGAGAAGGTGAGCCCAACCAGCAGCGATCCAAGAACCAAGATGATCCGAAAACTGTTGAGCGCCTTTATCGATCGCGGACGCCGCGCTAGAGTAGTCTTGGCGAGCGAGCGAGACGAGGCCTCTGCCAATCTCAGCGCGCGGGCTTTTGTGCCCATTCGCCAAGGCTTGTTCAAACAGCGCCTCGGCTTCGTCGAGCTTATGCTCGCCGAGTTCAAGCGCGCCCAGAGTGGTCAAAGCATCAGGATGTCTCCCCCCTTTTAGCGCAGCATCCTTTGCGAGATCAGGCCGATCAATGTCCATCGCCAACACCGACACAGATGCATGGAGCGGCGCGTAGTCGGGATGTTTGGCAATGTATCGATCCATTTTAGCTTCCGCCTCTTCAAATCGGCCAAGCTCATGAGAGATTTGCACGTCGAGCATGGCCGCCTGGGCTAGCTTGTCCGTAAGGCTTAGAGTGATCAGCTCAGCGCTGCTCTCGAAGTCACCTGATAGCGCAAAGCTCCAAGCTACATTAAAGATCAGCCCTTCATCATCGGGATTGTCTTGTTGCGCGACATCAAACCAACGGCGCGCGGTCTGCTGATCTCCAGCTCTCATCGCTGCAATACCCGCAAGATTAGCCATCTGCCCAGCCAAGGGCTCAACCTCATCTAGGCGCTCAAGAGTCTCTTGAGCTAGCCTGCATTGATCGGCCGCCAGCGCAGCCTGTGCCACATCCGCCAGAAGCGCCGGGTTTTCAGGGTCGGATTCGAGAAATTGGATCAAGGTCTTGAGCTGATCGGTTGGCTGATCGTTCATGCTTCCGGTTCTACCTTTCGATGACCTATGCCGCGTCTTGTTCGGGAAGCTTCACGATTCCAAAACTGCTTAGCGAAGTCCGCAAGGGAATCTCATCCACGGAGATCACCGACAAGTGGGGCATCGTGCGCTGCGCCAAACGGACCATAGCTCTGCGAATGGGGCCCGCGCAAAGCAGCACCGGATTTCGCCCCTGGCGCACCATGTTATCAACCAACGGTGCGAGCGACTGAAGGAGCTGCGCAGCCAAACGCGGATCGGCTGAAATGAGGTTCTCAGACTGCCCGCTGCCGAGATGCGAAATTATCCGATTCTCGACACGCGGATCAAGGCTGAGCACCGACAGATCGCTGTTCTGCCCGCGTAAGGATGAGCAAATGGACACCGCGAGATGCTCGCGCAGTTTTTCGCTAAGCGCGACCGGATCTTTTTCCTGTCGGCCAATATCGACAAGCGTTTCGAGGATTAGATCAATATTCGCTATCGACACTCGTTCCTGAAGGAGATTTTGTAGAACTCTCTGCACGTCAGAAGCGGTCACGACATTTGGCACCAATTCCTCAATCAGACCAGGCTGACGTTCCCGCACTTGATCGAGAAGTTCGACTGTGGCCGCGCGAGTAAGCAAAGCCGATATTTCCGATTTCACCACTTCGCTAAGATGCGCTGTAAGCGCCACTTCAGGCTCGACCACAGTGTAGCCCGATTGCCGCGCGGAGGCTGCGCTTTCAGGATTTATCCAAATTCCTTCTAGTCCATAGGCCGGTTCCTTTCCCGGTATTCCATCAATCGCCTTGGCTTCGGCGTTTTGCTTCAGCGCAAAGACCTTGTCTGGGTGCACCAAACCTTTTCCGTAGGCGTCACCAAATATAGCAATTTCATAATCAAGCCCGCCCAGATCGCTGTTGGCCAAAATCGTGACTTTGGGATGTGCAAACCCAAAAGTGTGCTCGATGGATTCGCGCTGCTTGCTTATGCGATCAAGAAGAAGCGCCTGCTTGTCCTCCCACGCCTTCATCAGTTCCGAGCCCAAACGCAGTTCGATACAGGCCATACCCTTTACCGAAAGCGTCTGATCCTCTTTCTTAGATTCGTTTTCTTGGGGTCCGATCTCTACGGCTTTTTCGCGGATGCGTAGCCAAGCGAAGAAAGCAACTGCCCCAACAAGTACGATGGGCCATTTGGGCATGCCGGGTAGCAGCAGCATAAAGACGAGGATAGCGGCCACGATCAGGGGGATGCGCGGTACTGAAGCCAACTGATTGAATATCTCGGTGCTTAACTGTCGGTCCGCCGCAGAGCGCGTCACGATGATACCCGTAGCCACGGCTATTATAAGCGCGGGCAGCTGGGTCGCGATGCCATCTCCTATCGTGAGCAGTGTAAAGCGCTGCATGGCCTCGGGCCATGACATCCCCATCTGGGCAACACCGACGATTAAGCCAGCGATGATGTCAACAAGGACAATGATGACGCCTGCGATTGCATCGCCCTTCACGAATTTGCTTGCGCCATCCATCGCGCCATAGAAATTCGCTTGTCTTTCGAGCTCTTCGCGCCGCTTTTTCGCTTCATCCTGGCTTATCAGCCCCAAGTTCAAGTCGGCATCGATGCTCATCTGCTGGCCAGGCATCGAATCCAGCGTAAATCGCGCTGCGACCTCTGAAACGCGTTGCGCCCCACTTGTTACAACCACGTACTGAACAACGACAAGAATAACGAAGACGACAAGCCCGATAACGAAGTTTCCCTGAACGGCGTAAGACCCAATTGAGTCGATCACCTCTCCCGCATCGGCACCCGTCAGAATGAGGCGCGTCGCCGCGACATTAAGAGAGAGCCTGAAAAGGGTCGCAACCAAGAGGAGCGATGGGAACGTCGAAAATTCAACCGGCTTGTCGACATAGAAAGTGAGCAAGAGGATTGTGAAGGCGAATCCAAAGTTCACGATGATCGCGAAGTCCAGCAGAGCCGGAGGAATTGGCGAAAACAGGATGACTAAAATGGCCAAAGTGCCAACAACAAGCGCTAGATCCTTGTTGTTGGCAAACGCTTTTCCGATCATGGTACGCTCTCATGACTCGTTTGGCCAACATCAAGCGCACTCGTCACGAGCTTGCGATAGTGCCAGGCAACCCTTCGGTAGTGCTGAGCCGGTATTTCCAGCCCCACGCTGCAAACCGCGTAGAGCTCCCTTGCAAGCGGCGGATTGGAAACAATAGGTACGCTGTGCAGATTAGCCTTACGTTTGATCAACAGCGCGAGGTGATTGCGCCCCATCGCGCGCACCTTGGGTGCGTTGTCGATGTCGGGGCGATATGCCAACACCACCGCATAGTGTTCAGGATTGACGATCACCATATCGGAGCCGGGCACTTGGCCAAGGCTTTCCGACTGCTGCCGCATTTGCTGGTGCAAGTCTTTGCGTTTTTGCTTCATTCGCGGCTCGCCTTCGCGATCCTTGATCTCTCGAGTGAGTTCGCGCCGGCTCATACGCATTTGTTTTCGAAATTCCCCGCGCACGATGATCTGATCAATCCCAGCAAAGATCAAAGACAAACCAATAAATACATAGAGCAGCCATTGCGCCGATTCCTTCATCGCCAAAGCGAGCGAGCTGGCGCTGACCAAACCGATCCCAAAGTAAGCGATGGCCGCGCTCACAACGAACCATGCGGCAGCGCAGTAGGCTGTGAACTTTACAAGATTCTTGAGAGTCTCTTTAACCGTCTTAAGATTGAAAAGCCGCTTGAGACCCTGGGCTGGGTTTAGCCTTTTGAAGTCAGGTTTGAGCGGATGCGTTGTGAAAATTAGGCCTCGCAATTGCAGTAAGTTCAGGGTGATAAGCATGGTGGCAACTATGCAACCAAAGACAATCAACGGCTGAAACAGCGACCAGTACACAAACCTAATGAGGGATACAGCTTCGTTCGCGTCGCCACGCCCATCGACACCAGAGACAAAGGTATGCCGCATCACCGCTGCGACCTGCACAACAAAGTGTTGCCCTGATAGGATAGCGGCGGCAGCCAGCGCCATCAGACTGGCGGCAAAACCAAGATCCATCCCGCGCGCCACCTGGCCCTTTTCCCGCGCTTTCTTTAGCTTAAACGGGGTAGGTTCCTCCGTCTTGTTCTGCTCCTCGCCTTGCTCGCTCATGCAGCGAACTTCCAAAAGTCGGCGGGTCCAGTCACCGCGAGCCGAATCAGGCGCAGATACGGGCCTAGCGCAAGGGTCATGCAAATGGGGAGCGTAACGAGCATAATCATCGCCTTCACCTGAAAACCAAGCAGCAAAACGTTCATCTGAGGCAACGTCCGGCTGAGAATGGCGATCACGAGATCGGCTAGGAAAATAGCCAGCATCGACACGCCCACCAGACCAATCGCCAGCAAGAAGAGCGTGGAGACAAACCGCGCCACCGCCGGCAGATCGGCGCCAAGCAGCGTGTATCCGATTGGCAGAGCGTCAAAAGATGCGGCCCATAGCGCTATCAGGTCGTATTGAGCTCCAACGCTGAAGAAGATCGCAGCAGCGCCATAAGACAGTATCGTACCCGCTAGAGGGGTCTGCGCATTCGTTGTTGGGTCCGCCAACATAGCAAGTCCGAAGCCGGCTTGAATATCCACTGCGCGCCCGGCCCAAAGGATAGCCGCGAAGGCGAGCTGAAGGCCCAACGCAATTCCCACGCCGACCAGTAGCTCACTGATCAGCAAAGCGACGAATGGCCCGGCAACAGCCGCTTGAACAGTCAACTCCTGCCGCGCGGAGACGAGCCACACTGAAAGGCCAATGGCAAGAAGAACGCGCACGATCACAGGCACACGCAACAAGGTAAAGGGAGGAGCAAAAGCAAGACTAGGCCCCAGCCTAAGGGTGACCAACAGAACCGCCAAAACTGCGTCCGTCACGCTATTCATCGTTCATTCGCTGCTTATTGGCCCAGCTGAGGTATGAGCAGATAAAGTTCATTTGCGAAGCCGACCAATTGCGCAACCATCCATGGACCCAAAACGATCAACGTCAGACCCGCCACCATAATCTTGGGGACATAGGACAAGGTAATTTCTTGTATCTGGGTCGCGACTTGGAAGACCGACACAGTAAGCCCAACGACCAATGTCGCCAGCATTACAGGTCCAGCAACTAACGCCGCCGACCACAGCATACCGGTCAACAAGTCCAGCGCATTTTCTGGCGACATAAGTAACCCCTGTCCCTTCGCTTCCAGAGAGATAAAAAAGCGGACTCCAAATCAACTAGAAGATCAGAAAAATTATGGATAAACCTGTGGAAATCTCAAAAATCATAGCCGCTCTTTAGAATAGATTTGTATTTTTGGATGTCGAAAATCACAGATTCTCCACTTAAATCGTGACATTTCTGTGTCATTTTGAGACACAGCGTTAAATCTCTCAGCCTTGAGTCATCGTCGCTTAAAGCAGATCAACCTGCAAAATACTGATTTATAGAGAATCATTCACTCCAAAATGCAATTGCCTGCTTCAAAATTGCCAATAGCCAAATCTTTCAACAAATTTATCCACAGCATAAATTCGCGAGTCCTCCCATCCGAACGCAAGGTAATCCGCCAACTTCAAGCGATCTATTTTATTATCACTTTGCTTTTTGGGATCAGAAAATCCTCAAATTTTCCGATTTTTTTATCCCGGGTTCTTGACCTGAAAATGTGTTCCCTCTCTTTTTATGAAAGTATCGCAGACGGGGTCACAATAATGGGATTGCTAGAAGTAGCGGCCGCCACCATGAAGAATGGTGAGCGACAGATGGAAGTCGCGGCACAAAACGCGACTAACGCTGAGACACCAGGCTATAAGGCGCAGGTTGCCTTTAATGAATTGCGCGATGAAGCGGTTAGTGTTGATCAACGGCCATCAGCGCCAAAGACAGCGGTTCATACCGCTTTTGCGCAAGGCACTATCTTTCCCACCGGGAACACGTTGGATCTTGCGATCAACGGCTCCGGGTTCTTCCTTGTTCGCAATGGTGATCAATATGCGCTGACGCGTGCTGGCTCATTTGGCATTACAAGCGATGGAACACTGGCGGATCCGCAAGGAAGAACGTTACAACTGGTAACCGGTGGAGACGCCACGACCTCCACATACGCGTTGGAAGTTCTTGCGGATGGCACGATGCTTGATGGGACATCCATAATGGGCACCATCGGCCTTTTCGAAGCGCCCCATGACGAGCTTGATCGCAGTCTCTCTCAAACGGAAATGGAAGCGCTTGAACAGGCTGACGGATCGGAAATCCAGCAGGCCATGCTTGAGCGATCAAATGTCATGCTGTCCAACGAGATGGTCGAACTCATGAAGGCGCAGCGCCAGGTGGAAAGCGGGGCGCAGCTCATCCGCACCTACGATCAACTTCTCGATCGTGCCATCAACACCTTTGGACGGAGTTCATAATGAACGGAGCCTATGAAGTGGGCGCGGTTGCGCTGAGAGCGCAGCAGCGCGCGCTCGAAACCCACGCAAACAACGTGGCCAACATCAACACGCCCGGGTTTAAACGCTCGGAAGTCCAGTTCTCTGAGATTGTGTCCGCAAGGCTGGATCCAATTACTGAAAATGAACGCTTATCTCGGCAGTCGACCGCGCAAAATGGTGGTGTGCGCATGGTCACCCGAATGATGCTGTCCGATCACGGAGAGCTCCAAACCACCAATTCGCCGCTGGACTTGGCAATAGACGGAGCTGGTTTCATCGAACTGATCGGAGCCAATGGCGAGAGCCTATTGTGGCGTGGCGGGCGCCTCGAAATTGACCGGGATGGGTATCTGGCCGCGCAAGGCCTGCCAACTCTGCGAGCCATGATCGCGGTGCCTGAGGACGCTCTATCGCTGCGGATCGGGACTGATGGCCGCGTGGAAGCTGAATTCGAACAGGGCGAAACACTCGAAATCGGTCAGATCATGTTGGTGCGCGCGGAGTCGGACCAGGACCTGGTCGCATTGGGTTCGGGCCAATACCGTTTGACCGACAACGCGCGAACAATCGATGCAATGCCGGGTGAAGACGGCATCGGAACAATCCGACAAGGCATGGTCGAGCAATCAAACGTCGAAATGACCGAGGCCATGGTGGAGATGCTGGTTCTCCAACGCGCCTACGCCGCGAGCGCGCAAGTGATCCAGACTGCGGATCAAGTGGCTTCGATTACGAACAGTCTGAGCCGATAGGTCGAGCTATGCTTGGTGGGGCGGCGATCATTTTTGCAGGGGTAGCATTGGCTTCAGCGGACCCCCTTGAGGCACCATTGCCCGATCGCAATGTCCGGCTACTGGACCTTGCCGAAAAGCCTGACGCGCCCATTGGCGAAATGCGTAATCCCATCGTGGCCAAGGTTCCTCGCGATGCGCAGAGCGTTGAATTCGAAGAAGAAACCGCGCTTCGACTGGTTCGCAATCGGCTGCCGGGCTTCGAGCCAAAGCTCAAGTTCACCGATCGCATCGTCCTTACCGCACCGCAGCGCATAGCGAAGCGAAGCGCCGGGGCATGCTTTGCGGCTCGACAGATGATTCCAGAGGGTCATTTTATCACCGACGCGGACGTTGAAGCGCGATCGTGCACCGACGACGCAATTTCTGAAAACCTTGGCTATGACCGCGACGCTCAGGCCGCCTACGCGACCGGCCAAGTACCCGCCCACGCCTATCTCGGCCCAGTCCGTCCCGCTTGCTCGCAACGGATTGCCAAGGACCAAAAGGTGCAGCTGACCACGGGCACCGGGGCCGTGCAGATCACGCGCACAGCCACCACGCTGCAAGCGGGTCGCCAGGGTAAGAACGTCTTCGTTCGCACCGGCGACGGGACCGTTTTCGCGGTGCCTTTCTCCCACATTATCGAGGACAAAAATCCATGAAGACACGGATTTTCTTGGCTTTCGGCAGCCTCGCGATACCCGCTCAACAACCTGCGTGGGCCGAGCAATTATACGACCGCGATAAATGGGCAAATCTGGCCAGCGACAACCGGGCGCATGATGTGGGTGATATCGTTACCGTCTTGATTTACGAATCTGCGAGCGCGACAAATCGGGTGGGCACGCGATCGGGAAAGAACACTGCGCTTGATGGCAATATCGGTGTCGCGGGAGTTGATGAGACACTGAGCTTTGGGATCGGCAGCAGCTATCGCGGCGTTGGTGAAACGGAAAGATCGGATCGCTTTGTCGCCAGCATGGCTGCGCAGGTCGAACAAATCCTTCCCAACGGCGATTTCATCATTGTTGGTTCGCAAAATCTGCTGGTGAACGGTGAGAAGCGCGACATCCAAGTTCGCGGCCGAGTGCGCCCGATTGATATTGCGTCCAATAACACTGTGGCCTCCAGCCGCCTCGCCAACGCGACGATAAATTACGATGGCGAAGGTTTCGCGACGCGCAGCGCAAAGCCGGGCCTCCTCAATCGTATCTTCAGCTTCCTCGGGATCGGATGATGCGCAGTCTTCTCGCCCCAATTGCTGCGCTTGTGTTGGCCCTTTGGACGCCGACCGCCCCCGCTCTTGCGCAGGACGTGCCGCTTACAGGCTTGGGCCGGTTTGACGGATGGCGTGAGAACTCGCTGATCGGGTATGGTCTTGTGACCGGCCTACCTGGCACGGGCGACACACGCCGCAGCGAAGTCACCCGTCAAGCTCTTCGCAACGTCCTTCAACGACTGGGAACTACGGTCGGCGAAGACCAGATCAACAGCCGCAATGTCGCCGTAGTCATCGTGACAGCAACTCTGCCTCCATCGGCCAATCCGGGCGACCGGATGGATGCCATCGTCTCTTCGATTGGCGACGCTCGATCTTTGGCGGGCGGCACTTTGCTGATGACGCCGCTTCTTGGCCCTGACCAAAAGCCTTACGCGCTCGCGCAAGGAGCGCTCACTGTGGGTGGATACGCGTTTGAAGCCGAGCTTGAGCGCCAGCAACGCAATTTCCCAACCACCGCTGTGCTGCCGGCGGGTGCGATGATCGAATACCCGGTTGAGGCCAGCATCATGAAAGAGAATGGCGAGATTTCGTTCCTTCTTTCCGAAGCCAGCTTCACAACCGCAGAACGAATCGCCGAAGCCATCAATAATCGTCAAGGCTTTACGATTGCGACCGCAAAGAACGCGGACGAAGTGGTGATCCAGTTTCCCGGGAGCTTTTCCAACCTAGCGCGCTTCGTAGCAAGCCTAGAGGCCATTCGGATCGTGCCTGATCGCACGCCGCGTATCGTTATCAACGAGCGCACGGGGACAATTGTCGCAGGCTCCGACGTGCGTATTTCGAGCGTCATCATCAGCCAAGGAGACATCAAGGTCACCGTAATCAGCGATAACGAAGCAAGTCAGCCTAGCTTCATCAGCGGCTTTGCCAACGATGTCTCTAGCCTGATCGTAACAAATGTCGATCTGATGGTTGAGGAAGGTGAGAATGACACCGTTGCAAGCTTCCCCGACACCAATGTCGGCTCGCTTGTCCAAGGGCTTTCACAAGCCCGCGTAGACACGCGGCGCATCATATCCATCCTACAGGCGATGAAAGCGGCGGGATCGCTCCACGCCGAAATCGTCATTCAATAATCGCACTCGAGGGGAGACATATGTCCGAGATATCACAAGCGCTCGCGATCAAGGCGATGGATGGGCTCGCCATGCGGCAGACGGCTCTGGCCGAGAACATCGCCAATTCGGGCTCGCAAGTCTTTTCACGGCGGTCAGTCAACTTTGAGGATGCTCTGCGCGCAGCGGCGGCCGAAGGAGCCGGAGCGGTTCAAGCGCTGGTCTTCAACATCGAAGAAAACGGCCCCGGAATTGCTGGCCAAGAGCTGCGCCTTGATCTTGAGATGCAAAGCTCCGCGGCGACCGCGATGCGCTATTCCGCACTCGCTGATCTCTTGGGACGCCAAATGCAAATTTCCCGCGCTGCAGTCAGAGGAGGTCAATAATCGTGGAAGCTATGGCCATCAGTCGCTCAGGCCTCGATGTTGAATGGCAACGTCTTCAGGTCATTGCGAGCAACATCGCAAACATCAACACAACGCGCACCGCAAACGGTGGAACCTATGAGGCGATGCGGCTCGTTTCAGGCCCGGTATCGGACTTCAGCGCTGAACTGCGGGGGGCCATTTCGGGTTCGGATCAGCCTGAACGCGGTGTCATGGTTTACCAAATCTCCAACACCGCGAACGGCAACCGTCAAGTTTTCAACCCTGAGCATCCACACGCCGATGAGAACGGGTTTGTGAGCTACCCGGCGATCAGCCAGGCCGAAGAGATGTCGCTGATGATCCGGGCGCAGCGAGCCTACCAGGCAAACTTAGTGGCGCTGTCATCGGCCCAGCAAATGTACTCATCCGCGCTGCAGGTCGGTAGGCCATCATGAACGAGATTGGCGCTATCTCTGGAGTCTCCGGATCCAGTCCGGAAACACAGATCACCGTGAGCAACATAGGCGCTTTGTCGCCCGCAGATACAGCTCAACCAGTCGCCGAAGGCTTCGACGCCATGCTCGCCGAAGCGATCGGTACACTCGATGAAAAAGTCGCTGAAGCCGACCGGATGGTCGCGCAATTCGCGGTGGATGAAAACACTCCCATTCACCAAGTGACAATCGCGCTTGAGGAAGCCCGCATGGCGGTAGAGCTCGCAACTCAGGTGCGCGAACGCCTCACCGAAGGCTACCGCCAACTTATGAACATGCAACTCTAAGCCATCAGCTATGTCCACTAAACCCCGCCAAATCCAATTGTTTGCGTTGCTTTTCATCGGCGTCTTTGCGTTGATCGCAGTCTTGTGGTTCTTCGTGGTCCGAACCGAGTATGTACCGGTTTACGAGAACATTCGAGAACGCGACGCAGCGAAGATCGTCGAAGAACTCGACAAGGCAGGCGTCGCCTATAAGCTCGAAAACGATGGCCACGATATCCTTGTGCCGAACGGCGAAGCGGCAAAAGCCCGGGTTGCGGTTGCGGGTTCAAATATCGCGATGGGCGGCACAACGGGGTTTGAACTGTTTAACGAAAATGAGCTGGGGCTCACAGAGTTTACACAAAAGATCAATCTTCAGCGCGCCATTCAAGGTGAGCTTGCGCGCACAATAATGATGATGGATGGCATTGAGTTTGCGCGCGTCCACCTGGCCTTGCCTGAACGCACGCTTTTCCGATCGGAACAAGAGACGCCGACCGCTGCCGTGACCGTCGAGATGAAAACCTCACAGCGCCTTACGAGCGCGCGGGTGGAAGGCATTCGTCAGCTTGTCGCATCGTCAGTCCCTGGCCTCACGGTGCAAAATGTCGCTTTGCTTGATGAGGCCGGCGGCCTGGTAAGCGCCTTACCACCCGCCTCGCCCGCCTATGGTCAGACCGGCAAGACTGAGCGGGATGCGTTGGAGGCCTTGATTACAATCCGCGCGACAGAAGCCATCGACGCGGTCCTTCCCAATCAGCCATTCGAGCTTACCGTGTCCGCCTTTCAGAGAGTGGAAGAAGACCTTCAAGACGCCTCGGATGACCCTAATCGGCAAGAATCGACCAACTCAAGCCGAAGCACACTTGGCTTGGGAGAACACGCCTTACGCCTGATAGTGCGCACGCCTCAGCAATTGGGACCCGAGGAGCGCTTTGTCGTTACCAGGACCCTCAAGGAGACAATCGGGCTTTCAAGTGATGAGGGAGATATGCTCGACTTCGCCACAGGAGCCCTCTCACCTGACGCTCTATACAAAGCGCCCGGAGTTGCAGTACGAGCATCTGGGAAAACGCGGCAGAGCTCCGCTAAAGCTTGGGCTGATCCCGTCGGTGTTGAGACGTCAATAACGGCGTTCTCGTGGTCTTGGCTTGCTGTACCACTGCTGATTGCGCTGGTGGCGCTCTTCGCTGCGCGGCCGCGGCGCAAGCTGTCTGCAGACGATGCCGAAGACTTTGCGCAACTCCTTCGCAGCAGCGCTCTCGATCGCGAGCCAAGATAAATGGAACCTTCGCAACCTAAATCGCCCGACTTAGTCGCCCGCCTTGCTGGCATGGGGGGCAAGGATCAAAAGGCAGTGTTAGCCCTTGTCTCCGCTGACGAGCGCCACCGAATTGAGACCGCTCTTCAACAAAACGTCGAAGAGCAACGCGCCGAAGAGGAACGTCAGCGACGCATTGACCGCCAGTTCCTCAGCTATTCGCCGTGGCTAGCCGCCTTGATTGAGCAAGCCCAGGACTCCGTGCCAGACGCGCTGACAGAGCCGTGCGCTAAGGCGCTGTGGACCGTACACAGCGCGAAAGTGAGCGCTGGGATGAGCGTGACGCGCTCGGGCTGGCGGGGGCTCATAGACCGCATCAACGACTGGCTCAAATCAACAGGAAAGGGCATCCAATGAGCCTCGTCAAATCGGCCAACCCGGCCGCGCAGAGCTCTGAACCTTTCCAGTTCGTCGGGAGGTCAAGCACCAAAGCGCTGCGTCAAGAGACCGCCCCCACCGATCACCCCGATCCGAGCGAGGACACGCATGCATCAAAACTATGCTCCACAAGGCCACCCGCCGAACCGGCGAAATCGATCGCAAGGGGAAGCTGTTTGCTTGCCCGTATCGAGGAACTGGAGAACACTCTGAAAGTCCAAAGCAAGGAGCTTCAAGCGGCTAAGAGCAACGCCTATGAGGACGGCGTTAAGGCCGGAAGCGAAGCCTCACAGGTGCAATCGCAAGAGGCGCTCGCGCTGCTTAGCAAGGCGTTAGAGGGATGCTCCACGACACTTTCAGCCGAGCTAGACGGCCAAATCGAGGCAAGTTTAGCTTTGGCTCAGGCGATTGTTCAGCGCGTCCTTGGAGATACCGAGCGGCTTCCAGAACATGTCCTTAAAGCGGCGCTTCGCTGGAAGGACGAATTAGCCGCAGCATCCATCATAGAGCTTCGCGTATCGGCCACCGATTTTCCTGACAGCGAAGCGCTTGCTGAGCTCCAAACCGCGTTCAGCACGTTCCAAGTGGTGGCCGAAATGGATCTGGACCAAGGAGCCTGCGTGTTTGACCTGAAGCTTGGGAACCTAGATGCGTCTATCCCTCGCCAAGTTCAAAACGCCGCAGCGTTTCTTGAAGCGGCTGCGGCAAAAGGCGGTACGGCCTAATGACGCACGGCGCGCTCCTCCAATCCATCGCGACCGCGCAATGGGCCGATTTCACTGGTGAAGTGACCGCGATCGGCCAAAAGTCGTTTCGCGCAAACGGCCCCTATTGTAAGGTCGGGGACATATGCGAGGTCGGGCCTGCGGGCGGGCGCGCGCTGGCCGAAGTCGTGGCGGTGGATCAGAAACGCGTCGATTTAGTTCCCCTGGGTCCCACGTCTCACTTACGCGTGGGAGAGACCGTCTTCTTAAGTCACCGCTTTTGCGACCTGGCTGTCGGCGACGGCTTTGCGTCGCGGGCGGTGGATGCTTTTGGCACGCCGATCGATGGCGGCGCACCAATCGTCCAAAGCTCAGCGCTGCCAGCCCAAACGCAAACATCTATGATGAAAACCATCGTACCCAAACGGGTAGAGACCGGTATCCGCGCGATCGACACGCTGTTCCCTCTGGCTCAAGGGCAGCGCATTGGCGTGTTCGCGGCCAGCGGGGTGGGGAAGACCACACTGGTGGAACAGCTTTCCCGGCGTGTTTCCTGCGACAAAGTGGTTCTCTGCCTAATCGGTGAGCGCTGTCGCGAGGTTGAACGACTTTGGAACCTGCACACCAGTTCCAGGGGCTCAGCGTCGGGCTCCTTGGTCGCAGCGACATCAGACGAAAGCGCAAGCGTTCAAATCCGCGCGATGAGACAGGCCCTCGCCATATGTGAGCACTGGCGCGATCGCGGCGAACACGTTGTGCTGTTCGTCGATTCCGTGACCAGGCTCGCGTTGGCTCTGCGCGACATCGGCCTTACCGCTGGAGAGCCGCCTGCGCTGCGGTCCTACACCCCCAACGTTTTTACCGCTCTGCCGGAATTCGTTGAACGCTGCGGTGCTATCTCAGGCAAAGGTTCGATCACGGCCATCTTCACCGTGCTGAGCGAAACCGACGAAGTCGATGATCCCATTGCCGAAACCATGCGCTCTCTGCTGGACGGCCATATCGTTCTCTCGCGCAAACTTGCTGAACGTGGCCACTATCCTGCAATCGATGTGCGCGCCTCGATCAGTCGCGTGGCGGATCAGGTTCTGGACGCCTCGGCGCAAGAGTTGGCGCAAAAGCTCAAATCCTCTGTGGCGGTTTACGAAGACGCTCGCGCAATGATCGAGAGCGGGCTGTACCAGTCTGGCGCCACTGCGGACGTTGACGAGGCCATCGCGCTTTGGCCGAAAATCCAGAACTTCCTCATCCACGCCAATGGCGCCGCAACACTTGATGCCAGCGATCGCGCACTGCGCGAATGCCTCTCGAATGGAGGAGAGCGATGACCACAGCCGCCGAACTCTCAGTTCTACGCGATCTCCAAAAGCTCCGCGAAGAACGCGCCAAAATCGATCACATGCGGGCTCTTGCCGCAAAGGACAAAGCCAGCGCGGCCCGAACAGTGGCGAACGAACACCTGTCTGCCAGCGATGAGGCGTTGACCCGCTACGCGGAGCAGCGGGATATTGAGCTTTCGCAATTTCAGATCCTCGCGCAGCGGGTGAGCGATCTGGCCACAGCTCTTCGCGCAAACGAAGCTGAGCACGCTCAAGCTATCGAAGCGGAGCGCGAGGCTCGGTCTTCACGTCGACTCCATGAGCAACAAAGTGAGAATATCGGCGATCATCATCGAGAGGCGATACGGCACGAGCGTCGAAAGCGCGAAGATCGCAGGGACCGCGACTTTTTATCCGCGTGGATCCGCCCGTCAGGAGAAAAGCCATGAGCCTGATTGGCCCTATACCCGGCGGAGCATCGCCCTTCCACAATCGCCAAGCGCTAACTGAGGAGCCACGATCTTCTGCCAAAGAGAGGGGTTTTGAGCTGGCGCTGGCTGATCAAAATCGCTCAGCATCCGAACTACAAGCAAAGGCCGCGGGTGATCGACACCCAGAACTTTCTCATCGCTCGCTCTTTTCATCATTTGGCGCCCAATCGCCTGCCGAAACTCAGAGGCCAGCCGCCTCTTCCTTGGCCACACAATCGCTTAAGGACATAACGATTAAGGCAACCAAGGTTTTCCACCATCAGTCCAATCAGCGTTATGTTGCTCACCCCAAAATTGGCGACGACGCGGTGGCCTTTAGCGCGCGGGGGATAGTCGGCCCATCCCGTGTGCGTTTTGTGATCGAAAAGGTGACATCCGCCGGATCACAACTTGCGCAACCAGAAGGGCTTCATACGCATCGCCAAAAGTCGGCTGAGCAAAAGGTAAACGGACTTAGCCAGGCGTTTGCCGCTAAACCTCAACTGGGCCGCGCGATCGCAGGCTCGAGCCTTTCCTCGGTAGCGCGACCGACAATCCAGATCACGAGACCGAACCCTCTCGCAGCCTTGTCGCGTAGCCAGTTTGGGGCCGCCTCTCTCGTTTGGGCAAATAATCGATCAGTTTCGAACAGCGAACCGCACACAAGCAACACACAAGGCACCAGATCATCTACTCAAACTCAAGTCCCGGCCCTGCAAAGAGCCCAAAGCCCTGCCGTTGCCCAACTGCTTGCCAGCCCCTCTGATTACCGGCTGATGATCCGAGGAAAAAGCCTGAGCGAAAGCGAGCGCGACTACGTTGTGCGGGAGATTAATCTTGCGCTCACCCAGCTTGGTCTCGCGCTCCAGCCGGTGCGGGTAATGCATCAGAAAAGGGAAGCTTAGCGTGCAGGAAGTCCCACCCGTCACGCCGACCCCGCCCCCGCAGTCCATTCCTGAGACTCCCGCTGTCAGCCAGGGTGATGCCACCGATCAATTCGGATTGAGCTTTGAGAGTTTGCTGCAGATCGTCCTGACCCAGCTCACTTATCAAGACCCGCTCGAGCCGATGGACAACTTCGAGTTCGTCTCGCAGCTCGCCCAATTTTCGCAAATTCAGCTCACCCAGAGCACCAACGACAATCTTGAACTCTTAGTGAACGCACAAACCACGAGCCAGGCCGCATCGCTGCTTGGTCGAAACGTCGATATCACGGCTGGCACCAACACACTGACCGGTGTGGTCACGGCGGTTGCCTTTGACCAGGGGGTTGCGTCGCTAACACTCGAAACCACAGGTGGTCAGACCATTAGCGGTTTGCCGCTCAGCAACGTAACGCAAATCAGGGAGACCCCATAATGTTTGGAGCGATTTACATCGGGCTTTCGGGACTAGGATCCTACTCGGACGGTCTCCAAGCAGTGAGCAACAACGTTAGCAACCTTAACACGGTTGGCTTCAAAGCGAACAATGTGACCTTCAAGAACGTTTTCGGCTCAGGCAGCCAGGGAGGTCTGGAGTTCGGCAACGCGCAATCTGGCAACGGCTATGGTGTCTCGATCGGCGAACTTTCAGTCAATTTCGGCCAGGGCGAACTGCGTGAGACTGGGAGAGATCTTGATCTATCGATCGATGGTAATGGCTTCTTCGTGCTACTGGACGGCGAACAGCAAATGTTCGCGCGCACCGGCAGCTTCGTGGTTAACGATGATGGATTTATCGTTCTGCAAGGCACCGACTTACGTCTTGGTGTTCTTGACGATGAAGGCCGTCCAACAGCACTAAATATTGACGAGTTCCGCACCGACCCGCCCGAAGCCACAGGCCGTGTGACATTTGCCGACAATTTGTCTTCGACCGCAACAGACTTCACCATTCCCGATTTAAGGGTGTTCGGTGCCAACGGCGAGGAGAACGTGTGGACGGTCGAATTCGTCCGCGATCAAGACGCTGTAGACAGCTGGACTGTTACGGTCACGAATGCATCAGGCGATGAGCTGGGAAGCCAGACACTGGCCTTTAACGCAGGCGTCGTCTCAACCGATACCAGCGAATTGGTTTTCGAAGATGAGGATGCAGGCCTCAATGTCACTTTCGATTTCGCCGAAGGGGTCACGTCCTTCTCTTCAGGGACCGTATCGTCGCTCCGCGCCAGCGATGTGGAAGGGCACGGGACGGGGTCTCTCGCAACGCTCGTAGTGAACGAGCAAGGCCAGCTAGAGATCACCTACACCAATGAAGAGACGCTCGAACTGGGTGAGATTGCGCTGGCCGACTTTCGCGATCCGCAATCGCTTGAGCAGCGCGGAAACGCTTTGTTTGAATTCAGCGGGTTTGGTCAGGTCCAGTTTCTCTCCGCGGAGGATACGCGTGTTGGCACCGTACTTTCGCAGCGGCTCGAAGCCTCAAACGTCGATCTGGGCAATGAGTTTGGCGACCTAATTCTCATCCAGCGCGGCTTCCAAGCCAGCAGTCAGATTATCTCGGTCTCTAACGACATGATCCAGCAATTGTTCGGTATCCGCGGTCAGGGCTGATGATGGCGCAACCCTGGTTACCCGACGCCTGTCTTACTTCGCGCCGCGCGGCGCAGCCGATAGTGAATGTGATTGAGGCTTGGACAAAGAATTGGTTCAAACGATCAGCCTGGCAGGTTCTGGGAAACTGGGACGAAGCCTTACCCCAAAGCGCCAGCGACTTTCAGCCGATGCGCAGGGCAAGAGGCTTTGAAATCACCGGAAAGAACGAGGCTGAAATCACGCTCGCTCTGGCTATTCTCGGCGCCGAAAGAGAGAGCCCGCAGACCAACGATGATCGCGACTTGCTCCAAAAGCTAGGCAAATGTGTGATCGATGATCTTGAGGCTCGCATCGCTGAAACACTGCCCCACGAAGAGGTCTTCGTGCATGATCGGCTCGCGATCTCGTCCCCACGGTTGTTTTCCTTGCTTATTGGCCCGATTGGCGAGGCGCAGATCGCCTTGGAGTGCCCCATTGCTCAACTCGTTAGGATGACGCGCGGCACCTATTCCAACGCCGCAATCGCTCCGCAAATGACAACTTGTGCAGAAGCTCTGGCTGATCAAACTGTTGAAATTTCCGCTCGGCTTGGGTCCGCTCGAAATTCGCTCAAGGATCTCGCTGAACTTGAAGTGGGTGACGTTCTCCTGCTCGACAGCGCACCCGATCAGCCCTCCGATCTGATGGTCAATGGTAAGCGTTCAGCGCTGAGTTTCACCATAGTTGACGACCACGACGCTTACACTCTCGAATTTCAGGAAAAACAATGAGCAACTCCCCCCCATCTCCGTCCGAAAATGAACCGAGCAAAGCATCTGGCGTCCATCCGGTAGAGTTGTTGGATCACGTCGAAGTGGAATGCGAAGCGCTTTTGGGAAGCGGAGAGCTGACGATTGGCCGACTTGGAAAGCTCGCGAAAGGCGATGTCATCACCCTCGACAAGAGCCCTGCCGATCCAGTTGATATTCGCGTCAACGGGAAGGTCATCGCGCGAGGAGAGATCGTGACGGTAGAAGACCGCTTCGCCATTCGTCTCTCTCAAATCGGCTGACCCTGTGACCTTTCTTTATGAACGTTTCGCATCTGATTAGCGTCCTGCGCGATGCCCCCCTATTCGGCCTCGCTGCGATAGGAGAAACAGCGTCCCTTGATATCCCTTGGGCACGCATTGCTTTCGTATTCATCCTATGCGTGTGCCTTTCATTCGCGGCGGTTGGGTTTCTCCGGCTACGCTATGGCCTACCCTTCCTGCCTGGTCGCCTCGTGAACCCGATCCGGGCGAGCGCGGAGATGTTCGGGTCGGAAAAGAAAGAGCTCGCGATTGTCGAGCGGCTACCCACAGGCCCCTCAAGCCAGTTTCTTTTGCTATCGCGTGGAAAGCAAAGATATCTGCTCCACATCTCACCACAAGGCGCAACGCTCTTAGATCGGTTTGCAGACGAGCTAGAGGAGCCCGTCGATCTATGAGCCGTTGGCTTTGTACACTTCTAGCGACCCTTGTCGCGCTGGCCATTCCGCAGTCGGCTGCCCAAGCCACAATTCTCGTGGACCTCGCGAGCCCGGCTATCGCACCGAGCACAACCGGAGAGACCGAAGTTACTCGAACAGCGCTGTTGCTGGCGATGTTAGCGATCATTCCCGCGCTGATCGTCAGCACAACGAGCTTTATACGGATTGTGATTGTACTTGCTATGGTGCGCCACGCTTTTGGTATGCCGCAAACGCCACCAAACATCGTCCTTGTGAGCCTCGCGCTTTTTATGAGCGCGTTTCTGATGGGGCCAACGCTTGATCGAGTAAAAGATGAGGCGCTCACGCCATTCCTCGACGGGAGCGCAAGTGTTTCGGATTCGATCGAAAGCGCATCGGACCCTATGAAGGAATTTATGCTGCGCCACACGCGCGAAAGCGACATCGCAATGGTCTATTCGATCTCGCAAGCTTCCCCACCCGAAACAGCCGAGGATATCGACATCCTCAAGTTGATCCCCGCTTTCATCATGAACGAATTGCGCGTCGCCTTTACGATCGGTTTTGTGATCATGCTGCCTTTTCTTCTTATAGATTTGGTGGTGGCCTCAATCCTGCTCTCACTCGGGATGATGATGGTGCCACCCCAAACAATCTCGCTGCCCATCAAAGTGCTTATGTTTGTGTTGATCGACGGATGGAGCCTTGTCCTTCAAGGGCTGATAGGAAGCTTCGTGTGACGAGGTCAGGCGAGGGTTTGCGACTCTTAACTGATAGCAAGCGCGCAGAGGCGGCAGAGTGGCGGCAGTATCGAGCTCAACCGAGTTCCGAGGCAAGAGCCGCCCTCTTTGCACGGTTTAGCCCCGTTGCCGAGCGCACAGCCCGCAAAGAACATAGCCGCATTTCCGGAATGGGTCTGGAAGCGTCAGATTGCTCGCAAATCGCCTATGAATCGTTGCTCGATTGCATCGAACGTTTCCATCCCCATCAGGGTGTCCCATTCCCATCCTTCGCCCGACCCCGCATTGTCGGCGCTATCCGGAATGCGCTGACAAAAGCCAACGAAGCGCGCGCCGCGTACGCTGCGCGCGTGCGCGCTGAGCGCGAACGTTTAGCGTCGCTCAAACGCCAGGCCGACAAACACACTGACGACGACGCGATGGAGGCCTTGCGCAAAATTGTCGTGGGCATGGCCCTTGGTTTCATACTTGAGGAAAACGCAGAAGCGGAGATGGAGAGGGTGCCCAGCGATACGCCTTCTGCCTTTGACGGGGCCGCGTGGACGCAACTTGTGCGAGAGCTTGAAGACAGACTTTCCAACTTGCCCGACCCTGAGAAAAGCGTGATGGAATACCACTATAAGCAGGGCCTACGCTTCACGCACATCGCCCCGTTGTTGGGTCTTTCGCGAAGTCGTATTTCACAGATCCACTCAAAGGCGCTCGCGCAATTGCGCCGTTCGCTGTCCAAATTTCGATGAAGGAAGCATCACCCATGGCTGATCAACTTGCCAGCGACACCGAAATCGAAGAACTCGTGGCCGACCTATCACGGCCCGACGGCGGTGATGTTAGCGCAGTCGAGGAGCTGCTCACGCACTATCCGGACGATCCGCGCCTGCATTTCATGCTCGGATCCGTTCTCATAAATGGGCAATCCGACTACATCAAAGCGCATGCCGCTCTCTCACGCGCGATTGAGCTTGCCCCGGAATACGCTCTTGCGCGTTACCAGCTCGGCTTTTTCGAGCTCACCAGCGGCGAAGCGGATCGAGCGCTCGCGACCTGGGGACCGCTCCTCAACGCTCCCAGCGACAATTACCTGCGCATCTTTGTCGAAGGCATGACCCATGTCATCCGCGATGAGTTTGCTGAGGCTATCGCCAAGTTTGAACGCGGCATTAAATTGAACACCGACAACGCGCCAATGAACGGCGATATCCAATTGTTGATGCAAGAGCTGCGCTCCAAGATGGAAGGCGCCGCGTCTGCATCACATAAGGACGAGCCGCATAAGGCCTCTGCGGAAACATCAGCTACATCCTTGCTGTTGGGTCAGCTCGGCGGCGAGCAAACCCGGCATTGAGGTCGTGTCTAACATGCCTGTGATTCAATTGCCCTTTCCTCTACGCCTCCATCTCAGGCTGCGGGTATGACCCGGATCACCAATTCCGAGCAGGTCCTCGCCGCTGTGCGCGCGCAATTGCAGCGCATGGCCAAACGCGGCAAGACGAGCCAGACCAGCCATGCGGCCCAGCCAGAGACCAAGTCGATGAGCACGCGGCAGATGGTCGACGCGCTCGCCGCGATCGAAGGGCTATCGGATGAGGACTTTACTCGCGGCTTTGTGCGCGCGCTGCTGACCGAGGAGTTTGGTGAGAAGGTCGCGAATTCGGCGGGGTTTCAGAGCGTCATCGACAAGACCACCGCCGTGATCAGCGCAGACCCCGAACTGCGCAAGCGGCTGGTGCAGCTGCGCACAGCCTCCTGAAAGCGGCTGTTTTGGAGGGTCAACAGCCAAGCCCTTTCCCGGCCATGTCCGACACCCGCCGCCACACCCGCCTCTGCAACGCCAGCGAAGCTGAAGCTGTCTTGCAAACCGGTGACGGTCGCGATCCCCTGCGTGCCGGCGCTCGCCGCCGCGCCGCGCACCGCCGCCCGAAGCGCGGCTGTGCGCGTGTAGGAGACACAGGTTACACAGTCCAAAGATCGAAACCCACCGGTGGACCAAAGCCCTCCTTCCGCGCCAAAATCGCGTTTCCGCCCGGTCGAGAAAAACCTGTGGGCGGGAGCAAGGTCAGAGGCAATCAACAGGGTCACGGGCGAAGGGGTAGCGGATTTGCCGCGTGTAGGAAAATGGGAAGCGCAAGCCCAACGGCAGGCCTCTTCGTTGCTCGAAGAAACGATTGGATCAGGACGACGCATCGCCGTTGCAACCCCGCCAAGCGCGCCGACCGGTTGCAACCCGTTGCAACGCCAACCCTCTGATATCCCAGCACAACCGCGCGAACAACGCCTCGTTGCAACCCGTTGCAACGCATCCGCACACCCTCTGCGCGCCTGTAACCCTCTCAAATTGCTCAGCATTCGTATTGCAACAGGCTACCGTTCCACCGTGTTCGGTGTGCACACTAAAGGGGCTACCGGGCTGATCGCTGTCTTGGGCCATCAGCGCGCTGAGAAAGGGGTGGGAGTTTCCTACTGGAACCACCCGGCGATAGACGGAACTTGATATGCTAGGGCAAAGGGCCGTTCAGAGAATCAGGCAGCTTGAGCATGCATTAGCAAAGGATACTGAGGGCTTAGATCAGCATCAATGATAAGGATGTCTGGGTCCATAGAACCATCCAATACTGCTGATATGTGACACCAGGTAGCGCCATTGAGTTGCCCAGTTTCAAACACGAGCTGGTATTTACCCGGCTCTAATTTGATTGGTTGTGAATTTGTAATCGTTGCTACTTCAATCTCACCATACTGATTACAAAGGAATGGTACGGTAATTGCTCTAACGGAATCCGTCCGAAGGGCGAATGACGCTGGTTGAACAAACTCAACTTCCATGACTTCGTCATTTGAAAGAGTCTTGAATGACACAGACTCCTGTCTCCAAGCAAAGCCCTGATTGAAATGATCCTCATTCCAGTCATTAAAAGGCTCGTCCAGATTACTATTAAAAACAGCGATCTGCGAAAACGTAACCGTAGCCTCGAACATAACCATATGCTTACCTTACGACAAATCTGACTTTTGTTCCATCGGGAAATTTGCGGAGTTGGTTCCCAATCGAAGCTCCTGAACCCATGTTATCCGACGGCGATATTGGCCTCACGCTCGCGCCTACACCACCTTCTCTAAACATAGCAGGCGGGTACTCATCCAGCTGTTTCATAGGAACCTTGCTATATCCTCTCAAGGAATCTGCACGATTTGATAGCGCACCATTACGATCAATGGTCAAAGTGATTGGGTGACCTGCAGCTTGGGCGTCCAAGATATGTTGTGCAGATTCTGGATGAGATGACCTGCGAACTACGGCCTCCGGCAAGCGTGGACCAATAAAATCAACAGGTCCAATAAAGTTGGCGTCACCTGGCCTCGGTATCGCTGCGGGAGAATCCTTGAACCTAAGCGCCCTTGCGTTCCCGATAGCTCTGGCAGAGGTCGCCCCAAGAAGTACGCTTGTCCCTGTCGCGCCGATGCCCATTCCAATTTCGGTGCTCGTGGAATTCCTAAAGTCCTGAACTTTGTCAGATACAAATTGCAAACCCGTTCTTTCAACGAGTGTGAAATCAACTACCCCTGCAAAATATGGAAGCACTCCTCGCTCAATGGGATTTGTTACGACGCCAGGTACAGCTACGACGGCATTAGCGCCAAGCCCAAGGCCGCCAACTATTACGTCATCAACATAAGGAAGCGGATTATACGGATTTGTTCTTTTTTTGGCCTCGCTGCGGGCAGCATAGCTGCTCATTTGAGATTGGACCCAACCAAACCCTGCATCGGAAATCGAGGCGCCCCATTTTTGGATGGCCCAACGGGGATCTCCGACGACGATCTCAGGTATGTCGACAGTCGCAACATGTTCTCTTAGGCTTGAAACAAGTTGGTCCGAAGCAAACTGCGCCGCTGCATTATCGCTGACTGCGTATGTTTGCAGAAAGTTTGAGAAGCTCTCGATGGCCAGCGGGTTACCACCGAACGCAGATATAGTTGACCGGGTCAACTCGCCGACAGTTCCATTACCGAGGTCTTGAGCAACACCAAGAACGGCCTCAGCCTTGTCCCTCAGGACGAGCGTGATAAGTGCGTTTATGTGACCAACATCACTCGGAGCGCCACTGTAGTTGTAATTGAGACCTAAAACTCCGTCCCCTTGGCCCTGTGAGTTTGTGCCGTTTGCACCGGGCAAGGAAGCTCTCACCGCGTTTGCGTCCGCAACCGGGTCACCCGTCATCTGTAGGCTCGGCAAATCAATTCTTGGATCTGTTATGTCCGCGAGTTGTGTGGCTACCTTCTGAGGTTCGCCACTTGCAGATGCCGAGCCTCCCCCAGTAGCCGACATACGGCGACTACTGACTGCACCACCAATGACCTGCCCGATCACCTGCCCAATCACATCGGGCAGGCCTGCTTCAACGGCATCGCCAAAGCTTGAGCCGGTGATGGCCGAGCGCGTCGCGGCGCTCGCGAACAGCCGCGCTGCGCCCACGGCGGTGTGGCTGGCTATATTGCCGGGGGTAAGGTTAGCGCCTTCGCCGCTCAGCGCGTCGAGGTCAAAGGCATCGCCCACGCCCGCCGCCACGCCCGCTGCCGCGACACCGGCCCAACTGAAGCTCGATTGCAGGCCGGTTACCGTGCCGATGCCTTGCGAAATCGCGCTGGCCGTGGCGCCTCGCAGGCCCGCCTGAAGCGCGGTGCTCTTTGTAACGCCGGAGAAGGCTCCTCCCTCACCTTTGAATATGCCACCACCGGGGCCAAGACCATAGGTGACGCCCGCTGATAGGGCCGACAGCGCCACGCCCTTGAAGCTAAATTTCTCCTGGATGCCGGTATACAGCCCCACAGCTTGGCTCGCCACACTGCCAAGTCCTGCGTTCGCAACCGCAGCTCCAAAAGTGGCGCCGCTAACCGGGGCAAGGACCGTCACTGCCACCGCGACCACGGCAAGCAAGATTTGTCCGAACGCGCCGCAATTGTTACCCTTCTGGGGCTTGGGCGTGGTGGGGGAAAGTTCCCCGATCGCTTGGCCGGGATCATAGGGCTTAAAGGTGTCGGCGTTGTGGGTCGTGCGCACGACGCCTGCGGGCAGCCGCAATATCTGCCCCGAGGCTAAGGCAGCGCCAGCAGGAAGGCCGTTTGCTTCGGCGATCTTGTACCACAGGTTGCTGTCGCCGTAGGTGCTCGCCGCGATCTGCTGAAGGCTCTCGCCCCCGCGCACGGTGTATGTCCCCGCTCGGCTGCCCTGGTAATAGGCGTTCAACGGATCGTAGCTGTTGTTTAGATCATGGTAAGGCGACCCATAGGTTCTCCCCCCACCGAAAGTTCCGGCGTTGCTCGAAGGCGCGCGACTGATTTCATTCAAAGCCGTGTTCGCAGACACCTCCGTGGTGCCATTGTTGCTCAGATAGCCCATCTCGCGGCCGCCGAAACGGTACCACATTTCGTGCGGGGAGCCCAATTGCGAACTGTGCGCGTTGCTGGGCCTAGTCTCCTCTCGAAGGATAATCTGTCCAAGCTCATCAAGCGTAAAGTTCACGTCATGCGCGAGGCCATCGTCGACATCAGCCTTCGTCAGCTGGCCGAAAGCGTTATAGGTGTGGGTTGTGGTGTAGTCCGCATCGAAACCCGACAAGGAGCTCCCCTGAGTCATCCCATGAGTGCTGGAATTGTCGTTGTTGCTATAATTCTTGTCGTGCTGGACCGTGTTCTGGGCGGCGCTATCATACCAACGGAATGTGTATTTCAGCGCCGTGTCCGGGATTGCAGAGTCGCTGTTGTTGAGCCGCGTATCGGTCAAGGACTGCACAACCTGACCCAACGCGTAATTGCTGCCGACACCGAAATCGTTGCGAGTGGTAGAAAGACGCGTGTCTCCGTCGTCTTTCCACGTCGACGACTTAGTTTCGATCACCTGCCCTTTGGCATTGAAGTGCGTCTCTACACTGTGGAAGGCGTTCGAGGAACCGGCGATAAAGCCCTCTTCTAGATTTTGTCGACCAAGCAGATCGTATGTGAAGCGCGAGCGCAAGTCTCCGCCGCTGGGCGCCGCTGGAGGAGGGCTAGTTGGAAAGTCATAACCACCGCTACCATTGGCGAGCTCGAGTTGCTGAGCGCCTTCGCTGGTTCTGATTTCGGTTAATTGACCTGCGTCATTGTAGGTGTAGCTCTCGCGCTGCTCCGTGCGGTAGCCTTGGCCATCAATCCAAGTGCCGCCTCCACCAGGGCCACCTCCTCCGTCAGGATCGCCAATAGGATCTTGCGTGTCACCCGGAGGAAGAGGATCTCCAATGCCGCCGTCACCCGGACCATCAAGCACCAAGGTGTTGTTCTCGTCCACAAAAGTCGTGAGCACGGCAACGCGTTGCCCAGCGCGATCGTACTGAATGTCGCGTCCATAGTTGGTGTCGCCAAAGAGATTTGTGCCGCGAACAATCGTTGTCCCACCCACACCCGCCGCGCCTGAAAGTTCTCCCTTGTCAGTTACCACGCGGTTCATACTGTCATAGCGGAACCAGAAATCGTAGTTCAGGCCATCACCCAGCGACTGGCCATAGGTGTCAAGCCCAATAGAAAATTCCTGAGTCCGGCGGATGTTTCCGTTAGCATCATACTGGTGGGTTTTGGACGCCTCGTTGAGAGTTGTAGTCCCCGCCTCATCCCATTGAGTCATTCGTCCCAGCAAGTCGTAGCTGGCGGTTTGATCCTTGATCGTGACGCCGGACTTGACGAGCTTTTCCGCAGTGCGATTTCCCGCAGCGTCATAGGCATAGGTCACCACTCCGTTCAAATTGGCGTTGCCGCCGATCTGGCCGGTGTTGAGGTAG
>ERZ1740065.209-NODE-209-length-28337-cov-4.847889_pt1 | contig 28337 bp, 28 predicted proteins | sample MGYA00581738_ERZ1740065 | MGnify/ENA primary metagenome ERZ1740065 (study PRJEB43018, sample SAMN04849749) | marine metagenome | isolation source: floating plastic debris | place: Pacific Ocean | collected 2008-09-01 | study: EMG produced TPA metagenomics assembly...
CTTTGTGGGTCAGTATCGGGTGACGGGCTGGAGTGTGGGGTCGTTTTCGTTTGGGGGGCGGGGGTGGCAGTGGCGGAGTGGGTGGCCTCGGTCGGAATGCTAGGGGTGGCGGCGATGGCTTCTTCGGTACCGACTGGGGGCAAGGTGGTACTGGGGGCCCGGAGGTACCAAGCACCCAAAGACAGGCCAATCATGCCAATGGCAAAGGTCAACCAAAGCAACAGTAGTCGACGGCGCCGCTTGCGTTCGGGAGTCGTTCCCAGGGGCAGCTCGCGATCCAGCATCGACTGCATCGCTTGCCATGCCTCATCGACAAACTGGTCGTCGATGTCCGGCCTATTTTTTTCGTTACCCTGCATAAAGCGGTAGGTTATTACTTTGTTGAATCAATTCTTTTAATTTCTTGCGGGCCGCGCTGAGGTGCCATTTGGACGTACCAATGCTGATGTCAATCTGTTTGGCAATTTCTACGTGGGTGTAGCCCTCGATGGCGTACATTCGGAAGACCTGCTGAGTGGCGGGCGGCAATAAGGCCACCAGCTTCATGATGTCTTCGGTGTAAACCCGACTGAGCGCTTCCGGTCGCTGGATGCTTTCGTAATCTTCGAACACCAGAAACTGCAGGTAGCGCGAGTTTTGTTTGAAGTAATCGGACAGGCTGTGGTAAACCAGCTTGCGAATCCATCCTTCAAAAGATCCCTTGAAAGCGTAGGTATGCAACTTGGTGTAAACCCTTAGGAAACCGTTGTTGACGATTTCCATGGCCTTATCCCGGTCGTTGGTATACCGCAGACACATCTGCATCATGGTTGGGAAATACTTGCGAAAGAGCATTTCCTGGCTGTAACGGTCATTGTTCAGACAGCCCTGGATTAGCTCTTCATCAGTATATTTCCGTGGTATACTCATAAACTCCACACAAAAGGATATCAAGAAATTAGTTGCTTGCTTCTAAGATAGGTAAAAAACCAGCGCTCCACCGGTCCTCCCCCCGAATTTCCGAAAATAACGGTCGGGCAAATCACCAGGGTCCGTCATTTTTCGAAAATTGTCGTGTTTTAGCAGACTACTTTACGTTTATTTGTTATCAGTGCTTTTTTACCCAAAACTACGGATCAGGGCAGTGCCCCTGGGCAGCTTTATGAGGATAGACCGGTCGTTCGACCAAAAGGGTTGGGTCGGAAAATAAAAAAAATGCTACCTAGCCATTATCTTGGCGCCTCAAATACCACCGCCGCGATGCAAGTTAAGAAAATTCAGGAAGCCACTCGGGCTTATCGCCAACACCTAGAGCGGGAACGTTTTTTCCGCAACCGCTACAAATGGGAGATGCTACGGGGCTTCCAGAGGCACTGGGACCTCGAATCGCCAAATCTGGCGCAGATGTACGACCGCAGCCTGCAAAGTAGCCATACCCGGCGCTGGTGGAAGGGAGAAAATTACCAGCCCAAAGCCATGATGATTCAATTCATGGAACAATCCCCCGACTTCGCTCGCCGCGCGTTCCAAGACCTTTACAACGAAGACAAGGACCTCGAGGGTCGAATCTCGCGCTTCCAGTTTTCCTGCGACGTACTGCTCGAAGAATACAAAAAGGCCCACCCCCTGCGGATCGACAACAACCACTTTCACTCCGATAACGCGATGATCTCCCTTTATCTGGGCCTGCGTTATCCCCAGCAATCCACCGTCATCTTTTACGAAGATTTCCGCGCCTTTCTCCAAAAGATTGGTACCCGGCAGCTGCCGCAGGTCTACGAATACGAGCGCTGCTTCAAGATCTGCCGGGCCCTGCACAACTTCGTCAAAAAGGACGAGGCACTCCTCGCCCTTCACCACTCCAAACTCGAGCTCGAACGGGATTATTTGGCCGACAGCCTGTGGTTGATTCAGGATTTTTACGAGTGGGGCGCCAAAAATTTATAAATTTCATGGTTTCGGTTTAAACCTTGGTTGCCAAACCCAGTCGAAGAAGCACCAACTCAAAAAAACACCCCGCTATCATTAACCGAAAAAATTTCATTTCATGAACACACGTGCTGCTTTTTCCATCACCAGTCTTTTGTGCGCCGCCTTCCTCCTGCTCAACACCAACCTCTTCGCCTCCAGCATGCCCAGCTCCACCGCAGTAGTGGGACCCGGCCAGTGGCAAAAACTCGGACAACGCCGGGTCAATTACGGCCTCGACCGCGATGAGATTTTCATCACCGGACGGGAAGGAAGTTTTTCCAAGGTCAAACTCATGGTGAAAAGATCTGGGATCAACATGCACCGGATGATCGTCCACTTTGCCAACGGCAGTCAGCAAAAGATTGAATTGCGGCAAAACATTTCCGCAGGTTCCGCCACCCGTACGATCGACATCAACGGCCGCCGCCGGGTCATCAAGAAAGTCGTCTTTGTGTACGATACCAAGAATTTCCGGTCCCGCAAAGCCGTCGTCGAACTCTGGGGGCGTCGCTAGGTCTTGCTCCCCTAATCCACAATCCAAGCTTTGATCTTGTTGATCAGACCGTTTTTGAGGGTCGCCATGTCTTCGTAGTAGAGAAAAGGAAAAGCTCTAACGTCGAAATGGCGGCCCTTGCGATCGTCCCGGTGGCAGGTGTACAGGACCTTGAGCCCCCGCCCCGACGCAAAACCCGCCTCAAAATACACCCCGTCCTTCTGCTGCGTAAAATCCGCAATACAAAATTTACACCGCTTGATCTCGGCAATCATCGCATCATTGATGGTGATGTCGCTGTCGAAATAAACCTCGTCGATCAAGATCGGAACAAAACCCGTCGCCACGCAAGCCTCCTTGATCGCCTGCCGAATCTGGCGGATGCGTTCCTCGGGGGAGAAAGACATCGCGATAAAGCAGCGATCGGAGTGGAGCCCATTTTCCTGTAGCTCGATCACCCGATTGAGTCCCGCGTAGGGCAAACCGTGCCCCCTATTGAGCTCCACCGCTTCCTAGTGCCCCTGCGGCGCGAGGGGAGCCAGGTAAAATTGGTACTCCGCCGGATTGACCATATAATAGGCGCCGTAGTTCTCCAATTCGTGGTCTTCGCTGGTGCGAATCCGGGCGCCATCCCACTGCTGGCGGTGGTACAGTGCCAGGAATAGGAACTCCAATTTTTCCTTGGGCGTACGGGGATAATTGGCACTCAACAGGTAATCCACCAAATCAAAAACGGGGACGCTCCCCTCGGGCGCGGGACTTTCCCAGTAGAGCAGCCCTTCCTCCGGTACGTTCCACTTGCCGTTGAGCAACAAGCCGCGCAGGGCGTACTGGTGCGTTTGGAGGTAGTCGGCATGCTGCTCCAGACTGGCTCTCCAGAGGCTAAAGCGCTGGGACTGATCCCGAAATTTGATCGTGTAACGCAGGGTTTGATCGGTTTCCTCGACGTCGAAAGCCTTAAAATCAGTAAGGGGGCAATGTTCCATAAACGGTGGTTGTGACAAGGATTAAGGGCCAGGGAGATCGTGGTCCGCCCTCCCTAGGTTTCGATAGGATTATTGGGGTCGGTGGCCCATTCCGTCCAGGAGCCATCGTAGATTTGGTAATCCGGGTAACCCGCCGTTTCCGCCGCCAAACCCAGTACACAAGCCGTAATTCCCGATCCACAGGATAGGATCATGGACGTACGTTCGCCCAGGCGATCGGCGAAGGCCCGGCGGAGGCTTTCGCGGTCCTTCAGTTTGCCCCCCTCCAATACTTCGGCGTAGGGCAGCGATTGGGATCCCGGGATGTGTCCGCCCCGTAGCCCCGGGCGGGGCTCCGGTACCCGAGCCTCAAAACGGTCCCGGGAACGGGCGTCCAAAATCGGCGTAGCCGGATGGGCCACAGCCATTTGCTGCCGGAGATCCGCCGCCGTCACCAGCGGTGCTCCCCGCAGGACGGGCCAGGTCGCCTCCACCCGCTCGGGACGATCGTTGCGCAGGGGCTCGGTAGCGTATCCCGCCGCCAGCCAGGCCGGAAGGCCACCGTCCAATACCGCTACGCGCTCGTGCCCCAGGGTGCGCAGTATCCAACGGGCGCGGGGGCTGGAATAGATGCCGTGTCGGTCGTAGATCACCAGCGTTTGCTCCGCACGAATGCCGAGTGCCCCTACCGCCCGGACCAACTGGTCGACGCTGGGAAAGGTATTGGGCAGGGCCGCAGCTGGATCGGCAAAGTCGCCTTTGAGGTCGAGGAAATGGGCGCTGGGGATACTGGGGATCGGGCTGCCGGGGGCCAGAACGGGCGTGCCCACCTTGGGAATGGTGGCGTCAAAAAGACGCAGGGCGGGGTGGCCCAGGTGAGGGTGGAGCCAGTCGACGGAAACGAGGGGACCGGGAAGTGGAAGTGGGGTATTTTTCATGAGGGTATCGGTTGGATTAATCGCGGTTGACGAAGAGAAAAGCGTAAGTGGCCGTGATGCCGCCCAGCACTTGGCCGAGGAGCAAGGTGGGTAAATCGGACCACCATACCATGCCCGTGGCGCAGAGGGCGAGGGCCACCGCAGGATTGAGGGCCGCCCCGGAGATGCCGCCCAAGCTGTAAGCCGCTCCGACGACCGTAGCGGCAATGGCCAGACCGTAGGATTGGTTGCCCGCCGTCCCCTTGGCCGTAGCTACGTGTAAGATGACCCATACCAAGGCAAAGGTCCCCAAGAATTCCGCAACGAGGGCGGGGCCAAAATTCAGGCCCTTCTGAGCCGTTTGAAGCTCCCGCTCCCAACCAAACTGCACCAGATAGATGCCCAGGCCAGTGGCCAATACGGTAGCTAGCAGCTGCCCCAGCCAGTAACCGGGCAAGTCGGCCCGCGGCATCCGACCCCGCAACCAAAAGGCAAGGGTAACCACTGGATTGTAATGCGCCATGGAGATGTAGCCTCCAGCGTAAATCATTCCCATCAGTAGGAGCCCGATCGCCAAGGGTACCAGTCCACCACTTAGATTGGCGTTGGCCGCTAAAATGATGGTCACCACGAGGAAGAAGGTTCCAATAAATTCGACGGTGTATTTTTTCACGATCGGGTCATTTGGGGATTTAGGGTTTATCCGGATGGTAATAGCTGACGTCGACCCCTTCCATCTCCATCAACTGCAAACCAAAATTGCGCAGGGTCGCGACGATGGGAATGGCCAGCTCCCCCCTCTCGGTGATCCGGTACTCGGTTTTGGGAGGGACGACGGCGTAAGCGGTGCGGTGTACAAAGCCATCGCGTTCGAGTTCGCGGAGGTGGGTGGTCAACATCTTATCGGAAATGTGAGGAATGGCTCGTTTTAGCTCGCTGTACCGATAGACCTTATCTTTGAGTCGCCAGAGGATGGGCATTTTCCAGGTCCCACCGATCCGATCAATAGCGAATTCAACGGGATTGTAATACACTTTTCCATCGTAGGTAAAGTCGGGCATGGGCTAAAGCTTTGGCTTTCAATATACTTTCCCCGAAGTGCGTTGCGCACGATGGCTTCAGTATCATGACAAAATTAAACCCTAGACTTAAATTGTCGAAAGAATCCAACGAATAATTTGACCAAGCCCCTCCCCTATGAAAACGGCGTACACCCTTCTACTTAGCCTAGCCTGCTCCGAGGCCTACCCGCTTTCCGCCCAGAGCCTCGAATGGATGGTGGGCAATCAGCGACTCTTTGCCGACATCCAGTGGCTCCAGGGACTCGACCCGAGCTACCGCTGGACCCTCTTTAGCCGTACCCGCGCCACCGTCGACTACGAGGATCAACAGCGAGATCTGTTTACGGGGGCCTATCTCAACTATACCAGGCCAAGTGGCATTGGCGGGAGCTTGGTGGGGCGCAGTGGAGCGGGCCACGTATTTAGCGTTCAGCGTATCCGCTGGGGCTGGGAGCGGGGAGGCTATCAATTTGGTTTGGCCAGCAACTTATCGGAGGCGGGCCGGCGCGGAGCAAGCTTGAGTAATAATGTGGGTCTATTTATTCGTCGCGAATTTTAAATTAATCCTACACAGATATGAAAATTGCCATCATCGGAACCGGTAAGGTCGGAGGCAGCTTGGCCCGGGGATGGGCCCGGGCCGGACACGACATCTTGCTGGGGGTACGAGATACCCAAAATTTCAAAGGACAGGAGCTCCTGACCGAAGCCCAAATCCGGGCCGTCAGCATCCCGGATGCGGTAACCGAGGCCGAAGTCGTGCTGATCGCTACGCCGGCGCAGGTGGTCCTGGAGTTGATCAAACAATGGGGTTCCACGGAGGCCAAGGTCTGGATTGACGCCACCAATGCGATTGCCCAATCGCCCCAACCCTACCCCACTGCCTACCATGCCCTTGCGGATCGCTGTGCGGGCGCGGTAGTCAAGTGCTTCAACACGACGGGTTACGAAAATATGCGCAATCCCCGCTACGGGGAAGCGCGCATCGACCTGTTTATGGCGGGCGCCCATGCGGAGGCCAAGGGCATTGCCCGGCGGTTGGCGCTGGACCTGGGCTTTGCCGAATGCTACGATTTTGGGGGCGCGGACAAGGTAGAATTGCTGGAGCAGTTTGCCCTGGCCTGGATCAACCTGGCGATTATGCAGGGGATGGGGCGGAATATCGGTTTCCAATTATTGCGGCGCTAAAGGCTGCGCCCGGGCGTACTGATTTGCTTTGCTTGGCCCCGGTCCCGTGTTTGCGGGGCTGGGGCCAGTGGCCTTGGGGGCCTCCGCAGTCCTCACAAAATAATGTTACCAATGGTCGTCATTCTCCACATTTATACGTAATTTGCTTGTGATTTAGAACCTCTTTTTCAACTACTAGACAATGGATCGACCGCTCGGTCGAGTGTCACCGTGGTCGATCTTCCCACCAGCCCCTGCCCAAAGCAGGTCCGGTCTGGAACTACCCGGTATTTTCTCATTCCCTAAAGTTATAGTATGAAAAATTATCTATCGTTCTTGTTCTTTTTAGGACTATTTTGTTGGAACAGTGCCGCCCTGCGGGCCCAGATTTCCGAAGGTTTCGAAACCAGCTCTTGTGGCAATACGACCAATGCCTTTTTCGCGGGTTGTTTTCCCGGATGGATCAGCACCTCGGGAACGGCGGACATCCAGAGCAACCAATCGGGGATCAGTCCCACCGAAGGCTCCCGCTACGTGAAAATGTACGCCCGGGACATTGGCTTTTGCTCGGGAAGCAGCACGGCGGACCGGCGCTCGGAAGGCATCCTCCTGAATTTCAACTTTCAGGCGGGCGTCACTTACGACATTGAGTACGACATGCGCTGGGCCGAAAGCGAATTTTGCTTCCAGGTTCGCAGCCAGTGGATTTTGACCAACGGCCGCAGCAACCAGACCGGAGGCATCGGCGGTTGCTCCAACCAGCCTGGTGAGATCACCCCCACCATCAACTCTGGCGATCTGGTGGTCAGGACCCATAATATCAACGGCAACACCAACTGGGCAACCTTCACGGTCTCCTTAACCCCCAACAGCAACTACTCCCTACTCTGGCTACTTCACGAACTCCTGCTCAGTTCGAGTTGTGGCATCTCCGCCACGGCCGAGGCCTTCGTCTATCTGGATAACTTCCAGCTCAACACCTGCGACCCCTCCGGTGCGGGCTACACGACGCTTTTTAGCCTGGCCCCGGGGAGCAACTTTGGCGGTTCGGTTTTTGTCAACTGCTCGGCCAATGCCAACCCCGGCCCCATCAACCACTGGTGGGATGTCTTCTACGCCCCCAACGGCAGCACCTCGGGCAATACCCAAGTCCCCGGCAACCCGACCATCGTATTTCAACCCACCGCCTTCTTTAACCAAAACATGGTCGTCAATGAATGGTACTACATCAAGCACGGCATCTGGTCGGACTGCATCAACTGGCGCGAGAGTCGCAAACGCTTCCGGGTTCAGATCCGCCAAGGTCCCGGCTCACCCCAGCCGAGTTACGAGCTTCAAGTTGAAGACTTGCCCTTTGAGATGGATGCCGCTTACACGGAGACGATGACGCAGTGGGCCCGCTCGGGCGATTTGGAGCGCCTGCAATCCGATGCGTCCCCAAGGGCCACCCCGGAGCCTGCGGAGTGGGGACTCACAGCTTCGGACCGATTGGAAAATTTCCCCAATCCCTCTCGGGACCACACCACTATCCGAGTCGAATTGGCACAGGCGGGACCGGTACAAATTACGGTCCGGGACCGGTCCGGACGAATCGTCCAAGTCGTGGAACAGGGAACGGAATTGCTGGCGGGTCGCCACGAGTATGCCCTATCCGTGACGGGATTGGCCGCTGGTGCTTACTACGCAACGCTGCAAACCGAACGCGGCACGACCACGGTTAAAATGATCGTCTTGCCCTAAATCTAGAAACCAAACGGTACCATTGCCTCGATCCCGCAGTAGCGGAATCGGGGCAATGAGCGTTTTGGTAACTACCAGTCAGTTCTTATTTTTACTCGGTAGATAGTTGCAAGGCGATCTTTTATTTTCTAAATTGCCCATCCAACGTTCAAGACAAACAATCATTTACCTTTCGTACTGACTTCAGCCACCTCGCAATCACTGCGTGGTGCCGCGGTTGAGTGGACCGATGTCTCAGGATTCATTTCACTTCCTGGGCTCCGCTCAATCTCTTTTTAAAACGTCATCCGTTCAAGCCAAAACTTTTTCGCCAATCGGGAATTTTCACTCCCCCAACCTTTCTATACCCTCACCCGAGGTGGGGCTGATTGGTAGCGGGTAGTAGTGGTCTCCCAAGCGTTTATTTTCCATTTCCACTGGAGGTGGTGGGCCCTTAGTTTGCCGGCAACTAGGTTTGGCATCGCCGTGTCCAAACGGAAGCTTTTTTAACTACATAATCTAATTTCAATGAAAAACTATCTAGGACTTAGAATGGTATTCGTATGCTTATGCACGATTGGAGTCTGGCAAGGGCTCTCCGCGCAGTGGACCCTACGGGAGCGCTTCGAAGGAACGGGCTGCAACGAATTTGCCTGGCCCTTTTTTGAGGGTTGTATTCCCAATTGGGCCAATGCCTCGGGCACCAGCGACATCACGGGCTACTTCGGCTTCCCGTATTACGAGGGGACCTTTTACGCCCACATGTACGCCCGTTGGGCGGGCGAGTGCTTCGCCGCCCCGGACAAACAGCGCTCCGAGGGCATTTACCTGAATTACAATTTCGTAGCCAACCAGACCTACGAAATCAAGTTCGCCATGATTTGGGACGTCTCCGCCAGTAACGATATCGGGTTGGGAACGGAATGGATCTTGACCAACCAACGCTTTAATCAGTGGGGCGATGAGGAATGCTTCGATTTAGCCGAACGCACGCCCCCCATCTCCCCCGCCGATCAGATCGTAGCCTCTTTTGCGCCCCCCTTTGCGGGTTCCGACACCTGGCGAGAGTATACCATAACCTTCACGCCCAATGCGAATTACAGCCAACTGTGGCTGCGCAACCAGGCCTGGCTCATCCGCGGTTCCGCTAGCGTACAGGTCAAACACCACACCGGCCTCGATAACTTTCGCTTGCTCGCCTGCAACTCGGTCAATCTCAACACCAACTTCTTGCTCACGCCCAGCAGCAATGCCGATGGATCGGTCAACGTCAGTACCCTGGCCTTCCCCAACCAATACCAGGTGGGGCATTGGTGGGATGTCTTCTACGCACCTAACGGCAATACCAGCGGCAATAGCGAAGTACCCGGAAATCCGGTCCGTTGGTCTACCTCGGCCTTTTTCAATCAGAACCTCCGCATCAACGAATGGTATTACATCAAGCATGGCGTTTGGAACAATTGCGCGCCTTGGGAAGAGCGCAGAAAGGCCTTTCGGGTACAAGTGCTGCGATCCAGCCCCGGGGAGCGCCCCAAGTACCAACTGGAGTACCGCGACGTCGACTTTGAACCCACCGAGGAATACACCGCCGAGATGACGGAGTGGGCTCGGCAACAAATCGAATTGAGCGAGGCTTCTCCGGAATCCCTAGGGGTGTCCCAGCCCCGGTTGGAAACCAAGCCGGACGCCTCCGCCCCGCGCCAACTCCGTAATTTTCCCAATCCCTTCCACTCCGAAAGTACGATTGCCTTTACGCTCGATCGGAGCAGCCCGGTATCCCTGATCGTCCGGGACGTGATGGGTAGCGTCGTGGAAGTTTTGGTCGACGGAGCCGAGTTGGACGCTGGAGAACACCAGTTCCGTTTTGCAGCCGACGAGCTGCCCCGCGGGGTGTATTACTACACGCTGTACGACGGGCAACAAAGTGTCAGTCAGAAAATGACGGTACAATAAGAATGATTGTTTGAACGGAATTTTTGGTTGGGTCGGCCGACGGGTCGACCCAGCTTTTGGCTTTAGCTCGATTCCGAGGGCGGGTAGAGCATTCGGTATTCCCGGTGGAGCAATTGGCGGTAGCAGCACACGACGGTTACCGCAATCAGGCCGTACAGGACGTACAGTGGCCGGCCCACCCACTCGCGAAAGGTGTCGTAAAAAGCCAGGTTGTAGTACTGGCTAAAGTTGTGAAAGGTGGCCAAAAAGCTACCGACGACCAGGGCCCAGAACAGCACGTAACCAAGGTGAGCCAGAGAGGCCCGCTTGTTTTTGGGCAGGCGGTAGCACATCCAATACCAACGATCTTTGCGACCGAAATACAGGTAGGATACGTTTTCGCGATAATTGCGGAGGTCTTCGACCGGCCGACGGGGCCGGTAGCGGAAGAGGTAGTAGTGATAGGCCATCAGGATCAGCACCACGATGATTAAATTGGAAATCAGCAGGCCACTCCAACCAAAGCCTAGGTAACGAACCAGGGGATTCGTTTCCATTTCTAATCCCCCCGGCTTAAAAATCCAGAGGCTAGTGGAATAAAAATCACATCCCCGAGCGAAGAGGAGTAGACCGACAAAAAGGTAAAACCTTAGTTTCATGAGCGTTTATTTTTCGTAAAGAAGATACCAAAGTTCCACCGTAAAACCAAATGGGTCCGTACGACCGCTAGCCGCTGGTTTTGTCCTTCCCGCCTTTGCTCATGGCCATGCGCTTGCGACGGGTCATCTTTTTGATGTACTCCACCCGGCGGAAACGCAGGGCACTCCAGTCCGTATCGATGGCCACCATCCGCACGCCTTCCCAGCCCAAATTTCCCAGCACTTGCCAGCCCGTATCGCGGTTGAAATCACAGGTGTAATTTTTCGAGCTACCCTTGGGATAGGCCATCCACAGTAGCGCATCTCCCTCCAGCCGTTGGACCAGCTCGGGTACCAGTCGGTCAATCGCCTCCTGTTGCTCAGTCTAACCAAACCCACCGCCCCGAACGCCAGGCCACCCGCACCCGCTCCCCCACGCGCGGCCCTTCCCCCGCCTCCGAGTGTACCCGCAAACTGTTCACTCCCACCCGCACCTCATAAGTATCCCCCTCCCGCGTCCGCACCACTCCCCACAAAACCAGGTCGCGCTCCCCCATCAGCTCCGCCGCCGTTCCCTCCGCCACGATGCGGCCACGCTCCATCCGCACCACCCGATCCGCCAGGCGCCGTACCTCCCGCCGGTCGTGACTCACCAAGAGAGTCGTCAGGCCAAAGGAGCGGTGTACCTCCGCCAGATAAGTTTGCAATTCCTCGCGCAAGCCCTCTTCTAACGCCGAGAGTGGTTCGTCCAGCAAGAGAATCTTGGGGCGGGGCACCAAAGCGCGCGCCAGGGCCAGGCGCTGCTGCTGCCCACCGGACAGTCGAGCCGGTTTGCGGTCCCGCAATTCCCACAAGTCCATCCGCCGCAGCAAGTTTTCGACGATGGCGGGATCCTCACCCCGAGGGAGGGCAAAACGCAGGTTGTCCCGCGCTGTCCAGTGGGGAAAAAGGGCGTAGTCCTGAAACACCAAACCAATGCCGCGCCGTTGGGGGGGCCAGTGCAGGCGCGGGCTTTGTCGAAACCAATACTGACCGTCTACCCAAATCTCGCCGCGATCGGGACGTAGCAAACCCGCCAGCATCCGCAGTAAGGAAGTCTTACCCGCTCCCGACGGACCGTAGAGCGCCACCAAGCTCCCCCGCTCGATCTGGAGGGCCACCTCAATATCGAAGGCACCGTCGCCACGACCGAGGGTTTTGGAAACGTCCAGGCGAATCACGGGCGTAGCTTTTTGAGGTAGCCGCCGTTGAGCAGATATACCGCCAGTAGAATGACAAAACTGAGGGCGCACAAGATCGCGGCGTAGGTACCCGCAACCTCGTAGTGGAGCGCCTCGACTTCGTCGTAGATCGCGATGGAGGCGACCTTGGTCTCCCCCGGGATATTCCCTCCGATCATCAAAACCACACCAAACTCACCGATGGTGTGGGCAAAGGTCAGGACCAGCCCACTCAGCAGGGCGGGTCGGATATTGGGGAGCAGTACCCGCAGCAGGGTCGTCCAACGCGATTTGCCGAGCACGTAGCTGGCTTCCCGGAGCGATGGGGGCAGCTGGCTCAGTCCGGCTTGGATCGGTTGTACCATGAAGGGTAAGCTATACAGCATGGAAGCTAGGACCAGCCCTTCAAAGGAGAAGATCAGCTGGAGGCCGAGGTGTTGGTCGATGAACTGGCCAAAGGCATTGGCGGGGCTAAAGGCGATCAGCAGGTAAAAGCCCAATACGGTGGGGGGCAGTACGAGGGGCATGCTGATGAGCGTTTCGAGGACGGGCTTCCAGGGGCGCGGGCGGAAGGCCAGGTAGCTAGCGAGGGGGATGCCGATCAAAAAGAGGAGGCAGGTCGTCCAGGTGGCCAGTTGTAAGGTCAGAATAAGTGGTGCCCAATCAATCATGGAGTATCCCGAGGCTTTGTGGCGGCGGGGTGTAGCCATAATCTTGGAGGATTCGACGGGCCCGAGCCGAAAAGAGAAAGGTATAAAACTTTTGGGCCGCCGCCAAGTGCTGCGGACGTTTTTTCAGGACCACTACGCCCTGGGCAATGGGATCGTAGAGCTGGGGATCGACGACTTGCCAGCGACCCCGCTGGTCCCAGGGCTCGGTCCGGATGATGGAGGCCGCCGTAAACCCCCATTCCGCGGCCCCGGTCGCAACGAACTGATTGGTTTGGGCAACGCTGCTTCCGTACACCAGTTTGGGCGTCAATGCCTCCCAGTGTCCCGAAGCCCGCAGTACCTGTTGGGCCGCCCGGCCGTAGGGCGCCAGCTGGGGATTGGCCAGGGCAATGTGCCGGACGGCGGGGGCGGCCAAGTCCGCCCATCCGATGCTATCGCCTGCCGTCAGAGACCAGAGGAGCAACTGGCCGTAAGCGTACACCTCGGGAGCCGCCGTGGCCCATCCCCCACGATACACCTCCTCGGGATACTTCAGGTCCGCAGAAATAAACAAATCAAAAGGCGCCCCTTGTTGAATCTGAGCCGCCAATTTCCCCGACGAGCCAACAATGCTCTTCGGCAGCATTCCCGTCTCCTTTTCGAAGGCGGAAAGCAGTTCGGGAAGGACGTACTGTAGGTTGGCCGCCGCCGCAATGGTGAAGCTATCTTCCCGCGAAGGCGCACAACTAAGGCCCAGTAGACTGACAAACAGGAGCAAACGGATACTAAATCGCAGCGGCTTTCTTAACTTGTATTCCGCCGGACCGGGAGATCGACGGACGGAGAAAGTAGATTTTAAAATTTGGTAAGACTCACTTAACAATTGGACGGCATCTTTGACAAAACCATTATTTCCATTACAAAGCTAATTCTTTTATCATGAAAATCAATTTTACGACTGCCCTGGGCAGTTTCCTACTCCTCTTTGCCTTCCACCAGCCCCTGCGCGCCACGGCCATCGACGACCTCAACCAAGTGATCCATTTTGCCGATCAAGCCAAGGACAATGCAAAAAATGCGCGGGAGGCCACCAAAGACCTCGCGGTACTGTACTTCCAACTGAACGATGACCATATCGATGGCTACATCCAAGTGATCTTTGACGAGATGGACGAGCTGGAAGAGGCAGCCGACGAAATCATCTTTTTCATCAACCGCGCCGCCGGTCAAAACGCCAACATCGACCCCTCCGACATTCAGGATTGGGCCGGTGAATTGGAAAGCTTGGAGGACCAAGTGCGGCAGGAGGCCACGACCCTGCAAAGCCAGATCGACAGTGGCCAACGCCGCGAGGCCCGCGCTACTTACCGCCGCCTCCTCACACTGCTGCGTCAGCAAATCAACCTGGCCAAAGAGATCAAAGCCGAAGCCATCGAACTCCAGGCCGTGGCCCAAACCTACGACGTACGAATCGAATTGATTTATTACGGACAGGTGTACAATGGCAATACCACCCTGGGAGGATTCTACGGCATCAACCAGTACCGCAACGAAACCTTTTACCCCGGTTTCAACGGCGACAACGTCTTCAACAACCTACCCGGCGGCACCTACACCTTTGGGTCTTTTGACGGCTATTTCGACGGTACGGGGACCACCCAAGTAACGCTTGACCCCAGTCTGATCGGTCCCGATGGCTTTATCGTCGTCCAGCTCAGCTACTGGTCGGAGTGACCTATCCCGGTGAGCAGTAGCTCCATCTGTATATTGCAGCGGGAGTACGGCGTGGGGTGACCCGTAATTTTCCGAAAGCCCAACTTTTGGTACAATTTGATCGCCGGTGTCAGTACCGTATTACTTTCCAGATAGAGCTTTTGAGCACCCATTTCCCGCGCCCTGTCAATGATGGCTCGCCCCAGGCGCCAACCAATCCCACGGCCCTGCGCCCGGGGCGAGACCGCCATTTTGGCCAGCTCAAAGTCGTACGCGGGATCCTCCATGACGATCAATGCACAAACCCCCACCGGCTCCCCCCGGTAAAGGGCCACCAAAATGACCCCACCGGGATCCAAAATGTAAGTGTCCGGGTGGTCGAGCGACTGGTAGTCCGTTGCCTCCATGGTAAAGTAGCGCTGGATCCACTCCTCGTTGAGGTCGTGAAAAGCCCGGCGGTATTCGGGGGCGTAGGGTACGATTTGCACCGCCGCCTGTTCGCGCCGTTTGCGTTGCTCGACCACGCGCTGGAACATCGAATGCTGCTCCAGTAGGTATTCAAATTCGTCCATTGCTTCCCAGAGCTGATGGCTGGTTTGGGCCAACATGGCCTCCACCGCAGCGTTCACGTCGAGGTATTGCTCCCGGGCCCGCTCGGCAAACCGACGGCCCTTTGCGCTCAACTGAACGATTTTTTTCCGACCGTCAAGCGGATCCTTGGCCTCGGTGACCACCTCCGCCTTGACCATCTCCCGTACCGTGGCGATGACGGAGGGATGCGACTGGCCAATTTCGACCGCCAAATCCGTAATGGAGCGCCCCGCTCTGTCCGACAACAAATAAAACACCGGGAACCACCGTGGCTTGATCGCAATCCCGTACAGTTCGTAAACCCGCTGGGCATCCTCCAAAACCCGATCACTCAGGGCGCGCATCCGACTGCCAATGGCCATTTTTCCCACTTTTTGATAAAACATAAGCATCATTTTGGTAAACAACTACGTAGTTGACTACATAAATATAGTCAATAATTTTCAAACCAACAAAAAAGCGGTAAGTGGATCGGGTAAACTTCCCGCAAGGGGAAGGTACACGCGACCACTTACCGCCGGTGGATAACGGTGGAGTACGGTGCGGGGTTAGCGCTGAATGATCAGGGGCTGTACCTCTACCCGATCCGCTTCTCGCAAGCGCAGCCAGTAGGTACCCGGCACCATATCGCTCAGATCGATCGTTCCGCTTTCCCGATCCAGGACCGTTTGGCGGACCCGCTTACCCGTCAGGTCCATGATCTCCAGACTGACCGCTTCCTGGAGGGTGGACTTGGATTGATAGTTCAAGACATCGCTGGCGGGTTGGGGGAAGAGCTGCCAGCTGCGTTCTTGGGTGCTGGCGTGGCTGAGGTAGGTGCTAAAGTCGACCGTCGTCTCCCCCACTACGGTGATGTCGCCCTTGGTAATTTCCACCTCGTAACGGCCGGCGACGTCGATCTGACGGATGGCCTCGGTAGCGCCATCGCTCCAGCGGTATTGGGCATCATCGCCAACCCAGGCATTGAGCTCAAGGGTCTCACCGGGTGCCAGGCTAAGTTCGTTGGGCATATTCATGCGCAGGGCCTGCGTCTGGACCTGATCGTCATAGACCATATTGACGATCGGAGCCACCGCATTATTGTTGTTTTCGATCGGTACGAGATCCAGTAGCTCACCGGTGGTCAGGTCAACGACGTGGAGCTGCTGCTGACGGATGTAAAAGTAGCGGTTATTGGCGGGATCGATGTCGCAGTTGCCCGTCGAGAAGCCATCGGGGCTAGTGGGCAGCTCGGAGATGATGTCTACCTGACCGGTCCCAGCGTCGACCGTAGCGAGCCGCAGCTGGGAGGTAAAATAGAGGGTATCGAAAGGATTGGGATCGGTGATCGCCAGGAAATGAAGCCCGTAGATTTTTTGGTCCAACCAGTTGTAGGTCAAGTTGACAAAAAATTGGTTGACGCTATTGTCGGGATAGTCCAGATTAACACTCGTGGCTTCGCCGTTGTCGAGGTCCACGGTCACGATTTCGTTCGGAGTGGCGTAGTAGTACTTGCGGTGGATGGGGTCGATGTCGGAGTTGCCCGATTGGTAGGGTCCGACGCTGCTGGGTTGGCTGGAGATGACGGTGAGGTCGCCGGTGGCGAGGTCGACCGTACTCAGGCGCAGGCGATCACTGCCGCTAAATTCGTGCGATACCCCGTAGATCTTATCCTCTAGCCAGTTGTAGGCCAGATTGGTCATGGGGGTCACGGCACCATTGGGATTGTCGATCGTCACCCGGCGGATCAATTGCCCACTGGGTGCGTTGACCTGGATCAATTCCGCATTATTGGCGATGCCGCGGATGTAGAAATAGGACTTGGTGATGGGGTCAAAATCGGCTACGCCTTGGGAAAATTGATCCGGGCTAATGGGACCGTTGGACAGGATGTTGACCGCACCGCTAGTGGGGTCGAGCCGGGCGAATTGCAAAGAAGAATTGACAAAATTGAGTCCGTAAATTTGACCGGCCTGGGCGAGTAGGCCCAAGTGACCCAAGCTCAGGAACAGAACGAGTAAAGTTGCATTTTTCATAGGCATAGTTTGAGCAACGAGAATTGCTAGATGAAAAAATAAAGTACCGATGGGCCAAACGATTGGTGCGGGACGCGCTACTGTGCTGGAGCACCACCCACAACCATTATCCCAAAGGACAAAACCCCGTTCTATTTATTGATGAAAATTTGAACCTGATTAGAAAACTTCTTCAATTTGTTGCTTTTGGAGGATAAATCCAAGGAAAATGGAGGAATTTGCCATCAGGTAATCAGTTTACGCTCTATCGTGGTCAAAAGAGGAGCGCTCAATACTTTTTCTTAGAGATCCGGTGCTGGGTAATGGCCTTTTGGGCTTTGGATTTGAAGCGCTCCACTCCGGTTTCGCGCAGTTTACGGTGTTTGGTCTTTCGCCCCTGGACCCGCGCCCGCCACTTTTTCCAGTTGTTGAGACGCAGCTGTTGCTTCATCAAGCGAATGACTTCGGCCTCACGAAGTCCGAATTGTACCTCGATGGCCTCAAAGGGCGTACGATCTTCCCAAGCCATCCCAATAATTCGGTCAATATCTTCCTCGCTAAGCTGGTACTTTTCGATAATCTTCATACTTTTAAAACGATTTGCTCACCAATAGGTTTAAGCCATGCTCCAATACGCCTACACCATCCTTTACGTTCCCGACGTCCGGGCCAGTATCGAATTTTACGAAACCGCTTTTGACTTTAGCCGCATTTTTATCAGCCCCGAAAACGACTACGGAGAACTGGAGAGCGGCCCCACCCGCCTGGCCTTCGCCACGCACGAACTGGCCCACAGCAATTTTTCGGGCGGCTTCCGAGCCAGCCAAGCCAGCGAACCACCCTTGGGTATCGAACTGGCCTTTACCACCACCGAACTGAGCGCCGCCGTCGAACGGGCGGTCCAGGCCGGTGCCCGAGTCCTCCGACCCATCGAGGAAAAGCCCTGGGGCCAACGGGTGGCCTACCTGCGCGATCGCGACGGCTTTTTGATCGAGCTGTGTACGCCCATGTCCCAGGACTGATTACGGCTATTCCTCCCAGCGCTTTTCCAGGATGTACATCTTTTGATACGCAGGATGGACGAGTTCAAAATCAAGCTGGGTCCGGTCGATGGCTTGATAACCAAACTTTTGGTAAAAGCCCAACGCGGGGCTACTGTCCACTACCTTTAGCCAAATCGCCTCCTTACCCAATTGGCGGGCCCGCTGCTCCGCGTAGTGCAGCAAGCAGCGCCCCAAGCCTTTTCCCTTGACCTGGGGATGGAGGTAAATCCGTTCCAACTCCGCAGCGGACTCGACACCCGAAGTGGGCCAGTGCTGATGGACGTTGAGCTTGAGCATGCCCCGAATTTTTCCCTCCACTCGGATTCCGTAAAACTCCGCCCCCGCGGTAGCCATCTCCCCACGCAACCGCTCGGGATGCAAGGCCTCCGCCAGATAGCGCTCTCCCCCATCGCGCCACAGGTGGGTGTAATGCGCCAAATACGAGGCCCGCACCAGCTCGATGAGGGTGGGAATATCATTTTCGATACAGCGCTTGATGGAAGTCATCCCAGGGCTTTCCACTACTCCAAGATGATTTTGCGGTAAGTCCGCTCCTCCCCCAGCTGCACCTCCAGGAAGTAGATACCCGTTGGAAAAGCCGCCACCTCCAGGCGAACGGGATGGGAGGGGGGTTCTGGCCAAGTGGCGACCCGACGACCGTCCAGGGTCCACAGACTCAGGGAACGAATCGATGCGGGCGTTTCCACCGTCAGCCAGGTCCTACTCGGCTGGGGATACACCCGCAGCTCCACCTCGGCAAGTGGGGCGGCCGTACCTACGGTAAAGTTCCCCTGGATCAATTGCCCCAAGCTCGGTTGGAAAAAGTGCCCACTACCGGTAACCTGCAGGGCTACGGCTTTGACCAAATACCAATCGCCCCGCCGGTAATCACGGTCCCGATACTGAGGCTCGGTGAGCAGAGTGGTCGTAATTTTTTCAAAGGGGCCCCATTCGGAATCGCTGCGGTAAACGTGGTAGCCGCGCAAATTGGAATCCGGCGAAGGCGACCAGTTCAGGACGGCCGCCTCCGTACCCGCCGCAATGCGCAAGTCCCCCACCGGCGCGACCTGGTACAGTCGTAGGGTGGGATCGCCGTACAGGGTGAAGTGACTGCGGTTCCACCACTCGGAACTGTCGAAATCTTGGGGGGGCTTTTCCAGGGTAGGACGATCCACCGCGTGGTTGATGATGGGTAAGAGGGCCTCACCGAGGGGCATTCCCAAACCCGCTCGGTGGAAAATGTTGAGCCCGGTGGTGGTCCACCAGGTGACCAGACATTTGGACTCCACCCCCAGCAAAGCCCGAATCCGACTGTACACCGACTGGCGTTGTGGCAAATCGCCAAAGCCCCAGTAACTCTGATCGCTGGTAAAGACGGTAGCCTCCATCCCGTGGGTCCGCCAGGCTTCGATGGAAGGGACGAATTGGTTTTGCAGGTACAGTTGAAAGGGGCCGTTTTCACTCACCCAACGCGGATGATTGCCCCCATCGTAGTTTTGCACCACCTCCGCCGAGCTGGAGATACTGGGCAAACTGCGGAAGGCACCATCGTTGGAATTGTCGTAACCACGGAAGAAGGCCGTCCGCTTTCCCATGTCCCAGCCGGGAGCCACTCGGCGGTAGCGACTGAGACGATCCAGATAATTGCCCAGCAGGCTCATCTCATCGGCGGTCAGGTCGGTCAGATCCGCAAAGTCGACCCGGCCGAAAGCCAGTTCGACGGGGGAGGGCAGGAAATCTTGATCCCACTTGAAATCGCCCGGGCGGTTGACGAGCAGGGGATCGACCAGATTACCAGGGTCGTAATCTAGGGTATCGGTAAAGTGGCCGTCCAGGTCGGCGTAGAAGGCATCACAGCCCCGGGCGCCCCGGTTTTCGGCGTGCAGGTCCGGTGCCGGAATGGGCTGGGCGCCGCAGCGCGGCAGGGGGACGTGCCCCAGGATCAACAATTGACGGGGCTTGTCATCGGCGGGGGCTTGGTCGTAAATGGCCTGGATGGCCGCGCGAATGCTCAGTACCTCCGCACCACTGTCCCAGCTGCTGGCCCGCGCCACCACCAGTTCTTCCACCCACCAACCATCAGCGGTCAAGTCGCGTTTGAGCCCTGCGTAGGCTTCCGGGATGGCTGAGGGGACATCGGCCGCCACCAGTAAAATCATCCGTCCTTGGACTTCGGTACGGTCCACGAGGTTGGCCGCGGCGGCGTAGCCAATCGCATCGTAGCTACTCCCGCGAAATTGCCAAGTGTTCCGCCGCCGCAATTGGTATTCCCACTGTTGACCCCGCGGGAGCCCCCGGTCGAGGTAGGAGGGCGTTCCCGGAGGTAGATCGAGCACCACCGTCTCCCATACGGGCTGGGATACTCCGAGTGGCCGACGGTAAATGCTGGTAGGAAATTGGGCGTTGTCCGATGCGTCGAGCAGGCGAATCTCCACTTCCCCGCGATCGGTATCGACCTGGGTTTCGGCCAAGCATACCCGGCGTCCGTTGTTGTTAAAATCAAAGTCGTAGGACTGTGCCGGCAGCAGCGGCACCATTGCCAGGGCAATCCACAATTGTACCCAATACGATTTCATCGGCAGATTCACTTTGCATTTGGTGAGTTGGCTTTCAAGTTAAGAAAAGTGTGAGAAAGGAAGCCCCGGGAAGGCCTTAAATGTCGATACCAAACAAAAAGCCCCGAGCGCAACACTCGGGGCTTGTTTCCCTCGGGAGGGGATGTTCCTAGGACAAATTCATGGGCACCTCCATCAATAATACCCGGGCCTTGCTATCCGCTTGTACCGAAATCTCGTCGGTATTCCAGATGCCAAAACCATCACGGGCGTTCAAACTTTGTCCCTCAATGGTGACATTGCCTTCCAGTACAAAGGCGTAGACACCGTTTTCCTTGCGGTTGATCCGGTAGCGGTCGCTGGCTCCGGCTTCGAATTTACCCAGGTTGAACCAAGCATCCTGATTGATCCAGACGCCCTGATCGTCGGGGTTGGGGGACAGGATTTGGTAAAACTTATTGGCCGCCTCCACCTCGCGGACCGAAATTTGATCGTAGCGGGGTTCGACGTTTTTCTCGCGGGGAAAGACCCAGATTTGCAAAAACTTCACCTCCTGGTCCTTATTCTTGTTGTATTCGCTGTGAAACACCCCGGTGCCGGCACTCATGGCCTGGACATCGCCTTCGCGAATGACGGAGACGGTACCCATGCTGTCCTTGTGCTCCAGGTCGCCCGCCAGGGGAATGGAGATGATCTCCATGTTGTCGTGGGGGTGGGTGTTGAAGCCCCGGCCACCGGCTACGGTATCGTCGTTGAGGACGCGCAGGGCGCCAAAGTGGACGCGCTCGGGGTTGTAGTAATTCGCGAAGCTAAAGGTATGGTGGCTTTTCAACCATCCGTGGTCCGCGTGTCCACGGGTGTCGGCTTTGTGCAATACGGTATTCATTGTTATTTCCTCCTTATTTGGTAAGTGATTAAATCCGATGGGGGCCCGAAGTCGGTCGTAGGTCGACTGGAAATCGCCCTCTTTTTTGGCGTGGACAATGCGGGGCCCCAGTGAGGCAGCGGCGCCCGTCAAGAGGGCTTTTTTGATGAAGTCGCTACGTTTCATGACTCGGGTTTTACGGGTTATTGAAATGGGTCGATGTACTTTCTGATACAAAGATGCGGAGAATAGGGACGGGAGGAAATATGAGAAGAAGAGGAAGACTTATAAAAATCCGACCACAGCGTCACAGTAGCTGCCAAACCCAACATTATATTAAGGTATGTTTGAAAATTATCCTTCGGCGCATCTTTGGCATCTTTGGCATCTTTATAACCTGGCTACCCGTCCGCTCTTTTTTCAGCCGTAGCTACGGCTACGCCAGAAAAAAGGAGCGTCGAGCAGAACCAAAATCTGCTGAAGCTGCATCCAAAAATAGTTGTCAGGCACACCCTGATTAAATGGTCCATCCAAAACATCACGGACCTCATCATTGATCGTTCAGCATCTTCAAATTTCACCGTACGGGAAGCTGTTTTTCTGGACGCCCCTAGTCACATTTGACCTACCAAGTGGGAACCCCCACGCCCTCGATCTTCCACCGGGAAGCATCGCCTAATTGCTGTGAAACCGTCTCGAAAATATCCGAGCTACGGAAGGGGCTTTTGCGCTTCCTCGCCAACAAAAACATTTTGAGATGGCTTCCTATCATTTCTTCACGCTTTACTTTAAAAATTTGTCATGAAAAAACTATTATGGCTCTTTGTCTGGACCTTACTTGGTCCACTGACTTTACCCGCTCAGCAATTCCAAAACGGCGATTTTGAGATCGTCGTTTGCCCCGACGATTGTACCCCCGTCACCAGCTCCATCGATTGTATCGAACGGTGGTTCGAAGGACGAATTTTGGGCGATAGTCCGCTGGAGAAAACCTTTTGTTTTAACGACGTGGTTTGTACCGGCGACTACTCGATGCGTCTGTGGACCACCTCCGACAGCCGCGCCATCATTCCCCAAACCATCAACCCCTACCACGATTTCGATTTCGAGGGCGTCCCGGGACTGATGCGGATGACGATGCACGTCGTCAGCGGTACCGATAATACGGGGGTTCACGTTGGGGGGACGGACCGCCCTCCCGCAACGGGCAGCTCGATTGCTACCCCCCTGGCCTTCGCCAGTGCCGGAACCACCGGGGAGTGCAAGCAGGTGAGTATGATTATGCCGACCACCGCGCGCGATTTTGAGTACCTGGTGTTTAGGACGGCGGGGCCCTCGGGCTCCCACATCGGTGGCTTTACCACCATTATGGATGATGTGCAGGCCTGTGGCCCCTTGTTGCGCGTGGCGGAAGACTGCGGCCGGATCACCGTTTCTCAATCCCGTGGCTGCGAATTGCGAACCCTGTTTACCGATGTCAGCATCGCCAACGCAGCGGATCCGGACAATGACCTTGCCTTCTTCGAAACGGATGACTTGGGTCCTTTCACCTTTGAGGTCGAAGAGGTGGGTACCTATCTGATCAAGGTCCTCATTCTCGATGAAAATCTCGAGTCGTACGAGTTTCAATTCGAACAAGAGGTTACCCGGGTCGCTACCCCTTCCGTGGCCATCAGTGGCATTACCAACCGCAATTGTGTCCTCCACGACTTCGAAATCGACGGAACCTACAACCTCTGTGATCCCACTGACGTCAGCTCGATCGTACTCGAATTCTACCGCAACGGCAACTACACCGGCGTCTCCATTCCGGTAACCGTTAACAACGACGGGACCTGGACTTATTCGGGGATCATGAGCACGGTAGTGGCTGATTTTGGTTTGAACTTTGGCACCTGGTACGACATCATTCCGGTGATGACGAGCAGCTCCGGGACCGTGACTCGCGGAACGGAGTTTACCCTGGGCACCAGCAACGATCTACAGTTTGCCGACCGCTCCGATCCCTTGGTCACCGTCAATAGTACGCAGAACAATCCCACGTTCCGACAAAGCACGTTCTGCGCGGACGCGCAAATTTTTTACCACGGGTTTGATCCCCTCACCACCAATCACTTTTCGGCCATCAGCCGGAGACCCATCGGTACTTCGGGCAATTTTGGCGAACCGCGGGCGATTGGCTGGGTGGATGCTCCCCTGGAAAGCTACACTGGCAACCTGCGTACCTTGTACCCCGGCTACATCAAAGCGGGTTTTGAGTACCAGGTTTTTGTGGCTACTTCCAGTTCCGCCAACTGTATTGCCTGGTCCCCCACCACTACGGTCTTTCAAGTCATCGATTGCTGTGCCCCCGAGGCAACGATCGGCTTCGTCCCCGAGTGCATTGGCCAGGATCAGGAGTTCGTCATCAGTGTAATCGTGAATGCTCCCCTCAGCGGAGCCGATATCGAACGCATCTATTCCAATAATGCGGACTATACCTACCGCTCCCACCTCAGCTTTCAAAGTGGCGATCAGCTGGTCCTTTTGATTACCTTCGTCAGCAACACCTGTTCCTGCGCGGGTAGCCCCCTCCTCCTGGACATCGTATTGCTCGGCTGCAACGAAACCATTTGGATCATGACCGATGAGCCCATCCCCTGTTGTCTGGAAAGCTGTGAAGACGTCAGCTTAGAAGCTTGGGAAAGTGGCGAATGCATCGTCGTCAATGGGCAGGTCGCTCGGGAATTTAGCCTCTTGGTCAGTAGCGAAAGTGACCTACTGAGCGTCAGTGCCTACGACAACGACGCCACCTGTCAAATCACCCCCACCAACCTCCAAATCACGAACAATGGCAACGGCACCAGTACCATCACGGGGATCATGCTGTTTGATTCGCCCGATTGTACGAGCAATGCGCTGCTGACCCTCCAGGTGGGCACCGAGGAGGGATGTTGTGTGCTCAGTCGTCCCTTCAGCTTCCCCGATGCCTGTGAAATTCCCCCGGAGTGCCTGCCGGCCGAGCCCCAGCCCCAATTGCTAAGTCTGGGGGACTTGCCCAGCCTCAGCTTTTCCATCAATGCCCCCAAGGGAAGCCTCGTTACGATTGTCGATCCACAAAACAATGCGACCTACCAGCGGACCGTCGGAATCATCGAGTGTGCCCCCTGGATGCTGGGTCCCAACGGGGAGGTCATCGGGCTCAGCGAATGCAATGGCTTTACGATCCCCGCCCCCGGCAACATCAACTGTAACCGGGTGGATGGGGAAACCCCCAACCTCCCCTACCGCTACGAAATCAGCTACAGCGAGTGCGTCGCCATCGTAGTGGGGAATTATTGCGATTTGACGAGATCCATTCCTTTTGACGGCTTCGATCCCGGTGGAGGCGGTCTGCCCGGAGGATTGAGCAGCGAGGCACCCGCCCTCCTCCGATCGGACGCTACGGCAAATTCGGCAAGTGCCCCTACCCTCTCGGTATATCCCAATCCCTTACGCGGTACCGACTTACTACACGTTGAAGTAAAGGACCTCAGTAGTCCCATTCAAAGCCTCTACCTGGCCGATGCCAGTGGAAAAACCGTTGCCGTGATTCCGGTACCGGAGGAGCGGGCTCGCTTCCAACACCAACTGGAGCAAAAGCTAAACGGAGGGCTTTACCTGGTCGTGATGCAGCTGGCGGATGGCAGCCGGCAGGTCCACCGCCTGATCGCAATTGACTAGAGCAATCGGACGCTAATCCACCCAAACAATTGGACTAACAGTACCAATAATTTGCTACTTTTATCAAGCCGGGCTATGAATATAGCTCGGCTTTTTCTTTTCCCAATGCTGCCCCAGCCCCCAACAAGTTGCTACACTCGCTGTTTGCGAAAGGCGGAGGGCGATACGCCCACGTGCTTCTTAAAAAAGGCACTGAAGTTGGCGGGCTCGGAAAAGCCAAGCTCGTAGGCAATTTCCTTGTTGTTTTGTTCAGAAAAGTAGAGCAAGCGTTGGGCGGCGATGACCAGGCGGGATTGTAAGTATTCCTTGGCCGTTTTGCCGATCAGGGATTTTACCGTGCGGTTGAGGTGGTCGGGGGTGATGTGCAGGGCCTCGGCGTACTGCTGACTCTGGTGCCACTGGCCAAAGCGTTTTTCGACCAGTTTTTTGAATTCGCGCAGGATGAGGTTGCCCGCCTCCAGACCGTGGGGATCCCCAAAGGGGAGGGTACACCAATTGTTGGCCCGGATGAGAAAAATTTCGAGGAGGGCCGCCGCCGCCTGGTGGCGAAAGCGGTCCTGAGAATGATAATCCACCAACATCTCTTCGCAATAGTAGGACAATTGCCGCAGGCGCTCCGCCTCCAAATCCATCGGCGGGCTGTCGCCGTAGTCACGGAAGAGGTTGAGGTCATCCAGGAAGCGGAAGGGGATGTTGTTTTCCGCCAAAAAGGCACGTGAAAAAACCAACGAATACCCCACGGAAGCCTCTTCCTCCACTACCTGGTGTACCTGTCCTGGTGCAATAAAAAAGACTTGCCGGCCCCGCAGCGGATACTCTCGAAAGTCAATAAAGTGGGCGCCCCGGGCCCGCTTCACCAACAGCACCGTGTAGTAATCGTGCCGGTGCGGACTATCCACCACCCCCTCCCGCCGGGCGTAGATGTCCTCCATCCGGGAGATGCCAAAATGCTGGCGCGGATTCTGGCGATTGACGTTCTGGTAGGTCTTGATGTGGTCCATCGGCGGGCAAGCTTGGTGAAAATGATGTGGATACCCTATTAACCCCCCTGGCCAGCACTCGGTTTAGAAGCCCGGGTTAAAAGTCAGATAAGACTCGTGAAATTTCGGTACGCGCTCCCAACTTACTGCCATCGGGTCCTCACTTGGTCAGCTGCCACTCCACGAAGGTCACTGAAAGGACCATCACGGCGCATATTCCGAACCTTTTTTTGACGAGGGGGCATTTTTTTCAAAAAAATTTTTTCCTTATTTTTCGGGGGCTCCAGCCGACGCGGAGGTGTTCTTTCCATTTTGGTTTATGGAATTTCACCCTTGAAAACGTCTATGTACGGAGTTTTCCTACTGCTAGCGAAGGAAACACTCTACATGTTTTAACCAGTTAGAGTAGCAGACTCTAGGTTGGGTGGCGGAGCTGTACGCAAGTACGGTGGCCGCCGAGGAGGCCAGCAGAGGGCTGTGCCTTGAGGGTGGGGTCCCGCCCAGTGGGCGAAATTCTATCTGCCCCTAAAATCACCTCCAAATTCCCATGGCCCCCTTCCGCTCTCCCAAGCCTTTCCTCTCCCCTTCTCCTATCAGTACTTCGTGATAAAACAACTCCTCTCCATCCCTCTCTAAATCTCCACCACCACCCCAATCGTTGGCAGCACCGAGCCCGCTCCCGTATCCAATTCCTTGATCAGGTAACGCTGTTGGTCCACCGGTGCGTCGGGATTGATGATGACACCCGAGCCGACGGGGCGGTTGTTCTCATCCAGTGGTCGGTCGAGTAGCAGGGTGGGTTGGCTGACGGCATTGGCGTTGAGGTTTTGCAGGTCGAGGTACACGTTGAGGCTCCACTTGTCAAAAAACCACTTGCGATCAATCCGCAAATCGATAGAATTGACGGCGGTGTTGCGTAGGGTGTTGAGACGGGTAAAGTCCAGGGTCCCCCCGTTGGTGACGTCCCAGTTGATGACCAGGTTGGAGTCGTCGGAAAAGGGCGTGAGGGGCAGGCCAGACTGGAAGCGGTACGCAATTCCGATTTCGAAGTCCTTGAGAAAGCCCTGCTCAAACTTTTTCCCAATCGTCAGATTAGCAATGTGCCGCGCATCCCAAGAGGAAGGAATAAACTCCCCGTTCTTGTCTTCAAATTCGGTCCAGCCCAGGGTGTAACTGGCGATGCCGTAAAAGCCTTTGTACAAGCGCTGCTGGAACAAAAATTCTACTCCGTAGGCCCGACCGTTGGTACGCGGTACGGCGGGTGCGTTCCCAATCACGCCAAAATCGGCGCCCAGATTGGCGATCGGGAGGCTGTCGCGGAGGAGGAAGGGATAGTCTCGGTAGGCTTTATAATAGCCCTCTATCGTAACCTTGGAGGAAGAAGCCGTATTGAATTCGATACCCACTACGACCTGATCGTTGGTCAAATACTTGAGCCCATTATCGCGGTTGACCAGTCGCCCATCCTCCTGGTAGCCCATTAGGGTATAGGCGGGCAATTGGTAATAGCGGCCGGTATTGAAATTCAGGATGATGTCGGGGGTCAAGGCGTAGGCGGCCGAAAAACGGGGGCTAAACTGATCCAGCGGATTGCTCATCTCGTCGGAATAATCGGCCCCGTCGAAGCGGACGCCCAAGGAGAGGATGAGCCGCTCGTCCAGCAGTTTTCGGCTGACCTGACCGAAGAGCCCGTACTTGTTGAGGTTAAAATCGGAGGCAAAGTCGACGGTGAGGGGCCCCTGGGGCGTAAAGATGCGATTGAAGGTACTGTTGTTATAGCTGGCAAACTCGTAATTGATCCCGTAATTGAATTTGTACCCGTTGGTGCGGACGGTATATTCGGCGCGAAACTTATTTTCGATCTCCTGAGAATTGTAATCCAAGAGTAAGTTGTCCTCACTGCTCTCGTCGTTGTTGGCGTACTTAAAGCTGCGGTTATCGAGCATGTTACGGCTCACGACGAAGGTGTAGTAGCCGTTGTCGCGATAGTGCTTGTAGACCAGGCCCAGGGCATAATTCCACTGGGGAGAAACGGGCAGGGCATTGAGGAGAAATTGTTGTTCTTCCGTCTCGTTGGCCTCCAGGTTGAGTTCAAATTGATCGATGGCCCCCAAACCGATCAGGGTCAGCTCGTTGCGTTGATCGATCTTAGCTTCGGCACCGCTCTCATGCTCTCCATGGC
>ERZ1740065.210-NODE-210-length-28306-cov-14.727620_pt1 | contig 28306 bp, 18 predicted proteins | sample MGYA00581738_ERZ1740065 | MGnify/ENA primary metagenome ERZ1740065 (study PRJEB43018, sample SAMN04849749) | marine metagenome | isolation source: floating plastic debris | place: Pacific Ocean | collected 2008-09-01 | study: EMG produced TPA metagenomics...
TCCCTGAACGGGTCTGAATTGGGATCGCTAGCAGGGCGGCGAACCCATGGGTCTGGAGAAATCGGCGGGTCACACCATCCCTGAGGGTTTGAATATCGTTGAGCTGCACCAGGGATTGTTGGCTAAACCAGTGGACCAATCCCCCGATGGTTTTGGGTGCGTAGGTGCCCACGAGGGCTGGCAAATGGCTGTGTTTTGATTCGGTGACGATGTCTAAACTGCTCAGACCCTCTGGCAGTATCTCCTCTGACTTGGCCCTAGTTTGAATCCAGAGAAAACAGCACCGGTCTACCGTTAAGGCTCGATAAATTTCGCTGACGGCGGTGGTGAGAATGGTTTCTAATTCTAGGGATTCTCGAATCTGGCTAGAGAGGCGAAAAATGAGATCGTTTTGACGACTTTCCTTTAGCTGACGCTCATGGAGCAGCGCGTTGATCACACCCGCTGCCTGAAATGCCATTGTGGTCAGGAGCTTTAGGTCTTCGGCATTGTAGGGGGTGTTGGAGGAACGGCTAAGTGCGATCGCACCGACAATAGATTCCTTCCGTTTTAATGGCACACAGATAACGGCGGCGCGTTGTCCTCCCTTATGGCGCGGATCTGAGCAGATAGCATTGATAATTTCACCGCGTCCGCTTTGAACGATGGTGCCAATAATGTCCTCATCCAGGGAAATAGACGCCTGAAACGGTCCGCCCTCACCAAAGCTGGCAACATGTTCCAACCTACTGGTGGTTTCTTTCAATAGTAATAGGACACCATGGCTTGAATTTAGCAGCTGTCGCGCTTCAGCTAAAACCAGGGAAGCCACCTCCTGGATATCGGGACTATCAATGATTTTTTCTGACAGATTAAAGAGAAGGGAAATTTCCTTATACTTACTGAGCAGTTCCTGGGCCAAATTACGCTTCTCAAATTCTCGATAGGCCAACTGAGAAATCAAGTTAGCGATGACCTCGGCTTTTTCATCTCCCTTGACCCATCCCAAAACGTCTTCATTCAGTGTGATCGCATAGCGATGGGGATGATCATCTGCTCGAGTGCCCAATATCAGCTGTCCCATAGCCGTTTCAATACAGGCCGTGGGAGCTGTAGCATTGACAACATCCTGAATCAGGGAATGTTCTTTTCTTAGAACTAATTTCTTTAAGTCAACACTCACCATCAGGGACACATTTCTGAATTACTGGCCGTTCGCATCCAGTTCTAGATTTCTAGAAACTACGTTTAGTTCCATAACTGAGCCATGGCCACAGGATCTAAACCTTCTCATGGTTCCCGCCACATCTACTGTCAGTAGCATGCGCTCAATATCTGCTAAGAACCACCGTTTTTTGTAAAAATTAATCACCTCCAGAGAGAAAAAGTTTTGTATTGAACGTACAGCTATTTTCGGGATGAATGGTTAATAATCCGGATCTAGGAGGTGCTTGTAACTAAGAATACTGATAGGACCCATGGCAATCTCAGTATTGGGTTCTAGATAAGCGGGGCAATTTAATCATGGGTGGTGCAATCGACGGGTGCAATAAAAGATAGATAAGGCTAAATAAACCGTTTAATGGCGTAAAATCCGAATCCCCAAATCCCAAATCTAAGCAACTCCATTAGATTAGATTGATCAGATATGGCTGGAGAAATGAAGAACTCTAAGAAATAAAATAATCAGCTCTAAGACTATTAGTCTATTGCTTAATCAGCTCTCAGATAGTGATGGATTTAATGGATGATTTCATTGTTATTAAAAATATGAACAACAGCAGATTTTTTGACGTCCGCGTTCTCATTTTTACTGAGGTTTTTCGTTCCAAATCTGGCGATCAATTTTCCATTCCCCTTGTTCTTTTTTCATGAGCCATAGCCCTCGAAATTTTATCTTGATCGCGGGGCTACCATCATGGGGATGGACGGTGACCATAGCAATGCCAACAACATAGCCAAAGTCTCCCATAATTTGAATCTCTTCTGCTGTCAGGGTGGGGTCAAGGTCTTTGTCAGCAATCTGTTGGGCAAAGCCTGCTGCGATATCGGCTTTGCCATAACGATCTGGAACATTGGGAGGCATCTGTAGCGCCGCCTCGGTAAACATGGCGGCATACGCGTCGGGGTTTTTAGCCCGCGCTCTTTGGGGATAGGTTTCTTCGAAGATTTTTTGAATGTGGCTGCGATCGTTATCTGACATGGTCAGCCCTGGATGGTGTTTTTGGGGTGAATTTAGCTTTTGCTAACTGTATTGCACCAATGATAGGTCATGTAACCCTACCCGCCCCAGTGCCGTCCCTCACCTAGCCCTATAGCCAAGCCGTACCAGCTGTTCTCCCGCAATCTCCTCACACATGGCAATTTCAGCTTCGGACAGATGCTCTTTCCAATCACCCACTGAGCCTGACCTGACATATTGTCCATCGCCTTTTTTCGCTACCCGTTTAATATCTGCCGCCGCGACAATTGCGCCCACCTGGGCTTCATCCCAACCCAAGTTTGCAAACTCAAACATCTGCTGCAAACTTCTTTCCGGATCGGCCTTAAGGGCTTCGTACCGCACCGCATGTACTCGTGACTGGAGGCTGGGTCGTTCCCTAATGATCTCGCCCCATTCCACACATTGCTTCCACTGACGAATTGCGCCAGCTGTCCCTATCTGTGCCCATCGTTCTCGCTTTGCCAGCGCATTGTAAGACACACACACATCTCGTCCATCCCGCAGCACCTCAATAATGCGAGCTTCTGGAAACCGGCACAAAATTTGCTCGGCATAGCGAATGTGCATCGGTGTCTTTTCTAAAACCGTTTGACCCGGTTTACCGTACCGTTTAAAGAAACGGTCAAACATCGCTGCAATCAATTCTTCTGCTTGGACCAACCCACGGTTAGTTTCTAGGACCTCAGCCCGAATTGCGCTGATTAGTAAGCTTAGCTCCTGATAGCTGACTAATCCATGCAGACCATGGCTATCAGGTCGATTTAAGATCTGATAGTCCCGTAAGATCCCTGGCCAAATGGTTGCAGGTTTAAAGCCAAACAGCAGGGGTTTTAAGCCATAGCGTCGCAAAATTCCTTTCCATGCCCGCAGTCGTTGCTGCCAGTCCCACCTTGGCAGCTCCACAAATGGCTCATACACCAGTCGATAAACATGGGTTTCCCTCGGTACCACCAAAACGTCTGGATGTTGAGCCAGCAGTGACGTTACCCACGAGGTTCCTGAGCGTGGGCAGCCGACAACAAATAGCTTGGGGCAGGGGGACAGTTGACCCATATCAATATGATTACCGATCGCTTGTGTACGCATATCACAATCAATAACAATAAGGTTAGTAAACGGCCTCCCTGGTCTCAAATTTTTCTCGGTGATGGAGAAAAATGTCCGTCTACCTTAGGGCGACGGGGTTGGAGGATGAGGGGTTCGTAATCGATGGCCGATACCGATTTCTGTATATACGTCAGTATTCAGTGCCGGGGCAGACGCGACCGGATAGATCAACTGGCTAAACTGAGCCGTACATTGGGCCAGCGTTCGGGTCTGATAGTGGGCCTGGGCATTATCCGCAATCGCTTGTAATGACGAGGGTTGAGCAAATTGGTGTAGGGATGACGTCACCACATAATGATGATTGGCCACAATGCCATCCTGCGTCCTTAACCCATGGCCGTTACAAATGGGGAGCAGTCCGTGGGAGCAGTAGGCGGCGTATACGGTAGATTTGGCTAAATTCTGGGGAAACCGTCGATAATCAAAGATCCCAGCCAGGGACTCGGCCATCAGCTGGCTGATCTCAGATGCTGATAAAAAGCCTGTTTTTACCACCTTTACATCCAGTCCTTGGCTGTCCCATTCAATTGGACGTCCCACATCGTAGAGGGTATCAATCTTGAGTAATTGGCAAACCCGGTTTATGGTCCGGGTGTTGTGGCGATAGACGCGGGTGCGATCGCTACTGCCAAATACAATTAATGAACGCTTCCGTTCAGATAGGGTTGGCACTTGCCCCACTTCCCCAATGGTGGAAAAGTTTGGCACGCAGTGGACGGGGGACTCGGTCCACCCGGCAAGGGTTTGCTGAAATGCAGCATTATTAGTCACCACCACATCGGCCACCTGGGCCAACCCACGAGACACCCGCCGCTGGACAACGTTAGGACAGCGAATTTGCTTATAGCGCAGTGTGGGTAGCTCATGAAACATCACCACAATCCGTAATCCTCTCTGTTTTAGGCTTTTTAGGGCATCGACCAGCCACATCGGCGTATCTAGTTTGCCCAGCAGGTACGGGTAATTACTGTATTGAAGAAAAATAGTTGATATATTTTCAGGCACTTGGTCCACTAGCCCTTGTGCCGTATGGTGATTGAGCCGATGGACGGCAAACTGCTCTAGCATCGGCTGCAGTCGCGGGTTGGGTCTAAATACCAAGAAGTCTGAAAGAATCTGACTGTGGTCATGCAGCTGGTGGGCTAGTTGCAGGGCATAGTCACCGACACCATCCACGTCGGGAAAGAGTCGAGGCACTATTTGTAGAATTCGAGTGGGTTGAGCGGTCATGTCTGTATAAGTGCTTAATAAGTGCGTGTACGCAAGCTGGGGCGTAGTGAGGCGTTAGGTAGCCATCACCTCAGCCCCGCAAGGTATTTTTTAACTTGCTCCACCAGCAGCGGTGTTGAACGCTGGTTAAACAAGTTGCCAAAGAAGCCAGGAATCGTTGTGAGCTCTACGCCGTCCTTGGCCACTACCTGCCACCCCAGCTCTCGGCCAAAGTACCAATCCAAAATTTGAATATTTGCACGGAACAGTTTTACTGACCCTGCATAGGGCTGGGGGACGTAGTGTTCTGCCGCTAACTCGTTGGCTTTTTGCGCCCGAGCATAGCGATATTCGTAGGGAACTTTGGGATGATTTGGTTGAGGGGGAGCGACAGTGGGAGGATCAGGACTAGAGACTTCCCCAGCTACCAAATTCTCGGGAGAACCCCCATTAGGACTGGTTGGACTGGCTTTGTTATCGCGAGCTAGGGGGCGGCTAGCCGGTACAACCTTTTGCAAAATCTTCTTGGGTAGCGCCGCTAGGTTCTCCCATCCTCCGTGGTAATAGTAGTTTTTTCGCACCCAGAACGCCCCTAGCTGCAAACGGCTCTGGAGCTTTACCAGCACTGTCTCAGGGAGTTCTCCCGGACGATATGCATCGATTAGAACAACACTTTCCACTGCTTCCCCATCGGCCTGGAGCTGTTGCGCAATCTCAAAGGCCACCGCTCCCCCTAAACAATGGCCTCCGACTAAATAGGGTCCTTTAGGCTGCACCATGCGCATTTCCTTAACGCAGTCTGTTGCCAGTGCTTCTACCGTTGTGTGGGTGACCTCACTGCCGTCTAGATCGGGTCGCTGTAATGCATAAAACGGTCGCTCGGTGCCCAATAGCTGGGAGAATCTGGCCCAGGTTAGGGCATCTGCCGAACCGCCGTGGAAAAAGAACGGTAGCCGGGAACCGTTGGTCTGAATCGGCACCAGGCTCGACCATTGTGACACGGGCTGATCCTGGCTGAGTAAGGCCGCGAACTGCCGTACATTGGGGGCCTGGAACAATGTTGCCAGGGGTAGGCCACAGTCTAGCTGTTGCTGCATTTGGTTAAACAACTGCACCGCCAGGAGCGAATCACCCCCAACATTGAAAAAGTTGTCGTCTATGCTTAGGGGACTGACTCCTAAAACAGATTCCCAAATTTGAGTTAGCTTTAGTTCCAGGGAATTGCTCGGTGCAAAGAAATTGCCCTCCAGCTGGTCTCGACTGAGGATGGGTTCAGGGGTTGCCGCTGCCGGTCGCGCTAGGGGCTGTGATGGCAAAATCTGAGCAACGGAGCGGTCAGGATTGTCTGTAATGGCTGCTAATGTTGTCTGAAATTGCTCTAATAGCGGTGCCAATGCCTGGGAGCCGTCTGAACGCAGCATTACCGTGAGCCGCTGCCCGGGTTTAATAATGACCGTTAGACCATAGGTGCTCACTAGCCCAGACTGCAGATTCTCTACCTGAAAACTGCGCTCTGTTGCTGGCTCGATTGGATAGTTTTCAATGACGAGCAGACTGTCAAATAAGCGCCCCGATACCTGACTCCAGCTCTGAATTTGGTCTGGTGAGGCATAGCCATAGCGACTGGCTTGGGTCTGCTGGGTTTGCAGACTCTGGAGCCACTCAAGTACCGTTTGCTCTGGGGCCACCTGTACCCGTATGGGCAGGACGTTAATCAACAGCCCGACGATGGCGTCTACCCCGGCTAAATCACCCTGACGGCCTGAAACGGTTGCCCCAAATAGGACATCTGGGTTGCCGCTGTAGCTGTATAGAAGCAGGGCCCAGATGCCTTGCATGAGGGTGTTGAGGGTGAGGCGGTGCGATCGCAACATTCCCTGCATCTTGGCGGTCACCTCGGCAGAAAACGTAATGGCGGGAGCCGGCGTATGGGAAACCTCGCCAGTCGCTGGCCCAATGGGCAACCGCGTTGGCTCCACAAACCCCTTTAAAGCCCCTTGCCAAAACTCAGCGGCGGCGGTTTCGTCTTGCTGCTTTAGCCAGCGAATATAGCTTTGATAGGTGGGGCCAGATGCTACGGTCGAGGGGGTTCCTTGCCTTAAATGCCCATAGCAATCAAATACCTGATTAAACACCAACGCTCCAGACCAGCCATCCAGCATTAAATGGTGGCAGCTCCAGATCAGCTCATAAGCCGTCTCATCCAGGCGAATTAGGGCTAGACGAGAGATGGGGGCCTGGGTCAGCTCAAACCCAATCTCTCGATCCTTGACCAAAAAGTCTTCCAGGGCTGTGTCTTGGTCCTCTCGACCGCGCCAATCTAAATGAGTCCAGGGGATGGTCGCCTTTCGGGCCACCACCTGCAAGGGTTGTTTTACCCCTTGCCAATGCACGGAGGTGCGCAATACGGCCTGTTGCTCCACAACCGCGTCCCAAGCCTGCTCCAGTAACTTGGCGTCCACCTTACCCCGCAGCTTACAGCGCATGTGGATCAGACCGTCTTTGGCAGAGGTTTGCAAACTGTGCCAGAGAAATGCCTGCTGCAATGGGGCCAGGGCATAGATGGTTTCGATATTTTTCTTATCCATGGTTAAGCCTCCTCCGTCAGTTGACTGGTCGGTTGACCGGTGAGCTGCCCGATAAAATCATCTAGCTCGGTTTGATTAAAATCAGCATCGGGAAAATCAGATGGGGTAAAGCCACCGCTGGTATCGGTACAGTGGGCAATGAGAGATTTCAACTGGCTGAGGTATTGATGGGCCAAAGACTGTAGGGTGTCGCTGCGGTGAATCTGTGGGTCGTAGCGCCAGGTGATCTGTAGCTGTCCATCGGCAACCCAGGCGTTGAGCTCCAACAGGTAGCTCCGTTGGTTACGGGGATCTCTCAGCGTACCCACATCGATGGTTTGGAGTACTTGCAGACCGCTAGGGACCTGCTGCCCCAAATAGTTAAACAACACCTCCGATGGCGGGGCCTGGGCCAGTCGCTGTTGGGTGGTGCCATCGCCCAAATAGCGCAAAATGCCGTGGCCTATACCCCGATCGGGCACCTGACGCAGCTGCTCTTTGACCGATTTTAGGGTTTCTACAGCGTCACTCACATGACCGTGCAAGCTTACCGGGTAGGTGGTGGTAAACCAACCCACCGTTCGCGACACATCGATGTCCGGCGTGATCGGCTCTCGACCGTGGGCTTCTATTTCTATACGAACATGGCCCGTTTCTGCCCCTACCCAATGCAGCAATGTCAGGGTCAGGGCCGTGAGCAAGGTGTCGTTAATCTGGGTGTTGTAACTGGCTGGAACCGTTTGCAACAGTGCTTGGGTGTCTGGTTGACTCAGGGCCACGGTGACTGTTTGGGCGGTGCCTTCTGTGGAGGGTGGCCCATCTAAAAAGTCACGGGGTAATTGAATCACCGATTGTTCCGTCTGGGTAAACCAATAGGGGGCTTCGGGTTGTCGGGAGGCGGCCTGGGCGGTGAGGGTTTCAGCCCAAGTTTTAAATGATGTTGTTTTAGCGGGGAGCTGGGCCACACCACCCAACAGCGTTGATAGGTCGTCGAGAAGAATTTGCCAGGAGACGGCGTCTACCGCTAAATGGTGCAGGCTTAGCAACAGCCAGTCTGGAGCTGCTCCACGGCTGAAAAGGGCCGTTCGCAGCAGCCCGCCCCCGGCGAGAGTTAGATCGTTGTGCAGGTGAGTGCCCTGGTGGGCGACGGCTTCGAGCTGGTCAGATTCGTCTAGATGTGTGAGGTCTATGGAGTTAAGCGCGGGTGGGTCGCTGATGTCGGCTATGTGCTGACGGTCGTCAAAGCACAGTCTGAGGGCATCGTGATGGGTCCAGAGCGTTGCGATCGCACCCTCCACCTGCTCCTCGCTGACCCCCTCAGGCAGCTCCACCAGCATCGCCTGATGCCAGTGCTGCGGTGCCGCTAAATCCTGTTCAAAGAACCACGTTTGGATGGGCGTCAGCGGCACCTCTCCCGTCACCACCTCCTGGGTGGCCACCACCTCAGGAGCCACATTGACCACAGCGGCCAATTCCGCCACCGTCGGCTGCTCAAATAGCTGGTTGGGGGCTAGTCGTAACCCCGCTTCCCGAGCCCGAGACACAATTTGAATACTGAGGATTGAGTCTCCCCCCAGCTCAAAAAAGTTGTCATCAATGCCCACGGCCCCTAACCCCAGCACATCTTTCCAAATCTGGACTAAAATCTCTTCTGTCGGCGTCCGGGGGGCGGCCGCATTGGCTGTCGTGACCACCGGCTGGGGTTCAGGCAGGGCGTTGGTATCAACCTTGCCATTGGCCGTGCGCGGCATCTGCACCAGGGGCACAATCGCCGTGGGCACCATGTAGTTGGGTAGTTTAGCCTTGAGGGCATCCCGCAAGACAACCGTATCAACCTCTGCCAAACGCCCTACCACATAGGCCACCAGCCGCTGGGAAGAACGCTCCGATACCCCCAGCTGCTCTAACTGCTGGGCGAGGGACGCTCGCTGACTGGGCGAGAGCGCCGCCACCCGTTGATGTAGTTCCTGCTTTATGGTCATGGCTCAGTGGTGTCTGCTGGTCTGCTGATCGGGGCTAGGGGATTATTAAGAGAAAACAAAAAAAACAATTCACAGCCATTATGGTGGACCGACCTCCATCAGAGGCCTTTGCTGTAGCTGTTCCCTCAATAAATCTTCAACAAATTCAACAGCGCGGTTTTCCTGCCCATACGTCAAAAAACACTCGCGCATACGCTCCACACTTGACCGATAGGCTTTATCCGTTAGCAACGTCTGAATATGTCTGCCCACTCGCGATGCATCGTTTTGTTGTGCATTTCCCACAATCCCCAGCCCGTGGTACGCTACACGCGCCGCATTGCCATTTTGGTCTGCGCAGTCCAGGGAGTACACCAACATCGGCACACCGCAGCTAATACACTCGTTAATACTGTTAATGCCGCTGTTGATAATGGCACAGTCAGCCTGCTTAAGTACCTCCAGCTGAGGGGCCCAGCCAAATGCATAAACATTAGCTGGGACATTGCCCAATTCATCTGGTTCCAGGCTGCCCCCCAGTCCCAGGACCCAATCCCACTGGGGAGAACAGGATGCCGTTTCGATAATCTGTTGCAGAAACTGGTTATCTGCCTTGGCCAGACTGCTCAAACCACAGTAAATCAGAGGGCGTTTGCTAAGGTGACGGTGCTCAAAAATCTGTTTTAAAGATGGATTTGTTATTGCAGACGTCTGGGGAGGTTCAAACACCATCGGCCCCATATAGCGCATAGACGGGTGGGGCTGGTGGGGAAAGTCTAGCTCTAACGCGTTCAGACAAAGAATCGGTAACGTCTCGTCAGGGTAGGGCACCAGCCACTGCCTAAACCCAAAGCGCAGCCGCAGTGGGAGACCAATCTGTTGGGCATAGCGACCCAGCACGGATATCCAATCTAGACCCACCCGGCGCCACCGTTCCTGTTGAAACTCTTTCCATTTGGTTAGGCCATAGCGGAGCCAGCTCCATTCAATCCCTAGTCGAGAACCTGGCCAGCCTTGCCCTGGAATAGTTTTGGTGTGAATTGGGGGCAGATTGGGTCGCTTCCAAACTGATAAAAATGGGCATAGCAGTGCCACTGGTAGCTGCTCTATGACGGCTGCCATAATGTGGGGATGCATTTCAATATCTAGGAGCAACAGATCGGGAGCCAGCCCCTGGATAGTCTCTATAAAGTGCTGCATCCCCAGGGCATTGACCGCCCGCTGTTGTCGCTGTTGTTGTAAACGAAATTTAGCCCATCGCCCCATGGGTGGCTCACCCAGCTGCATCACCCAGCGGTCGAGCTGCACATAGGGAATTCCCTGGGCTGCGACCGGTTTACTCAGATCGGCAGGGCTGGCATAGGTAACCCGATGGCCCGCCTGGCGCAGCTGCTGGACTAGGGCCAAGCTGGCGTTGAGAATTCCCGTCAGTCCTCCGGTGATGCAGACAATGTGGGCCATGTTATCCCCCTCCCTCGGCGGCGGCCAATAGGGCCTCTGCCTGTTCTGGTGCTAGGGTTGCCAGTCTTTCTACCAGGGTCTCTAGGCCGTTGGTTGTGGACCGAGCGACAACGACGGCTTCTTGGATGGCGGGTTGCGATCGCAACACATCCTCAATCTCCCCCAGCTCAATCCGATAGCCCCGAATCTTCACCTGGCGGTCACAGCGCCCCAGCCATTCCAAGGTGCCATTGGCCCGATATCGAGCCAGGTCACCGGTTTTGTAAAGCGGAGTCGTGAACTGCCCGCCGACAATAAACGCTGCCGCCGTCCGCTCCGGCTGATTTAGATAGCCCTGGGTTACCCCGTCACCCCCGACATAAAGTTCACCGATTGCCCCGGTGGGAACGGGCTGTAATGCCTCATTTAACAGATAAATTTGAGTATTGGGGATGGCCTTACCAATGGCGATCGGTCCAGGGGGTAGCTCTGCTGGAATCCGGTAGGCCGTACACCATACGGTAGCCTCGGTTGGCCCATATTCGTTATACAAATCCGTGGCGGGCAGTTTGCCATAGTGACGCTGCACCAGCGTTCGCGGGCAGGCTTCACCGGCCACCACCACCGTCCGCAGCTTAGCCAGCTGTCGCGGATCGGCAGTATCTAGCAGCAACGCATACAGCGTGGGCACACATAGGGTATGGGTGATTTGCCACTGTGCCATCAGGGTGGCCAGCTGCTGTAAATCCTGTTCAATTCGCTCCGGCGGCAGCACCAGCGTCCCCCCCTGGCAGAGCGTCCAAAAAATACCCGCCACCGAGCTATCAAACGCAATGGAAGAGAGCAATAAAAACCGCCCAACGGGCTCTGGATAAAGGTGGGATCGCGCCGTCGTGGAATGCACCACATTACGATGGCTAACCATTACCCCTTTGGGTCGCCCCGTAGAGCCAGAGGTATAGATAATGTAGGCCAAATCATCCCCGCTAGGCTCCTGGGTTGGTCGGCTATGGGGGCTGCTGGTCTCGCCCGCTCCAAACTGGGATGCGTCAACGGTCGTCCCGTCTAAACAAACAACTGGGACTTCTGTATCCTGCAGATCTATCCCTGGTTGGGTCAGCAACAACCGGGGGCTTGTATCCTGCAAACAGTAGTTCAATCGTTCAGCTGGATACGACGGATCCAGGGGCACGTAGGCCGCGCCAGCCTTTAACACGGCCAGAATGCCAACAATTCTGGCTAAGGACGGATGCAGACACAGGGCAACCCGCTCACCAGGTCCCACCCCCTGGGTCCATAACCAGCTAGCCAACTCATCGGCCTGTGAATTTAGCTCACCATAGGTCAGGGTTTGACCTGCAAAAACCACAGCGGGGTGATCGGGTGTGCGCTCCACCTGAGCCTCAATCAGCTGATGAATGGTGAGATTTTGGGGATAGGCACCGGTCTTCCTGGCAGTCTCGCTGACGGTCTGCTGTTCGGCAGCGGTGAGGCGCGGTATCTGGGCCAGGGGTGCCTGGGGTTGGTCAATAAACGCCGTCAGCAGCAGCTCCAGATGTTCGTGCAGGCGAGCGATGGCCCCCGCCTCAAATCGGCCCGAGTCGAATAGTAACAACAGATCTAACGATTCACCCGGCACCACTAGCAGGGCCAGGGGATAGTTGCTTTGCTCCAAGTAGCGAATGTCTTGAATGTCAAAACCCAGGTCCAGACTGGCCGCCGTTGGATAATTTTCAAAGACAACAATGCTGTCAAACAATGAGCTGCCCACGGGCATCGGGCTCCAGCGCTGAATATCGCTCAGCGGTGTGGTCTCGTACTGTCGCAGTTCTAAAAGCTGCTGCTGTCGTGCCTGGAGCCAGGAGAGCAACGATTGTTCGGGTTCAACGGGCACCCGCACCGGCAGTGTATTGATAAAAAGACCCACCATGGTTTCCACCCCGCTGAGGGTTGTGGGCCGGCCTGAAACCACGGATCCATAGGTAACCTCTGTTTGCTGGCTGTAGTGGCTAAGCAGCAGGGCCCAGGCTCCCTGGATTAGGGTGTTGAGGGTTAGCCGATGCTGACGGGCAAAGGTTTGCAAAGACGCATATAGCCCCGGTGTTAAGGATCGGTTCTGCTGGTGATAGGGCTGGGGGGAGATGGAGCTGGTGGTGCAGACAGCGGGCAGCGGGGTGGCGTGCGTGAGCCCCTGCAGCTGGGCCCGCCAAAATGTTTCGGCTTTAGCAATATCCTGACTTTTTAACCAGGCAATATAGTCGCGATAGGGCCGTAGGGGGGGGAGCGCTGATGCTGTCTGACGACAGTTGGCCTGATAACAGGTAAGGACTTCCTGCCAGATAATGGGAATGGACCAGCCGTCGGCCAGGACGTGGTGGAAACTCCAGATAAATTGGTGGGTGTTGTCCTGCAGCTGGACAAGTCTAAAGCGAGAGATGGGGGCCTGGAGCAGGTCGAACCCCTGGATGCGATCGCACCTCAAAAACTCAGTCAGTTTCTCCTCTTGCTCAACCGGAGAATAGTCTCGCCAATCTTCCCGCTCCCAGACCGCATCCACCTGCTGGCGCACCACCTGGAGTGGTTCATCCAACCCTTCCCAGAGAAACGCCGTTCTGAGCACAGGCTGTCGGTCAATGATCTGCTGCCAGGCTGCTTGAAATTCAGGAATCTGTAAATTGCCCCGGAGCTTGCAGCTATATTGCTCAATGTACACCCCAGATTTAGGCGCGCTCAAAGCATGGAACAGCATCCCCTGCTGGACCGGAGAAAGGGGATAAATATCGGCTACGTTGTCTAGCTGCATGACGCTTCCCACCCTGACAGAATGCAGAAATCAAACAGCCCGTTAGCGGACTTTTGTTGCTCTAAAATTTTTAAACCCGCTGTTTCAACTTCTGACTCGAGTTCTCCAGGCACAAAAAAGTGATGGAAAATCCCCACATAAAACCGATCGCCAAATCGGGGCCGCCAGTCACTGCCGGATAGTCTTGCCGCCGTTATCGAGAGCCAGTGCCGTGCCTTTTCCCATAGGCGATCTGGCTTTACCAGTTGCACATAAGACATCACAATCACTCCGCCTGGAGCGAGCATGGTTGCGCAATGCTCCAACAGCAGAATTCGGTCCGCCGGGTCTGGAAACGTGTCGTACATCCAAGGCGACAGATAAACAACATCGTAGGGAGTTTCAGGGGTGTAGCCTAAAAAATTGGCCAGTTCAAAGTGGGCTTCAAAGCCAGCGTCGCGGGCATAGGCCATCGCCCCGTCAATCATGGAGCGGTTGTCGTCAATACCGGTGACGTCAAACCCCTGATCGGCAAAGAACTTCGCCTCTCGCCCCTGACCGCAGAAGGCGCTCAGTAGTCTGCCGCTGCTGTGGTGCTGGGTCAAATAGGGGAGAATTTTCTCTTCGCAATCGAGCTGATAGTGGCTGGGGTCATAGGCGGTGGAATGGGATTCGTAGACCTTACCCATGTAGTCATTGAGTGCCGTTTTGCCCAGGACACCCACCGCCAGTGCCTGTCCCACCTGCTGCCACCGTCCCGCCGTTTGCCCCATGAGAACAGTCTGAGCCAGGTTGACCCGCCAGGAGGTTTTGGGTATTGGAGACATTGCTGGGTTATTTTGCTGCCTATTTACGACCATGGTAGATAATGCTTTTTATATAGTTGGGAGCTGAATTCTTGGGGCTTACGGTGAGGCGGTCAGTAACCTCATCCGCCGCTGTCTGATTGGCTGCCTGATTGGCTGCCCGACCGATTTAACAGGGCCGCGATTTTGCCAAGCTTTTGACGGTCGAGATTTGCCAGGGGAAAGTCTACTGGGGTCAAGGTGGTGTCCTGTTTTGACTCAGGAGATAGATAGTGGGTGATTTGCGATCGCACCCCCTGCATCATGCCATCGGCCCAACCTTGGACAGTGTCTCGCTGGTGCTGCTGGCCATAGGTCCACTCCACCTGGAGCTGACCCTTGACAACGGCTGCATTCACCTCCAACAAATAGTGTCGCTGTCCTTTCGGGCTGCGAGATAGCCGTAGCCCGCGGGCCAGCTGGAACATAGACCCCGGTGGCACTAGCCCGGCTAAATCCCCCAAATAGTTAAAGAGAATGTCTGGCTGAGGTTGTGCCTCTAACTGTGCTTTCACCCCAGGATCACCCCCCAGGTAGCGTAGTAACCCATAACCAATGCCGTTTCTCGGCACCTGTCGCACTTGCTCCTTAACAGACCGTAGCTGTTCTCCTACATCTGTCTGCGGCAGTGTCAACAACAATGGAAACACCGTTGTAAACCAGCCCACGGTCCGCACCAAATTTGCTCCAGGGACAATCGCTTCCTCCCGTCCATGGCCTTCCAAATCTACCAGCAGCTGGTTGGTTTGATCGCAAAGCGCTTGAGCCAGGGCCGTCAGCAGTATTTCATTAACTCGGGCCCGGGAGACCTTTGGCAGCTCCCTCAAGAGCATATGGGTTTGGTCTACAGTTAAGCAGGTGGTGAGTGAGTGGGCAGATGCAACCCTATTGTCAACACTGACCCGAGCATTGTCCCTTGGCAGGGAGATTGCACCCTTGGTAGCGCCTAACCAATAGTCTAGCTCCGACTGAAACGCTCCTGATGCAGCGGTTTTACTTAGCTCTGTTGACCAGGTTTGGAACGACATCGTTGGCAAAGGCTGAGGGACCGTTTCTCCCTGGGTCTGGCGGTAGGCGGTTTCCAAATCATTTAACAGCGTCAGCCAGGAAACCCCATCCACTGCTAAGTGGTGAATGATTAGCAGCAGTCGATTTGGGCGATTGTCCCCCAGGTTAAATAACGCTGCCTGCACCAGCTTTCCGGTGGTCAGGTCAAGACTGGTTTGCAGGTCTGCCTCGGTGGCTGCCATGGCCCGATCTTGGCCAATAATCGACTGATGGGAAAGATCGACATAGTTAAGCAAACGTCCGGGCGCAGACACTGCTTGGCGCTGCTGCCAGCCCGACTCTCCTAAGATAAACTGGCCGCTCAAAATGTTATGGCGCTCTACCAAATGCTGTAGTGCTGTTTCTAAGACTGTGGGATCTAACGACTGGGCTACATCCAGCAGCAGGCTTTGATTCCAATGGTGCGGCTCAGTCAGATTTTGTTCAAAAAAGCTCTGCTGAACCGGAGTGAGCGGCACCTGTCCAGAGGTCTGTCCCTGGTCAGACCCAACTAATTGGGTTGCCCCTATCTGGGCCAATACCCCGGCAACCGTCAGGTGCTGTAGAATCTGCTGGGGCGATAGGACAAGTCCTGCCTCTGTCGCCTGGGCCGCAATCTGGATCGCCGTAATCGAGTCGCCGCCCAAATCAAAGAAGTTGTCGTAGATACCCACCGACTCTATCCGCAAACACTGTGCCCAGATACTTGCCAGATGGGTCTCCCATTCATTTCCAGGAGCCACATAATTACTATCTGTGCCTAGCCGCTGTCGCTGGGTATAGTCTGACGACGACAGTAGCCGGCGGTCTACTTTGCCATTGGGGGTTAGGGGCAGGTGATCTAGCAGCACAAAACCTGTCGGCACCATATAGTCCGGCAGGTTTTGCTGCAGTACATCTCGGATTTCTCGATGGGTCAGGGAAGACTCTGACGTTACCACATAGGCCAAGAGAGACTGACGCCCCTGACTATTTTTTTCAGCAATAACAACGCCCTGTTGAATTGAAGGATGCTGATTTAAAGCGGCTTCCACTTCCCTCAGCTCCACCCGGAATCCTCGGATTTTTACCTGATGATCCAGCCGACCCAGAAACTCCAGGTTGCCGTCCAGCGATTGGCGGGCCTGGTCGCCGGTCTTGTAAAGCTTGCCAGCCCCAAAGGGGTTCTCGATAAACCGTTCCGCCATCAGCTCAGGACGATTGAGATAGCCTCGACTTAGCCCCGCTCCCCCAATAACGATCTCTCCTTTGACCCCCATGGGCACCTGCTGCCCTTGAGCATTGACAACATACACCTCGTAACCGGGGACAGCCTTGCCAATGGGGACAATCCCTTGGGGATCGGTCACGGTGTCAAAAGCATAGAACGTGGCACAGACGGTGGTTTCTGTTGGCCCATAGCCATTAACGATGCGTAATTGGGGTAGCCGTTGGCGATAGCGCTGTAAAAGTTTCTGTTGAATGGGCTCCACACCCACGAGAATGCGGTCTAAAACAATCTTATGTTCAGACCCATGGTCAGCTTTCTCTAGCTCCTGAATGACCATAGGCAAGAGGGCCGGTGGAATATAGGCGCTGGTGATGTCATGGGCGATCAGGTACTGAGCAAACTGGTTATGGCTAGCCACGATTTCCGGCGGCACCACATACACCGTGCCACCAAAACATAAATTTGAAAAAATCTCCCAAACCGACACATCAAACCCATAGGAGCACAGCGCTGTTCCCCGCAGCTGCTCCCCTGCTGGGGCTGTCTGCTCAAACCCATTCACCATGGCCAGAACATTACGATGCTCCACCATCACCCCCTTAGGTTGTCCCGTAGAACCAGAGGTAAAGAGAATATAGGCCAAGTCCTGGGCCGTTATCGCCACCTCAGGAGCCCCTGTGGGTTCCTGGACGATGGCGTGGTCCTCCAGACAAATGATTTGGTCTGTCATTTGGCCAGTGGGACATTTTTCCAGTAACGCCTGCTGCGTCAACACAACAGAGACTTGGCCATCCGCCACCATAAAGCGGGTGCGCTCTGCCGGATAGGCCGGATCAATGGGTAGATAGGCAGCCCCAGCCTTCAGAATAGCTAGGATGCTGACAACCATGGAGACTGAACGCTCCATGAACAGACCCACGGTCATCCCTTTCTGGACGCCTTGTTTACCCAGATAGTGCGCCAGCTGATTAGCTTGAGTATTTAGCTCAGCGTAGGTGAGGGTTTGCTGCCCGAACACAACAGCCGTCTGATCAGGGACAAGATCTGCCTGCTGTTGAAACCTTCCTACCAGGGTGGAATCATAGCTGAGGTTTTCTTCTCCTTGAGACGGGGAGGTATCGTAGGCGACGGAGGCTCGACCGTTAGCTTCAGATATTAATGCTTCCCCGTTGTTCCCCCTTGGTAAGAGAGACATCAGATCTGGGTGATGACTTTTCGCTGCTGAGCCTGACCCAAACAACAAGGCTCGCTCCTCTGCAGCCAGAATATCTACCCCTTCAATCTCCTGGTGGGCATCTTCCATCCAAGCATCCAACAGGTTGCAAAAGTGTTCAGTCGCCCACTGACGCTGCGTATCAGCAATTAAATCGCTATTAAAATCAAACTGTAGGGTGAAACTTCCGGTGGCATCAAAGTCTTGCACCTCTAGCCGCAGATGGTGCTGGCTGTCTCCATACCCCGAATGAATCCAGTCTGTTTTGACTGGCATGCCATGGAAGTCGGGAAAGGTGACGTTAATGTAGCTGAGAACAACATTAACATCGCGGCTGATGCCATGGTGACTGACATCGGATTGGGCATAGCGCAAAAATGCCATGGATTCCCTGGCCACCTTGCCTAAAAGTGAGGTGAAGGTTTCCCCTGGCTCGATGTCCACCTGGAGTGGAAACAGCTCCATAAAGACTCCCGGTGTCTCTTTTAGAATCGGTGTTGGTCGATTATGGGCCGGGGCAGCAATGGCGAGTTCATGGCTGCCACTGACTCGATATAGATAGGCAAATACCAGGGTTAAAAACAGATTGAACTGGGACTGATGAATGGATAATGTTCGAGCTTCTGGGGTTTTGGCTAAGGCTCGTAACGCCTCAGATCGCTCTGGTCCCAGTTCAAAATAGGTGCGTTCTGTGCGAGCGGTGGCTATGTCGGTCGTTTGGCCATTCTGACCATACAGGGGCACTGACGGTGGTGTGTGTTCTCGTTTCTGTTGCCAATGGGTGATGGCCTGCCACGTTGCTGGCTGCTGCTGTGATTCAGCATAGTCAAGATAGGCGGGTAGGTCAGTGGCTGTTGCTAACGTACCGGTCAGTGATTGACCATAGTATTCCTGTAACCGTCGGTAGAGCAGTGAAACCGACCAGTTATCGGTAATTAGGTGGTGCTGATTTAAATACCAAATAAACCGATCCGACGATAGTTTTAGCAGTGCCGCATCAAATAAACAATCTTGCAGGTTTAGCAGACAGGTAGAGCGCTGCTGCATCCATGTCTGTGACGCCTGGGTAGGTGCCGTATCTGTAGAAAAATCTATAATTGGAAGCGAATAGTTTAATGTGGGAGCGACCGTCTGGTGGGGAATACCATCCGACTCGGTAATGGTCAGACGGAGAATGTCGCTATGGGCTATTAATGCTTGAAATGCCCGTTGGAAGTGGACGGGATCAATCTTCCCCTGGATGGTGAAGCTAAACACCATGTTGTACAGGGGAGTCTCTGGGTTGAGCTTTTGGCCCAACCATAGCAGCAGCTGCCCCGGCGTCAGGTTAGACGTTGCTGCCAGGGTATCAATCTGTTGGCCCAGGCTGTTGGAGTGACCGTTGAACTGGCTGTTGGATGGACTATCCGGCACCATGGCTGATTCTCCCCACTAGATACTGATCAATGGCTTCGATGGTGCGAAAGTGTTGAATCGTAATGTCTTCTAGGGGAACCTTAAGGGCAAAGGTCTCTTCGACAAAAGCAACTAGCCGCATCATCCCCAGGGAGTCGATGATTTCTCCCATCAGCAGGTCGTCGTCGGCTTCAACCTGCATACGGCCATTGAGTAGAACATCGCTGATGTAGGTTTGGAGCACTGACTGATGGTTGGCGCTTTCTTGGGGCTGGATAGGTTGAGTGGTTGTCATAGGTTTTCTCCTAGGGCTAGATAGTTGAGGGTTCACGGGATTCGGCGGCGGCTTGCAGTCGGGCAATGGCTTGGGTTTGTAAGGTGCGCCGGTCGATTTTGCCACTGGTGGTGCGGGGGAAGGAGGGTGCGATCGCAACCCGCTCTGGCACCGCATAGGCCGGCAATCGTTCCGCCACCTGGCGTTTTAGCTCAGCCTCATCCAGCCCCCCATCCGGTTTCAAAATCACCGCCGCCTCAATCTGTTGGCTGCCCCCCGCCAGGGGCACCCCGTAGGCGGCGGCTTCTTCCACCTGGGGATGCCCCACCAATGTCGCTTCCACCTCATCTAGCTCGATGCGATAGCCCCGCGTTTTAATCTGCCGGTCTTTGCGACCCACAAACTGATAGTTACCATCCGGCAGCTGCTGCACCAAATCCCCGGTGCGATAGAACACCGCCGTTTGATGGGCGACCTCAGTCCGGTAGAAAACCCGCTCATTCAGGTCGGGCCGCTGCCAGTAGCCGTTCATCATGGTGGGGGTGCGTACCAGTAGTTCACCCACCTCCCCAGACGCCACTAGTTGGTCCTGGTCATCCACTACGCGCTCTTCGGCATTGGCCCAAATTTGGCCAATGGGGGCGACCTCCGCTGCAACAGCCCGTCCGTCTGTTAGCGGTGGCACATGGTAGTAGCTACACTGATTGATTTCTGCCGGACCATACACATTACTAAAACGTGCCTGGGGTAGGCGCTCCATGAGGCCATACATGTACTTTGCCGGGTAGGGCTCACCACCAAACAACACCCATCGCAGCGAGCGCAGATCTCTCTCATCTAACACGCCCCGTAACAATAGCTGAATCAGGGCAAACGGTACCGAATACCAGATGGTTAACGCTTCATCCTGGGCCAGCTGAGAGAGACTGGCGGGCATCTTGGTATAGGCTTCAGGAATAATCACCGTTGTTGCCCCCACCAGCGGCCCTGAGAAGTAGTCGAGGGTGGACATATCAAAGTGCAGTGGCGAGTGATTGCCCAGGCGATCTGTATGGGTCAAACCATAGGTGTGGGCCGCCATGCGCGCATAGTTTAGACCACTGCGATGGGTGTGCATAATCCCCTTGGGTGTGCCCGTAGACCCCGAGGTATACATAATATAGGCCAGGTCTTGCTCCATCACGCGGACAGGGGGCGACGTGTCACTGGGGAGAATATTTGACCAGTCACGACGCTGTACTGGGCGAGGTAGGGTAAAACTCTCTGGCAGGCCAATGATGCAGCTCAGCTTGGGGGCGGCTGTGAGCAAATCTGCCATCCGCATTCGCTTAGATTTTTGGGTAATCAGGTGGCGGATGCCGCAGTGGTCAAGGGTATAAGCCGTGCGGGCCAACGGTGCACTGGGATCTAACGGCACATAGGCAGCCCCCGCTTTCCAGATGCCGTAGATGGCGACGGCACTCTCTAAACTCTTACTCAGGTAAATGCCCACCCGATCTCCCCGCTGCACCCCCAGGTCAATCAGGGTATGGGCCAGACCATTTGCCTGTTGTAACAGTTCGCCATAGGTAAGACGTTTCCCCTCACAGCGAAACGCTTCGCGTTCAGAAAACTGCTCGGCGGAACGGTCTAAAATGTGAGACAACAAATACATCATCGCTAAAGCCCCAACGAACGCGCAATAATGTTGCGCTGAATATCTGAGGTGCCTGCATAAATCACCCCACCAATGGCATCTCGCAGGTCTCGCTCTATCTCATATTCAGTGAGATATCCATTTCCCCCGTGGATGCGCACTGAGTCTAGCCCCGACGCCACAAAACACTCACTGAGATATAGCTTGAGTAGCGCCGCCTCCAGCATGGCGGGCTGTTCTCGTTCTTTGAGCCACGCCACTTTATACAGCAGCAGTCTGGCGGTTTCCAGCCGCAGCTTCATATCAGCCACCCGGTTTGACACCGACTGAAACTTACCAATGGGCTGACCATACTGTTCCCGTGACTTGGCGTAGTCAATGGTTTTCTCCAGCTGGCGCTCCATTGTCCCCAGCTCGCTGGCCAGGTTAAAACAACGGTCGTATTCTAATGAATTGTGGGAAAAGCTAAAACCCGCCCCCTCTGGCCCCAGCCGATTGGCTTCGGGCACAAAACAGTTCTCAAAGAAAATCTCTCCAAAGGGCACTGTGCGTAGCCCCATTTTGTCTTTGACAGGACCAGTGGAGAATCCATCGGTCGAACGTTCCACTAGAAAAGCGGTGACTCCCCACTTACCCAGACTAGGGTCAACGGTGGCAAAGACCAAGGCCAAATCACAGATGGGAGCACAGGTGACAAACTTTTTGCTGCCGTTGAGCACATAGCCACCGTCACACTTTTTGGCATGGGTTTTTAGACTGTAAACATCTGACCCAGCATTGGGCTCAGACAGGGCATGTACCCCAATCCACTCGCCATGGCACAGCCGTGGCAGATATCGCTGCTTTTGCTCGTCTGTCCCAAACTGTTGCAATAAAATTTGGACTGTCCACATCTGGGCGTTAAGACCCAGGGTGAGGCCATTGTCTTCACAGCCGTAGCCCAGAGCTTCCATGGCCAGCACCGCCGTCATAATATCTAGGGCTGGAGAACCGCTATATTCCTCCGGGATACACATGCCCTGGATACCAAACTCAGCACACTTTTTCCAGTTCTCCCAGGAAAATTTGCCCTGGTGATCCCGTTCGACAATGTCGCCATTCAGGTTTTCTTGCGCAAACTGAATTACGCGCTGCTTAAAAGCAAGTTGTTTATCTGACCAGGAGAAATCCATTTCAAGTATTGGGGTGGGGCAGGTGGGGCAAGAAAACTATAGAACAAAGCTGTAGGGATTTTTGGCAGCGGCGGCGCTTTCTAATTCAACTAATGTGCCGATGTCTAATTCGGTAGCGTAGTCTAACAGCATGTTCATGGCCACCTGATCTTCTAGGGCAAAGCCGGTGGAATCAAAGACGGTAGGCTGTTGCTGGTAGTGACGATACTGGCCTGGATTTTTAACGACGTTGGATAGCTCAGCTCCAATTTTTGTTAGGTCTTTGAACTGCTGACATTCTCCCTCGCGAATGGCCTGATCTCGAAAGTCAGGGCAGACAAAGCTGCGGTCTAAAAGACTCAAGGGCACCTCAAACTTACCGGGAAAATCTGCTCCGACCGCGTTGACATGGAGCCAGGGTTTGAGGTCTTGGTCGGGAAAAACAGGGCCGTTGTCCACATTGACTGAGGTGGCGGTACAGAGGATATCGGCCGTGGCAACAATGTCGGCAATCTCTGCCTGGCGGATGGCCAGATGGTCTAGGCCTAAACAGGCAACGCGCTCAGAAAATGACTGACTCACCGCCCCATCGCTGTCAAAAATTAGCACCTGGGTGAGGTCAAAGCAGCGGGAGAGACCGTGAAGCTGGGTCACCGCCTGGGCACCTGCGCCAATGAGACCGAGAATTTGGCTGCTGGGTGAGGCTAGATGTTGGGTTGCGATCGCAGATGCCGCCCCCGTTCGCAATGCCGTTAGGAACGTGCCATCAATCACAGCCACCAAATGCCCCGACGCCGGATCATAGGCAGAAACCGTAGATAGCACCGTTGGTAAGCTATACAAACTCGGATTTTGAGGATGATAGCCCACCGCCTTAACCACAATCTGCCGATGTTTCTCAAACAATGGCATCCACTCCACCAACCCCACATGGGGATGGTCATAGCTAAACCCAGTTCTTACCGGCACCACAGTTTTAGTCGAATCAAACTGCTCAAAGGCCTGGGTGAGTCGGGCAATCATCTCATCCATGAGCGCATCCAACCCTACATGCTCAACAATCAGCCGAATATCCTCAACCGAGAGCACCAGGGTATTTAATCGTGACGTAGATGTCACAACAGCATTAACCGCACTAGTTTGTGCCAAAGAAACCATGAGAAAACTGTTCGATAAATAGCTGTTTATAACCGTGACGCGTCTGCTCCGCTAGCAGAATCTAAAACAGACCTTGCAGCACAGGTAAAACGCGAATATTGACACTAAATGCCCGCTCAATAAACCAGTAAAGCGACATCGCCCCCAAAAGCAAAGCACCTGTTTTCAGGACGATGCCGGGATAAAATTTCTGATTACGCAATAAATAGAGAACAGGAAAGACCACTGCAATAATGGCCAGCTGCCCAATTTCCACCCCTAAATTAAATCCAAACAGAGACAGTAGCGCATACTGGCTAGTAACCCCCAGTTCGGCCAGAACATTGGCAAAACCAAAGCCGTGAAATAGGCCAAAAAGAAAAATAATGGACCATGAACGCCCCCGAAAAATAGGATAGAAGATATCCACAGCCGCTAACCCAATCGACGCGGCAATAACCGATTCCACCATCCTGGAAGGGACCTGTACCAGCTGCAGTGTAGCTAAACAGAGCGTAATACTATGGGCAATCGTAAAGGCCGTCGCAATCTTGACAATATAGATAAACGACGTTGAGAATTTGCCCACCGGCTGCCACTTGGAGTCTTCCTTGCGCCGTAGCACCGATGGCAACAGCAGGGCTACCAAAAAGAGAACGTGATCAATACCTTCTAAAATATGAAGGATTCCGAGTTTAACAATGGCTGAGAACCCTTGCCATAACCCCCCAGATGACAGGTCTATGGTCTCGGTTTGTCCCGGTTGCCTAAAGATTATCAGCGGACTAGACTCATTTTGAAACGTACCTGTTTTCCAGTTCTCTTCTATCAGCACCATATTGGTATGCTGAGGCAGCTGCTCTAAAATCACATCGTAGGCTACATCGATGGTGCTGGGCAGGGCTTGAAATCCTTCTAAATCATACTCCAGCAGCAAAAACTGAGAAAACGTTGTATTCAGAAATCGATGATCTTTAAAGACCATCTCACAGGTCTCTGGAGCACAGTTCAGGGTAGTATTCTTGTCCACATAGGCTTTAATCTGCTCCATATAAGGGGCTATAGCCTCCATGCTGACCTTTTTTTTGTCAGCCGGAAAATCTAGGTCAAGGACCTGGGCCAGCTCCTTAATCGGCATCTCCACCCTGGTTGAAATAGTATCCTTTCTAATTTGGAAATATATGTAACTTTGGCCCAAATTGTGTGCTGTTGTAGCAGGCACCAGAGATGAGCTAAAAATACATAGCAAACATGCTAATGTTGCAAGCGCAATCCTGGCTGCAGTAAAGCGCATCAGTTTACTAAGCATGGTCATTATCGGGCCCCTAAATGCCCCTCCCAAGTTACTAATCAAATGTAAGGAATAACTGATATCGTCTTAATACTAATTTTCTTTAAGACCTAAGCTAACCCAAAAAGTCAGAGTGCCTGTATGCAGGCATACAGAGTGTTGTAACACTTCTTCAAGAAGTATACATTAGACTCTCCCTGGTTCAAACCACTCTAGGCATAACCCGTAACCGTTGCATTACCATTGCTTAATTTCATTCACTACACCTAGTACGGTTCAACCCTAAGAATGGTTTTAAAGCTGAAATAAACCTTCCTTGAAGGAAACGTAAAGACTGCAGCCTAAGCATCAAAATAACCACCACAAGTAGTTCAAGGGGTGCTCTCTCTAAATATTGCACTGTATCCATGACTCAGTTTCTGTTGTAATAGGTCAAACACCCATTACATAAGCACGGTGTCTTAGCCGCTCTATTCTAGACAACCCCATAGGGACCCATCATGGGGCTAAAGACCCAAATTATGGTCTAGGTCTTTAGCCCTACGTTGGATTATTTTTGTTGTGGATAAGTTAGCGATATTGCAACTGATATTTTAAGCAATCTCTGTTTTATCCAATTCCAGAAAGACCTAGACAAGACCGGTGGGCGAGCAGGCTGATGGCTCCCTTTTTTTAGGTCTGACCACTGAAACCCTTAAAAAAATGGGCGTTGCTGCTCCTCGGTATGGTTTTATCTGCGAGATACTGTCCTATGGCATATCTCACCGATCGGGTCATCCTCTAAATCAGCAACGGCAAAAATTGAATTCTCTTTTTGTAAGCCTTTGTGAGTCAGTCAGGTTGTGCTATTACAGTAAATGTTGATATTAGAGCCCCCACGGGCATGCTAATAGGGCCTTATACGTTTGGTTAAAAGCCAGCCTTAACAACGGTTGATTTTATGGCAGTGCGATCTAATAGCCCCTTATCTACTGGTATAGCCACTGGGCTGAATGCCACTAAGCGGATTGTCTCTATTCGTTGGAGCTTACCCCTGTGTGTAGTGACGCCCTTAGTGTCTGGTATTCTTTTGAGTAGCTGGTTGGCTTTCCGCAGCAGCCAAAGGTCTATCGATGAATTGGTCGGAAAAATCAGTACAGAAGTTGCCGCCAACATTGAAAAACAGGTAGCTAGCTATTTGACCAAACCCACTTTAATTTCTGCTGTGATTGAGGCAGAAGTTATCAGTGGCAATCTAAATATTCAAGATATTCGTCAATTAGGGCAGTCCCTTTGGTACCTTACCCAGTCAGACTCTCTCACTAATAATCTCTACTATGGTAATAGCTCGGGAGAGTTTGTCTATAGTGAACGACAAAATGATCAAAACCGGATTGACTTTGTCGATAAGGCTACCGACTTTCGTCGAGTCTCTTACAAAGCAGAAGAGGCAACTAACCTGACTAAGCAGTCTGGGGGTACCGACTATGATCCTCGCGGCAGAACTTGGTACACAGAAGCCGTCTCGAACCAGGCACCGATCTGGAGTCAGGTCTATGTTGCCAATTCTAGGGCTGATCTCACCCTGACGCGTGCTATTCCTATTTTTAATAAATCTGGTCAGCTGGAGGGCGTGTTTGGCACAGATGTTTACCTTGTTGAGCTAAGTAACTTTCTGCAAAATTTGTCCGTTAGTCCCAATGGCAAAGCATTTATTATTGAACCCTCTGGAGATCTGATTGCAATTTCTGCTAGTGAGAAACCATTTATTGTGCGTGGAGATGACAGACTACGCCTGGCGGCTACAGATAGTCAAACCCCACTGGTGCGAGAGACGGTCACACATCTGCTAGAAAACATTGATGATCTGAGTAAGATGGGAAATGAGTACTCCTTTGAGTTTGAACTAGAAGGCGAGAAGCAGTTAGCTCATATTTATCATCTCAAAGATCTGGGAATTGATTGGATCGTTGGAGTCACTATTCCTCAAAATGACTATATGGAAACGATTCGAACCACGGCTCGGCATACGCTGATAATTGGTGTTGGCATCACTGTGATAGCCACCTCCATAGCCGTGGCAGCAGCGCTCCATATTATTCGACCTATCAATAAGCTTAATCAAGCCGCTGATGAGATTAAACGAAACCGGTTTGACCCGAGCACATTAGCCCGTGTAATCGCACGTCCTGATGAGTTTAGTAAATTGGCCAAATTGTTTAATGATATGGCCATTGTGGTTATGAGTCGTCAACAGACACTTTCTGAGCAGGTAAAGCTGCTGAAAACAGAGGTGGGGCAGAATGGTCGTGCCAATTGTGAGCAACAGCAGCTAGAAACAGCGTTAAAACAGGCTCAGCAAGTTCGCAAAGCTTATAGAAATAATCAATAGCGGGTGAGATTCTGCCCGAACAGCCCGGCTCACTCTTCTGTTGTGTTAGCGCATGACTCCACTCAGTCCTCTGTTTATTAGCTGCTGAGCGGAGTCGACACTGGTGGCAAGTTTATCTAATCGTCTCCACATCGGCAATCACGGCAGTGGCCGCAATACCGGTATGGACAATGCTTAATGTACGAAAGGGATCCATAATTGGATCAATGGCAACAAATAGAACGAGTACGGCCTCTAACGGCAGTTGTAACGGTTCTAAAACAATTCCTAGCATGGTTAAGGTGAGAATACCGGTCACGCCAGCCGTTGCCATGCCAGCAAAAATAGATCCGGCAATCACAATGATGACGCTGCCAAGACTCAGGGGCTTGTCGTATAGCTGCATGACAAACAAAGAGCCCAGGGCAAAGTAAATCACTGACCCAAACCGGCAAATCGTAATGGACAGCGGGGTGACCAGGTTTACTGTTTGACGATTAAATTTTAGGGCTTCACTCAGCTGGGCGATGGATGACGGTAGACAGGCTAGGCTACTAGACGTTGCCAATGCCAGAATTGTTGGCTCGCGTAGAGCTGCCAAAACGCTAATCAAAGATGTCTTGGACTGTTGCCAAACCACCAGTGTGCTTAGTACATAGACCACTAAAAAAATAACCAAGGCTGCCACCACAAAGTTAATCATGGATAGCATGACATCTAAGCCTTGCTGAGAGAGCTGATAGGCCAACAAACTAAATAGGCCAATGGGTAAAACCATGGTCAGCCAGTTGATCAGTTGGTTAAAGGTGCGATAGATCGCTTCTAAAATATCAAAACAGGGTTCGGTAACGCGATCGCGAATCAACCCTAGCGAAATACCAACAATAATTGAAAAAATTAGTACTTTTAATGTTTCTCCCTGACTAAGCGCACTAAAAATATTGTCAGGAACTAAGCTGATGAGAAATGCCCCCATCCCTCTAGAGGGTTCTTCTAAAATAGGGCCTGTTAGGGCCATCTCTAGATCAACACTAGAGTCATTGACCAGCACTCCCAGAGACTCTAGTGTTTTTGTAGAAAGATTACGTCCTGGGCCTGCAATGGCAGCAATCACTACGGTTAACCCGCTAGATGCTATGAGCCCCAAGGGGAATATCACCAGAATACGCTTAATGTATTGGGCGGCGTTGCTACTGCGCATGAGTCGGCCAATGCTAGTGGTAATGGCAGCCAACAAAATGGGCAGGACACACATCTTTAGCAGACCTATATAAAAATCCCCTACGGGAGCGAGTAAGACCGCCAGTTCTTTATGGGCTGTGCCGACATAAATGGCCAGAACAACGCTAACCACTATAGCCCAAGGGCTACGTAACCAGCTAAGAGAGAGAGCACTTGACCAAAGCTGTTGGTGCTTAGTTATCGGGTTAATTGTCATAGGGTTTACTCTTGTAGGTAGTCAGCATACTCACCCAAAACATCATCAGC
>ERZ1740065.212-NODE-212-length-28257-cov-6.247500_pt1 | contig 28257 bp, 26 predicted proteins | sample MGYA00581738_ERZ1740065 | MGnify/ENA primary metagenome ERZ1740065 (study PRJEB43018, sample SAMN04849749) | marine metagenome | isolation source: floating plastic debris | place: Pacific Ocean | collected 2008-09-01 | study: EMG produced TPA metagenomics assembly...
GGCGAAGTGCTCGGGAGGCTCCCTTGCCAGCCCGTTCGCGGCGTTCGGCCGGCAGTGTAAGCGTATCGCTCATAGCACAGTGCCTTTCGAATGCGTGTTAATACAGAATGTCCGCGCCCCGCCTCCAGGGATGACCAGAGCGCCGAAGTGCGGCCCGTTAGAGGGGAAATGGGCGCAACGCAAGAAAATTGCGCGGGCGGAGCGCGCCCTAAGGCTTGCTGCTCGCCCGCGCTGGCGTTCGCCAATCGGGTTTCGGGCCGTCTCGTCTATTGAATCCGCTCTACGCCAATGTCGCGATCGCCAAGCAGGTCCTGCACGCTCTTTTCGCCGGCAAGGTGGCCCGCGCCAACCGCGACAAAGACGGTACCGGGCTCGTCAAGCCGGCTAGAGATCCACTCCACCCAATTGGCGTTGCGGCTGTAAAGCAGGGCCTCGGCCAGCTCCGGATCGCTCAGACCCTCGTTCATGAGCTCGGCCAGAGCGTCGGCGTCGCCTTCGATCCATTCCGCGACCATGGCGTCGAGGACTTCTTTGGCTTCATCCATGCCTTCAACCGCTTCCATGAGGAAGGTGATCTGTTTGTCCTGGGGCAGGCTGTCGAACAGATTGAGCTGGAAGTCTGCGGTTTCCAGCGCGTCCTGCGGCTTGTCGCCAATCTTGCCCAGCAGCACCTTCTCCACGCCCGAATCCGGCGAATAGCCCTGCTGCATCAGCGGCAGGATCGTAAGGGTCAGACCCGCCATCCAAGGCTCGAACCGATCAAAGGCCCCACCGGGGAGGCCGAGATTGCCAAGCGCGCCTTCATAAGCGGCGGTTTGGTCTTCATCGAGCAAAGAGCGCAAGGTGGTTCCATCGGGAAGGATTGACTTCTGCATCGCCACTTCCTGCATGGCCGCCTCGCTTGCCGGGTCCATGCGGATCTCGGTTACCAGCGTGTCTGAGGCGGTAAGGGCGGACGCGATGTCGTCGTTATACCAGTCAAGGCCTGGAGGAAGCGCGTGGACCGTGCCGAAGAGATAGATCGTTGTGTCCTCATCGGCGACTTTCCACAGCGCGGGGCCCGATGTTTCCTGAGCGTCGCTGGGCGCTTCGGCGTGATCGTCGGCCAGGGCGGGGGCGCTGGCAAACAGGGCGAGGGCGGCAGCGCTCGAGGTGAGTAGGTGGGCAAGCTTCATAAAAAGGGTCCTTTCTTGAAGGCGAGAGGTAGCGCAGTCTGGTTGGCTGGGGAATGGGTGACATTACCGCTTTTAGCGACCTGTCTCGCCATAAAGGGCGGGAGGGCGGCCAGACCAAGCGGTCGGAGTGATGCGCGGGCAAAGGCGGGCTTCGCCGGGGTTATCGGTTGGTTTGATCATGCAAAACGCTTCCAATAGTTTGCGACCGTCGCGGCAATCAGCGCGATGACGAAAAGCACCATCACGTCGGGCTGCGGGAAGAATCCGCCGCGCCATCCTATCCACCAAATGGGTGCAAGATAGTAAAACAACGATCCAGCGACCATCATGCTGAAGTCGTGAACGCCGACCGTGTGTTCATCACCGTAGTGGCGACCGGCGAAGTGGAGGATGGGTAAGGCCGCTGCCCAAATCAGCAAGGCGGCCAGAGCGGCGGTCGCGGGGATGGGACCGTTGCTCCACAAAAGCGCACCTCCTTGTTCGGAATCCGCGGTGATGATCGGAAAGCCGATGGCGAGGCCAACCAGCACGACCGCCACCATTATCGAGCGGCTTCGGTTGCCGCGCTTCGTGTTGGGTTCGCCCATGGTGAAATCGGGCATGGTCCGGTACAGATAATAGCCTGTAAGGACCATTAGCGGCGTCCCGATAAGCGCGATAAGCAGGTTAGGTGTGCCGCCCGACGTGAGGAATTGCCGCACCGCAAAGAACACCAGAACTCCGCCAATCAGCGCAAAAGACAGCAAGACAGACCAACCGATCAGATGCCGAAAATAGCGTTTCACATCGAACGCGTCTTCATCGGTTTGGCGGTCAGGCTTCGTCATGGAATATCTCCTCAATCGGCATGTCGAACAGCCGTGCGATCCGAAACGCGAGGGGTAGGGAAGGGTCGTGCTTGCCGGTCTCAATCGCGTTGACCGCTTGGCGCGAAACATCGAGATGAATGGCGAGCTCCGCCTGGCTCCAGTCGCGCTCAGCGCGCAGGACTTTGAGACGGTTATTCATGAGATTACCCCGCTCTCAACCGGGATGTGACCAAGGCCGCGTTGAAGGTGACGGCGACCACAGCGAACGACAAAGTCGCATCGATTTCCGGCAAGAAACGATGCAAGGATGGGAAAACATAGACGAACGCGATCAAGCCGCTGATGGCCATGCCCCAGCTGGCCGCAACCAGGTGCTGGCGTTGGATGAACTCGTCTGAATCCGAAAGAGAACCCAACGGCCAGACGAGCGACCCGGCTGCGAAAATGGCCGGGAGATAGACAAAGTCGCGAGCCGCATCGCCGACCAAGCCGCTCGCGAGCAAAATCTCGAAACCCAGCCAAAGCAAGGCGGCGGGCAGACCAAGCCATTGCAGGTTGTAAGCTCGGCTTCGTTCAAACTCGCCGGGGACTTTTGGATCATAGGACATGGCGTTGCTCATCAGGTTTGGACGACTAAATGTCAGGTATGCCTGACTATATGTCGTGATTCGCTGACTATGTCAAGAGAACCTGACTTTTAGTCATCAACGGGTGACACAGCCGCGCTGCGCCATTGACCGGGGTGAGGGCATAAGCCATGGGCCTCGCGCCATGACATCCGATGCCACAGCGGCCACCCAGACCTTGAGCCCGGGCCCGCGCGATCCAGCCCGTTCGTTTCAGGATATGATCCTGACCCTCCACGATTTCTGGAGCGCCAACGGCTGCGTCGTCCTGCAACCTTATGATATGCGCATGGGCGCGGGCACGTTTCACCCGGCGACAACCTTGCGCGCGCTCGGGCCGGAAGCCTGGAACGCCGCCTTCGTGCAGCCCTGCCGCCGCCCGACCGATGGTCGCTATGGCGAAAACCCCAACCGCTTGCAGCATTACTACCAATATCAGGTGATCCTGAAGCCATCGCCGAGCGATATTCAGGATTTGTATCTTGCGTCTTTGCGAGCGATTGGCATCGATCCGCTCAAACACGATATCCGCTTTGTCGAGGATGACTGGGAGTCGCCAACCCTTGGCGCCTGGGGACTGGGCTGGGAGGTCTGGTGCGACGGGATGGAAGTCACCCAGTTCACCTATTTCCAGCAAATGGGCGGGTTTGACTGCAAACCGGTCGCGGGCGAGCGTACCTATGGGCTCGAACGGCTCGCCATGTACATCCAGGGCGTCGACAACGTTTACGACCTCGCCTTCAACACCCAAGGGGTGACGTATGGCGAGGTCTTTCTCGAAAACGAGCGCCAGATGTCCAAGTGGAACTTCGAAGTCGCCGAAACAGACGCTCTGTTCGACCTCTTCAACAAGGCCGAGGCCGAGTGCCGCAACGCTCTTGCCAATGATGTGCCGATTGCCGCCTATGAGCAAGCAATCGAGGCGAGCCACATCTTCAACCTGCTCCAAGCGCGCGGCGTGATCAGCGTGCAGGAGCGCGCGTCCTACATGGGTCGCGTGCGCGATCTGGCGCGGTCTTCGTGCGAGGAATACGCCAAGGCAATGGCGCCCCAATGGGAAGCGAAATTCCCGGGTTGGAGCCTCGTCTGATGGCGGATTTCCTGCTCGAACTGCTCAGCGAAGAGATCCCGGCGCGCATGCAGAAAGGCGCGCGCGGAGAGCTTGAAAAGCTGTTTCGCCGCGAATTGGACGCCGCTGGTGTCAGCGCAGGCGACATTACGGTCTACTCCACCCCGCGCCGCCTTGCCCTGATCGCGCGGGGCCTCCCGCTAGAGACCGAGGCGGTGCGTGAGGAAGCCAAGGGGCCACCCGTGGGCGCGCCCGATCAGGCGGTGGACGGGTTCTGCCGCAAGAACGGCGTGACGCGCGAGCAATTGGAGGAGCGCGAGGTCAAAGGCCGCGCGACGTGGTTTGCCGTCATCGACAGACCCGGCCAGGCGGTGAGCGATCTGCTGGCCGCCGCGATCCCTGCGATCATCCGCGATTTCAGCTGGCCCAAGAGCATGCGCTGGGGCGAGGCCTCGATCAGCTCGGAAAGCCTCAAATGGGTGCGCCCGCTCACCGGCATCATCACGCTGCTCGATGGCGAAGTGGTCGCATGCGAGGTCGAAGGGATCACCAGCGGGCGCGAGACCGTGGGGCATCGGTTTCACTCCGAAGGCGCTGTTACGATCAAGAATGCGGACGACTACGCAGACGCGCTCGCCCATGCGCATGTGATTGTCGACCATGATAAGCGCGCCGCGATCATCCGCGAAGGCGCAGCGGCGGCGGCTAAGGCTGCGGGTCTCACGCTGGTCGAGGATGAGGGTCTGGTGGTGGAAAACGCCGGGCTCACCGAATGGCCCGTGCCGCTGCTCGGGCGCTTTGATGAGGCGTTTCTTGAGGTCCCCCCCGAGGTCATCCAGCTCACCGCGCGGGTGAACCAGAAGTATTTTGTGTGCGAGGATGCGGACGGCAAACTCGCCAACGCTTTTGTGTGCACCGCCAATCTGGTCTCAAGCGATCCAGACGTGGTGGTCGATGGCAACCGCAAGGTGCTCGCGGCAAGGCTTAGCGATGCGCGGTTCTTCTGGGAGCTCGATCAGAAGACAACGCTGGCCGAGCACGGCAAGAAGCTGGAGCGGATCACCTTCCACGAAAAGCTGGGCACGGTGGCGGACAAGGTCGAGCGTGTGGCGAAGCTGGCGCGGTGGTTGGTTGAAGAGGGGATCGTCACCCCGGACCTGATCCGGGGTCCCGCTTCTTCAAGCGCTACTCAAGACAAGCGGGACCCCGGCTCGGGGGGCGGGGTGACGAAAGAAGAATTGGCCGACCTCGCCGAACAGGCTGCGCGGCTTTGCAAGGCGGATCTCGTCACCGAAATGGTCGGCGAATTCCCCGAGCTTCAGGGCCTGATGGGCGGGTATTACGCTGAGAAAGAGGGTTTGGACCCGCAGGTATCCGCCGCGATCCGCGATCACTACAAGCCGGTGGGGCAGGGCGACGACGTGCCGACCGCGCCGGTGACCGTGGCGGTGTCGCTGGCGGATAAGCTGGATACATTGACTGGCTTCTTCATGATTGATGAGAGGCCCACAGGTTCGAAGGATCCATTTGCTCTCAGACGCGCTGCATTAAGCGTTCTTCGTATTCTGCAGATCGACTTGCGACTGAGTTTGGGAGTGGCAATCCGACGATTGTTCACCGAGTTACACCGACAGGAATACGTGCGCGAGTACGGAGACCTAACGACGTATCTCAAGGAGACGCGCGAGTTTGATGAAGCGAAAGAGCGTTCCGAAACAACCGGGGAGCGAAATGAGGTTGCCGATCCGACCGAGGGCCGCTTTTTTGTCGATCCCAACTCAGATGAAGTCCTCCTTGCCTTCTTCGCCGACCGCCTCAAAGTCCAGCAACGCGAGGCGGGCGTACGCCATGACCTCATCGACGCCGTCTTTGCGCTCGGCGGGGAGGACGATCTCGTCCGTCTGCTCGCCCGAGTCCACGCGCTGCAAAGCTTCGTCGAAACCGAGGAGGGCGCAAACCTGCTCGCCGGCTACAAACGCGCGGCCAACATCCTCAAGAAAGAGGGCTATGAGGGCGATGGCGAGCAGATTTCATTTTCCTACAAGCCCGAAAAAGACGAAAAGGCCCTGATCGACGCGCTCGACGCGGCTGCGCCCAAGGCAGCAGCGGCGGTTGAGACGGAGGATTTCGAAGGCGCCATGGCGGCGCTCGCGAGCCTACGCAGCCCGATCGACCGGTTCTTTGACAATGTCGTTGTTAACTCCGCTTCGGAGGAGATGCGCGCCGCGCGCCTTGCGCTGCTCGCGCGTTTCCGCAATGCGGTGCACCAAGTCGCCGATTTCAGCCGGATCGAGGGCTAAACCGAAGGTGACACTTCTTACGCCCGAAAATCCGGAATTCATTTCAGAATACAAGCACTTGCGGGGGCAGGCAAATCTAGCAGAACACCGGGACCAGTGTTCCAGCCTAGGAAGTCAAAGATGAACACGACAGTCTATCCCTTCGGCGGATCAGCCAGCCACGAGGACCCCCGGCAGAAAGACAAGACCATTACGGGGGGAAAGGGCTCAAACCTTGCCGAGATGGCGAGCATCGGCCTGCCGGTCCCTCCGGGCTTCACCATCACCACAGAGGAGTGCGTGCGCTACCTCAAGGATGGCCTGGGAGCAGCGGGGTCGTTTCGCGAAGACCTGCGCGCTGACGTCATGGCGGCTCTGGCGCATATCGAGGGCGCGGTGGGCAAGAGCTTTGGCGATGCGAGCGATCCGCTGCTGGTCTCGGTACGATCGGGTGCGCGGGTGTCGATGCCGGGTATGATGGACACGGTGCTGAACCTGGGCCTCAACGATGCGACGGTCGAAGGGCTGAGCGCCACCAGCGGCGATGAGCGCTTTGCGTGGGACAGCTATCGCCGGTTCATCCAGATGTATTCCGACGTGGTGCTGGGGATCGATCACGGCCTGTTCGAAGAGGCGCTGGAGATCTGCAAGGAAGACAACGGTTTCTACGCCGACACAGAGCTGTCCGCCGACAACTGGCGCGCGCTGGTGGCCGAGTTCAAGGGGATCGTCGAGGCCGAGCAGGACAAGCCGTTTCCGCAGGATGTGAACGAGCAATTGTGGGGCGCGATCGCCGCCGTGTTTGACAGCTGGGACAGCGACCGCGCGAAGGTCTACCGGCGCCTCAACGACATTCCGGCCGACTGGGGCACTGCGGTCAACGTCCAGGCGATGGTGTTCGGCAATATGGGCGAGACGAGCGCGACCGGAGTTGCCTTCACCCGCGATCCCGCCACCGGCACGCGGGCCTATTTCGGGGAGTACCTGATCAACGCGCAAGGCGAGGACGTGGTCGCAGGGATCCGCACCCCGCAATACCTCACCAAGGCCGCGCGCGAGGAAGCGGGCGCCAAGCCGCTCTCAATGGAAGAGGCGCTGCCCGAGGCTTATGGAGAGCTGGCGCGGGTGTTTGACCTTCTCGAAGGCCATTACCGCGACATGCAGGATATCGAGTTCACGGTGGAGCGCGGCACCTTGTGGATGCTGCAAACCCGCTCGGGCAAGCGCACTGCCAAGGCGGCGCTCAAGATGGCGGTCGACATGGTCGAAGAGGGCCTCATCACCAAGCCCGAAGCGGTGAAGCGGATCGATCCGATGGCGCTCGATCAGCTGCTGCACCCGACGCTCGATCCCGACGCGCAGCGCCATGTCCTGACCGCGGGGCTGCCCGCCTCGCCCGGCGCAGCGGCGGGCAAGATCGTGCTGGATGCGGATACGGCGGAGCAATGGGCCGGGCGCGGGGAGAAGGTCATCCTTGTGCGGGTCGAAACCAGCCCGGAGGACATTCACGGCATGCACGCAGCGCAAGGCATCCTGACCGCGCGCGGCGGGATGACGAGCCACGCCGCCGTTGTGGCGCGAGGCATGGGGCGTCCTTGCGTCTCAGGCGCGAGCGCGGTTTCGATCGATCGCGATACGCGGAATCTTCGGATCGGGTCGCAAGAGCTCAAAGAGGGCGACGAGATCACGCTCGACGGCGCTAACGGTCAGGTCATGTTGGGCATCGTGCCGACAGTGGAGCCAGAATTGGTCGGCGACTTTGGCACGCTGATGAAGTGGGCCGATGAGAATCGCCGAATGAAGGTGCGCACCAACGCGGAGACCCCGGCGGATTGCAAGATGGCGCGGCAGTTCGGCGCGGAAGGGATCGGCCTGTGCCGCACCGAGCACATGTTCTTCGACGCCTCGCGCATCAGCGCGGTGCGCCAGATGATCCTCGCCGAAGACGAGGCGGGGCGTCGCAAGGCGCTTGACCAGTTGCTGCCCGCACAGCGCAGCGACTTTACCGCGATCTTCGAGGTGATGGCGGGCCTGCCGTGCACGATCCGCCTGCTCGATCCGCCGCTGCACGAGTTCCTGCCGCATGGTGACGCGGAGTTTGCCGAGCTCTCCGATGCGACGGGGTTGGGGGTGGACCATCTCAAACGCCGTGCGGGCGAGCTGCACGAGTTCAACCCGATGCTGGGTCATCGCGGCTGCCGGTTGGGGATCACCTTCCCGGAGATCTACGAGATGCAGGCCCGCGCGATCTTCGAGGCGGCCTGCGCCGTGCAAAAGGCGAGCGGAGAATCGCCTCTGCCTGAGATCATGATCCCGTTGGTCGCCACGCAAAAGGAACTCGCCATCTTGCGCGCGCTGGTAAACCGCGTAGCCGCAGAGGTCTTTTCCGAACAAGGCGTCAGCGTTGCTTACCTGGTCGGCACTATGATCGAGCTGCCGCGCGCGGCTTTGATGGCGGGCGAGATTGCCGAAGAGGGCGAATTTTTCAGCTTTGGCACCAACGATCTTACGCAAACCACCCTGGGCGTCAGCCGCGACGATTCGGCCAAGTTCCTGGCTCCGTATGTCGACAAGGGTATCTTCCCGCGCGATCCGTTTGTCAGCATCGATATCGATGGTGTGGGGCAGCTGGTTGAGATGGCGGCGGAAAGCGGGCGCACGACGCGTCCCGATATCAAGCTTGGCATTTGCGGTGAGCATGGCGGGGACCCGGCTTCGATCGAATTCTGCGAAAGCGTGGGTCTGGATTACGTCAGCGCCTCGCCCTACCGCGTGCCGATCGCGCGCCTTGCGGCTGCACAAGCGGCTTTGGAGGGCTAGGTACCAGCCAGAGATCGCCGTCCGGTCAGGGTGATGATCTCAAAAGTCTCGGTCACTTTGCCATCGGCGTCGGCGTCTTTGAGAAAGGCGGCTTGCGCGCGTGCTCGGGCGGTTTTGTCCAACGGCGGCGGTCGATCTGCCAGCGCGCTACCAAGGGCCTGATCTCGAAGGTCATGCACCAGGCGCTCGAGCGAGGAATAGCGCACGCTGAGAGTGTGCGTGTCGACGACGGGATCCTTCCAGCCAGCGCGTTGCAAAAGGCTTGGCGCAGCGCGTGGGTCGACCAGCGGATGCATCCGCGCCGCCGGCCGATCGGGCTCCGCCGCGAGCATCGCCGAACGCAGTCGACCCAGGCTCGCGCCGCCGATGAAGCTGGCAATGGCAAGACCTCCGGGTGTGAGCGCGTTATGCATGTGAATAAGCGCGCCCGGAAGGTCGTTCACCGCGTCAAGCTGGCTGACCACTCCGATAAAATCGAAATCTGATCGCGGGTAGGGCGCCTCAAGGTCGTACGCCTCGCGATCTGTTTTAAGGTGTGCGGCCAGGAAGTCCGGAACCGTCCCTAACAACAAAGGCCGCTGCGGATCGTGCCGGACAAAGTCAAGGCGCTCCACCATATCCTCGGCCATCTCGTTCCAGACGAACCGCGCCGTGTTTGCGCGGCCCGACCGCGCGAGCGCCCGGGCGACTCGGTGTTCGCGGCGAAGAGGGTTGAAGATAGTGGGGACACGATCAGCCATATCGGCCAACCCACCTGCCCCGCTTGCCTCAACAGCGCAAGGCGTGCGACAGGGGAGCGATGGGAATTCGCGATGAGATCAAGGCTGGATTGAGCCCGGTTGTGGATCTTGTTTATCCCCCGCGCTGCCTGTCGTGCGGAGTGCCCGTTGCCAAGCATGGGGGGCTTTGCATCGATTGTTGGAGCGAGCTTGAGGCGGGCCCCGAAGAGGCGGACGGTGTCTTGTCCGCCACGCTCTACAACGACGCCTCGCGCCAGCTGATCTTGAACTTTAAACATGGAGGGAAGGTATCGCTTGCAGGCTTGCTGGGTCAGATGATGGCGCAACGCCTGCCGGATGCCCTTGGCCCAGGGGCGCCGATTCTAGTGCCTGTTCCGCTTCATCGACTGAGGCTTTGGGAGCGCGGTTTCAACCAGGCTGCTTTGTTGGCGCGCGAGCTGGCCAAGCGAGGGAAGGGGGAGTTGAGCGTGGATGCTCTCATACGCCAAAAACGAACTCCCAGCCTTGGCGGGCTTGGTCGAGAAGCGCGCAAGGAGGCTTTGCAAGAGGCGATAGCGGTGCCCGCTTCGCGGCGCGCCCTTGTCAGAGGCCGCGATGTCATTGTGGTTGATGATGTCTACACGAGCGGAGCGACAAGCGCGGCTTGCGTTGAGGCTTTGATCGCCGCTCAAGCGCAATCTGTGCGCGTTGTGTGCTTTGCTTGTGTTGCTCAAGACCGAGTCTAGATCGACGTCAAAAACGAAAACGCCCGAGGTCATAAAGACCCCGGGCGCCACGTGACGAAACGGTTTAGATCCGCTCAAAGAGCTCAGGCAGCGACCCCCTAACTTCGCCACCAGGATCCTCATCCCTCATCGTTCAATCGGCCGCTCCAACACCCCGCTGTTGGCTGCTAGCTGATCACCCCCTGAACCAAATGCTCAAGAGCAAATTGTTCGGCGGACAAGCTTACAAGAAGCCCGTAAGGCGTTGTTTCATTCCGGTTACCGATCGGGAAGGTGAAACCTGAATCTTGGCTTATTTTCGGATGCATCTGTGGTCATCTTGCAACAAATCGTTCGTGAAGCTGGGTTTGATCGTTCACATTCTGTCCGGAATAGGTCAAAGCGCGCGCGCAATCCGGTTGAACGCGAGCGAGGAGTGAACGGCATGAGCGGCACCAAGTTGTCGACACAAGAGCACGAGCATGGAACCGTATTTGCGCCCAAGTTTGGCGCTGATGGTTTGGTGAGCGCGGTGGTGCTCGATTCGCACTCGCGCGAGGTGCTGGTTGTTGCCTTCATGAACGCCGACGCAATCGCGGCGACGCGCGAATCGGGGAACGTCACGTTCTGGTCGCGCTCCCGGCGAAAGCTCTGGATGAAGGGTGAAACGAGCGGGAATGTCCTCAAGGTTGAGCAAATTCTGGTTGATTGCGATCAGGACGCGCTGGTGATTTACGCGCAGCCCGCTGGTCCCACCTGCCACACAGGTGCGCGCTCGTGCTTTTACCGGCAACTCGACCCATCGGCTTCCGATGAGGTTGCGCTTGCGCCCGTGGGTGGTCCAGACTCTCGTTAGGGTCAAGACTTGACGCTCACGTAAAGGGAAGGTAGCTGATGGGTCATGGCTACCACTACCGCACTTACGCCCGCTTCGGAGATGGCCAATGAGCCAAGCGCCGATCAGCGCCACAAGGGCGCGCATATCGATACGCCTGATGAGCTTGAGCGCGAGCAGTTCTCAATTTCCGATCTGACGTCGGAGTTTGGCTGTACCGCTCGTGCGCTTCGATTTTACGAGGATGAAGGGCTGATTGCTCCCGCCCGCGTCGGCCTTACGAGGGTCTATTCCAAACGGGATCGCGCGCGGCTTGCTTGGATAATGAGAGCCAAGAATGTGGGCTTTAGCCTGACTGAAATTCGTGAGATGATTGACTTGTACGATCTCGACGATGGTCGGGTCGAGCAGCGTCGTGTTACGATCGAGAAATGCCGGACCCACATTACCAAGCTTAAGAATCAGCGGGCGGACATCGACAGTTCGATCAAGGAACTCACCTCGTTTGTTTCAGATATCGAGAATCTTGAGCTCGGATAAGCCGGGCCAATTCTTCAATCAAAACCGCACGAAGACAAACAGAACCACGCACACGGAAGGGATCGAGTGATGCCGACTTACAACGCACCCACGCGCGACACGCGCTTTGTGATCAACGAGATGCTCGACCTGGCGAGCTACGGCAATCTGCCGGGTTTCGAGAACGCCACCCAGGACATGATCGACACGGTCGTGAACGAATCGGGCAAGTTTTGCTCTGAAGTTCTCGCGCCGCTCAACCAGATTGGCGATGAACAAGGGTGCACTCGCCACGAAGATGGTTCGGTGACAACGCCTGATGGCTTCAAGGAAGCTTACGCTCAGCTCGTCGAGTCGGGCTGGACCACGCTTGGCGGAGCCGAGGAATATGGCGGCCAGGGCTTGCCACATGTTATGAGCTTCGCATTCGAAGAATATATTGGCACTGCCAACCAGGCCTTTGCGATGTATCCCGGCCTGACCAGCGGCGCTGCCGCGGCGCTTCAGGCGGCGGGCAGCGAAGAGCAAAAGGCGATGTATCTGCCCAAGATGATCTCGGGCGAATGGTCGGGCACCATGAACCTGACCGAGCCGCATTGCGGTACCGATCTGGGCATGATCCGCACCAAGGCCGAACCGCAAGGCGACGGATCCTACGCGATCACGGGCACGAAGATATTCATCTCGGCGGGCGAGCACGACCTTACCAGCAATATCATCCACTTGGTCCTCGCCAAGACGCCGGGCGCACCGGACAGCTCGAAGGGCATCTCGCTCTTCGTTGTGCCCAAGTTCATCCTCGATGACAGCGGCGAACCCGGTGAGCGCAACGGCGTAAGCTGCGGCTCGATCGAAAAGAAGATGGGTATCCACGGCAACGCGACGTGCGGGCTCAACTATGACGGCGCGACAGGCTGGATGGTTGGCGAGGAGCACAAGGGTCTCGCGGCCATGTTCGTCATGATGAACGCGGCGCGTCTGGGCGTCGGTCTCCAAGGTCTCGCCCAGGCCGAGGTCGCTTATCAGAACGCCGTGGAGTACGCGCTGGATCGCCGTCAGGGCCGCGCGCTCACCGGCCCGGCCGAGCCTGACCAGAAGGCGGATCCGATCTTTGTTCACCCCGATGTGCGCCGCATGCTGATGGACGCGAAGGTCTTTAACGAAGGGATGCGCGCTCTGTGCCTATGGGGCGCCTTGCAGGTTGACCTCACGCACAAGGCCCAGACTGAAGAAGAACGGCAGCTGGCTGACGATCTCATTGGTCTGATGACCCCGGTCATCAAGGGCTACGGCACCGATAAGGGCTATGACATCGCCAACAACATGCAGCAGGTCTATGGCGGGCACGGCTACGTCAAGGAATGGGGCATGGAGCAATTCGTGCGCGATAGCCGCATCGCCATGATCTACGAAGGCACCAACGGCGTGCAGGCGATGGACCTGTGTGGGCGCAAGCTCGCATCCAAGGGTGGCCGCGCAATCCAGGCCTATTTCGCAGCAGTGGAAGAGGAAATCGCTTCAGCCAAGCAGGTCGAAGGCCTCGCGGACATCGCTGAAAAGATGGAAGCCGCGCTCGAAGAGCAGAAGGCTGCGACCATGTGGTTCATGTCGAACGCGATGGCCAATCTCAACCACCTTGGAGCGGGCGCGCATCACTATATGCACATCATGGGCATTGTGACGCTCGGCTTCATGTGGCTCAAGCAAGCCAAGGTGGCCGCCGCAGCTCTGGAAGGCTCTCCCGAAGATGCCGCTTTCTACGAAGCCAAGCTGACTTCGGCTGCTTACTACGCCGAGCGTTTCCTGCCGGATGCCGCTGCGCTTCGACGCAAGCTCGAAGCGGGCAGCGAAAACATGATGAAGCTGCCGGAAGAGGCGTTCGCAACCGCCGCCTGATCCGCGTGGATTAGTGACACGATAAGGGCGCGGCTCCAAGCGAGTCGCGCCCTTATTCGTAGGCGCTGCGCACGATGGCCAAAGCGCGGTCTGTTTCGCCGGGATCGGGAGTTTCGTTCGCGTCGCCATACCCCCAATCCTCGTTTGCGCCGACATATTGAACCACGATGCCGTCGCGCCGTGAGACCACGCTGACCCCGTCATAGTACATGGCGTAGCGCGCGTTGGCTTGCGGCAGCAGCCAGTTGATCTGCCCGCGCACCGGAACGAGGTCGGCGGCATCCCAGATGGCTTTAGCGCCGTATCCCATGCAGTTTAGGATGACAGGTTCCGTAAGCGCCAGCGCCTGTGACCGTTCGGCAAAGACACGGCGCACCATCCGCCCACCTTTGAGGTGAAATTGCCGGGCAAGCCGCTCGAAATAGCGCGTAATGTTGAAGGTCATCACCGGCCCTGTGCGGCGAGCCTTTCCTGGGAACGGATCGCGCAGAGGATCAGCGTTTCGCCAGGATGGATTAAGGTCGCGCAAGGTCCGATCGAGATGCAGGAAATTGCGCGTCGAAGGCGAGTTTTCCATGGCGCCACCGCGCAAGATGTATTGCGGGATAAACTCCACGGGATCATCGGCCAGGCCGACCATGTCGAGATGCCGAGCGTGCCCTTGACGCGCCCATTGCTCCCACCGCGCCGCGAACCCGTCGGGTGCTTCGTTGCCGAGCGCGATGCGGCTGCTCGGAGACCAGACACCTGTGGCCCGGGCAGACCGCGTTTCTGACGGAAAGTGCTCGGCATAGAGCGTCACCTTCGCCCCAGTTTCCAAGAGACGGATTGCGCTTGTTAGACCGATGATACCGCCACCCAGAACGGCGAAGTCGCTGTGACCCTGTGATCGCGCCAGCGCTGCCGCTTCGACCGCGCAGCCCCAGCTCAGGGACCAGCCTGACCCGCCATGCCCGTAATTATGGACGACTGTCTTGTCGCCAAACCTTTCCACCTCCACCCTTGGACCCGCAGGACGGAAAGGCCGTGTGCAAACCGTCACCTTCATGAGATTTTGGCGATTGGCCCTAAACGGCTCCACCGGCACGGGCGGAGATTGGGGCGCGGCGCTTTGCGGGCGCGGCGTGGTCGTGCATGCCCCCAGGGCAGAGGCTGCGCCGCCAGCCATAAAGATTCGTCGATTTGTGTGCATGAGCCCCTTTCGCGTTGGGTTGTGAGGCTTATCGAGTGAGCCCGATTGACGCGAGACGCTTACGCGCCGCTTCGCCCCAGCCACAGACCGGGTCAGCGTGCGATCCAGGAGAATCGGGAAGCTTGTTTTCGATCCGCCGCCCCCGTAGTTTCGCTCAAAGGCGAGAGTAGAGCGGGAGATACAGGTAATGCGCAACTGGGCACTCGGGATGGCGTTGGTCGCAGCGGCAGCGACCGGAACAGCGCGGGCCGCCACCTATGAGGCGACAATCACGCGCACGACCTATGGCATCCCCCATATCGAAGCAGACACTTGGCAAGGCGTTGGCTACGGCGTTGCGTATGCCTACGCACAAGACAATATCTGCATGCTGGCTGAAGAGTTCGCGACGATAGCGGGAGAGCGATCGCTGCATTTCGGCCCCGAAGGCAAGAGTGTGATGGGCTTCCGCGAGGTTGATAATGTCACCTCTGATTTCTTCTATCGCAGCCAACTTCCTCTTGAGCGTCTCCGCACCACCATGGTCGAGCAGGCCAACCCGGAAACGAGCCAGCTGATGGCTGGCTATGTCGCGGGCTACAACCGTTTCCTGGCAGACAGCGGCGACACTCTGCCCGAAGCGTGCGGGGGCAAGGACTGGGTCCGCCCCATCACCGTGGACGACATGCTACGCCTCAACGGCAAGCAGATGGCGCTGGCGAGTTCGCTGGCGCTTGCGCCCGGTATCGCCACCGCCACGCCGCCTGAAGCGGCGAAAGCGGCGTACACCCCCCATATCCCCGAAGGATTTCCTGACAAAGACGAGCCGACATTTGGCAGCAATGGCTGGGCTTTTGGCGGCGAGGCGACGGCAGATGGAAAGGGGCTGCTGATTGGTAACCCGCACTTCCCCTGGGAGGGACCAGCGCGGTTCTGGCAATTGCATGTGCGCGGACCTGATGGCTTTGATGTGATGGGTGTAGGCTTGGCTGGCACGCCAATCCCGACGCTGGGCTTTAACAAGGACGTCGCTTGGACGCACACCGTCACCGCTGCGCGCCATTTCGCCGTCTACGCGCTCGCGCTGTCGCCCGATGATCCCACGACCTACATTCTCGATGGCGAACCGGTGAAGATGAAGGCGCGCGAGGTGAGCGTACCGATGCCCGGCGGCGCTGAGCCGCTTACGCGCACTTTCTATTCGACCAAATTCGGCCCGATAGTGACCGTTCCCGGCACACCGTTTGGGTGGAATGCGAAAATGGCGTTTGCCCTGCGCGACGCGAACTCCGGCAACGGGCGCGCGATCGAAGCGTGGCTGGGTATCGGCCGGGCAAAGAGTGTGGGCGAAATCGAAACCGCGATCAGCGAAACGCTGGGCATTCCCTGGGTCAACACGATTGCGGCGGACCGCGAGGGGAGCGCGCTACACGCGGATATCACAGCGGTGCCGAATGTGACGAAGGGCCTGATCGCTGCGTGCTCGACGCCGTTTTCGGGGCTGGTGGCGGATCGGTTGACGCTGCTCGATGGATCGCGCTCCGAATGCGATTCGGACCAGTATGGCGAAGGAAGCGCCCATAAGGGCCTTCTGCCGGCAAACGAGCAAGCCTCGCGCACGCGGCGCGACTACGTAACGAATTCGAACGACAGCTATTGGATCAGCAACGCTTCATCGCGGTACGAGGCGCTGTCGCCGATTCTTGGACCGCACTCGAACCAGCTTTCTTTGCGTACGCGCTCGAACTTTCAGGAAACGGAAGCGATCCTCGCCGGTGGAAAGATGGATCGCGCACGCGCCAAAGAGCTGACCTTTGGCAATAAGAGCCTGGCCGCTGAACTGATGGTCGATCCGTTCGTAGCGGCGTGCAATTCAGACGGACGCTTCGTCGGCAACTGCGCGGTTCTGGGCGAATGGGACCAACGCTTCGAAGCGGGCAGCAAAGGCGCCTATCTGTTCGAGCGCTTTTGGAACTCGATCCGCAACCGGAACGATCTTTGGACGGTGCCGTTCGACGCGGAAAACCCGCTTACGACTCCGCGCGGGTTTACCGAGGATCCCTCGGTGATCGACGAGCTAATCGAAGCCTTGGACGAGGCTGCGAAAGCGCATGATGAAGATGCGATCGAGCTTGACCGACCCTGGGGTGAAATCCAGTTCCGCGCGGCGGGGGACGAGCGCATCGCGGTTCATGGTGGACCGGGCACAGCGGGTGTCCTCAACATGCAGCGCAGCCGCAAGGTGGCGGGCGGAGTTACCCCGGTGCACGGTTCGAGTTACATCCAGATCGTAGGCTTTGACGAAGCGGGTCCGGTGGCGGAGGCAATTTTGAGCTATTCGCAATCGACCAATCCCGAGTCGCCTCACTACGCCGATCAGACGCGCAACTACGCGGCCAAGAAATGGTACCGTCTGCCGTTTACCGATGCGGAGATCGAAGCGGCGAAGATTGGCGAGGTCTTGACGCTTTCCGAATGACGCCGCTCGGGAAGGGGGCTAGCTCCTGCCTGATTCAGTGCGGGCAAAGGCGTCCTCCCAAGCGTCGAGGTTCTCTTTCGCCTCGCGTACAAAATCGCTGCGTTTGACATAGCTCAGGAAGGCCGAAGCCAGCCATGATCCGGGGACGGCAAGAGGACGAGCGATCTGGCAAAGCAGGATAATGCGGGTTTCATCGCTGTCATTGCGCACTTCGTGTTCGTAGGTGTCGTCGAATATCAGCCATTGGCCTTCTTCCCATGTGAGGCGCTGGTCTTCGACGCGTATCCAGCACTTTTCGCGCTGACTTGGGACGCTTAAGCCAAGATGCGCGGTGATGAAGGCTTTCGTCACCCCGCGGTGGGGCGTGATGACCGAACCTGGATCCAGAATGGAAAAGAACGCCGAGTTTAATCCTGGAATGTGCTCAATCAACTCGGTCGTGCGCGGGGTGCGGGCCATGTTGGCCTCTTGTCGATGACCGTAACCCACCAGGAAGAAGCTGCGCCAAGTGTCGTTGTCGACAATACCGCGATGATCCCGGGATATGTCGCGCAGGGGCGGGATGGCGTCCTTGTTCCGACAAATCGCGAGCGCTTCATCACGCACAGTTCGCCAGCGCTTTGCGATCGGACCTGACCACTCAAACGTGTTTGGGTCGAGTACGGGGGCGTTGGAAATTTTTGAACTGGCCGCGATTGCCTTGTTTACGCGGTGCCGCTGGCGTTTCAGGAAGCGGTAATGCAGCGGCCTGCTCGGATCGTTGGAGATGAGACCAAAGAACTTAGACTTTGCCATGCCAGCACCATTTCTCCGCTGGCGCGCCGGTGACCTCTTTTCCCGATTGGCGCGCTAACGACCCGCGTGAACAGTATGTCTTATAGCTTCGCCAGATGAAATCAGTTCGGTCGATACGTCTTGGCCGTTGGCCGATTATTCCATTGGCAGGAATTCGGGGACCGAAAGATAGCGCTCGCCCGTATCGTAGTTGAAGCCGAGCACGCGGGCGTCGGGGTCAAGATCGGGCAGCTTCTTGGCAATCGCCGCCAGCGTTGCGCCGGAGGAAATGCCGATCAGCATACCTTCCTCGCGCGCCACTCGGCGGGCCATCTCCTTGGCGTCTTCAGCTTCGACGGTGATGGCCCCGTCGATCGCGTCGGTGTGCAGGTTGCCGGGAATGAAGCCCGCGCCAATACCTTGGATCGGATGCGGACCGGGTTGACCGCCGTTGATGACTGGCGAAGCAGCGGGTTCGACGCCATAAGCCTTCATTGCGGGCCAGTGGCGCTTCAACTCTTCGGCGCACCCCGTAAGGTGACCGCCGGTCCCAACGCCGGTGATCATCACATCGATCGGGTCATCCGCGAAGTCCTGAAGGATCTCCTGCGCCGTTGTGCGCACGTGCACCGCGACATTGGCGGGATTTTCAAACTGCGAAGGCATCCAGGCGCCCTGTGTCGTCTCGACAATCTCGGTAGCCCGCTCAATCGCCCCCTTCATGCCCTTTTCCTTGGGCGTCAAATCAAATGTCGCTCCGTAGGCGAGCATGAGGCGCCGCCGCTCGATTGACATTGATTCGGGCATGACAAGCACCAACGTGTAGCCTTTAACAGCGGCCACCATCGCCAGGCCGATGCCCGTGTTGCCGCTCGTTGGCTCGACGATGGTACCACCCGGCTGCAGCTTACCTGTCTGCTCCGCGTCCTCGACCATGGCGAGCGCGATGCGGTCTTTGATCGAGCCACCAGGATTGGCGCGCTCCGACTTAAGCCAGATTTCGTGATCGGGAAACAGGCGCGACAAGCGAATGTGCGGTGTGTTGCCAATCGTATCGAGAATCGTGCCAGCTCTCATATCCCTCTCCTTAAGGCCGGTGTTCTGTCCTTCCCTTCTAGCAGGTCTTCGGGCGGATCGAAGCTCTTCGTTGTTCGCAAGACCGGAAACATGCGCGCCCAAAGCGCAACCGTGAGGATCGCGCCCGCGCCTCCGGCCACGACGGCGGCCGCCGGACCGACCAGAAAAGCTAGTGCTCCGGAGAACGCATCGCCCCCCTCGTTCGAGGCGCTGATTGCAAGCATGCTGACGGACGAAACGCGGCCGCGTTTGTCGTCTGGCGTGTGCAGTTGAATAAGCGCCTGGCGGACATAGACGCTGAACATATCGGTGGCGCCGATGACAAAGAGCATAGCGAGGCTAAGCGGTAGGCTCGTCGATAGCCCAAAGACAACAGTTGCAAGGCCAAAGGCGGCAACGGCCCACAGCATTTTGGGACCGACCTCAGTCTTGAGCGGCCGCACCGAGAACCACAAGCCGGATAGGATAGCGCCAGCCGGCGTGGCCGAGGCAAGCAGCGCAAGGCCGGTTTCGTCCGTTTGCAGGATGTCGCGCGCGAAGACCGGGATCAAAGCGTTGGCGCCGGCAAGAAACACGGCGAACAGATCGAGTGTGATGGCGCTGAACACCATCTTGTTTTGGATCACGTACCGCACGCCATCGATCATCGCGCGGATCGGCCTCTGGTCCTTTCGCATGGCGGGTTGAGGCACTCTTCCAACAAGCGATAGCGCACCCGCAGAGACCCCAAAAAGCGCCGCCGCAACAGCGTAGGGAAGCGCGGGCTCCGCCGCGTAGAGGACCGCTCCGATTGCGGGTCCAACCAAACGGCCTACCTGCCAAGATATCGAAGACAGCGCGATCGCGGTCGGCAAAAGCGGTTTGGGCACCAGATTGGGCGAAAGCGCCGACAGCGCGGGACCGGCGAATCCGCGAGCAACGCCCAAAGCCACGGACACTGCAAACAAGATTGGCAATTCAACGCTTTCGCTCATGGTGAAGACGGTCAGCGCGGCCGCGCACAGGAATTGGATGCCAATCGTCACGAGGCCCAAGACCCGGCGGTCAAACCGGTCTGCGGCAAGGCCGGAAAACGGCGTCAGGATAAAGAGCGGCAAGAACTGAAGCAGGCCAATGATCGCGAGTTGGCCAGCGCCTTCAGCGATGTTCATCCCGCTATCGCGCGCCAGATTGTAGGCCTGCCACTGGATCACCAGAAGCATAGCGTCCTGCGCCAGAGTCATCGTCAAACGCGCAGTCCAGAAAGCGCGAAAATTGTGAATCTGAAAGGGGTGGGTAGGCGGAGCGTGCGTCACGCAGGCGCCATGGCAGGCGCTGGACCAGCTGCCAAGTATCCGTGACTGTTAGAGGTCTCTTAGCGCTTGCGGCGCAGGCGCGGATTGGGTTGCAGCGCGTCGACTATTGAAATGAAATCGTCGAGGCGAATGATACGTTCAAACTGAAAACCTGCGCGATTTTCGCGTGTCCAGATCACGTATGCCTCGATGCGACCCACGACGGGCAGGCGAATGATCACCCGATCCCCACGCGAAAGCTCGTGCGCGTCATCGACCATAAAGCCATGCGCTGAAAGGTTGCAGACGTGCAAGTTGACGTCGCCATGCGAGTAATGCTCGACAATTACCGGGAAATCGACGGGATGCCGCGCAGCGCGGCGCATGTCTGTAACACTCAGATTTGCTCCAGCTGACACGTCGCCTGACCCTCCAATGCCGTTTGCCTGGTTTCCCTAATGGACGATAAAGGCTGACATTTGGTAAAGCTCGCAGGCGCGACAATTTTTGAAGCGTGCGGGCTGGCGCGCATTCAAGGCAATCGACCTGTAATCAGGCGCGATCAGCCGACCGATCAAAAGGCAATGATGGCGTGACGTTTCTTGCCGAGGCTGAGTTTTAGGGTGGTGCCCTGAGACGGCGAGATGACAAGGCCGGGATCCGTAACGGTTTCTCCCTCCAGTTTGACCGCGCCCTCTGCAAGCTTGCGCTTTGCTTCACCATTGGATGCAGCGAACCCAAGCTGGGTAAGCGCCGCACCGACCCGAAGACCTTCTGCACCAACGCTGAGTGTGGGGAGATCCTCGCCCGCACCCCCACCTGCAAAGGTCTCGCTTGCGGTCGCCTCGGCCGCCTTGGCGGCTTCAAGCCCGCGCACCAGAGCGGTAACTTCATTGGCCAGCACAACCTTTGCCGCGTTGATCTCCGCGCCTTCCAGAGCTTCGAGCCGTGCGATCTCGTCGAGCGGCAGATCGGTGAAGAGGCGCAGGAACTTGCCCACGTCCCGGTCATCGGTGTTGCGCCAATATTGCCAGAAATCGTACGCGGGCAGCTGGTCCTCGTTGAGCCAGATCGCTCCGTCGACCGATTTACCCATCTTTGCTCCGTCGGCGCGGGTGATGAGCGGCGCGGTGAAGCCGTAGACTTCGCGCCCGTCGATGCGGCGATTGAGCTCAATCCCGTTCACGATGTTGCCCCACTGATCGCTGCCGCCCAACTGCAGGCGGCAATTGTAGTCGCGCGCCAGCACGAGAAAGTCGTAGGCCTGCATGATCATGTAATTGAATTCGAGGAAGCTCAGCGGCTGTTCGCGATCAAGCCGCAGCTTGACCGAGTCAAAAGTCAGCATCCGGTTGAGCGTGAAGTGCGGGCCGACGCTGCGCAGCAATTCGATATAGCCCAGCTCGCTCAGCCAATCGTCGTTATCGATCAGGATCGCACCGGTTTCGCTGTCGTCAAAGCGCAGGATCCTCTCAAACGATCCCTTAATCCCGGCGATATTGGCCGCCAAGCGCTCTTCGGTGAGCAACTGGCGCGTTTCATCCTTGCCTGACGGATCGCCGACTTTGGCGGTTCCGCCGCCCATGATCACTATCGGACGGTGACCGGCTTGCTGAAGGCGGCGCAGCAGCATGATCGAAGCAAGGTTGCCAATGTGCAGGCTGGGCGCCGTTGGGTCAAAGCCCACATAGCCGGTGACGACCTCTTTTTTGGCGAGCGCATCCAGAGCCCCCGGATCGGTGATCTGGTGCAGATGGCCGCGCTCGGAAAGCAGGCGCAGCAGGTCAGAATCAAAAGAGATGTCAGTCATTGCGGGTGGGCGCTTACCAGCGTGGGCCGTGAGCGCAAAGAGCCAATGGCTCAAGCGGCCCGAGGCCCAAAGGGTCTTGCTCGCAAAGGGCCCCTCCGCGATAGCGTTGCCCATGCAACCGCTCATGCTCCATCGCACCTGTGACCTTGGCCCGATCCGGGCGGTCACCGCGTCCATCACTCCGACCGATACGGGCTGCGAGGCCGAGTTTCGCCTCGATGGGGATCCGCTGCGGATCATCATTCCGGAAACGGCTGCGCCGGAACGGATGGACAATCTGTGGAAGACCACTTGCTTCGAGATCTTCTGGCAGCCGATCGGGCAGCCGGGCTATGTCGAATACAACCTCTCGCCGTCCGGGCGGTGGGCATCCTACGATTTTGACAGCTTCCGCGAAGGGATGCGCGACGCGCCGCTGGACGCGATATCGGTCACGTGCTCGCATTCCTCAAGCGGTGGGGAAGGGGAGCTTATCCTGAAGGCCCGCATCGCCGCTAACTTACCCGCGCCCGCGCAAGTTGCGCTCAACGCGATTGTCGAACACCCAGATGGAAGCTTGCAATTCTGGGCTTTGGCGTTCCCACCTGGCCCGCCAGAATTCCACTCCGAAGCCTGCCGCCAATGGATTGTCGAACGATAAAGGTCACCGGTTAGACCGGGTCAGCCTTGGGGCTAAAGGGGCCGTTCATTTTCACCACTTCCCAATTGATCGCCTGAGCAAAGCAGGTCCACACGATGTAGGGCAGGATCAGCCATGCGGCGAAGCTTGAGACATCGCGCAGCGCAAAGGCCAGCGCGATAGTCGAGGCGATTAGCGCAAAGTTTTCATAGAACGACCAGTCCGGACGCCTGAACGTGAAAAACAGCGGCGACCATAAGAAATGCAGCGCCGCGTTCACGCTAAACGCAATCACGACCACGTTGAATTGTGTAGCGCTCTGCGCCTCAGTCCAACCAATATAAAGCGCCCATCCGGCAAGGCCCAAAATCAGCGTCCACGCGGGCGCGAACGCCCAGCCTGGCGGCTGAAACCATGGCTTCTTGAGAGCGTCATACCACTCGCCCACATCGGTGAGCAGACCACCGGCGAGATTAAGACCAAGCCCGTAGAGCAATGCGAAGGTGAGCGCGGTGTAGTCCATGGCCACGCAATCTAAAGGAGATTGGGCGCACTTCCAAGCCGAGCCTTGCGTTTGCGCTGGGGGTGTTTCAACCCAGCGTGCATGACCCACTCTGTAGCCTTCGGCATCGACCGCCTTCTTGCTGACCCGGTTCTGCTTGATAAACTTAAGGGCAAGCGCGTTGCTCTCATCGCGCACCCGGCCAGTGTGACCGCCGACTTAGCCCATTCGCTCGACGCGCTGATGGAAGCCGGGGTCAATGTGACCAGCGCCTTTGGCCCGCAGCACGGGCTCAAAGGCGACAAGCAAGACAACATGGTCGAAACCGCCGACGAGACCGATGCGCAATACGGCATCCCGGTCTTTTCTCTCTACGGCGAAGTTCGCCGCCCGACCGGGCAAATGATGTCGAGCGCAGATGTGTTTCTCTTTGATCTTCAGGACCTTGGCTGCCGGATATACACTTTTGTCACGACCTTGCTCTACCTGCTTGAGGAAGCAGCCAAGGGTGGCAAATCGGTCTGGGTGCTGGATCGGCCCAACCCGGCAGGTCGACCCATAGAGGGCACTATGCTGATCCCGGGGCATGAGAGCTTTGTGGGCGCGGCGCCCATGCCCATGCGCCACGGGCTGACTCTTGGCGAAATGGGGCATTTCTTCGTCGCGCATTTCGGGCTCGACGTCGACTACCGCGTGGTCGCGATGGAAGGTTGGCGACCAGACGAACCTTCGGGAGCGGTCGCTAGCGGCTATGGCTGGCCCAAGGATCGTATCTGGATTAACCCATCCCCCAACGCGGCGAGCGTCAACATGGCGCGCTGCTACGCCGGGACGGTCATGATTGAAGGCGCGACGGTGAGCGAAGGGCGCGGCACCACGCGGCCCTTGGAAGTGCTGTTCGGCGCCCCCGACATAGACGCCGAGGGCGTGTGGAAACTGATGCGCCAGATGGCGCCCGAGTGGTGCGGAGGGGTGCTGGTGCGCGACTGCTGGTTTGAGCCCACCTTCCACAAACACGCCGGAAAGCTGTGCAACGGCCTGATGATGCACGCCGAGGGCCCTGACTACGCGCATGAGCTGTTCCGCCCCTGGCGCTTGCAAGCGCTGGCCTTTAAAGCGATCCGGACGCTCTACCCCGATTACGAGCTGTGGCGCGATTTTCCCTACGAGTACGAACTCGACCGCCTTGCGATCGATGTGATCAACGGCGGCCCAGCCTTGCGCGAATGGGTCGATGATAGCGGGTCAGCGCCTCGCGATCTGGATCAAGCAGCGGCGCAGGATGAAGCACTGTGGGCGCAAACGGTGCGCGAGCATTTGCTCTATTGATTACCTGTCGTCGTCCTCAGCCGGCATCACGCGGTAATCGCTTGGATTGGTCATCGGTACCGGCCGAACATCGTTGATGTCGCCCATCATCACCATCACGCCGCAACCATTCTCGCGCCGATCTACGGCGTAGATCGCCAGAGGAGTTTCGGGCGTGTTGGGTTGGCGGCGGAACAGCCGTAGATTAGCCAGCGGGTCAGGCGTCGAAGTCTCCAAGCCTTCTTCGGCATCCTGCACACGTTCGAGCCTGTCGCGGCACACGGAACGCGCGGTTCGAAGCGCCATAGGGCCTTCGACGGTCTTTCCGAGTTTAGCCAAAGCCTCACGGTTTTTCAGGACAGCGCGGGCCTCTTGGTACTCTTGAACCAACGGCGAGTTGCCTGGAACGGAAGGCTCGACCTGCGTCTCATCGTTAGCAGCCATCACCGTAAAGCCAAGGACCGGGATCAATAGAGCTCGCATATGCCCCTCCATAACTCAGCGCTCCCATGCGCTAAACACTGCATACAAGAAATCGCTTGAGAATTCTATCCGCCCTTGATCGTGCTCACGCGCTGCAAGATTTGCCATCCTGCCTCGGTCTTAATCCACGTGTCCACCACCAGAAACCGTGGCGGCAGTTTACCCTGCGGGCCGCTCCAATCGATTGTATAGTCCATGATTACGGTTGCCACATTGTCGTGGTAGGCAACGCTGTAGGGGACCAACTTTGTCGAACGAACTGACATCCCCTCAAGCCCGATATAGACTTCCTTAGACAGGGGTGGCGCCTCGCTGTAAGCCCGCACGAGACGGAAGTCCTTGTGCATAATTGCACCAACGGTCTCCATGTCCGCCGTTAGGAGCGCATCGGCCCATTTCTGCTCAAGATCCATAATGGGATCGCCGTGATTATCCGCCAAGGCCGGTTGGGCGAGGGTGGCTAGGGCCAAAAGAACAAACCCCTTGAATACTCGGATCATGGCGTTCCTCCAAAAGTTGCTTGTTCAATGCCCTTGCTTGCGGCTCAATTCGCGCATCGCGTCGTCGAGACCGTCCAGCGTCAGCGGGAACATCCGGTCATCGACCAGCTGTTTGAGCATTTTGGTTGATTGCGAATAGCCCCATTGCTTTTCGGGCACGGGGTTGAGCCAGACGGTAGCCGGATACGTGTTCGTCACGCGTTGCAGCCAGGTGGCACCCGCTTCCTCGTTCATATGCTCGACCGAGCCGCCTGCATGGGTGATCTCGTACGGGCTCATCGCCGCGTCGCCGACAAAGACGACCTTATAGTCATGCCCGTATTTGTGGAGCACGTCCCAGGTTTTGGTGCGCTCTTGCCAGCGGCGCTTGTTGTCCTTCCACACGCCTTCATAGAGGCAGTTGTGGAAGTAGAAGAATTCGAGGTTCTTAAACTCCGCCGTCGCCGCGCTGAACAGCTCTTCGACCAGTTTGATGAACGGGTCCATCGATCCGCCAACGTCAAGGAATAGCAGAAGTTTAACGGCGTTCTTGCGCTCGGCTCGCATATGAATATCGAGCCAACCCTGCTTTGCGGTCCCTTTGATCGTCGCGTCCAGATCAAGTTGATCCGGGTTCCCTTCGCGCGCAAAGCGCCGCAGACGGCGCAGCGCCATCTTGATGTTGCGCGTTCCCAGTTCCTTGGTGTTGTCGAGGTTTTTGAACTCGCGCTTTTCCCAAACCTTCACGGCCTTCTTGTGCTTGCTCTCACCGCCAATGCGCACGCCTTCGGGGTTGTAGCCGGAATTGCCGAAGGGGCTGGTGCCCCCTGTGCCGATCCACTTATTGCCGCCTTCGTGCTTCTTTTCCTGTTCGGCGAGACGCTCCTTGAGTGTCTCCATCAGCTCATCCCAATCGCCGATCTTTTCGATCTCGGCCATTTCCTCGGGCGTCAGGAACTTTTCGGCCACGGCCTTGAGCCAGTCTTCCGGCACGTCCACCGGATTTTGCCCATAATCGGACATGATCCCTTTGAAGACTTTGTGAAAAACCTGATCAAACCGATCGAGCAGCCCTTCATCCTTCACGAACGTTGCTCGCGACAAGTAGTAGAACGCCTCAGGCGTCTGCTCGATCACGTCTTTGTCCAGCGCTTCCAACAGCGTCAGATGTTCCTTGAAGCTTGCGCCGATGCCAGCGCTGCGCAGCTCGTCTGTGAAATTGAAAAACATGCCCGTTTGCTTAGCTTTCCTTATCGCCACGCGCTAGCCCTAGAGGCGCAATCAATCCTCCTTTAAACCTTCGCTAACCATCCTTGGTTACCCGGGTTTCCAGGAGGCCTCCCATCGGGGCTCGGGACGCTAAACAGGGCCTGGATTGATGAAACCGACTGCCATCGACACGGCGAACGCAGCCGCTCTGGAGCTCATACCCGAAAGCTGTGGGGCGGTGACGGTCGGCTGCTCTGAAGTTGCCGGCGTGGTCGAAGATGTGATCCGTTCCTCGCAATTGCTGCGCGCCGAACACGATGCCCTGCAAGTTACGGTGGCCGAGCTTGAAGCGGATCAGGCCAAAGTGTCCGAGGCCAGCGACGAAGCGCGGCTGTTGTCCGAACGCGCGATTGAGCGGTTGGGTGAGGGGACCGCGCTGATTCATTCCTCGCTCGGTCAGATCAATGAGTTGCTCGAAATGGTCGACACGTTGGGCCAACACGTCACGACCTTTGCCGCTGCGATGGAGCAAGTGCGTCGCAGCGCGCAAGACATCGACGACATAGCGGAAACAACCAATATCCTCGCTCTTAACGCCACGATTGAGGCGATGCGGGCAGGCGAGGCTGGCCGCACCTTTGCCGTGGTTGCAAGCGAGGTCAAAAGCCTGGCCAATGATACGCGCAAAGCGACTGAGGAGATCACGCAAACGATTGAATCGCTCGGCGACGAGGCAAGCGTGGTGATCACAAAAATTGAAGCGGGCAGCCAGGCGAGCGGCGATGCCAAAGCTTCGGTGGCGCAGATCGAACAGACGATGGCAAGCGTAAGCGGGCTGGTCGAAGAGGTCGACAAGCAGAACGATGTGATCGCCCGCTCGACCGGCACCATCAGCAATCATGTGAATGGGGTTCAGGACGTCCTCTCGCGCTATGACCGGGTCACCCGGGAAAATGAGAGTCAGCTTTCCGATGCGCAAAAGGAGGCCGTGGGTCTGGAAAGCATCGCGAACGAAATGTTTGACGGTCTCGTGCAGGCAGGCCTCTCGCCGCGGGACCAAGCGATGGCCGAGCACGCAATGCAGGTCGCGCGCGAGATTGTTGAGATCACGGAGCGCGCCATCGCCAGCGGTGAGATTTCACGCTCAGCGGTTTTCGACCGCGCCTATAAGCCAATTCCCAACTCCGCTCCGGAGCGCTTCACCACCGAACTGACAGTCTTCGCAGAGCGCTCGTGGAAGCCAATCATCAACAAGTCCACCGATGACTGGGCCGAGTGCGTGGCAACCGTATGCGCCGATGTGAACGGCTTCATGCCAACTCATATCGACAAGTTTGCGCAAGCTCCTAGCGGCGACCTACAGCACGACACGCGCTTTTGTCGCAACGGTCGCATCTTGATGGACGACGCCGATCGCGCAGCGCTTAGGAGCGACGCGCCTTATCGTCTTTCGGTCTTCCGTCAGCCGATCGAAGGCGAAGGTTACGCCGTGGTGCGCAGCGCCTACGTTCCCCTTCGGATCAAGGGCGAGCGCTGGGGTGATCTGAAGTTTGCCTATTCACTGGAGGGTTCGCGCATCTAATTGCGCGTCGATCGCCCC
>ERZ1740065.213-NODE-213-length-28231-cov-9.265616_pt1 | contig 28231 bp, 24 predicted proteins | sample MGYA00581738_ERZ1740065 | MGnify/ENA primary metagenome ERZ1740065 (study PRJEB43018, sample SAMN04849749) | marine metagenome | isolation source: floating plastic debris | place: Pacific Ocean | collected 2008-09-01 | study: EMG produced TPA metagenomics assembly...
ATCTCAATCATCAACTCGATTATTTTTCATCCGCCAGCGGATGACGTGCTCCCGTCTAGAATCGCCTTTAGCTTTGTTAGGCCTGGCCCGATAGGGCTTTCTATCCATTCTAAAAGTGCGGTACTGCGGTTACCCTGGGGGGCAGCGTTACCTGGAACGTTGGCACTGGGTGGATTAAGGGCAAAGAGCAGCTCATCGAACTGGGGGCCTGGTAGGGCGTTGAGGGTTTGGATCAGATTGAGTCGTTCCGGAGGGGAGAGCTTCTGGGGGGCACTAGTAGGTGCCGATTCTAGCGATTCTTCTGATTGGAGCTCCCTTAGATATTGCCGCCCAGATAAGGTGATTCTGGTGTTTGGCTTATGATCATAAGTCTCAGGGATAGTCGCTTTAAGATGGCCAGCATCTATCAGTTCTTGGACTATATCCATAGACACTGAAGTACCTTTATCAATTTCTTCTTGTAAGCTCCCCTTTGCGGCCAGTTCTAGAACTTTTCTATAGTCATTACCTGGAAAGGGCATAGTAGAGTCTTTTGGCTGACTTGATGTAGCACTAGAATCTGGAAAAGCAGGGCGATTTGTGGGTTTAGCTCGCTCTTCTAGGGCTGCGAGAAGGAGTTGTTCGGCTTCTTCAGCTGTTTTGCCGACGAAGTCTATGTATACTACGGCAGCCAACATTCCTTGTGGTTGGCACGGGGCGACTCGAATGGGTAGGAGCTTGCGATCGCACCCCATCGGATCCTGCTGAAAAGCAGCGGCCCATTCTGGCTGGGTGTATAGGGCCTGGAGGTACGCGTCGGATAGCGCCATGACGGTACGTTTGGCTTCAGCGGTTGCTTTCTGCATGTCCAGGATGAAATTGCCGCCTGGTCGAAAATCCCAGGCTTGGATGATCACGCTGTGGCCATGCTCTTCCAGTACATAGGCGACCCATTCGGCCCACTGACGGTCAGCGCTGTTATAGCTGATAAAGAAGTCTTTGGTCACTACCTATCCTCAGGTCCTTTGTTCGTCATTATGCATCAAGGTTTTGAGGGTAACCAGGGTGGGAAGGTGTGATACTTCGCTGGAGCGGCTCTGCCAACTCAACTCTACAGCTATCGCTAATGCAGTTCAAAAAATGACTCTTGCCCCAGATGGGGTAGGTAGGTCTTGACCAGCACGTCTAGCGAGTCTTCATGACCAATGTGGATCCAATCATCAATGCTGCCAAGGTAGCAATACCGCTCCGTTTGGAAGCGTCGTGTTTGCTTGTCAATTAGGGTAAAACGTAGGTCAGATGTATACCGCATTGACTGCTGGATAAGCTGTTCTATCGTATCGGCATCTCGATTAAACGGAACTGCGGTTGCTCTGATCATTTCTGACAGCTGGTCAGTGTTGCTCTTGGAGATAAAAATATAAATAATCTCTTTTTTGACGTCGATTATAAAAGGCCTGACTTTGGAAAAGGTCTCCATACCCTGCTGGATGACTTGCACTTCGGCATCTGTAATGATTTTTTTTGGAATCCTCCGCAAAAAGACCTGGGCATTAGGGTTTTCATAAATTTCAAACCCATCAGGAATTTGAACAACCAGGGTTCCTTCTGATTTCTGTGAGAAGTAGTATTTGGGTTTGCCAGTTTTGGTGGTGCCTTGATGCAGATAGTAAGTCTGTAAACTGCGGTTGGTATAAGTGATGGTCATTATCTTCTTCTTGCATACCGCTGGTGGTAAGGTTCAGCTTATAACGCTGTGGTTCTGTTAAGATGCGGCAATGGGGTTAGGAGACAGTATGTAGAGTTAGGAACCTGTATTTTGCTTCTAACTGGAGCTACTACCCCTGAGATGCTACTGTCAAATTTTCACTTTAGTAGGCTTTTACAGTGCAAGATGTCAGATAACCTAGTTAGTACCATTTGTCATCTTCAGAAGATAATTAAAAGCTTAACGATAACCGCATCATGAATTGGAATTGGTTAACAGATTTTATTAACTTAATATTTCAAAATCTTGTCGATTGGCTCTGGCTAACTTTACTTATACCAATTGGATGGTTATTTAGAAAGTTAATTAAAAAGTATGCAATAGGTTTCGAGAGTGAAGCAGCGGAATACTTTGAAAAGGGTGGTAGATGGACAGCAAGGAAATTGCTTACAACTTTTCAACTGCTTCTGACTCACAATCATCAAGTTAAGTACTTTGGTCGTCTGATTGAGGAATATCGTGACTATCAAATTCAAGGCTTTAAGACCAAAGGTCCATTTGTTCTTGATCTTGAGAAAGTGTTTGTATCGTTACGTATTTCCCCTCAAAGTTTAGGGAATATCACTTCTGATATGTTGCATGGAGGTAGTCCACCTAACCCACGCAATATATATTCTATATGGGACTTATTAGCAAAATCTGATGAACAATCTTATAAACATCTTGCTGTAATCGGTCCACCTGGGTCAGGCAAAACTACGTTACTAAGACATCTAACACTGATATACGCAAAAGGTGAGCAGCATAATTACTATCAGAGTGCTCAACCATTCATTCTACATTTCTTGCCATTTCTTAATTATATTAAAGGCATCAGATATGGTTCCCCTCATGGTTTTCAAAATGCCATACCAATACAAATTGTATTACGTGATCATGTTAAACGTATTACAACAGAGCTAGATCTGACTTTGCCTAGTCTTCTCAGTGATCTGTATCCAACTGTTGTAAGTAGTTCTATGATTAGTTGGGTAGAGTCTCAATTATTGGCAGGTAAATGCCTAGTTATGCTTGATGGCTTAGATGAGGTGGGGGATAGTAAGCAGCGGAAAGAAGTAAGTTGCTGGATAAATAAACAAATAGGTAACTATCCACATTCCTATTTTATCGTAACATCTCGTCCTCATGGCTATCAATCAGCACCCATACAACGTGTTCGAATGATTTTGGAGGTCCAGCCTTTTAATCTTAAAGAAGTATCTCTTTTTATTGAAAATTGGTATTTGCATAATGAGATTATGCGTCGCCTTGGGCGTGATGATAAGGGAGTGCGAAGGTATGCTAAAACGTATGCTAAAGATCTTAAGATGCGGATAAAAAGGCATCCAACTCTTGCTGAACTAGCTATCAATCCATTGTTGCTTACAATGATTGCTATCGTTCATGATAATCGTGGAGCTTTGCCAGGACGACGAGTTGAGCTTTATGCAGAGTTGTGTGATGTGATGTTGGGGAGACGACAGGAAGCCAAGGGGATACTTGGTGAGCTTAGTGCTACGCAGAATCAACGTATTCTTCAAGTACTAGCCTTAGAATTGATGAAGAAAAAAGTCCGTACTGTTAGAAGAGAAACGGCTAGTCATATTATTGAAGAGCGTTTGACTCGCATTGTAGGTTCAGACACATTAGCTGTTAATTTCATCAAGCAGCTAAAAAATCTTAGTGGCTTATTAGTAGAGCGCGAAGCTGACCAATATGAATTTGTTCATAAAAGTATTCAAGAATACTTAGCTTCTGTAGAGATCAAAGAAAGTGGTCAAGAAGAGCTTCTAATTGATAACTTAACTGACCAGTGGTGGGAGGAAACGATTCGATTATTTATCGTACAAGCTAACGACACAAACCGCTTGTTTCAGCGTATGCTTACCAATTCTACAGTTTCAAGTCTAGCATTTGCATATGACTGTCTTAATGAAGGTGCTGAAATCTCACTTGAACATAGAAAGGCTCTTAAAGATCGAATAGATATTGCACTTGAATCGAATGATATAGATGCGGCAAGTTTAGCCGCAAAGGTCTTAATTGTTCAGCGTTTAAAGTACCTTGAGAGAGTAGATGACAATAAATGGATAGATAAAGGTTATATAACGTGTGCTGAATATCAACTGTTTCTAAATGATATCCATAATGGACTGCGCAACTATCAACCAGATCATTGGGAAAACAAAAAATTCAAATCAAATACTGCAAAGGAGCCTATTTCTGGAATACGCTCTGATGACGCGCAAAAATTTTGTGATTGGCTTAACAGCCAATATCCTGAAGTCGGTTTCACTTTTCGTCTGCCTGAACCAGATGAATCACGATTAGTTCCTGTCAAGGGAATACAAGTAGGCGAATGGTGTGAATCAGAAAAGAAAAAAATAGTGGTAGGTCTTGAACAAAGTGTTGTTGTTCAAGCAAAAGACACTATTCTTCATGCATTAACTCAAAGATTGCCTAGCCAATCTGACGAACTTGATATGGATTCTGCTTTGAGGCGTGTTTTATCTTCTTCTCATGATATTGATGAAATTTGCCGATTTATAGATAATATTCATGATGACTTTGAACGAGTACAGATATTTCTTGAAGAACCTGATGCTCGAATGAGTTATTTAGAACTAGCAAGGCGGTATGTTGGATATGATGGCTCATTTTCGTATCTGCAAGAAATATCGTCGGTGTTTGCACGTTTTCGCAGTAAAGAGAAAACTCAAAAACTTGCTCTCCATTTACAAGATATCTATGGATTAGATCGAGGTATTTACCTTACATCACATATAAAGAAAATCATGGAGCGAGATCTCAATCGGGATTTGGAAAAGGATCTAGATTATGTTCAAGAATTTGTTATAAAGGCTTGTAACATATCTATCTCTTCAATGCCTCCTTATTGGAAGAAAGATACAATCGCTGATATGTATGCTCATATGCTTGTGAATTATGAATACAGGAAAGGAAGCTTGATGTTTTGGAATTGTATTCGAATTGTGAAAGAAGAGACATCTACAAGTTCTAGTTTTATCGGGGGCTGACATTTTTATGAATGAGTCAACCTGTGAAATGGATTGAGATAATGATGAGAATCATCCAAAATGGATAGGACGATTTTATTAAGACTATTTTGTTTGATGGGACCGTAGCTTTAGCATATGTTTTCAGCCTACGACGAAGCTCTTCTCTATGGCAAGTCAATCAAGCATGTCTTCTGTTCTTGTTCTCGACAACTCGTAATCTCATCTTTATTCTGTTGTCGCAGATGTGACCAATAGATCATATTGCTTTGCCCTCCAAAGAGGCTTATGTTTTGCCTTGTCCCCTGCTCTACTCCTCTCATTAGCCCAAAAGACCAGCCCAAGCAGGCCATTCCACCACTGTAGAGAAGCGCTATCACCAGCGTTACCCATTGCACTAAGGGGCGATCAGCGCTCAAGGCCTTGGTCTGATGAATTTCGGTCTTGAGATGGCTGAGGTCGGACTTCAGTTCTTGTTTGCTGGGTAAGTCGGACTGCATTTGTCGGATCGAGTCCTGCATCAGCCTGACTAATTTCCCGGTCTCCGCTTGCATTTGCGTCGAAGATTCCTTGGATAGCTCGACCAATGTCCTGTAATAGTTGGCGAGCTTGGCGTAATTGGAGGCCGTCTGCTCCACCCCCTGACTGGTGGAGCGGAGAAACTTCAGAAGTTCGATGTCGATGTCTTTCCATGCCTTCATCTCCTCGGCCAGGTCGGCCACGGGCTTGAGTACAGTAATCAACGGATCATCGGGGTCCACACCCATGGCCCCGGCTAAGCGTCGCTGCTCGTCGGTAATGGTATTCATGGTGTGATGGCTCCCTAAATGCTGGGCAAATATCCGGTGGATTCAAAGGCGGCATAGGCGGAGCGCAGATAGCTTTTCACGGCGGCCTGCTCCACTACGCCAAAGCCTTTCCCTCGATGGCGCAAACTGTCGGCATAGGTGAGCCGCTGCTGCAGGACCGTACTGGCCACTCGCACCGGTAACTTGGGCAGCTCAATCACAGGCGTTTGGGTTTCGCGAATCAACGCCTGGAGGGCATCGGACTCCTCAAAGAAGGTCCAATCGCCATACTTGAGGTTTTTGACCACCATATGGGGAATGCGCCGGTCAAAGGAGGACAGGGAAATCTCTAAACTCTTGAGGCTGTCAAACTCGCCGGTGACCACAAACCACTTCACTAGCTCGATGTGGTTGTCGGCGACCAGGGTGAGAATGTCATAATCCCGCAGCCATAGCCGAAAGGCTTCATAGACCGTGGCCGGTAGATTTACGACGGCTGACTTCTGGGCATCGACGACGGCATTCACAATGGCGTTGGCCCTGGCCCCCATGGTTTCATCCTCAGAGAACTGAGCCACCATGACATCGGAGTAAATGCCCTTAAAGTCTGGGCTATTCACATCAGCTTCCACCCCGATTACCGGCTGTTGCCTATCCAGGAACCATTGATAGAGGGTGCGGCAGAGAACACTTTTACCCACGCCCCCCTTATTTCCATCGGCAAAATGAATCCGATGATTAACCCGACGATTCACGCTGGGATTCACCTCAGCGTTCACAGTTGAATTAACGCTATCGTTACCTTCACTATTTCCGTTGGCGTTATCGGCAGATGTATCAGTTGATGATTTAGTACGTTTACGTGTGGTGACAGTCATCGTCATCCCCCTAGTATGCGGTTTTCACCTCATCAAATGGTTCTGGCAATACCCGTTTTTTAGTTACCGTCTGAGACGGTGGTGTATTGCTAGCGGATTTCTCCACCGCAGGTTTTGGTTGGCGATTCCTACGGTTTCGTTTAGATGACCCTGACGTTTTTTTGGTAGACCCTTGGCGTTCCCGCTTGAGCTTAAGCATGTATTGCTTCAAACTACCTGCCGAGATATCGATACCCGATTTCCCTAACCGTTTTGCCACTTCGCTGTAGGTGTGGTTTACCAGGGCGGCCTCAATGTCCTCAAAGAGCACCGCCACCGCTTCACGCTTGTTGAAGTGGGTGCGAGGTTCTTTGGCAAGGGCTGCAAGTTCCTGTTGGCAATCCGCAATGGTGTTAGCAGAGTAAACAGTATCGGACATGGCGGGAGATAACCAGAGCTTTTTCCAGGTTGAGTGGAGTTCCCAGATTGCTACGTAAAAGTACGGAATCCCTTAATTATTGAATTAACTTTAGTTGCCACGATATTTGTTCTCTAGAACCTGGTAGCCTGTGGTGTTTACATTGTTGTTTCTAGGGTGTTTCTCAATCATTCACTCAGCTGTTAACGAAACTATTTCCCGATGATTAACGGGAGTATTTCCTGAATTGTTTCGAGACAGCGCTGTTGAAACCTCTTTGTAGGGGTTCGTGTCGATGGCTGCGCTGATAAACCATGGATTAACTATCAGAATTCTTGGATAGCCGTTTATTGATGTGGCTTGAGTGCTGTTTTGAGAATGTTCGTAGTTAGTATCTATTCACGTGAATTCACATGAATTTGCATGATTCACACGATTCATAGGATTCACATAAATGCCTGAGCGTAGGGAGAGTGATATTCACTCCAGGATTTACAGCGGGTGTAACGTTTCTCGTCTAAATCTGTTGTGGTGTAAACGAATGTAGCGACTCTGTTGAAACCTCCTGATGGTTTCTATGGGATCAGTAGGAAGCCATGGGAGCTGCGCCCCGTCCAGGGTAGTGTAGGATTCACGCCGAATTAACGATGGACGGTGCTACGCGGTTCAGACATTACGCCCAGGCTGGGCAGGCCCAAACGGAGAAAACCCCATCAAATCCTGACAGGTTAAGCGCTTTAACGATTCAAACCCTGAAAATCTCTCAGAACTCTATTTCTGTCGTTTTTCCATCTACCGCGCCATGCTGTCCATTGCCAATGTGTCAGCGGCCCAGGCCGAAAATTACTACGACGCTGACGACTATTACACCCGAGATTTGGACGATGCCGATACCGGCACCCCCAGCGCTACCTGGTATGGAAAAGGGGCAACTGCGCTTGGGTTAACCAGCAATTTTAACCAGTCCACCTTCCAACAACTGCTCCATGGCGAAGGCCCGAATGGAGAATCCCTTCATGCCCGCAAGATCGATCCAGACCATCACCGGGCGGCCACCGATTGCACGTTTTCTGCACCTAAAAGTGTCTCCATTGCTGCGCTGATTCAGGGCGATACCCGTGTGCTTGCTGCCCATGATCAGGCAGTCAGAACGGCCCTATCGGTTCTCGAAACTCGCTATGCCCAAACCCGGATTCGTCGGCCCCAGGGAGAACGAGAACGGGTGACCACCGGCAATGTGGTTACTGCCATTTTTCGTCACGAAACCAGTCGCGAACAGGACCCCCAACTCCACAGTCATTGTGTGTTGATTAATGCCACCCAATTAGACCATGGCCAGTGGCGCAGCCTGAGTAATGAAGCGATTGTGGCCCACCAAAAACTGCTGGGGGAAATCTACCAAAATGAGCTGGCCTATCAACTGCGTCAGCATGGCTACACCATCACCCCAACGGCTACCGGCCAGTTTGAATTAACCGGCTATAGTTCTGAGCTACTCAATACCTTTTCCACTCGCACCAAGCAGATCGAAACGTACCTGGAAAAGTGGGAACAGAAGCTGACTGAAAATGGTGGTGCTCCCCTCCACCGCAGTCAACAAAAACAGGCCACCCTCGACACCCGCCGTCGTAAAACCACCGTGCCCCGTTCCGTTTTACTCACCGGCTGGGCCGAGACGATCCAGGCCCAGGGATTGACCCTGCCGGAGATGCCCACCCAGGACATTGACCTGAGTCAAACCAGTCAAACGGCTGCCCATGCCGCCGCCACCCTGGGTTTGGATCATGCTGCTGAACGGGAGAGCGTTTTTAAGCAGGCCAAAGCCGAACGATTTGCCCTGGAACATGGCCTCGGTCAGCAACGTTTTGCCGATCTCCACCAGGCCCTACAGCACCACCCCAACCGCATAGTTATTGATGATCACCGGCTCACTACCTATACCGCCCTGGACCGAGAACGAGAAACGATTCAGATGATGGTGGTGGGCCAGGGCCAGGTGGACCCGATTGCCACATTGGAGGAGGTTAATCAGCAACTGAGTGATGCTTTAAGTCTTACCCTTGGTCAGCGTGATGCTATTTTGCTGTCGGCGACTACGTGCGATCGCATCATTGCCTGGCAAGGTGTCGCCGGTTCTGGTAAAACCCATAGCCTCAATCTCTATGCCCGCATTGCCCAGGAGCAGGGGCATGATGTCACCGGCTATGCCCCCAGCGCCCAGGCCGCCAATGTCCTCCACCAGGACACCGGCATTCTCACCGATACTGTGGCCCACTTGCTCTACACCCCAGATCCAAATGCCTCTAAACTCAACCGCTCGTCTACAAAATCCCCCATTTGGATTGTGGATGAAGCCGGACTATTGAGTGCTAAAGATGCCCATGCCCTGCTGCAAAAAGCAGAAGTCCACCAGGCCCGTGTTGTTCTTGTGGGAGACACCCGCCAACTCTCTGCCGTTGAAGCTGGAAACCCCTTCAAATCTCTCCAAGAAGCAGGCATCCAAACCGCTATCCTCAATCAGTCCCGTCGCCAGCAAACGGAGGCCCTCAAAACCGCCGTTCACCACATTGCCCAGGGCGACATTCCCGCTGGTATCCAGCAGTTAGACGAAGCTGGATTTATCCAAACCGTGTCCCCGGATGATCGCGTTAGCGCCCTGGCCCAAGACTACCTTAGCCTTACCCCTGCCCAGCGCAAGAAAACACTCATCCTCAGCGGCACCAACGATGACCGCCTGGCCATCACCCAAAAACTACGTCATGCCCTGCAACAAGAAGGCCGATTGGAGTGCGATCGCTTTACCCTGCAATCTCTCCGCCCCAAAGACCTGACCCAAGCCCAGGCCCGCTATGTCAGCCACTATGCCATCGGCGATGTGATTGTACCCGTGAGAAATTACCCTCGCCATGGTCTAGAGCGTCACCAGCGATATACCGTCACCGCCATTGACCCCACCCATAATCACCTGATTCTCCAAGCTCCCAATGACCAAACTCTTACCTTCAACCCTGTCCACTGTGCCAGGAAAACCAGCTACCGCATCCAACAGCTACCCATTGCCGTAGGCGATCAGCTGCGCTGGACCCGCAATGACCGCGATCTGGGTATCCGCAACGGCCAGCAATTCACCATCACCGCCCTCAATGACCAGGGCCAGGCTCAGATTCTCACCGCAGACGGCACCACCCGTAGCCTAAATCTCAGAGGCCATCAATATATTGACTATGGCCTAGTGAGCACCACCTACAGCAGCCAGGGCAAAACCGCCGAGCGCGTCCTGGTGGCTGCCGACAGCACACTCACCCAAGAAGCCTTTTATGTCGCCATTTCCCGAGCCAAACGTCACCTGACCATTTACACCCCCAACAAGGACGATCTACTCCGTACCGCCCAACGCAGCCGAGCGAACCAAAATGTCAGTGACTATTTGCCCCTCTACCAGGTAACCCACCATGGCCAGACCCCGCAAACCCCAACCGCAAACCCTAACCGTCGAAATGACGGAAGGCGCATTGGAGAGCGCCTTGCTCGCCAGCTTACAACCGCTATACGCCGAGATAGCAGAGCTGAAAACCCAACTAGCTGCCTCACTCGAAGCACAGACCGCCTCACAGCAAGCTTTGACCCAGGTAATCATGCTGCTTCAAAAACTCGACAGTCGACAGACCCAACACTTCCAGAGCTTACTCGACAGTTTGCAGCTGCCCTACGGCACCGACGCCAGCAGTGGCTTTTAACCCAGCAAGACCGTCAATTGTATGACTACGATAGCATCCGACGACAAGTCGAACAAAATACTAGAGACGCTCGACAGCATAGAGAACAGATTGAGATGTCCCAGAATCAACTCAGACTCGATTCGCAAAAGACTCAACGAGATGTCGGCAGTCGTCGAGTTCTCATCGACCAAGCACAACACGGACGAGAGCATCCGACAACTCCAACGCGGCATAAATCAGCAGACCTAGATTTTGATCGTTAGTTTTTTGGTTCTGTCTGACTCTCATGATTGGCGGATTCTTTTTATGGAGGCAGAACGTGAAGATCCAGATACAGCAGCAGAAACAGGCCGAGAAGATGGAATGGATTCCGGAAAAGGCGACTCGGGCTGAGTGTCACTACGGCATTAAGCCTGCCGATGCTCCTCAGTGTCAGTAAAAGCAGCCGATGGGGAGTATTTAGGAGCGTGATATAGTCACCAGGGATAGGAGGTGCGGTGGGGCTTTGGGGCACCGCAAACTATACCCGAGCAAATCGAGTCCTTTTCACACTAGACTCAAGTTTCTTGTTCCACTGACACACACTATGGTGCTAAACGCTAAATACGGAATGACTGAACTCTAGATGTAGGATTGCGAGATTATCCCAGCGTCTTACCTTAGATTTAAATCAAAAAACATAATCAAACACCAAGGTTTTTTAGGGCTGACTCAAGCAAAACTTTCTTTAAACTATGGGGATAGCACAGCTGTTTAGGTGGAGATATGGAACGTGCCCAGCCCTAAATCGCAAATCAAAGTCCTTAGAGAAAAGAAAGGACTGACACAGCGTGCATTGGCAAACTCCTGGGGAGTGAGCGAAGTCACCGTACAAAACTGGGAAACAGATGTAGGCAGGGCTCATACCTTGAGTTGCTTTGTACTAATGTGCAAGGCCTTAGGATGTGAACCAGAAGAGTTAATAGACTCTATGCCCATTACTCTTAGCAGTAGCAACATTCACGATATACGTAAGCAAATACGATTGGCCAAAAATTCTAATACAGATGCTGCATTACCCACCTTAAGAATTGCAGAACTGAGAAATAAAAACGGTTTTACACAAAAAGATTTAGCATCGGTCATTGAGGTCTCTGTGAATACTATTCAAAACTGGGAAAATGGCCGCACGTCAGGGAATAAAATAATAAAAATCATTAGACTTTGCGGAATTCTAGAGTGTCAGTATACAGAATTAGTTATTGATATACCTGAACATCAGCTTGATAACGTTCAGGCATTAAGAGCGAAGAAACCGATATTACCCCATCAGAAAAATCAAGATATTAACATTATTACAAATCAATCAAGAAAAAAATCAGATAGAGAGCATTCAAGGATAGTCAATTCTACACCCAATAATTTATCCGATTGAAAATCTCCACAGACTATGAAGAGTAAAGACAGAGAAACAGACCAAGAAATAGAAAGCTAAGAGGCAAAGGAGAAAATGAAAATCTTGTTGAGTACAGAATTAGTCCTAGACTTTTTTCTATGCCGTCATCTTAATTCTAAAAAGGGTGATGAGTTTTTAGACTGGTTAACAACCCAAAATCATGATTTTCATCTAACTAACCTTTGTATTGAGAAAATTCACTTTTATCTAGGCATTGTTAATCCTCAAATAGCCGAAGATGCCCTTCGGCATCTAGAGAGTAAACTCAAGATTCAGACCCTTAGAGTGAAACCAGATAAAAAAGTTAATTTATTCTCTTCGAATTCTCACGATCTTGATTATTCATGTGAGATAGCAGCAGCTTTAGAAGAAAATATTGATCTGGTCATAACATTGCGTCCAGAGGTATATCTAGAGTCAAAATTGAAGACTATATCAATTGGCTTGTTACTTGCAAATAATTTCCAACTTGATGAGCTTCTGAAGTTTCAAGCTGACACAGTATATTTTGAAGATTTCAAGAAAACTAAAAATCTTCAAAATATATCTGAGTTTCTTATCAGTGATTTTATCTCCCAGAGCCAATTTGAAAGCGGTTACAGCCTTCAAAAAGAAAGCAAATCAAAAATATTTTTGGATGCAGATCTAGTTCTTGAGATATTTCTATGCCGCCATTTTGATAGCGAAATAATCTCTGATTTTATCAATTGTCTAGAGAATCAATTAGATAGTTTTTACATAAGCAGTCTATGCATTAAAAAATTAAATTTCTATCTAGGAAATGAAGATCCGAAAGTTTCTGAAGATGCTATTTCATATCTTGAAGATAAACTCAAAATTGAGGTTATTAACATCGAAGATGAACAATTTCAGAAATTCATTAGAAATAAGTCTAATGAGCTCAATGTAGCATTTGAAAAAACGGTTGCTATCAATAACGACATTGATTTAATAATCACATTAGCGCCGGACATATATGCTGGTATTTCTTGTAAGGTTCTCTCAATCGGCTCTTTCTTATCGAGAAATTGCAAAATAGATGGTAATAAAAAATCAGAGTTCTACACAAGACCTGAACAAAAAGAACAATCATCTACTCGCTTTTTTCATGAATTCTGCCTAACGACAGCTAAAGATTTTAGGAGGCAAAATCTAAGCGGCTTAGATTTAAGCTCTCTTGATCTGAGTCATTCAAACTTCGAAGGAGCCATTTTACATGAAACGAATTTGTGTGGAGCCAATCTTGCTAGAGCTAGTTTCAAAGGCGCTGATTTAAGCTCTGCAAATTTACAACGGGCAGACTTAAATAATGCCAATTTAAGTGGTGCTTATTTAGAAAAAGCAAATTTAAGTAGAGCAATCTTAGAAAATGCATGCTTAGCAAATGCAATGCTAAGCGGTGCTATCCTTGAATTTGCTAATTTATTCAAGGCTGATTTATCAGAAGCTAAACTCATCCGAAGCAAACTGAAAGAATCACAGCTAAATTATGCACGTCTTATCAAAACAGATTTGAGTAAAGCAGACTTAGTGGGAACAAACCTACAAAGTGGAGAACTTCAAGAAGCATGTCTTAAAGGTTGTCGTTTACAACGATCCAATTTGCACAAGGCAAACTTAAAAGGTGCTTATTTATATAAAGCTAATCTTAGTCAAGCGACTTTAATAGAAGCTTGTTTGTCCAATGCTCAAGTAAGTCAAGCTATCTTCAACCATGCTAATCTCTCAAGAGCTGACTTGTCAGGAGCGAATCTCATTGGCAGTCACATGAGATTCGCAAAACTAATCTCTGCAAATCTCCAGCATGCAGACTTAAGTAACGCAGATTTGGTAGGAATAAATCTTCAACAGGCAAATCTCCAGCATGCACATTTAGGGAAAGCTTTACTTCAACGAGCTAACTTAGAAAAAGCGAATCTACAACACGCTATTTTTGAGAGAGCTAACTTGGGTGGTTCAACCTTGCGAGGCGCTAATTTGGCTTATTCAAAATTCAAATTAGCACTGCTGAGAGGTGTCAATTTAATGACAGCTAACTTATCTCATGCTCAATTAGTCGGTTGTACATTTAGGGGAGCTAAACTACAAGCAGCTATTTTATTCAAGGCCAACTTAAATGAAGCAGATCTGATTCGAAGCAATCTCATTGATGCTGAACTTCAGGAAGCAACTTTAAAGGGAGCAAAGTTAAATAATGCAGTGATGAGGGGAGCTAAACTCGATAAAGCAGATCTCAGTCCAAACAATGACAAAGTTACGGAATTAATTTGTGTCAAGTTATTCGAGGCATCATTACGTGGTGCCAACTTATCTAACGTAGTTGCAAGACGAACTAACTTCAATTCATCAAATCTCTCAAACGTAGATCTCAGTTGCTCTATTCTTTTGAATACAAGTTTCGCAGGAGCTAAAGTTGAGTATTCAAATCTGTTCAAGGCTGATTTAGGCGGAGCTATCTTAACTGGGGCATCGCTAGTTCACAGTAACCTCAAACAAACTCGTCTAAGAGGAGCTTTTCTAAAAGAAGCTAACCTTGAGGGGGCGCATCTAGAACAAGCGGAACTGCAAGGTTCTTATTTTGGTGATGGAAACTTAGCAAATGCTCAACTTAACTATTGCCGAGCTCGAGGTGCCAACTTTAAAGGTGCCAATCTTTGCAACGCACAATTAAAGCACGCCAGGCTATTGAACGCTAGTTTCGAAGGAGCATGCTTAAGAGAAGCCTCGTTGAGAGCTGCACTATTGGAGGGTGCAAATTTAAGTGGAGCCAATTTGAGCTATGCAGATTTATCTTGGACTGCCTTAAGAGGAGTTCGATTAAAAAGGGCGAGTTTATGTGGAGCTAATCTTGAATCATCAGAAATGCAAGGTGCTTACTTAAAAGACTCTTTATTCAAGAAAGCAAACTTGAAAAATGCCAGTCTTAACCGTGCTCGCTTAAAAAGAGCTAACTTTAGTGAGGCTAATCTTAATGGCGCGAGTTTAAAGGGAGCGGATCTAAGATGTGCTAATTTCCACAAAGCTGAACTTTATAAGATTGAACTTGAGGAAGCTAACTTAACAGGCGCTAATTTTGCACACGCTAATCTTCAATTTGTTAACTTAAGATGGGCTAACTTATCTTCCACAATACTCACAGATGCTGATCTGAGCGATGCTCAACTAACCGGAGCTGACTTAAGCGATGCAAACCTCATCAAAGTAAAACTGCATCAGGCAATCTTAGTACGAGCCAAATTATTGGCAGCCAATCTAGAAAATGCAGATCTATCCAATGCTAACTTGCGATGTGCACACCTCAGTGATTCTCATTTAGTGAGAGCAAATTTAAAGGACGCGAATTTGAGAGGTAGCAACTTAAATGGTGCAAAGCTTTGCTCTGCAAACTTAACAAATGCATCCTTGGATAACTGCAGTCTATTAGGTGCATACCTAATAGACGTAAAACTCACGCACAATCAACTAGAATCTGCTCACACTCTCTATGCCAAGTTTGAAAACTCGGCCTTTCAAAACACAGAAGCAAGAGAGACATCTGTGTTCACAAGTTTCAACAACGAGAAAATCAATGATTCATTACCCGTAGTTTTTTTGACAGAGGAAAGATTATTAGACGCTCAAGAGGCATTGGAGCGTTTCCAAGAAACTATTAGACGCCTTCAAAGCATCAAAGATGGATTTACTGAAAAATCAGCTTCGAAGAAAAATTATATGAGAATCGCTATCCATCTGGATGAACAGATCAGGGTTGCAGAAAAAAGCCACCTTCAAGCAAGAAAAATATTCGAGTCTATTGAAATAGATTCAAAAACTAAAACCACCTTGGGTTTGCTTGAGGTGTCAGATTTTTTAGACACGATACACAATTTTGTCCAAGCTGTTAGCACTGACAAAAGAGAGCTCTTAAAAATCTGTTTATACCCTAGACGCCTCTATAACTTTGTTTCTTGCTTCAGTCAGAATAAGCATGATTCTAAATCATTTTGTATAAGATGACCTTGGAAGAAGGTATCTACCATTAAGCAGAGTAGCAATCATCAAGTTTATAAGCCAATCATTTTGTAGTTCCTAGCTCACTCAACTCCCCCTGTTCAGGAAGGTACTCTCCCTAAACTAAAAATACCATCACATAATAATGAAAAAGTCACCTCATTCTGGTTCACATACCAAGTCCCTTCCCACATCTCTTAATAACATGTTCCTTTTATAGCTTTCCTGTATTGATACTACAAATAGTAGTATCAATACAGGAAAGCTACAGTATGAGATCTGATTGAAGCGTAGCTGGTATGAGGGTTAATTAGACTTTCAAAAGTATTGATGTACAAGACTTTTAGCCTGTATATAGCAGCGAGAAATTAGTTCGGGTTGGCTGAAAATAGCCACTTGATTTAAGGAGGTTTCGACGTTTTAGGCATTACTTTTCAGCGAATCATCCCTATGTCAAGACCGCTTCAGTTAAGGCTATGAGGAGTTTTTTGGGCTTGTATGAATGCATTAGATTGACTAAGAATCTTTCATGAGATATCTTTGTAATACAAGTGAGCTTAATCTACATAGATTTCGCTATGATATGTGGGTAATCACAGGGCCCACCACTCGGAGAAGTGGGCCCTGTGATCCTACAGATTATTTAGCAGCCAGGCAATTAGCTGCAGGATAATCATGAGGAGTTCGATGACTTGCTCAAAAAGCATCAGCGTTTCTCCTTACTTGTTCAACAAAACTCACAGAGTCGTCACATGTCCCCGGAAAGTTCGTGTGGCGGCTTTTGAGCTTATAAACATAGAATATCGCATTTGCTTATGGGTGTGAGACTATTACCACCCACAAGTTCATGGGGGAATATTGAGTATAGTGGAGAAAACACAATAAAAATTTATTCGTAATCGGGCTAGTGTGAGCTCTTAGACAACAAAATAATTGTTGTCTTTCCAGTTTTCAGTAAACATTACTAGCAATCGATATAGTCAAAATAAGGCACAGAATTTAAAGCCCGTAGGCTTTCGCGTCGATGCCCTTACTGGGTCAAGTCATAAGGCTCTGATTGTTAATCGTAGGAACGGCCAGTGTCAGATTCCTGCGGTGCGTCCTCTCCTACTGCAGTTGCTTTGCCGTCGCGCCATATAACTGCATACTGGCCGAGCCGTTGCTTCTTCTCAAGCGTTTTGGCCGCCACCTTTTTGAGCGTTTCCAAAATTTGAAGCGTATCGTCTGAAACCATCGTCATAGTTCTGCTCCTTGTCTCAATATATTAAACAACTCAGCATTTGCAATTGTGCGTTCACTACCTTGCTGAACGAAGATTAGCTCAGGGATTTCTCCGGAATTCATGAAGCATCGAGTGCGATCGGTGATGCTTCCAAACTCGGTGAGCAAGTTACGTAAGCTACGTGGAAACCGCCGCTCAATATCTGCTAGGGGAATATCATGGCCACCGTGGGCCACCCGCTCAGCTACCCGCATTCGTGACATGGCCACATTAGGCAGCGCCAGATAGATTAACTTCACCCGCCATCCATTCGAGCGCAGCTGCTGGATTAGTTTCAGATACGTGCGTCCTGCTAGAGTTGTTTCAAACGCAAAGTCCTGCCGAGCCGCTACCCGTGCTTTGATTTCGGTCAGAAAGATACGACTAGCCGCTAGCAGCTGAGACTCAGGAGCCAGGGGAGCTAACCCTGCGGCTATTAAGTCAGCATTGATAAAGTGCCGACAGTTCGCCACTTCGGGTAAGTACTCCAGAGCAAAGGTGGTTTTACCAGCTCCATTGGGACCGGCGATAATCCAGCATGTAGGTTGATTTGCCATAGCCGTAACCGTATCACCTCCCCAAATATCTCGTCAGAGTTCGTCATCTTTTCCCTTTGGCTTTTGCCGTAATTTTGCCTCCGCTTCAAAGATCGGATCTTCAGAATGTGCCCATCGAGCGGTTTCAGTCTCAAAGTTGAGCTGAAGCTGATCGAGATAGTCGTCAATGTATGAGCGCTGCTGTGCTTTTCTTTCTGTTTGAGCAGCTGCTATTGCCTGTTGTATTTGTTGTCGTACCTGTGGTGGGACAGGGCTTACAGGTGCCGGAGTATTATTACACCCTGCACCATCTTTTTCATCCGTTTTTATCGCAGTTAAACGATTGTCTTGTAATGGGTTACATCCATTTTCCCAATAAGCTTGTGAGGAGTGCGTTGGGGTGTTTTTCCCCAACGCCTCCCTTTGTGATGCAGGGGGGTCTGGGGGGATATCTGCTCCGGTTTCCTCGGTTGTGGTCACCATAAAGCGTGGGTGCCAGAGATCCTTATGCTTGTAAAGTGAACTTCCACTAATCCCCTGATCCGTGAGTCTGTCAAACCGTGCTGTGATTCCGTCTGGCCAGTTACCTGTGGACTGTAAGTCTGTAACTGCTTTGGTGATGCGTTCTCTCACCTCTGTTTGCTGTCTTTCATTCCATGATGGTCCTACTGGTGCAGTGTCTATCGGGAGTTTGTCTGAGCCATATGGAAAATAGTGGCTTGCTTCAATGCACCTCACCCACTCTTTTACCTTGGCTTCAAGGTCATTTTGATGGCGACACCACAGCGTGAACCCAGGTAGGCTCTGAGCTGTTTGCATGACATGTCCTATAAGGGCATCGCCTGTAAGAGGTTCTGAGGCTCCAAGGATGTGACCAAAAATGTAGGCTCGCATGGTGATTCGTCCAAGGAGTCTGTTGGTTTGGCCGTGGCCGGTCCAACCAACGGCAATTTCTGCATTTAAGTCATTGAGGAATTTTTCAGCTTTGTGGGAGACTCGGTAGATTTTTCGCTGGGCCTGCTCAATGACAAGTTCTAGAGTTTCGCTTGTGATGTCGTTGTGGGCTGTGGCCGTCTCCCAGTTATTGAGGAAATGGAAGCCACTACTCTCTATTGGCTCTAGGTCGGCGTTGAGCAGATAACTACCCTGCTGTAGCGGTAGCCGGTGCCCGTTGTAAAGGCTATCTCCGGCTGGATTGTAGGCTTTGGCATTGGGGAAGACCTCTAACCATCCAGGCATCACTTTGAAGCCTTTGTTCTCAAGCAGTGTTGTGATCGCAAGGCCTACTTTCCAGGAAGGGAGTGGTGTTTCAAAAGGGAAATATATGTGGAGACCGCTGCTGTCTGAGCTGGTCAGTATCAGATGTTGGAGGAGTCCTAAGGGTTCAAATGTCTCGCTGATGCGTGAGAGAGCTAGGGGATCTCGTCTTGGATGGTAGGGACTGCCCGAATCGATATCGAGCATGGTGTACTGGGTAACAGACCCAAACCTTACGCCGTAGAGATAGGTTCCTTGGTTGATGAGCCTATCAGAGAGAGGATGTCTGGTCTCTGTTTGCCACTGGGGTTTGGTGCCAGGGTCGGGGTGGGGAGCGTAGAGAAAATCGAAACGGTGCGGCCACAGTGCCAGGAACTTGTTGGCTAGTTCCTGCACGAACGTGGGCCGCTGCAAAGTGGATGCAACTGCCATTGATTTGGTGGTTAGTAAGGGGGCAAAACCACCAGACAGAAAGGGATTGGGCAATGAGTTGCAGGAATGTCTAATTCCCGCTAAAATTTCACATGAAAACCCTGTCAACGTTTTAACTGGTTCCCGCCGAATTAAAACGTCGCATCTGGTGGATAAATTCAATAACTAGAAAGCCTTCGTCCCCGCCAAGTTCAGAAGGTTTTTTAGTGTCTGTTCATCGTTAGTTCATAGATACTCCTCCTTTCGTGATGCCCAAGATCTTACAACGCCTCGCCTGAGATCGCTGATTTGAGGGGGAAATTCCCAGCGATTTGCTGTGAGGTGTGCGGAATTGACACAAAACGTAATTTTGATTGCTGCATATCGTCTGAACATGGCTGCTTGATTAAAACTCCCCTGAGTTATCGATAAAGTCGTCGGGGGTGGCTATGGCGGCTCGGGATGGATGGCCAATGGACCGAGGCACTGGCTGGGACTCGGTTTGTTGGTACCTTTCAAGACACATGCCAAGGGCGATTAGCGAGTTGGAATGAATATCCGAGAGTGTGGCCACCATGGTGCTGAGCTGCTCCACGTCTTGATCGGCTAGCTGACCGACTAAACTCCGTAGCTGATCCAGCTCAGTCAGGAGTCGTTTGAGTGTGTCGGTGTCGTTTTCTGGGGTGTCAGGCTTGAGCGCAGTCCATTGGTCTGCATCGACATACACTCGGATTTGCTTGCGATCGCTCATATATCAGTTCTGGGTAAATATATCAGTTCTGGGTAAAAAGTCTGTCAGCGACGGTTGATAGTCCAATCAGGGTGGCCCAGGTGGCTTCTGGCATGGTCTGGGCTTTTTGCTGGCTGTTGCTAAAGGCGTCTACCATCCCCGGAAGCATGGAGCCACCACCCATCAGGTAGACTGGCTTATCTCCGTATTGTCTGACGAAGGTTTGAGCGTCCTGCACACAGGCCAAGACGTGGGGTTCTATGCGTGTTGCTTGCTGCTGGCGGAGGGATTTTTTCGTTGTGGTATCGAGCAGAAACGCCATTACCTGTTCTGCATTAGGGAGGCGTTGGTTCATGCCCTTGAGCCCAATGAGACATTCTGACTGATAGACGCGCTCGGCAATACGGTGACAGCCGCAATCGTCCTTGGCAAAGCGGTTGAGGATGCGGCCCTGGGCGTCAACGACGGTGACCAGGATGGTGCGGCTGCCGATATCTACCATTACTGCTCCGTTTGGACACTCGGACTTTACCAGTCTGTAGGCTTGATAGCCTTCCAGCTGTGGTATGGCTGAGTCGATGCGGATGGTCTGTTTTTGCTCATCGATGAGAGCGGCATCGTCGGGAGGCAGTGTGACTTTGTGTTCACCCACAAGCTTTGCCTGGATGTCTGTGCCGTAGGCTTTCACGCTTGGACACGTAAATATCAGGTCTGCTGAGAGCGGTTTCCCCATGCCAGCCGCTTTGATCAGGGCGTGGATGGTCAATGGCAGTGCATTTAAGACCTTGCCGCTGTCGGTGTTGCCGGTGCGATCGCACTGTACAGCGGTTGCCTCTTCACCGATAAGATACGACTGTTCACCCAGGAGTACTCGTGCTGGATGGTTATTGACCAGGGGGCTGGTGGAGACAACAGATTCAAATTTGTGTCTGTGCCAGTCGTCTGAGTCATCACCGATGCGGTAGAGAAACTTGATGTCGGCATTGCCAAGGTCTATGATGCCCTGGATGTTGTTGCGTCGAAAGGAAGTCATTGCAGTAGATTCGGTAGGGTACATGAATGTTGCAAAAGGCGTTAAGGCAGAGATGAGGCATCCTTAAGGCGGTCTCTCTGTGAGGTATAAATAAGGCAACAAGAAGGCAGGTGGTTTCTTCACTGTTTTGATGAGAGGGTGGTCTACGCGTTATCTGAACGGCTCTGATGACTGAGTTTTTAGGGTTGGATGCTAGGGAAAAAGAGATTTGGGCATTCGTTTTTGAGTGACTATCGAGTTGTTTTTGGAAGTGTTAACTACGTTTTTTGGTATCACTTAAATTTGTTTTCTCTGCTTCTCATAGTTGCCTCATACGCTTATGAGAAATACCTCATACGTGTTCTGCGGATCATGTAAACCTCATGGCTTGTATCGCTTTTGGGGTATAGCTCATAGCGAAAGCTCATAGATGGATATGAGGTTCTGGGGGACGTCATTTGTACCTAGTTAGGGTATATCCTCAGGGATGTGGTTTGTATGAGGCCTGTCAGGGAAGCCGAGAAATCTAAACTGTTTGTCTTCGAGATTGGGAAAGGATACAACGCCAAGGGAGTCAAGATATTTGAGCGCTTTTCTCATCTGGGCTGTGTTGATTTTTTCTGGGCTGTCTTTGTCTATAAGTTTGTAGGAACCTGTTAGAAAGCCATTGGGGGTAAGCAGGATTCCAGGCTGTTTTTGATCTAAATAAAAGAGGATAGTTTTGAAGATTTCGGGGGTTATCCCATCGGGTAAAGGGGCTAATTCTGGTGTTCCCACCTTTGCCTGCGGCTTTTCAGGAGGCATCTTAGCTGTAGGTTCTTTGATGAGCCATTGGTAGGAACCGATGGGGGTTGCTCCTTTGAGTCGCCAGGCTATCAGCCCTGTGTGTGGGTGTTCCTCAAAGAAGCCATAGCCCAGTTCAGTGATGAGTTGCAGGATCAGTTCCATCTCTTCAACGCTTTTTACCCCATCAAAGGCATAGGAAACCGTTTCTGGATCGAGGAGCCCCTGAGCGTCGATGAAGTCGTGACGCCGCTGTTTTACCCAGCGGATAAATGCAGTTGCGGTCTCTTTTTGTGCGGCAGTGTAGTGCTGGCCCAAGTCAGAGCTAAGTTGTACTTCGAGCTGGTCGCGTACCGACTCAATTTCTGGCGGTGGTTTTGGTGCTGACTGCGCTGGCTTTGGCGTTACCCTGGGAGTTTTGGCGGGAGGATTGGTGATACCCAGTTCTATGGGGTCAGGGTCAGGAAGTTGTGGCAGGATAACCAGTTTCCACCCTTGGCTGCCACAGTTTGTGATAGCCAGTACGACGTTCACAGGGTTGCCGTATTCCTCGTGGGCTTTAAGGTAGGCTTGGAGCTTTGCTACCAGCGCCTTACGGACAGAGGGTACGGCGATAAACCGATCATCTTTAAGGGGATTGGTTACAGCGCTATAGATACCGTCACGGCCAAGGCCCACATAGAAGACATTCTCTTTGATTTGATGGGAGAGCCCGAGCGCTTCGTTTGTGTTGGCGTGACCAAATACCCAGGCTTTAACGCATTTCTCACGGCCATCCACAAGTAGGGTGGCTAGGTCATCTTTATAGGTTTGTTCCAGGTATGGGAAAAGTATTTCCCCGTCATCATCTCGCAAGGCGTATCGTTCAGCTTTGTTTGCCGCAACCAGCCCCTGATTGATTTGGTCGATAACGACAACACTAGGCACCTTCGAGCCCCGCTCCATGATGCCCTGGAGTGCTCTGAGCCGACAGTAGAGCCTGTAGGCTGCATCTTCGAGGACTCCACCGCTCATTGAGGCGGTGAGTAGATAGAGGTCATCTGACTCCTCTAAGCCACAGTAGTCAAGACTTTCACCCCGAGCAGTGTTGGCTGACTTGTGGGCAAAGACGGTGAAATCGGTGGTGTTATCGCAACGGTGCTGAGCTGCGATCGCTTGTTTAAGCAGTTGTGATTTACCGGTGCCTGTGGGACCAACGCCCAGACATCCACGGGACTCCCTCGCCATTTCTGAGGCTAAATCTACGATGGGAAGTCCGGCGTAGTAGGTATGCCCTGTCAGGTCCACACAGCGTTCTTTCTGCCCAGTTTGAGAATTTCTACGGGTGTAAAAGCGGTACTTGCCCTGCTGGACATCGACAACGCCATCGCCATCGGTGTCACCTTTGAGCAGTGCTGTTGGTTGTCCAGGAGAGTCTTCCGAGTTAGACGCTCCGATCATGCGTTTAAATTCTTCAAATTCAGCTGCCTGGGTAAGCTTTGGGTCTTGGAGGTCAGGTTCTATCAGATACTCAGGCAGAACCTGAGAGGCATTAAGCCGTGCAGCGGTAACGTTTGCGTACTGCTGTGTGGTCAGCACTGCCTCAGTTGCTTGTCTGTGGAGTGCTGTTTGGTAGTCGGTATCGGCCTCAGTTGCCTCTATCTGTTTTTGCCACCGCTCTAACTCACTTTGGGTGGCAGCAAGGATGCCAGCTGCGGTGAGGGTGAGCGACAGTGTGAGTGTGGGCCGTACCTTGTAGCGAATGGGGACAAGCCAGAGCAGCAGCGCTATCAGCGTTCCACCGTAGAGGATGATGGCTCGTTTAGGAGCTGCCCGAAAAAGTGCGAGAAATAGCTGCGCAGTTTGCCCACCCAGCCATCTACGATCTTCGTTATCTAGCATGTTTAGCTGAAGAATGCGTACCATGTTGGCACCCCACCGATAACGGCAAAAAGCAGAACAACAATAAATTGAATTAAGCCCTGGTTAAGCCTATGGATCTCAAAATCTTTTGCCCATGTCCTGCTGGTAAACAGACCGTAGTACTGGACGCCGAGCATGAGCAGGATAAGCAGCCCTACACAACCGATAGCAACAAGACACCACACAACGGGGCTCCACATAGCTGTTAATTGCACAAGGCTACTGCTTAGAAGAGAGAGCAGCAGATAGCGGGAGAGTTTAGCGATAGAACGATGGGTGAATATCATAGGGAGCCTAGTTTGCGGGGCCTTGTGGTATTCACCGGCCCCGCTGACGGAACAACAGTTAGGACACAAGCCGCAGGTGTCCACGCTTGACAGAGCCTGCTTCCGTGCCACTGCGTGACTCATCGGTCATGCCACGAAGCTTCATGGTGAGGCCCCGTTGGAACTTGGCAAAGCCGATATTTGCTTCTTCGACCTTAGAAGCGTGCAGGAGTCCACTTTGACGTTTGGCCGTATTGACCTCGTGTTTGAGGGTTTGCCACTCGCTGAAGGCCTGCTCAATCGTGATTTCAAGCGCAGCTACCTTTGTTCGCAGCTTGCGGGCTGCCTTGTGGTATTTCTCGGCGGCTTCAACAAGGTGGGTGTACTCTTCCACAACTCGGGTGCTTTGGGCATAGAGTGTGGCTTGTTCTGTGATCTGGTCAATGTCTGCATCGGCAGCTGCCTGGTCTTTGTAGACCAGGAGGTTATCGGGAATGGTAATACCCGGTTGAAAGCCTATCCGTTCGAGATTTGCCGGGTTGACTGTGCCATCGGCAAGCCCGTCTTTAGCGGAGAGGCTGGAGCGGATATCTTCTGTAAGTCCAAATGCCATAGATATGCGGAGTAGAGGACAAAGAGAGTTTTGAGGAGTGCTGCATCACCTCCCATAGAGTTCGTTTCTTAGAATGTTGTCGTTCCCATAGAGAACTTGAATATCGTTTTGTATAGTGTTGAGCTGTTTTACGAGGCCACCCTGTCTGAACTGGCCCACACCAAGCAGTATCAGCACGAGAGAGGCTCCAGTAATGCCGATCAGTTGAGAAATGGTGAGCCGCTTTTGCTCTAGGCGTTTGAGTGTGGCGCTCGTTCTTTCGACTTCCTCTGACGTTATCTCTTGCTTTTGGGTGAGGAGATCGACTTCAGCCCGTAGTCCCTGGTTTTCAGCGAGAATCTGTTCTATCTGGTTGACCAACAGATGAATGTTGTGATGATTTCGTTTGAGGTCACTATCTATTTCAGGCAGGAGCTGTTCTAGCTCAACAAGACGTCCGAGCACATCGCTGTACATCCGGTGGGTTACCCGGTTTGTAGTTTGCAGATCGATGTGAAGGTCTCGCTGTTGCCCCTGGAGCAGAGCTATCGCAGCAAGGGGATCGCCATTGGCCGCCTGTGCCCCCAGGGCTGGGTGGGAGACAATGTTGCTTGTTAGCTCCTCATCATTTGGCTGTACTCGCCGTTGAATCCGGCGAATGCTCGTAGCCAGCTGCGAGATGCGATCAGGGTTTTGAGAGTTAGAGGAAGTCATGGGTTTGACCTCAGGGGTGAGTGTGACCGTTATTTCCAAAACTGGAGGGTATCGATAACTGAGGTGGTGACGATATCAGCGCACGCTTTAGCATCCATCAGTGGATCGGTGTAAGCCCGAGCTTTCCAGCCAAGCCAGAGACACGGAGCGCCCGAAAGAACGGCAATTAGGAAATAAGAAGGGATAGAGCGAAGCATGGCTAGCGGTGGGGTTGCTAGGACAGGTTTTGTGAACGATCGCAGCTATTAACAGGAACGAATTGCAGCTCCCTGAGCAGGCGCTCCAGGGTCTGCAGCTCTGCTAAGGCAGAACTAACGGCCTCGGATAGATTCCGATCCGGGTATCTGGTTAACAAGTCGCTGTAGACGCGATCGCGGATGGAAACTTTGGCCATATCGGTATCGGTTTGGGAAATGTGGACGAAAAAGTCAACCAGTTGAACTAAATATAACAAGAATTACTCAATTTTGAAACAAATAAGATTCAATAAAGAGCGTTAATGTTTCAAATTCGATTACTTGTCCTGGCGATGATCAACACACAAGTGTTTAAGCAGGTTTTTGGATTAAAAATGATTCGATTTTGATGCAAAGATGCTGATAAAACAGGAGTAATCAATCAGCAGATAACAACCAGCTATGGCTAAACGCTTACAAGTTCCTTTCTTGGGCGAGTACTATAACGATCTCCTTGTTATAGAAGCCTGGCTAAAAGATCGATCGACTCCTGCTGAGGCACAAGGCTTGCTACGCTCTGCCCTAATTGAACGCGAAGCGACTCGGTCTGAAATCATTGAACGCCTGGCCCGAAAGCGAGGAATATCAGCCGATGCCTTGACTGCTCAAATCCTGGCAGGTACTGCCGAGCACTTGACCCCGGAAGAATACGCTTCACTACAGGACCAACAAGAGCAACAGGCGGCTGACGAATAGGTGTCCCCCGAGTCAATCTCCACGTGTTGTTGGGTGATCGCGCATTCCAGCCAAACCACAGACATGGCGTATCCGAAAGAATAGCAACCAGAAAAGAACAGCAGAAGCGAAGCATAGCTAGTTGTGAGATTTTGGTGCCGTTTTGGCGTGGTTTAGGACCTTATGGAACCACGTTGGACCAATCCTATACCATTTTGGCTATCTGTTACCAAAATGGTAAATTAACTTTCTTTCTGGTAATAAGCCTCATTACCTAAAAGTGCTATCGTGACACCTGTAGGTATTCCGTGACACCATTGTGGTAAACCCATGCCCACACAAGGCACACCACTATTTGAAGACTTGGAAAACGGCGGTCTGGAGGTATCCCTTAAGTACCTCTATGCCGATGATGCGTATTGGGAAAAATATGAGCTAGCGTGCAAGCATCTGATGTGGTTACGCACGACGCTGGTATCACAGCTGATTAACTCGTTTATTGCCCTCCACTGGGAGTACTACGCTGAGTGCGCCGAGCTGGATGCTAAAGCGCGAGGGCTGTCAGTGCAAGACTTCTTTGATGAGTGCTGCAATTTTGAGGCTGAGCTGACTCCATATATTAAGGAGCGGCCCACATTTAAGCCGTCGCCTCTGGATTCCATCATTGATTGTGAGACCAGTAGCGCTTATCGAAGACGGGTTAGAACGATTCGGATTGGTCGAGCCAATGGGGCCTTACTCCGCATGGTTTCTGTGGTAGATCGCGCTAGCCTGACAGTTGTAGTCAGTCGGGTGCTGCGATGGCACTTTGATCGCTACTGGGAAAAGCTTTATGTCCCGCAGATTCGTGCAGCGGAGGCTAAATCGTTCCGTCGTTTGTTTAGTAAAACTCAAGAGTAGGAGACATTTTCAATGGTTGCTACCCCGATAAAACCTGCGTTAAAGCCAGTGGCTGAAGTCGATACCGATACACTGATAGCTACATTTCTTGAGCAACTTGGAGCACCATGGACTGATGCCCAGGATCAAGCACTATCAGCATTTAAGGCAGGCAGTGCCGATGGTGTAAGAGTGGCGGCTGCAACGAACCTTGATGATCCGTTTTGTAAAGCATTGGGCTATATGGCCAGCATTGCGAAGAAGCCCCCTACATTGGCGGTGCTGCTGGCTGAGTCGGCCAGGGCTATTGCTGATACGAATAGGGCACGGACGATTGCTCAATTGGAGGGTGCGATCGCCTCTGCTTTTGCAGTCAAGTAGTTTTATGACCCGGTATCATTAGAAACTAGTACTAACTTGGCAAAGTATTTCAAAAACACCCTGACCTTTTTGGTTTGGGTGTTTTTTGTACTTCCCTTCTTTTTTCAACTCGCTCGCTAAAACTGGTGATTTTCAGTCGATTAGTTTCTGCTATATAGCGTTCCTAATTGATTGGTGAGAATGTTCCATACATATGCATTTTGGGGAAATCAAAGATCTCTAGTGCGCAGAATTGCTCAAATAGTGCCTTGAGTCCTGTGAATGAAGGTTTCAATCCAGCCATGCGTCTGACCCAAGTCTTTGCTTGTAACCATACGTCCTCAATTGGATTTTGAGTCGGATCATTGGGAGCAAATCGGATGCAATGAATCCGCCATTGGGATTCTGGCAAACCTGAGTTTAAGGCATTTAAGGCGAATGGCACTGACGTAGCTTTTCGCGCTGATGCCCCTGCTGGTCCGGCTGGTACTACTCCTAAGAAACACAACCCAATGCACTCTGAAAGAGGCTGATTGTCCATGAAATTACGACAGTCGTGTTTCTTTCAGGTTTAACGAATAGCAATGTCGTTCGTGAAAGGCTCAGATCAGACTGCAAAATGATGCCCACCTCGGCGGCGGAATGATGTGCGCTTCGGCGGCACAAT
>ERZ1740065.214-NODE-214-length-28187-cov-4.905232_pt1 | contig 28187 bp, 22 predicted proteins | sample MGYA00581738_ERZ1740065 | MGnify/ENA primary metagenome ERZ1740065 (study PRJEB43018, sample SAMN04849749) | marine metagenome | isolation source: floating plastic debris | place: Pacific Ocean | collected 2008-09-01 | study: EMG produced TPA metagenomics assembly...
CCCTTCTGCTTTCTCCCGCTCCCTTTTCCAACTCCATTCTCGCTTTTATCTACCGTTTCGGCAACGCGCGCGAAATTTATACCGTACCTTTACCTGTCTAAGTAAAATGTGGCAGTCCAATGCAAGACAAATCCAAACTTGCCGGCCAACTCGAATTGGTCTGGTGGCTATTCACCGCCATCCTCGCCGCCGGCATCGTCTATCCCATTCTGAATCGAATCGATAGCTATCCTTTTTTGCTGACAAATGTGATGCATGTCATTATTTTTGTTACATTTACACGCTACATCTTTTTGTTGCAATACACCTTCCTGGCCTACCGAACCTATTGGAAGTCCGGATTGATCGTACTGTGTATTCCCCTGTTTTTTTACCAGATTAGCGATATGAATACCTTCCAAGCGTACATGGGAGAAGAAGGCCTCGAAACCTTTATGCCCAACCTGGACTATCCCGAACAAGAATCACTCGGTAAATACATCCGTAACGAAATGGTACTTTTTGGAACCGGCAGTACCATCACCATCGTACTCCTGCCTTTTCGACTGATTCTCTCGATCTGGCGAGGACTCAACCGGGGCACCGTCTGATTCCCTTTTCTATCCACCGACCAAATCCATCCGCTATGTCGCAAGTCAAAGAGTTCAATGAATACCGCGCCGCCATGAACGAGAAAATCCTCGGCGCGGACAACAACGTCCTCAAACGTTTTTTCAATCTCGATACCAACGCTTACCAAGATGGCGCCCTGCCCACCAAAACCAAGGAACTCCTTGGACTGATAGCTTCCATGGTGCTGCGCTGCGACGATTGTATCCGCTATCACCTCGGTACCTGCCACGAGCTGGGCGTTACCGAGGCCGAACTCTACGAAGTATTCGCCATCGCCAATCTCGTGGGAGGCTCCATCTGCATTCCCCACACCCGCCGCGCCGTCGAATACTGGGATGCCCTCCGCGCCGAAGCCCCAACCTCCTAATCCCTCAAACGTGCTACCATGAAATCCTACCTCCAGTCCCTCAACCCCGTCCAGCGTGATGCCGTTACCCACACCGAAGGTCCCGTCCTCGTTATCGCCGGCCCCGGATCGGGCAAAACCCGGGTGCTCACCTTCCGTATCGCCCACCTGATCGAGGAAGGTACGCCCCCCTGGCAAATCCTGGCCCTTACCTTCACCAACAAGGCCGCCCGCGAAATGAAGGAACGGATTGCCAAAGTGGTCGGCGACAAGGCCAACCAAGTCTGGGCCGGTACTTTTCACTCCATTTTCGCCCGTATCCTTCGCGTCGAAGCGGACAAGCTCGGCTACCCCTCCAATTTTACGATCTACGATACCGACGACTCCAAAAGTGTGATCGGCACCATCATCAAGGAGATGAACCTCAACAAGGAAAACTACCAGGTCAACGGTGTCCTCAGCCGCATTTCCTCCGCCAAAAGCAACGTGATTACCCCCAAAGCCTACCGCGAGAATACCGAGCTGATGCAACAGGACCGCCTGTCCAAACGCCCCTACCTGCACACGATCTACGAAAAATACGCCAACCGTTGTCGCAAAGCGGGAGCCATGGATTTTGACGACCTCCTGTTCCAACTCTTCCGACTGCTCCACCAAAACCCGGATCAAGTCCTCCAGAAATACCAAAACCGCTTCCGCTACCTGATGGTCGACGAGTTCCAAGATACCAACTACCTCCAGTACGCCATCATCCGCAAGCTGGTCGATTACCGCGACGAAAACGGCGAATCGGACCTCAGTCGCTCGCGCAACATCTGCGTGGTGGGCGACGATGCGCAAAGTATCTACGCCTTCCGTGGGGCTACCATCGAGAATATCCTCGATTTTGAAAAAGACTTTAAGCGCTTCAATATTGGAACCTATAAGCTGGAACAAAACTACCGCTCGACCGATCACATCGTCCAGGCTGCCAATGAGGTCATCATGCACAACCGCCGTCAGATTCCCAAAAAGATCTGGTCGGACAAGGGTACTGGCCAACGCATTCGCGTCGTACAATCGGTGAGCGATAACGAAGAGGGTAAACGCGTAGCCGATACCATCGTGGAGCAGAAAAATCGCTACCACCTCAAAAACAGCGAAATTGCCATCCTCTACCGCACCAATTCTCAGTCGCGGGTATTCGAAGAATACCTCCGGCGCTACAATATCCTCTACAAGGTCTACGGCGGTCTTTCCTTCTACCAACGCAAAGAAGTCAAAGACCTGATCGCCTACCTTCGCCTGGTGGTCAATCCGCGCGATGAAGAGGCCCTCCGCCGCTCGATCAATTACCCCCGTCGGGGCATCGGCAACGCCAGCATCGATAAGATTGGCGCCCTGGCCGAAGCCCAAAACATCACCCTTTGGGAAGCTTTGCCCCAGGTACAGGTCTCGACCCGGGCCCGAAATTCCATCGCCAAGTTCCATAAGATGATTACGGTCTTTGCCAAAAAGGCTACCACGCTCAATGCCTACGAGTTGGCCGCCATGATTGCCAAACAAAGTGGCCTGATCGATCTACTCAAGGCCGATAATACGGTGGAAGGCATGGGGCGGATGGAAAACGTCAATAGCCTCCTCGACGGTATCAAAGAATTTGTGGAGAACGATGAAGTGGGACCCGATGGCGCCCTGCCCGATAAGAGCTTGGCCAGTTACCTCCAGAATATCGCCCTGCTCACTTCGCTCGACAACGAGGAAGAAAACGGGGAGTACGTCACGCTCATGTCCGTCCACTCGGCCAAGGGCTTGGAGTTCAAATCGGTCTTTGTGGTGGGGTTGGAGGACAAACTATTTCCCTCCTTTATGTCGATGGACAGCCCCGAGCAGCTCGACGAGGAGCGACGGCTTTTCTACGTCGCCATCACCCGGGCCGAGCAATTGTTGACCCTCACTTTTGCCAAAAGCCGCTACCAGTTTGGGCAAATGCGTTACAACGATCCCAGCCGTTTCTTGCTTGAAATCTCGGTGGACCATCTCGATACCTCGAGTCCCGTACTGGGCCGGGGGGCCAACCGGACCTCGACCCGAGTGGGAGCCCGGCCCGTGAGTTCGGGCGTACGGGGCAACTTCCGCAGTCCGCGCTCGACCGCTCCGAGGCGTGGCGTCGACCCCGCTAATTTCAAACCCAACCCCAGCTCGGACATCCAAACCGGGATGAAGGTGCTCCACCTCAAATTCGGGCGGGGTAAGGTCATTAGTATCGACGGAACTAAAGACAACCGGGTGGCCACCATCTTTTTTGAGGGCATCGACGATCCCCAACGTCGGATCATGCTCAAATACGCCAAGCTGCAGATTTTGCCCAACTAAACCGTACCCCATGGATCTCCGCCAACGAACGCAGTTGCTGAAAAGCACGGCTCGGGAACTCGGATTCGAGTTTGTGGGGATTGCCAAGGCGGAGCGAATGAATGAGGAGGCGCGGCGTCTGGAAGCCTGGCTGAAAAATGGGATGCACGGGCGGATGGGCTACATGGAAAATCACTTTGACAAACGCATCGATCCCACAGAACTGGTACCAGGGGCCAAATCGGTCGTCAGTCTGATGTACAATCACTTCCCCGCTGAAACCCAGCGCGATCCCGAAGCCCCGAAGATCTCGCGCTATGCCTACGGGGAGGATTATCACTTTGTACTCAAACGCAAGCTCAAAACCTTACTACAAACCCTCCGCGAGCAAGTCGGTGCGGTAGAGGGACGCTGCTTCGTCGATTCCGCTCCGGTACTCGAACGCGATTGGGCGCGTCGGGCGGGCAATGGTTGGGTGGGGAAAAATACCCTCTTGATTCATCCCCGACGGGGATCTTACTTTTTCTTGGCGGAGCTCATCATCGACTTGGAATTGGAATACGACGGTCCGATCAAGGACTACTGCGGAACCTGTCGACGCTGTATCGACGCTTGCCCGACCGAGGCCATTGCCGAGGAGGGTTATTGGGTAGATGGTAGTAAGTGTATTTCTTACTTCACGATCGAACTCAAGGAGGCCATTCCCGAAGAGTGGCGGGGGCAGTTTGAAAACTGGGCCTTTGGCTGCGATATCTGTCAGGAAGTTTGTCCCTGGAATCGCTTTTCAGAACCCCATCGGGAGCCCGCTTTTGAGCCTCATCCCGAACTGTTGGAGATGAGTAGAAACGATTGGGAAGAAATTACGGAAGAGGTGTTTAAAGAATTGTTCCGCCGCTCGGCGGTCAAACGAACCAAGTATCGGGGGCTCAAGCGCAACATCGATTTTCTCAAAACCGACGGCGAGGGTCCCGAATAAGAAGCGGGAGGTGGGCTTAAACCGGGTGGCTGTTGTAACTGGGCAGGACGTTGATGTCGGCCCAGAAATTGGCGATGGCGCTTACGGCCTCCTCAAATTTCATCGCGTCTACGGGCTTGGGAACGTAGGCATTGACGCCGTGCTCGTAGCAGGCCAATACGTCAGCCTCGTTGGTAGAGTTGGTGAAGATCATCGTGGGGAGCTTGCGCAGTTCCTCGTCGAGATAAAATCGCTTGAGGATGTCCAGTCCCGAGACTTGAGGGAGGTCCAACTCCATCATGATGAGGGCAATGTTGTCCAGCGATTCGGAGTGGAGCAGTTGGAGCAACTCCTGCCCGTGATGAACACGGACGACTTCGACGGGTAAATTGAGCTTTTTGAACGCGTGTTGGGTCAGGCTAGCATCGCCCTCGTTGTGCTCGGCAAGTATAATTTTCCTTGGTTTTGCCATACCGTATTTTGTTGATTGCTCTTGGCTTTAACGAGAAATTAGAGAAAAGTTCGCTTTTCCAAAAGTGTTTATCCAAATATCAGGCCGTAAAATGATTACTAGGATCAAAGTGCCTCGATATTGCTATCTTTAACGATGTACAGCGGTCGATTTCGTATATTTTGATTCATTCGACTCAAATATTCTCCAATAATGCCGATGGCAATCATCTGGATTCCACCGATAAAAAGGACGCTGATCATCAGGGAGGTCCAGCCCGGCTCGTAATCCTCCCAAACGAAGCGCGAGACCAGGGCGTAGATCATGACCAGGAAGGCGACGAAGGAGACCAAAAACCCAAAGTAGGTGACGATTTTGAGGGGCAAATCCGAAAATCCGGTGATGCCATCGAGTGCAAAATTCAGCATCTTGCGGTAGGTATAGCCCGTCTCGCCGCCGTGCCGCTCCTGGCGCTCGTATTCGAGAAAGGTCTGGTTGAAGCCGACCCAGGAAATCTGTCCCCGCAGGAACTTACTTTTCTCCGGCATCTGCTTGAGAATGTCCACTACCTTGCGGTCGATGATGCGAAAATCTCCGGTATCAACGGGGATCGAGATGGAGGTGATGTTGGATAGGATGCGGTAAAAGGCGCCAGCCGTCCAGAGCTTGAGCCAGCTTTCTCCCCGGCGGTTTTTGCGCTTGGCGTACACCACCTCGTAGCCTTCCTTCATCTTCTGGTACATCTCGATGATCAACTCCGGGGGGTCCTGCAAATCCGCGTCGATGATCACGATGGCCTGGCCCCCACAGCGGTCTAGCCCCGCCGTCACCGCAATTTGGTGCCCAAAATTCCGGCTAAAATCGATGTACTTCACCCGCTCGTCGCGCCCGGCCAAATCCTTGATGAGCGCGATGGTGCGGTCCCGACTGCCATCATTGACGAATACCAACTCGTAGCTCACCGACAGTTGCTGCATCACCTCACTCAGCCGTTGGTACAGCTTATCGACGTTCGCTTCCTCATTGTAGGTCGGTATCACCACGGAAATATCCATAAGGGTGGCTTTTGTTCATTCGTCCAAAGATAGGGGATTTGCGTGGAATTGCTTTACAATAATCAGAGCAACAAGCTATATTTGTTGCCAACCGTCAATGCCGATGAAAAATCTATTTCTTGCCCTCTTCTGTTGGTCCTTCCTCTGGATCGGCTGCTCTTCCAACGAAACCCCGGAAAAGGTGTCGCCACCGGCCCCTACGGCGGCTACCGATACGCCTCCCGCCGCTTCGGATGATCGACAGCACATCCTCTTTTTTGGCAATAGCCTCACCGCCGCCTACGGCATCGATCCCGATTCGGGCTTCGTCAGCCGGATCCAGCAACGCCTTGACTCCCTAGGGTGGCCCTACCAAACCATCAATTCGGGCAACAGCTGCGAAACCACCGCCGGAGGCAACAGCCTCATCGAGTGGGTGCTGAGTCAGCAAGATTTTGACGTTTTTATCCTCGAACTCGGGGGCAACGATGGGCTGCGGGGCATCGCTCCCACCGACAGCTACCGCAACCTCAAGTCGATCATCGATAAGGTGCTGGCCGCTGATTCTACCATCCAAATCGTCCTGGCCGGGATGGAGGCGCCCCCCAATTTGGGTAGTGATTTTACGACCGCCTTCCGCAAAAACTACCGACAATTGGCGGCGGAGTACGAGCTGCCGCTGATTCCCTTCCTGCTGGAGGGCGTCGGGGGGATTCCCCGCCTCAACCTCCCCGATGGCATCCACCCCACGCCCCAAGGACACCGCATCGTAGCGGATAATATTTGGGCCGTGCTGCGCCCCCTATTGGCCGAAACCGCAACGCGATGAAAATCAATAGCCGTTACGTGGCGCTGGTGCTGGGCGTACTGTTCGTCGCCGGCATCGTTTACTACTTTAGCACCATCGTGGCCTACGTCATGGTGGCCTGGGTCCTGTCGATGATTGGCCAGCCCCTGATGCAATTTTTCCAAAAGCGGATTCGGATTGGTCGCTACCAAGCCGGCCCCACCCTGGCCGCCACCCTCACCATCGCGACCTATTTCCTCCTCTCGGCCTTCCTCATCTGGACCTTTGTACCCCTCATCATCGAGCAGGCCAGCTTCCTGGCGGGGGTCGATTACAGCGCCATCAACCAAGCCCTCCGCGATCCCCTCGACCAACTCACCGTAGGCATGCGCCGCATCGGATTGCTGGCCGAAAACGAGAGTGCCTCCGACCAATTCCTAGCTGCCACCGCCAACTGGGTACAGCCCTCCACCCTGGGAAATTTCTTTGGCTCCTTGATCGGGGTGGCGGGCAGTTTGCTCTTCGCCCTTTTTTCAATCGTCTTTATCGCCTTTTTCTTCCTCAAGGAGCAGGGCCTATTCGACCGCTTTCTCATGGCCATTACCCCTTCCCGATACGAACTGGAAGTCAAACGGGGGATCGAAAGCATCAGTCGGCTACTGAGTCGCTACTTTGGCGGCATCGTCCTCCAAATTTCCATCATCACCCTTTTTGTCTGGGTTGCCCTATCCATCTTGGGCATCAAAAACGCACTCCTGATCGGTTTCTTTGCGGGCCTGATCAACGTCATTCCCTATCTTGGTCCTTTTCTGGGGGCCCTCTTTGGTGCTTTTATCACCATTTCCTCCAACCTCGATTTGGACTTTTACACCCAGATGCTGCCCCTGCTACTTCGCGTCGCTGCGGTTTTTGCCATCCTCCAAATGCTCGACAACCTCATCCTCCAACCCTACATTTTTTCCAATAGCGTACTGGCCCATCCCCTCGAAATTTTTATCGTCATCTCGATGGGGGCACAGATCAACGGCACCGTTGGAATGGTTCTGGCCATCCCCGTTTACACGGTCCTGCGGGTCATCGCCCGCGTGTTCCTCAGCGAGTTTAAAATCGTCAAAAAACTAACCGGGCGCATCGAAAAGGTTTAGAAGCCCCTTCAAAATACCCTCCGCTCTCTACGGTGGGGTCAATTTCCCGACGACCACCCGATGTGGCGATTGAGGTAAACCGGCCGACAGGGTGGGCAAAGCCCTTCGGTAACCGTCTTGCCGGGTTTGAATTCGGAAGAGAAAAATTGCAGGAGGTTGAGCCCATCCCGGGCCGGATTGATGACCCGGGCCATCATGGGCCGCAGGGGGGCGCCCCCCGCGGGATCGAGAATATTGGGGTAGCGAACCTCGACGACGTAGGTGTAGTTGTTGCCGTAGGGTAGGCCAAAGTGAAGCCGTAAAGGGTCCTGCGTTCCGTGCCCTTTGCCCCCGTTGATGCCCTGGTACAAACTCAGAATATTGCCCCGGCAGTCCTTGAGAAAAACGCTGGCCCCGATGGCGTAGCGGCTGACGTGCCCCGATTGCATCACACTATCGCGACTTTCAAAAACGTCGACCTGTACGTAGTTTTTATCCGTTGCGGCGGTGCTGGAGGTATAAAGATTGTTGACCCAGAGTCGGTTGTTGCCATTGTGTTTGTTTTCGTAAATGTCGATGTCGCCGTCGCCATCAAAATCAACCATTACCACCCCTTCTCCATTGCCCGAGTTGGCGGAATAAGCATCAAATTCACTACTGAGCTCCATCCGAAAGGCCGTACCCCGGCCGGGCCCGCTGCTGTTGTTGAGGTCGTTGAGGTAGAGGTAGCTTTTGGACCCTCCGGTAAAGATCAGGTCGATGTCGCCATCGTTGTCGACATCGCCTCCGGCTACGCCATCGATATCGGTCCGCGATTCGATACCGAGGCTCCCGTCCATTCGCGTCCAGGTGCCCGCTCCGTCAAAACGCCAGAGGTAGTTGCCATCGTTGTCGGTCCAGACGCCGTCGTAATCGCCGTCGTTGTCCAGGTCGTAGAGGGCCACGGCTCCCTTGTTCCCATTGGTGGCCTGGCCAATTTCGACGGGATTGGCAAAGCTGCCGCCCTGATTCATGTAAATATCGCTTTCGTCGCGTTTGCGGATAAAGATGTCGACCCAGCCATCGTCGTCGATATCGGCCGCGGCACCGTAGTCGCCGTCGGTAGCGGATTGGGGGAGGCCCAGGATGCTGCTGTTGCCCGGGGTGATGTGGCTAAAGAGGGCCGCGGGGGCGGGGTCGACGATGGTACCAGTGAGGTGATCGATAAAATTGTTGCGGAGCAGGTCAATACCGTGGTTGTGGTTGTCGATGTAAATGTCCAGGTCGCCATCGCCGTCGAGGTCGAAATAGCCCAGGGCTTCGGTATTGAGCCCGCCGGTGAGCTGGACGTCGTCGGAGCTGCTGCTGCCCACGTAAATGGGAATGGTGCCTCCCCGGCCGTCGCCAAAAATCCCGGTGAGGGAATCCTGCAGGTAGATTTCCATCTTTTGGCTGCCGCTGCCCCCCTGGTTGCGCATAAAGTCGATCTTGCCGTCGTTGTTCATATCGCCCCAGATGGCGACGCGTTGCCGTCGGTTGACGGAGAGGCGGGGGGCCAGGCTGGCGGTGACGTTGGTAAAGGTGCCGCCGTCGTTGCGGTAGAGGATGGATTTGAGGGAGTTGCTATTGGTGTTGACGAGGAGGTCGAGGTCGCCATCGGCGTCAAAGTCGGCCCAGCTGAGGCCGCCTTCCTTGCTGCCGGCGGTGGCGATGCCGTAGGTACTGGCCGCTTCGGTAAAACTGCCCTGGGCCTGGCCCAGGGTACCGTTGAGGAATAGGTAGAGCACGACCATTAGCTGGAGCTTGGGGGAGATATGGGTTTTCATTATCGAGCGTTTATATTGCCAGCGGACGCTCCCACGAAAGAGCATACGATGGCCTAATCGGTTTACGATTCGCTTGGCCAGTAAGATCAGGTCATGTGGTGTGGAACAGAAAATTTTACTCCGTCACAAGAAATAAGTTGCGTTGCTTGATCGCTAAAAGAGTGGGCCCACGCTGTTTTGTGACGGTAACAAAGGACACTCGATGGGAGGGGAGGTATGGAAAGTAGTGATGGGGGGAGAACGCCGGTTTGGGGCGGTCGAGAAAGTTAAGCGTCTAAGTCGATCGGACTCCGGGATAGGGGCCTTTGCTTTTTGGCGGCATCTTTTAAATAAACCAGACTCATGGTACCCTATGAAAAAATATACTTTACTCTTTTACCTACTACTCGTTGGCCAACTGTCGGCCCAACCCCTTTCCCCAGAGATTATGGTTTTTGAGGAGGAGATTGAGGCGCTACAATCTTATTTCCACATCCCCGGACTGGCCATTCTCGTCGATGATGGCCACGGGGCAAATTACGAAAGGTATTTTGGTTGGGCCGATGTCGAGCGTGACCAGCGGCTTGGCCCCGACTTTGTTTTTCCCATTGCTTAGTTGACCAAAATATTATCCGCCATCCTCATCCACCAACTCCACGATGCTGGACAACTCTCCCTCCGCGATCCTGTCCGCCAGCTCCTCCCCAACTGTGGTTTGCCTGAGGAGGTACGGATCGAGCACCTCCTGTCGCACACTTCCCAGGGCCAGCCCGGCGAGCAATTTTACTACAGCTTTCGCTTTGCCCTGCTTACCCCCATCATCGAGGCGGCTTCGGGGAAGGACTTTGCGACCCTGGTTCGGGAGCGCATCACCGAGCCCCTGCGCATGCAACGAACCACGCTACTGCCCGAAGCCTCGCAAGCCGCCGACCTGGACGTGACCCTCGCCCAGCCCTACGCCCTGGCCGAGGGCAGTACGGAGGTCGTCCGCGGGCCCCTGGAATACGGCTACTCTGCCTCAGCCGGGGTGCTCTCCACCGCCCGGGATTTGAGCCTACTGGCCCGGTCCCTACACTACGGAGGGTTGCTGTCCGGGGAGTCCTACCAACGGCTGGTGGAGCCCTACCGCCCGGGACTGCCCTACGGCTTGGGGATTTTTAGCCAGCGCGTCCGTTCCCTGGAGGTGTACTGGGGCTACGGTCAGTACGATGCCTATTCCAGCCTCTACCTCCACGTCCCACAGAAAAATCTGACCTTCGTACTATTGGCCAACAACAACTTGCTGAGCGATCCGGCGCGTCTGATCAACGGCGATGTGACCAGTTCGCTCTTCGCCCTGGCCTTTTTCAAGTACCTGGTTTTTAGCCCATCTCAGCCCCCCCACCTGCCCCGCGAGCAACTGCTTGCCCAGGCGATGGCCAGTGGCTATATGGCCCGCTACCAAGCTTCCGAATGGCAAAAGAGCGTTGATCTACTCGACGAATTGCTGGAGAAATACCCCGACTATTGGGACTACGGTAACCTAAATTTGTTGCACCTGTTTTCCTTCCTCAAATCCGCGGCTGCTCATCTCGATCTCGGACCCTTTGATCGCTTTGATGCCCAACTGGAAAAACTGGCCCAACAACTTCTGACCAAGGACCCCGACAATCCCTATGTTCACTACTACCTGGGCAGCTATGCTGTCCAAAAGGGCGATTCGCTCGGAGCACAGCAATACTTCAAACACCTCCTCGATCTGCCCAATTTTACCGAGCACTGGTATACGCGGGAGGCGAAGGCCTGGCTGGATCAACACTGAGAAAGTAACTGGGCTGGGGAACTTCTATCCCGTTCTCAACAAATCTACGCGATCGAAATCACCCGGCAGTGGAATCTGTCGCGCTTTGGTCGCACCTTCGTGGTTGCCGGTGCGGTGGACTGGGACTTTATTGAGGCCTATCCCATGCAAAAGGTAGGCCTCGACCATCACTTGGAATTGTGGATTCCCGTGGAGGATTTGCCCGTTTTCAATCAACACCTTCGGGGGCCGATCAAGGTAACCAAGCGTTATTCCCAAGACCGAGAGGTGGTACCGGACCAGGAGATGGTCGATTACCTGATGCGCTACGCCGATACGCACCTGACGGAACCGACTGGCACTAAACCCAGCTGCCGCCCGGTGTGAATGTCTCACACTGGGCTCGAATATTTAACCAAAAAATATTATGTTATGGCCATGAAAAACCTTAGCTGCGCTTTCCTCCTCTTCCTATTCAGCCTGGCCGCCACGGCGCAGGACAGCCTGAGCTATCGCGAACTACTCGACCTGTCGTACCGCAGTGCGGAGGCGACGACGTTCGATTGCCTACAGCGTCTCCATTTGTTGGTACCACAGTTGCCGGAGTCCAGCGAATGCCCGCCGCTCCTGGTTTGGATCGGGGGTGGGGCCTGGTCCTTTACGGACCGCAATCAGGAGCTGAATTTGGCCCGACAGTTTGCCCGGCAGGGGATTGCCGTTGCGGTGGTGGGGCACCGTCTGAGCAGGGGCCGCTTTTCGGATAAGCAGCACGCTGGTGGGGTCCAGCATCCGGCCCACATTCAGGACGTGGCGGCGGCCTTTAGGTGGCTCTACGATCGCGCCGGGGACTACGGCTACGATCGCCAAAATATCTTTGTGGGCGGTTATTCTTCGGGCGCTCACCTCACGGCTTTGCTTGGGCTTGACCCCCAGTACCTGGCCGCCGAGGGCCTGGAGCTGTCCGTCATCCGGGGGCTTCTGCCCGTTTCGGGGACTTACGACATCGTCGACTACCACCGGGTATTTGCCGAGCACGAGCGGCCGGCGAGCCGCGAGATGGCCACTACCCACGTCAAGGACGTCTTTGGCAGCGACGAAAGCCTTTTTCCCGCGGCCTCGCCCGTGACCTACCTCGACAATCTGAGGGCGCCCCTGCTCCTCATCTCCGACCGTGGCGTGTACAAATACACGCGTTTGTTGGAGGACCGTTTGCGCGAAACCGAATTTCAAAACTACCAGGTGCTCAAAGTGGTCGACCACAACCACGGTGGCTTGTGGCGTGACCTATCCCAGTCGAAAGAGAGCGTGGCTCGTTCGGCTATGTTGAGCTTTATCCGTCGACACCGGCTGGTGGAGGGGTAAACCTTAGCGATTGTCTTGCTTGGCAAACACCTTGCGGAGCAAGTCGCTCGTACGGTTGCTGACGTTGTTGCGGATGGCCAATTCCTCCTTGGTCACCATGCTAAACAGGCCGCTGAGGGCTTTGGTGGTGACGTAATCGTCGAGATTGGGATTGACCTTTTCGACGAGGGGAATCTTGTTGTAGGCGGTGACGGCTTTGTTCCAGTACTCGGTGGCCTTGACGCGGTCCAGGGAGGTTTTGACCTTGGGGCGGAAGGCACCTTGTAGGTTGGTGTAGGTCTTGCGGTGCAGGTACTGGGTGGCGGCATCCTGCTGGCCCATGAGGATGGCGGTGGCGTCCTGAAAGGTCATTTCCTTGATGGCGCTGACGAAGATGGGTTTGGCCGAGGTGGCGGCGTCTTCTGCGGCGCGGTTGAGCAATTCGATCATTTTATTTTCCACCTGGGCAAAACCGGGGATCTTTTGGAGGGTATTGGTCACTTTTTGGACTTCTTCGGGGAGGAGAATTTTGTAGGCGCTCTTGAAGTAGCCATCGGTTTGGGAGAGGCGATCGGCGCCTTTACTGATGCCGATGTTGAGGGCTTCTTTGAGGCCGTTGCCGATTTCTAGGCTGGTGAGTTCGCCTTCCCCATTGAGGACGCTACCCGTAATGTTTTGCAGCTCGGTACAGGCCGTGAGTTGGACGGCGAGGAGCAGGATTCCAATTTTTCGTAACATGGCTGATGATTTTGATGGTTTAGACGATCCGTGTTTGGAATAGGTAACGGAAAAAGACGTTCGTTGGCCGTTAGCGAAATCTTAAAAGATCACTAGCCGGCGAATTCCCGCAGACAATTATCGCACAGACAGCCTTTGTAGCGTCGCCGCAGCTCCATCAGGGTTTGGGGCAAGATGGGGATGTCGGGATTCATACAGCTGTCGTCGCGGTAGCAGATAAAGCCCCGTCCGCAACGGGGGCAGGAGGTGACAAAATTATCTTCCAGTTCTACTGAGGCCCCCTGTACCCGGCTCCCGGGAAAGGGATTGGCTTTGCGAATCTTTACCGGTTCTTGCTGGAGGCTGTTGTACTGGTGTTTGAGGCCAGCGATGATCCTTTGGGCGAGGGTCTCGAGAAGTTGGGTATTCACCTGCATGACCTTTTTACAAATCAGGTAAACGGTCTCGTAGTTGATGGTATCGGCCAGCTCATCCGAGGTGCTGGCTGCGTCGAAGGCGGTTTGGAGGTAGATGTCTACCGTGAACTCGTTGCCCACCAGTTGTTCTTCTTTGTAGACTCCGTGATAGGCGTAAAACTGCATCCCTTCTAAAGCGATTAGACCCATGCCAAGTTTGTGGTATTGTTAAAAACTGCAGCAAAAATACGCAAATTGCCGTATAATTGGCAGCCCCTCGCTCGTGTGAAGTGCTAATTGGGGGAGAGCTGGCAAGATTGCCCCTAAATACGTACTTTTGTGCAGGACCCTGGCTCGACTGGGGGTAGAACCAAAAGTCAACCAAATTATCCCGCGGCGCAGGTGCGCTGGACATCGGGATCAAAAGCAAATTAATTATGCAAAATAACGGAAAAGAAGTAGCAGTAATGCCCGATCATCAGGCCAATGGGGTCAAAAGTGCTCGCGAAGATCGCTTTCAGGGCCACGATTATTACAATATTGACGCCCTACTGAGCGACGACCACCTGCTGGCGCGCGATGCGGTCCGCAACTGGGTCAAGCAGGAGGTGAGTCCGATCATCGAGGATTATTCCAACCGGGCCGAATGCCCCTACCACCTGTTCAAAGGGCTGGCCGAGATTGGCGCCTTTGGGCCGAGCTTGCCGGAGGAGTACGGTGGCGGGGGTATGGATGAGATTGCCTACGGCATCATCATGCAGGAATTGGAGCGCGGATACTCTGGCGTTCGTTCGATGGCTTCGGTACAGGGTTCGCTGGTCATGTACCCCATTTACCGCTTTGGATCGGAAGAGCAACGGCGCAAATACTTGCCCAAGCTGGCCAGCGGGGAAATGATCGGTTGTTTTGGGCTGACCGAACCCGACCATGGCTCCAACCCCAATGGAATGATTACCAACATCAAGGAGGATGGGGACCACTACATCCTCAACGGCGCCAAGATGTGGATCACCAATTCTCCGGTGGCCGATGTGGCGGTGGTCTGGGCCAAGGATGAGGAAGGAATCGTACGCGGGGTGATCGTCGAGAAGGACATGCCCGGTTTTTCGGCACCCGAAATTCACGGCAAGTGGTCGCTACGCGCCTCGATTACGGGAGAATTGGTATTCGAAGACGTCCGCGTTCCCAAGGCGAATATATTGCCCAAGGTCAAAGGCCTGAAGGGGCCCCTGAGTTGCCTCTCCAAAGCGCGTTACGGCATTGCCTGGGGCGCCATCGGAGCGGCGATGGACTGCTACGATTCGGCCCTGCGCTATTCGCAGGAGCGGATCCAGTTTGGCAAACCCATCGGCCAGTTCCAACTCACGCAAAAGAAACTCGCCGAAATGATCACCGAAATCACCAAGGCACAACTGCTGGCTTGGCGTTTGGGGACCCTGGCCAACGAAGGCAAAGCCACCCCCGCACAGATTTCGATGGCCAAGCGGAACAATGTACACATGGCGCTCGAAATCGCCCGGGAGTCGCGTCAGATTCACGGGGGAATGGGCAGCACCAACGAGTATCCCGTGATGCGCCACATGATGAACCTCGAAACGGTGCTGACCTACGAAGGTACCCACGATGTACACCTCCTGATCACGGGCTTGGACATCACCGGTCTCAACGCGTTTAGCTAGGAAGAGACTGGGACGTTGCTCCGCCCCGTGTCATCCTGCGGGTCCACGACTGACCCGTCGGCGGAGATGGAAGGTTTAAGGTTTTCGTTAATGAAATCTTAAACCTTTCTTTTTTCCCATCTTTTGGTTACTTTTCACGGGTACCCCAAAAGAACTTTACCCGTACAATCGTTACACTTTTGTGGAGGAGAGGCTCCCGATAGGAGCAAATGTGGGCTGTTGATCTAAAAAATTGGGTAAACTTTCGTTTTTGATCAACGTTTGTTTATTCAAAGACTAAACCCTAACGACACTATGCAACTTCAGCGGATAATAAGCATCGGGGTACTCGTCGTACTCGCCGGTTTTTTTACGGATCTGAACGGACAAACGGAGGATCCCATCCCGCTGCGCAATGCTTCCTTTGAGGATTTTGCGCGGGCGGGGAGCAACACCAGCCGCCCCCCACGGGGCTGGTACGATTGTGGCAAACCCGGCGAAACGGCTCCCGATATACACGGAGAAAATACCAATTTCTTCAAGGTCAATTTAAAGGCCTCCAACGGCAGTACCTTTTTGGGAATGGTGGCCCGGGACAACGAAACCTGGGAAGGCATTTGCCAGCGCCTACCCCGCGCCCTCGAAGCCGGACGGGCCTATACCTTCGGCATCGACCTGGCCCGGGCGGCAACCTACATCAGCCCCGGCCGTACCACGGGTATCGAGACCAATTACGTCAAACCCCTCAAGCTGCGAATCTGGGGGGGCAATGGCTACTGCCAAAAAGCCGAAATGCTGGCCGAGTCGGCCCTGATTACCCACTCCGAATGGCGGCAGTACCAGTTTCGCTTCGAACCCAAGAAGACCCACAATTACTTTTTACTCGAAGTGTTCTGGCAAACGCCGGCGCTCACACCGAGTAATGGCAATATCCTAATCGACAACGCGACCCCCATCTACGTCGTTCCCGCGGACGAACCCACCCCGCCCCTGCCTACCAACGAGCCTCCCATCGTCAAGATCATCAATCCCAAAAAGAGTGGCTTGAAGTCCGAGGACAATACCTTTACCGTCCGCGCGACCCTCAACAACGTGAAGGAAAAAAAGGACGTTCGCTTTACGGTCAACGGCGAGAGTAAGAATTTTATCTACAATGCCTCCGTCGGATCACTGCGGGCGTCGATCGTACTGCGGCAGGGGGACAATAAGATCGTCGTCCGCGGGGTCAACGGCAGCGGTCAGGGACAGGATGAGGCCATGGTGGTCTACTATCCCAAGGTCGAGGAGCCAGCGGCGCCACCAATCGTTGCCGAACCCACCCCTCCCAAACCCCGGACCGATTTCGTCCTCACCCCCGAGCTAAACAGTCGCTTACCAACGGGACGTAAGATTCGCCTGGAAAAACTGTATTTCCAAGCCGATTCCTCCCGGATCAACGAAGAAGCCTTTCCCATTCTCGACGAGTTTGCGGATTACCTCAAACAGTACCCCGATATCAAAGTGGAGATTGGTGGACACACCAACAACCGCTGTGACGAGGTCGTCTGTAACCGCCTGTCGAATGCGCGCGCCAAAGCCGTTGCCGATTACCTCGTCCAAAAGGGCATTGCCCGCGCCCGTCTCCAACACAAAGGCTACGGAAAGGAAAACCCGATTGCCGACAACAATTCCTATTACGGCAGGCGAAAAAATCAGCGGGTGGAAATCAAAATATTATGACGGATTGAACGGGGGTACCAACATACTAAAAGCACAAAAACGCGTTGCTACCTTCCGAGTAGCCAACACGGTCGATCTGGCGGCGCGTCTGCTTGCTTGGGCGAAATCGGAGGAGCGGATCTGCTTGCTCGACTCCAATACCAGCAAGGTCAAACACCGCTACACTTCTCACGACTTGATTTTTGCGGCGGGGGCACAAAGCGAGTTGTCCTGCGCCAGGAACGGTCGCGGTAGTTTCGAACGGCTCCGCGACTACCAGCAAGCGGGTCGGGACTGGATCTTTGGCTACCTTTCTTACGATCTCAAAAATGAGGTAGAAGACCTACACTCCGGCCACCCCGATCACCTGGACTTTCCCTCCCTGCACTTCTTTCGGGCGCGTCACCTCTTCTTGCTACGGGGCAATCAATTGCGCATCGAGAGTTATGAGTTGGAGCCGGAGCGAATTTGGTCGGAGCTAAAACGGACCGTCCCCCTCACTCCCGCCGTGGTACCTACGCGTCCCCAACGTTTTCATCACCGCATGCCCAAAGCCGAATACCTCGCGAAGGTCGAACGCATCCGGCAGCACATCATTGCGGGGGATGTGTACGAGATGAATTTTTGCCAGGAGTTTTATGCCGAAGACTACCGACTGGAACCCGCCCCTACTTTTCTACAACTCCAACACATCGCCAAAGCGCCCTTCTCGGCTTACTACCGCTGCGACGACCGCTACCTGCTTTCGGCCAGCCCGGAGCGTTTTATGAAAAAAGAAGGGGACCGCATCATTTCCCAACCCATCAAAGGTACAACCGCTCGCCATCCCGACCCCGTCCGCGACCGCGCCCAGGGAGCAGCCCTTCGCCAAAGTGAAAAGGACCGGGCCGAAAACGTGATGATTGTCGACTTGGTGCGGAACGATCTGGCGCGCAGCTGCCGGCCCGGTAGCGTCCAAGTGGAAGAGCTCTTTGGCATTTATCCCTTTGAGCAGGTCTACCAGATGATCTCTACCGTAGTGGGGACCCTCCGGCCCGAACTCGACGGCATCGAAGCCCTGCGTCGGGCCTTTCCCATGGGCTCCATGACCGGTGCTCCCAAGGTGATGAGCCTGAAGCTGATCGAAGCCTACGAACGCAGTCGTCGTGGCCTGTACTCCGGCGCCATCGGCTACTTCGATCCCGCGGGGGACTTTGATTTTAACGTGGTCATCCGAAGTTTGCTGTACAATGCCACCCACCGCTACCTCTCCTTCCAGGTGGGGGGCGCCATCGTCTACGATTCGGTGGCCGAGCAGGAATACGAGGAATGCCTACTCAAGGCCAAGGGGCTGCTCCAGTTGCTCAATGCCCGGGTGGCCGAAGATTGAGGGTACGCTCAAAGTCCCAGAGTGGCCAACCCCTGTTCAAAGACGACATCCACCGGAATGCTGGCGGTTTCCAAACGATCCAGATCTTTTTGTAGTTGTGACCCGATCTTCCCCTTTTCGGCAACCAAGCGAGCGACGCCTTCGTAATCGCCATCGCCCTGGGTGGTGAGAATGAGACGCGAGAGGGCTGCGGTGGCGGCTTCCAGCTGGTCGAAATTGACGCGGTAGGTTCCGCTGGCTTCATCGCGGCTAAAGGCACCCCGCTCCTGGAAAAAATTAAACCGGATCATATTGGCCTTACCGTGCGCACTGGCCGCCCCAAAACGGACCGAGCGAAAAATGCCCGCCATAAAGGTGACGTAGTAGTCCTTGAGGTCACCCGTCAAGGCTCCTTTGTCGTGTAGTTGTTTGATCAGGTACAGCCCCAGAATGTCGGCCTTGCCCTCTTCGAGGGCGGAGGCGTATTCCCGCAAGGCCTTGCGGACCGTCCCCTTACCATTGATCGTATTTTTGATGCCCAGGCCGTGAGCCACTTCGTGAAACATGGTATTGCCAAAGAAAGCATCGAAGGTGATGTGCTGGCGTTGGTCCTCGGCGATCAAGACCTCCGAAATGGGCAGCAGTATTTTATCAAACTTCGCGCGCATGGCGTTTTTCAATTGCAGGCGGCGCGTCCCTTTTTGGAGCTGTACCTCCTCGTCGTTGGGAAGGTTGATGGCGATGGTTTTGCTCCCCGCATTACAATCGCCCGCGTAGTAAATCACATCGTAGGCATTGAGCTCGGTATCCCGGCCGGGCGATTCTCTTTTGTAGGCGGCCTCGACGGGGAGTCCCTCCTGGAGCTTGGGTAAAAAAGCGGCGTATTTGGCCAGCCGTTGGCTCCAAGCCTGATCCTTGAGGAGGACGTAGCATTCGTGAGCGGCTTTGTACCCGTAAAGTTGGTCTTCGTAGGTTTCGATGGGGCCGATGACCACCTCGATGGTATTGTCTTTCATGTCGAGCCAGGCCAGGTCGCTGGCTTGGTAGTCGTCGTCGAGGAGGGCTTGGGCGCGGAGGGTCAGGTAGTTTTGGAGGGCTGGATTTTCAGCTAGGGCGGCGGCTTGGCGCAGGAGTTTGGCAGCGCGGGTGACTTGCTCGCTGAATTGCTGGTGGTAGGGAATGACGTTGAGTCGGCCCGCGCTATTGCGGCGGACGATGGTGTAAAGGCTGGATTTACCGTACACCTCGGCCGCTTCAAATTCGGCTTTGGTGAGGTCGACGGGGTAGAAATTGGCCCCGGCTGGCTTGGGCCCCACGCCGTCGACAAAGGGCCGGTTGTTGTCGAGGCGATCCCAGGGGCCGTAGTTGATTTCGGCGAAGCGGCGGGTGGCCGCGTCCTCAATGCTTTCGAGCAGGGCGGTTTTATCTCCGTAGGCTTCCAACCAAAACAGTTCGTCCATGATGCCGCCCGCCTTGATCAGGAGTCGGAGCACCTGCTTTTGGGCAGCGGAGAGGGCGGACAGGTCGCTGGTCAGTTGGACGGGTACGTACTGGTCCAGTTGGGCTTGGATGGGGGAGGAGGGAGTAGCTTCGGCCGTGGTTTCGGGTGTCGGGCTGGGGCTTTGACAGGCGCCAATGGCGAGGGCAAGTAGGGAGTAAAGGAGGAGGCGTGGCAACATGATGGAGCTCGATTTGATCCGGTAATGGCTTTAAAGATAGCGAGACTTGGGGACAGATGGGGGGAGGATAGCGTAAGTCTTGAACTTGACGTATTGGGAAAACGTACTGAATATTTAGGGCTGAGGAGTGGTACAACCAGCTACATTTGGTGTACGTCAATGAGTACCAGCTCTTCTATTACCTGGAAATCACTGGTGTTACGGGTAAGCAGGTGCAGTTGATGTACTACTGCGGTTGCCGCAATGATGGCATCTGGGAGCTTAATTTTATGTTTTTTCGGATGGTTATGGTCGCCTGAGCAATGGCTTTGGAGAGCGGTAGTACACTAGATTGATTGATGAAATTTTCTACAATGGCCATCTCTTCTGCTTGGCCATTGAAGCCTAGCAATTCAATTTGATTGATGACGGAAAGACAATAGCTTTGCTCGGCAACGATTTCCTCCAGCCATTGGGTACCCACATCGGGTAAACTCCCCGAAAGGAATTCAATCACCACATTGCTGTCGACTAAATATTGCGCTTCCATTCGCGGCGGCTTTGATCCAGTTGGTCTAACATATTTTTACCCGTCTCTTTCGAAAGCCTTCCGGCCCATTTTTGTTTGGGTATGCTGGCGGGTAGATCGCTTTCGACCAAGCGTAAAATATTGAGTTGTTCCAACTGCTGTAAAAGCGCCAGGGCATCTTTATTGAGTAATTCGACTATAATCGTCTGCATGGTGCATCTTTTTACTAAAGATAACGGAAAACCAAAGCTTGGTCAAGTCACCCTTTTCCCGTCAACTTTTCCTTCAAATACTGCCCCGTAAAGGACGCCTTCACCTTGACCAAATCTTCGGGAACGCCCTGAAAAACCAAGTTTCCGCCATTTTTTCCACCTTCCGGCCCCAAGTCGATGACCCAATCCGCCGATTTGATGACCTCCATATTGTGTTCTACCACAATGACGGTATGGCCCTTTTCGACCAAGGCGTTGAGTGCGTCGAGCAGCTTCTTGATGTCGTGAAAGTGCAGGCCCGTAGTGGGCTCGTCGAAGAGGAAGAGGATTTTCTCCTTGGTGCGTTCCTTGCCGAGAAAGGAGGCCAGCTTTACCCGCTGTGCTTCTCCGCCGGAAAGCGTACTGGAGGATTGCCCCAATTTGATGTAGCCCAACCCAACCGCCTGTAGCGGCCGAATTTTCTGAACCACGTCCTTGGCATCGGCAAAAAATTCGAGGGCCTCGTCGATACTTAGGTCGAGGATTTCGTAGATGTTTTTGTCTTTAAATCGGACGTCGAGAACCTCGGGCTTAAACCGAAAGCCCTTGCATTCCTCACAGACCAAGCGGACGTCGGCTAAGAACTGCATCTCGATGACCTGCTCACCCTCCCCCTTACACGTTTCGCAGCGCCCGGCTTCGACGTTGAAGGAAAAATGTTTGGGCTTGAAGCCCCGAATCCGGGCCAACTGTTGGTTGGCCATCAGCTGGCGGATGGCATCGTAGGCCTTGACGTAGGTGACGGGATTGGAGCGCGAGGACTTGCCGATGGGGCTTTGATTGACCATCTCGATCTGGGTGATCTGGTTGAGTTCGCCATCCAATTCGCGGTGCTGGCCGGGAGCGGTGGGGTGCGCTTCGCCGAGGTGGCGTTTGAGGGCGGGGTAGAGGATTTGTTTGACCAAAGTCGTTTTGCCCGATCCCGAGACGCCGCTCACCACCGTCAGGGTGTTGAGGGGAAACTGCGCGTCGACATCCTTGAGGTTGTGTTGGGTCGCTCCTTTGACCCAGATGCTGTTGATAAACTTGCGGCGTAGGGTCGGTACGGGAATCTCCATTCGCCCACTCATATAGGCCGCCGTCAGACTCTTTTTGGCCTTTTTGTGAATGTTTTTGTACGGCCCGGCGTAGACGACCTCGCCTCCGTGGATGCCCGCCTCGGGGCCCATATCGATCAGATAGTCTGCGTTTTTGATCACGTCTTCTTCGTGCTCGACGACTACTACGGTATTGCCCAGATCCCGGAGGGATTTGAGGACTTCGACCAGTCGGTTGGTATCGCGGGGGTGTAGTCCGACACTGGGTTCGTCGAGCAGGTACATGGAGCTGGTAAGGTTGCTGCCCAGGGTCCGGGTGAGGTTGATGCGTTGGGTCTCGCCTCCGCTGAGGCTGGAGGAGATGCGATTGAGGGTGAGGTAGCCCAAGCCCACTTTGAGCATAAAGCTCAGTCGGTTGCTGACTTCGAGGAGGAGGCGTTTGGCGATGGTGGCGTCGAAGTCATTGAGGTCGAGTGCTTGGACAAACGCCAGGAGTTCGTCGATGGGAATATCGACCAATTCGGTGATGGCTTTGCCACCGATCTTGACGTAGTTGGCCTCGGGGCGGAGGCGACCGCCCTCGCAGGTGGGGCAAACGGTACGGCCGCGGTAGCGAGACAGCATGACGCGGTTCTGAATCTTATAGGTCTTTTCCTCCAGTTCGGCAAAATAGTCGTTGATCCCACCAAAGTAGCGGTTGCCGGTCCAGAGCAGTTTGCGCTGGGCTTTGGTCAGCTCTTGATAGGGGCGGTGGACGGGAAAATCAAAGCGGTGGGCATTGCGGAGCAATTCGTCCAGCCAGGCCCGTGATTTTTCGCCCCGCCAGCAAGCGATGGCCCCCTCGTACACCGATTTGGATTTGATTGGGACCACCTTATCGCGGTCGATGCCCATCACCCGGCCGTAGCCTTCGCAGGTGGGGCAGGCACCGAAGGGATTGTTGTAGTTGAAAAACTGGGGCGTGGGGTCGGTAAAGAGGATGCCGTCCAGTTCGAAGCGATTGTTAAAGTCGCGCGTCTCCCGTTCCACCACCTCGACGATGCACTCGCCTTCACTTTCGTAAAAGGCCGTTTGAACCGAATCCGCCGCGCGGTTGCGGTTGTCTTCCTCGTCGCCTTTGATGCTGAAGCGGTCGATCAGAATACGGATCTTGCGTTTTTTGTAGTCGCTGACGGGCTTGTCCAATTTCCAGCGTTTGTCCTCCAGTATGTCTTCCACGAAGCGCAATTCCCCATCGACTTCCAGCCGGACGTAGCCCTTTTGGAGCAGGAAGTTGAGCTCCTGCTGGAGACTGCGGTCGGGATATTTTTGTTGGAGGGGGATGTAGAGCCGCACCTTTTGACCATCTTCAAAGCCATAGATGAAGTCGATGACGTCACGGATTTCGTGGCGCCGCACCTGCTGGCCCGAGATGGGAGAGTAGGTCCGGCCGATCCGGGCGTAGAGCAGCCGGAGGTAGTCGTAAACCTCGGTCAGTGAGCCGACGGTCGAACGGGCGTTGCTGGTGCTGACCTTTTGCTCGATGGCGATGGCGGGGCAGATGCCTTTGATGTAGTCGACATCCGGCTTTTTCATCCGCATCAAAAACTGACGGGCGTAGGAGGAAAGGCTTTCGACGTAGCGCCGTTGTCCTTCCGCATAGAGGGTATCCATCGTGATGGAGGATTTGCCCGATCCCGATACTCCGGTGACCACTACCAGTTGGTAGCGGGGAATACTAAGGTTAATGTTTTTAAGATTATTGCTCCGGGCCCCTCTGATGAAAATGTCGTTTTCTCTTATCATCTCCGCTTCTGGCTCCAGTACGGCGCTAGCTTTTTTTGGCATGTTATTGACGGACTTTAAAGGCCCCCACGCCCGCTCTCAAAAGGGTAGGGGAATTCGTGAAATCTATTGGCGACCCTGCTGTTTAGGGGGATAGTCGACCTAACGGAATCTAAACAAAAGGTTAAACATAGTGTTTTTAACCGAGAAAATATTCTTTGGATTAATTTTTGCAAACTGGAATTTATGAGTGCTTATCGCTCAGTTTACTACGCATCTATTTTTTAGCTTATCAGTTAATTTTCTGTTAAAGAAGCGTTAAAATGAACGAAGTCAAATAAAACTTTATCTATTTTAGACTTGCATTTGAGCACAAATAGTCACAGCTTTATACCAGAATTGTTCATCTTCATCTAAAAAAAATCAGTTTATCGGTCGGAAACTTCTACACTAAAATATTTTTTCAATTAGAAAAATAGGATAGTTATGCAAGTTAAGCCGCTTAACGATCAAGAACTGATCGCGTGTTATTTAAACGGAGATGAAAGAGCTTTTGAGGAACTACTCATTCGTCACAAGCAAAAGATTTACACTTCGATCTACCTTTTCGTAAAGGACCAAAGTCTCGCCGAGGATATCTTCCAAGAAGTTTTCATCAAGATTATCGACACCCTGCGCAAGGGCAAATACAACCACGAAGGCAAATTCGTGCAGTGGGCCATGCGGATTTCTTACAACATGTGCGTCGACTACTTCCGGCGTTCGAAGAGAAGACCCAAGGTGTCTCCCACCGAGACCTTTGACATTTTCGACGTGTTGCAAACCACGGAGGCCAATGCCGAGCAGACCATCATCCGCAGCCAGACTCACGATAAGATTCGCCGACTGGTCGATATGCTCCCTCCCGAGCAACGCGAGGTGGTGATTCTACGACACTACGCGGACATGAGTTTTAAGGAAATCTCCCAGTTGACGCGCGTCAGCATCAATACGGCCCTCGGTCGGATGCGTTACGCCCTGATCAATATCCGTAAAATGATCGAAGAAAAAGAAGTAAGTCTTCAGTAAAACCACCTCTTTCCCACACCGGGTATTTGATCCTCGTTAAGCGCAGGGCGGAGCCCATTGCAATCACTGGGCCCGCTAAAGCAGGCTAGGAAGCACCGCTTCCTAGCCTGCTTTTCCGTTTTATCCCCTAGCTTTTTGTCCGATTTTTATCAATTCCCGGAAAATATTACTATTTTACTCTTTATAATCCCGCCAAATTAGGATATTACGTCTATTCCGTCTCAACAGTTGACCACACTTTTTGATGCCATTCAGGGAGAGCCATAAAGAATCGGTATCGGACTGAGCAAATTGTAGTGTGCCCCTGGCACGGGCTGAACTATCTCCGTACTCAGCCGTTGCCGGATACGTATACGGTGTTTGATAAAATTACTTGCTAGGCCCAATAAAAGTGTTATGCATCCAAAGCTCCTCCCAACGGTAGGTACCATCCTATCCCTCCTGCTACTTGCTAGCTTCCCCGCGCTCGCTCAGAATAACGATTGTGCTACCGCCGAAATTATCTGTAGCGATAGTCAAATCTCCTTCAATCCCTCCGGCCCAGGAAACAATGACTTTGCTCCCCCCGGCAACAACGATGGTTGTCTGGGTGGGGAGAACCAATCGGCCTGGTACTACTTTGAAATTCAAGGCACCGCTCCTCCTAACCTCGAACTGGGCTTCACCCTTACGCCCGATGGTGGGGCCGGTGAGGACTACGATTTTGCCATTTTTGGTCCCGATGCGCCCTGCAATGGCCTCGGCAGCCCCATCCGCTGCTCCTACGCCAGCCAAAGCTGTGGCTTTTGCCCCCAAACCGGCCTCGGAATGGGGGCCACCGACGTTTCCGAACCCCCCAGTGGAGACGGCTTCGTCGCCCCCCTCATCGTCCAGCCGGGCGAAGGCTACTACCTACTAATCGACAACTTCCTCAGCTCCTCCACCGGTTTTAACCTCGACTGGACGGGCCCCGCCGCCCCCTTCCTCAACTGTACCCCAGCTTGCGATGCGGAAGCCGGAACGGTCAATGCCAATCCCAACCCCGCCTGTCCGGGGGCCACCATCAGCTTTGAAGCCCAGGGCTTCAATATGGATGCCTCGCTCTTTACCCAGGTGATGATCGTGGTGGTTGCCGCCGGACAAATCACCGACGTCATTCCCGGAGCCAGCGGTACCCTGACTTCCGCCATTTGCGAGACCTACGTCATCTACAGCTACAATTACGAAACGGCGGGTGGGTCGACCATCCCCACGGTGGGGAGCAACATCAGTACCCTCAATTGCGATGTGGAATGCTGTGACCTGGAAAGCTTATCCGTCTCCTTCGAAGATTCGGAGGTCCCAACCTTCCCCAATGCGCCCGCCTCGGAGACCCTCAGCTGTTTCGATGCCCTGCCCCCCCTGGCCGACCAGGACTGGGCGGACAATTGTGACGGAACGGGCACCGTCAGTGGTACCGAGACGGGGAGCGCTGACCTCTGCTCGGGAGGCTCCATCACCCGCGAATGGACCTATACTGATGCTTGTAGCAACGTCGGCACCTACACCCAAGTCATCACCGTAGACCCCGCTCCGCCCGCCGAATTTGTCAATCCGCCCGCCGATCAGGTGGTCGATTGCAACAGCATTCCAACCGGAGCACCGGACCTGATGTACACCAATAACGCCACTGGCGGTTGCCTGTTTGAAGGGATGGTCAGCGCCACCCAGATGGGTAGCGCCGACGTTTGTGGCGGTACGATTACCTACACCTGGGAGGTCACCGATCCCTGCGGTCGTACGATCACCCACGTCCAAAACATCACCGTCAATCCCGCTCCGCCCGCCGCCTTCCTCAACCCACCGGCGGATATCGTCGTGGATTGTAGTAGTATCCCGACGGGTGCGCCGGATCTGCTGTATTCCAATAATGAAACGGGCATTTGTTTGATCGGGGGCTTTGTTTCGCCCACCACTTCGGGTTCGGCGGATGTTTGTGGCGGAACGATTACCTACACCTGGGATTTTACCGACGCCTGCGGCCGCGCCATTCAGCACGTCCAAAACGTAACGGTTAACCCCGCCCCGGAGCCCGTTTTTCTCAACCCACCTGCGGATTTGCTGGTGGCCTGTGAAAACATTCCGACGGGAGCGCCCGATTTGGTGTATTCAAACAGTGAGACGGGAATCTGCCTCATCGAAGGGACCGTGGCGGCGGTGCCCTCGGGTTCGGCGGATATTTGTGGGGGTACGATTACTTACACCTGGACGTTTACCGACCCCTGTGGCCGTACCATTACGCACGTGCAAAACATAACGGTGGATCCCGCGCCGGAGCCCATTTTCCTCAATCCGCCCGCCGACCTGCTAGTCGACTGTCAAAATATTCCGGGCTCGGCTCCCGACCTGACCTATACCAATAATGGCGTGGGACTTTGCCTGATTCAGGGAAGCGTTTCCCCCATCGAATCCAATAATGCCGACGTTTGCGGCGGTACGATCACCTATACTTGGCAGTTTACGGACCCCTGTGGCCGAACGATTCAGCACGTCCAAACCATCACGGTTAATCCCGCTTCTTTACCCAGCTTTACCAATCCGCCGGCCGATTATACGACCACCTGCGATCAGGTGCCCAGCGCGCCCCCGGCTCAGAATTACACCAACAGCGAAAGTGGTCTTTGTCGGATCGAGGGCTCGGTACCTGGGGTACAGTCGGGCAGTTTTAACGAATGTGGGGGTTTGATCACCTTTACCTGGGAGTACGTCAGTCCTTGTGGTTTTAGCATCACGGACGTCCAGAACATCACCGTGGAACCCGCTCCGCCCGCCGCCTTCGATGGCCCCTTGCCCACTGATGTCACGGTCGATTGCAACAGTTATCCGGCCATTCCCTCGCTGACCTATTCCAACGGCCAGCCAGGGAATTGTAGCATCTCCGGTACGGTGGCTCCCGCGGGCTCGCGCACGCTCAGTGCTTGTGGGGGCGTGGACACCTACACCTGGCAATTTACCGATGCCTGTGGCCGCACGATTCAGCACCAACAGACGGTGACGGTATTGCCTGCCTCGCCTCCGGCGTTTACCAATCTGCCGGGGCCCATTACCTTGGACTGTTCGGCGGTCCCTGTCGATCCTCCTTTTCTGGATTACAACAATGGCGAAAATGGCATCTGTAGTATCCAGGGCAGTGTACGGGCGGTCCAGTCGGGTTTCTTCGATGCCTGCGGTGGAACGATCATTTACGACTGGGAAAATCCCAGTCCGGTGAGCTGTAATTTTCCCCCCATCACCCACCAACAGGTAGTGACGGTACTCCCCGCCTCCGATCCGATTTTTGTCAATCCTCCCCCGGACCTCACCATCGGCTGTGGAGCACCTTTTCCCAATCCGATCGACCTGACCTACAGCAACAGCGAAGCGGGGACCTGCGGTATCTCCGGAAGCGTACCGGCCACGGTCACCGTACTTTCTCCCACGGTCCAACAATTTGATTGGATTATTGTCAATCCCTGTACTGGCGCGACCATTACGCAT
>ERZ1740065.215-NODE-215-length-28131-cov-4.856319_pt1 | contig 28131 bp, 3 predicted proteins | sample MGYA00581738_ERZ1740065 | MGnify/ENA primary metagenome ERZ1740065 (study PRJEB43018, sample SAMN04849749) | marine metagenome | isolation source: floating plastic debris | place: Pacific Ocean | collected 2008-09-01 | study: EMG produced TPA metagenomics assembly...
AGGCCCAGAAGTTTTTGAGGAGCCAGGCCGAAGGCACGAAGCTGTTAGGCCCGCCCCCACAGGAACATCAGATTGCAATAAGCCGCCGTGGGGGACTGACCCAATTCGCGGCGTAGGGCCTCCCCGCGGGCGAAGCAGCTTTGAAAGACGGGGAAGCGCTGGCCCCATTTTTCCAAATCCCCCAGCACCAGCGAGGCATCATCCGAAAAGACGCCGATCACCTGCGTATCGGGGGTGGGAACGGGAGCTTGCTCGGTCAATTCCCGAACCAGTCGGCTCAATTGACGGCGCAGGTCTTCCAGCTCACTCACCAGCAAGGTCCGACGGTAAGCGTGTTGGTCTCTACCGCTCCCCAGCACCTTACTCAGCGAGGGCAAATCGGCCTCGGTCAATTGGGGCAGGTAGTCGAGTAAAGCCTGGGCGTTGGCCAATAGCCCCGCTGCGTGGTGCGCCGTCAGCGGAATGCAGTAGCGCGCGGCCGAGTTGGGCACATTCGCGTGAGCAGTAGGCAGGGGCGCCTCCGCCAGTACGACGTGACAATTGGTCCCACTAAAGCCAAAGGAACTGAGCCCCGCCACCCGGGGGCGTTCGCCTCCTCCGGGCCAGTCGATGGCCGCCTGATTGACGTAGACCGCCGCGCGATCAAAGTCGATCAGGGGACTGGATACCCCAGTGTAATGGGCCGGATAAATGACTTCGTGTTTGAGGGCGAGGGCCACTTTGACCAAGCCCGCCAGACCGGCCACACAACGCGTGTGCCCAATATTGGCCTTGATCGTCGAAATCGGACAGGCCGAACGTTCGGGTGCCGTGGCGGCAAAGGCCAGGTTCAAGCCCCCCACTTCGATGTTGTCGCCCAGTCGGGTTCCCGAACCGTGGGCCTCCACAAAGGCCAGATCGCTCGGTTCGATGCCCGCCTTGCGCCAGGCCTTTTGCAACACCTGCGCCTGGGCCACGCTATCCGGGGCGTTTAGGCTCGCCGAACGAAAAGCATTGTTGTTGACCGCCGTACTCAAAATGGTCGCCTGGATGTGATCCCCGTCGGCCAGGGCTTGCTCCAGGGGTTTGAGCAGTACGGCGACCGCGGCCTCTCCGTAGACCATCCCATTCGAGCGATCCGAAAAGGGAATCGACCGACCGTCGGGCGATTCTACCTTCAAGTCGATGTCCCCTTCCCGAAAGGGGAACAGGTCGTAGCTTGCCCCGCAGACGATGGCCCGCTCGGCATCGCCCAGCAGCAGTTCGTTACAGGCGTGGTGGAGGGCCACCAGGGAGGAAGAACAGGAAGTATCGATCACCGCCGTCGATCCCTGGAGGTTAAACTGGCGACTGAGGTAGGCCGCCAAGCATTCGGAGCTGTTGCCATTGACGAGCAGGGTATTGTATTCTTCGGCGTGGCGGTAGTAGTACAGGTTTTTATCGGCTACAAAAACGGACGTATCGCTCTCCGCCATTTGCTGTGGGCTGTAGCCCGCGTTTTCCATCAGTTCGTACACCACTTCCAAAAGTTGCCGTTGGTGGGGGTCCATACACTGGGCCTCCCCGAGCGAGAGGTGAAACAGCTCGTGGTCAAAACGGTCGATGCCTTCGACAAAGCCCGCGCGGTAGTAGTCCTGCTCGGCGGATAAGGTCGTTTGTTGGATGCGGTCGGCCGAAATTTCGCGGATGCTACACTTGGCCGCCAGGAGGTTTTGGTGGAGGCTAGCGATATTGGGCGCATCGGGAAATCTTCCGGCCATACCGATGATGGCGATGGGGCGGTTGCGATCCATTTTCATTGTTTGTGACGGGGGTAGAGGATTATATTTCGACGGAATCGGCCAGGGCTTCGGGCTGGCTGACCAATTCGTGCAGCGGAATTTTTTCGCGGCGGCGGTAGAGGGTTTGATCGCACCAGACGTAGTTGACCCGATCCCAGCGCGTAGCCGAGTGGACGTCGGGGAAAAAGCCCTTTTGGGGCAGGTTGGCGCTGGTGTTGCAGAGCATGGGCAGGCCACTGAGCTGGTAAAAAGCTTCGAGCAGTTCGGCCACCAGGGGATTGCGATCGGCCGTGATGGTTTGGAGTCGGGCGGTGCCGTCGAGGTGGCAGATCGCGGGAATTTTGCTTTCCCAACCGGGGCGGACGAAGTGATCGAAAAGCATGTAGGGATCGGGGCTGCCGGGCTGGAAAATCTCCGGGGCGCAGCGCTCCAGACAGATGGGAGAAACGGGGCGGTAGGGCTCGCGTGTTTTGACGTAGTTGAGGATGGCTTTCATCCGGGGGGAGGCCGGAGAAGCTAGGATGCTGCGATTGCCCAGGGCGCGGGGGCCGATCTCGGCCCGGCCGTGGAGAAAGACGACGGGTTCCTGGCTTTCGTGGAGCAATTGGGCCAGCTCGGGAACGGTACAAGCCACAGCGTCCCAGTGGTTAGCCGGCTGGTTGGCGATGATGGCGGGGCCCGCGTACACCGACCAGTCGAGGTGGGCCGATCCGGTCCGGTGGAGCATGGCGGCGGCGGCGGCACCGATGGCGCTGCCCGAGTCGTTGGGGAAGGGCGGAACGAATACCGCATCGAAAAAGCCCGTATTGCGGATGCTGCGGTTCCACTTGATGTTGAGGGCACAGCCGCCGGCCAGACAGAGGTTGCGATGCTGTCGGGGGTAGCGTTCGATCTTTTTGCGCAACTTGCGCAGGAGGAGCTGTTCGAGGTAGTGGTGAAAGCTGCACAGGATGTCTTCGTCGGAGTACTGCTCCCCTACCCTTTCTTTAAAGGCATTGACAAATACGTTGGCAAAACCCATCGGGGCGCTGTAGTGGGCTTGATAGATTTCTTCAAACAGGGAATACAATTCTTCGCGGGCCTGGCCCTTGGCGATGTAGGCCATCACCTTACCCGCTACGGACAAGCTGTCCTTGGCGAAGCGTCCCTTCACCTTAAAGGGACCAAAGTGCTGGGAAAAGATGCTGTAGATGTTGCCAATAAACAGGAAAATCGGTCCCAGGTTTTCCATGCGATTCTGCTGCGCATCGAAATAGTACAGGCGGGGATACATGCCCCCGTCCCACACCAAGATGTAGCTGCTTTCGCCCGCCGTAGCAAAGGGACTGCAAGCGTAGGCACTAAACAGGTGGCCCGTGACGTGTAGAAAACTGGAGTAGTCGTAATTGCGGTCCGCAATGCGGAGGCCACTAAACTGGCGCTCTTCCAAGACGTCCGCCCGTACGTTCTTCTCGCGGTATTGGGCAATGTCCAGTTCGAGTGCTTCCCCCCGGTGGTCAACCATCAGCTGGTTGGTATCCGGTCCGATGCGCAAGCGCGGCTGGATCGCCACGGCATCCTGGTCAAAGCCTCCCCAGCCGTCGATGGCAAAACAATCAATGTCTTCGGGGCGGTACCCGTAGAGGGCCAAAATCTCGACGATCTGTTCGGTATCCTCGATACTGGCGTAGCGGGGATTGTTCGCAATTTTTTCCATCTCGACGCTAACGACCAAACGCTGGTCTTCGATCAGCGCCACGGCGCCGTCGTGCGTCAATTTGAGTCCACAAATTCGCATACTGTTCAATGGTTTTTAGAAAGGCACTTAGAAATCAATGATCTCGGCAGCGGTACTTACGAGGGGAGCTTCGCCGCTGCGCTCGCGGATCAAACGAGCCAGTTTTTCCACGGTGGGATTGCTAAAGATCTCGTGGATTTCAATCATCTGGGGATAACGTTTCTCCAGCTCGGTCTGGGCCTGTACGATCTTAAGCGAGTCGAGCCCAGCGGTAAATAAATTTTGTCGAATGCCCAGACGGGCTACGGAGGTGTGTTTTTGAAAAATGTCCAACAGCCAGGCTTCCAGCTCATCTCCCGCTGCCACGTATTCCCCCGCCCGCAAGGGACGCAGCTGTGGCGAATGCACCAGGGCTTTGCGGTCCACTTTGCCATTGGCCGTCAGCGGGATGGCGGGCAGTTGGTAAAAAGCAGCGGGAATCATATAGGGCGCCAGGTCTTTTTCCAAGCCTTCGTGCAAGCGGTCCAGATCGGGCAAGTCCTTGCCCTGAAGATAGGCCGCCAAGCTGGTCGATCCATCTGGGTCCGGCTTCGCCAGCACGACCGCTCCTTCGACCGCTGCCACCCGCAAAAGCGCCGCCTCAATTTCGCCCAACTCCACTCGGTGTCCGCGTACCTTGACTTGTTCGTCCATCCGCCCCAACAACACGATCTGGCCATCCGGTAGAAAATAAGCCCGGTCTCCACTTCGGTACAGCGGCGCTGGACTCAGCTTGGCTTGGGTCACAAAACGCTCGGCCGTCAGCTCGGCACGCTGGTGATAGCCCCGGGCCAGGCCGGGCCCGCCCAAGTACAATTCGCCGGGAATGCCCAGCTGGCAAGGCTGGCCGCATTCTCCCACAATAAAACCCTGCGCCCCGGGAAGGGCCCTACCGATCGTAATCGCTGCGGGAGGCGTCCGGTACGTCGCCACGGTACAACCCACGGTCGCTTCGGTGGGACCGTATTCGTTGTGGACCACCAGGCCCGGCGCACGTTCCAAAAGATCCGTCAACGTTTTTTGGTGCAGGGCCTCCCCCCCGACGATGAGGCACTGCAGGTGCAGTTCCTCCAAGGGCAGGTGGCTCAGTAGGGTGAGGTGAGAGGGCGTTAGCTTGGTGGCTCCCACCGGAGAATCGGCGCTAAAAATAGCGCGCAGCACCTGCTCCGTCCGTTGGTCTTGGTTATAGAGGTGGAGGCTAGCCCCCCGCAAGAGGGTCCCCAACAATCCGGTCATACTCAGGTCAAAGGCCAGGGAGGTAAAGAGGGCAAAGTCCGGCTGCGAGGCCTCGTTGAAGTAGTAGCGATTGGCCCAGTCGAGGTAGTAGGCCAGGTTGGCCTGGCTGATGGCGACGCCCTTGGCCTGTCCGGTCGAGCCGGAGGTGTACAGCAGGTAAGCCATCGACTCCGAATCGACGCTACGGCGCTCCCAGGTGACGGGCCCGTCGGGGAGGATATCTAAGGCCACGGGTACCGCCGGCAGATCGGGTGGGAGTTGGAACAATTGCATGGTATCGAGCAGCAGCAGTCGGGCTCCCGAGTCCGTCAGCAAGTCGTTGAGCTTTCCCGCCGGACTTTGGGGATCAAGGGGAACGAAGGTCGCCCCAATTTGCAGCAAGGCCAGGATGGCGGCTAAGGTACGGGGCTGGCGGTCGGCCCATACGGCGACGGGTTCGCCCATTTGAACGCCTTGTTCTTCCACGAGGTGACTGGCTATTTGGTCCGCAGTGGTTTTGAGCTGTTGGTAGGTCCAGCGTTCCACTCCGTAGACCACCGCGGTCCGGTCGGCAAAACGCTGGGCGGCGGCCTCCCAAGCGGCCGTCACGTTTTTGGGGGCGGGGCCTTCCAGTGGCGTTTGGAACTGATGCAGGACCCGATCGGCCTCCACGGCGGTGAGTACTGGCAATTCGGCCAGTGGCGCTTGGGCTTGGTGGAGTACTTGCTGGAGGTAGAAAATATAATTGTCCAAGAGTGCCCGCATGCGCCAGGGGGCGTAGAGCGAACGGTCGTATTCGAGAACGATGTGGAGGCCTTCGGCATCTTCCAGAAAGCGGAAGGCCAGGTCAAATTTGCTCACCGTTGCTTCGTAGTCCAGGGGCGCAATTTCCAGCTCGTGCAAGCCGGCGTGCTGGCCTTCGTCCAGCTCCCGTCCCAGCATCTCCACCAGTACATCAAACAGGGGATTGCGATTGGGGGGCGTTTCGATGGCTAGGGTTTCCAACAATTGACCAAAGGGATAATCCTCGTGGGCAATGGCTTGTCGGTAATTCTCACTGACCTCCCGTAGTAATTGTTGGAAGGTTATCCCGGGGGAGAAAATTTGGCGAACCGGAAGGACGTTGACGTAAAAACCAATTTGCCCCTGTAACTCACCACGGTTACGCCCCGCGCTGGTCGTCCCGACGATGAGGTCGCGATCGCGGGTGTAGCGGTGGAGAAAGGCCTGAACGCTGGCGAGCAGCAGGTGAAAGTCGGTGGCGCCTTCCCCTTGGGCCAGGCTCACCAAGCGCTGATGCGTATCCCCGGCCAGGTGATGGACCAGCCGCTCCCCCGCAAATTGCTTGCGCTCGGGACGTTGGTGATCGGTGGGCAGGGAGAGCTGGGGCAAGGTGCCCGAAAGCTGTGCTTGCCAATAGGTCGCCGCTTCGTTGAGCCGTTCCGACTGACGCCATTGCTCTTGCCAGACGGCAAAGTCGCGGTACTGAATCGGTAGGGGATCCAATTGGATGGCCGCATCGGTACAGTAGGCAGCGTAAAGCATTCCCAATTCCCGCAGCAATACCCCAACCGACCAAGCATCGGCTACGATGTGGTGCAGCACCAAGCCCAGGACGTGCTGTGTCGCGTGACGCCGCACCAAACGGACGTACAGCAGGGGCCCTCGTTCCAGATCAAAGACGTGATCGACAACGGACTGGGCAATGGCCGTTTCCAGCGAGGCACCCCATTCCCGCGCTTCCCAATCCTGATAATCGACCGAGAAGGCCGTCCCGTCGCCAATCACCTGCCGGGCCTCGCCGTCAACCCGTCGGAATTGGGTACGGAGGCTTTCGTGGCGCGCGACCAGGGCTCGCAGGGCCCGTTCCAGGGCCGCTCGGTTAAGCGGGCCATTGAGGTAGACGAGGTAGGGGATGTTGTAAGCCGTCAGCCGCTCCGAAATCTGATCCAGCACCCACAGCCGTTGTTGGGCCGCCGACAGGGGATAATCCGCGCTGGTGGGCGCCGGGGGGATGCCCACATCGAGGTTTTGCGCGAGGTTTTGTAAGAGCTCGATGATCTCGGTCTTGCGCGCCCGCAACTCCCGGACCAGCTCGTCGGAGAGTTGTCCGTCCGCCGCCTTGATGGCCAGCTTGCCGGAATCGGTCAAACGCAAGCTGATTTGCTGGGCTTGGAGCGATTGTAAAAATGCTTTGGTCGTCATATCAATAGTTCGTTATCGGAGGCGTCGTCGGCCTTGGCTTGGGTAGCCAGTACGATCCTCAAGTTTTCTAATTGTTCGGCCAAGCCCTGGATCGTGGGGTGGCTAAAGACCAAGCCCAGGCGTAGGTTCAGCTCCAGTTCGGTGCGGATGCGGGCGACCAGTTGGGCCGCCAGGAGGGAATTGCCTCCGGTTTGGAAAAAGTTATCGGTGGTGCTGATGCGATCGAGGCCCAGCAAATCCTGCCAGATGACCAGTAAGTCTTTTTCCAGTGGTGTACTCGCTTCTGCAAAATGTTCCGTCACCCGCATGCTGGCACTCGGGTCGGGCAGTTGGCGGCGGTCGATCTTGCCGTTGGTATTGAGCGGGAAGTCGCGGAGTGGAATGAAGTAGGCGGGAATCATGTATTCTGGCAAGCGCTCACCGAGGTGGGCGTGCAGGGCCGCAATGGTCACCTCGGTTTGTGAAGAGGTAAAGTAGGCCGCAATTTGTCGTTGATTTTTCTCGCCTCCCACCGTCGTAATCAAAGCCTTCTCGATGGCCGGATGCGCGTTGAGCTGACTTTCGATTTCGCCCAGCTCGACCCGGAAGCCCCGAATCTTGACCTGATGGTCGCGTCGTCCGAGAAATTCCATGTTGCCATCCGCTAGCATCCGTCCCAAGTCGCCGGTCCGGTACATCATTCCGCCGTAGTCGGGGAAGAAGGGATCGGGTACGAAGGCCGCAGCCGTTTTCTCCGCCTCGTTTTTGTAACCATCCGCGACCCCTACCCCACCGATGTACAACTCTCCAACTACGCCCTGCGGCACGGGATTGCGGTGGGCATCGAGGATGTAGAAAAAGTTGTTGTCGATGGGTTGGCCGTAGGGAATGCTCGACCAATCTTGTCCCACCTCAGCCACCGGGAAATAGTTGGACCACACGGTTCCTTCCGTAGCGCCGCCCAAACTGATGACTTCCACGCTGGGGAAGATGCGGCGGGCCCGCTCGGGCAATTTGACCGGAATCCAATCGCCACTCATAAAGATCAGGCGCAGCGAAGTCTGGCGGTAGTCGGGTGCGTAGCGCTCCAATTCGGATACCAGATAGTCCATCGTGGTGGGTACGGTGTCCCAGAAGGTCACCGACTCTTCCGTCAGGAGTTGCTGGAGGGCGCGGTAGTCGCGGATTTGTTCGTATTCCGCAATCACGATGCTACCTCCCGCGGCGAGCATCCCAAAGATGTCGTACACCGATAGGTCAAAACACATCGAAGTCAGCAGCAGCATCCGGTCCCGCTCGTCAACCGCAAAACGTCGATTGACCCAGGATAGGAGATTGACTGCCGAGTGGTGTTGAATCATCACGCCCTTGGGACGGCCCGTGGAGCCGGAGGTGTAAATGATGTAGGCCAGTTGGCGACTGGAAATGGGGAGGTCCAAGTTTTCTTCCGAATGATCCCCAAAGCCATCTTCCGCGAGCGGCACCACTTGGATGGTAGCGGGCAACTGAGCCGCTTCCAAATCCTGATCGCTCAGGAGGATGTCGATTTCCGAATTCTCGATGAGGTAGCGACAACGATCCTCGGGATAGGCCGGATCGATGGGAACGTAGGTGCCACCGGCTTTGAGGATACCCAGCATCCCGATAATCATCTTAAAGTTTCGATCGACCAGCAGGCCAATGTTTTGACCATTTTGTACCCCCAAGCTACGCAGGTGATGCGCCAGGCGATTGGCCGCGGCGTTGAGCGCTCCGTAGTGTAGCGAGCGGCCGTGCTGGCGAAGGGCGGTGGCCTCCGGTTGACGGGCGGCCCGTTGTTCGAAAAGCTGGTGTAGGGTCGCCTCCCGGGCGTAGTCGATGGTGGTAGCGTTGAAATCAAGCACCCAGCGTTGGTATTCCGCCGGATCGAGGTAAGCGCTCGCACCAACGGCCCGTTCGGGAGCTTCCAGCAGGGCACCTAGCAAGGCTTGGAAATGCCTCCGCATCCTTTCGATCCGCTCCGGTTTGAACAGACTGGTATTGTAGGCCAGGTTGACGTGGATGTGGTTCTCGTGTTTGCCAAAGTAGAAGGTCAGGTCGTACTTGTTCGCCGACTTGTCGATGGCGTAGTATTCAATGTCCAATTGCTCCGGCTCCTCATTCCGATGTCCCACCAGATCAAAATCGGTGGAGACCACCAGGACGTCAAAGAGGGGCGAGCGACTGGTATCGCGACTCAATTGCAGGTCGTCGACCAAACGATCGAAGGGATAGCTTTGGTGCTGGTCGGCGGCCAGTAAGGTTTGACTGGTCTGGCGCAGCAGGTCGATAAAGCTCCGCTCGGCACTCAGGGAAGAACGAATGGGCAGGGTATTGAGAAACAGTCCCGCCATCGTGCGCAGGGCGAAATGATCGCGCCCGGCTACCGGCGTTCCGAGGATGAGGTCTTCCTGCCCCGAGTAACGGTACATCAGGGCCACCACCGCAGCAAAGAGCGCGCTGAAGGGGCTCGTACCCTCGCGCTGAGCGAGTTGGTGTAAAGATTCGGTCAGCTCGCTCGACAATACAAAGTCGATGCTGTCGCTGGCGTAGGTCTTGAGTGCGGGGCGGGGATAATCCAGTGGAATTTGGAGAATGGGCAATTCGCCCGCAAAGACCTGGTGCCAGTACTGCTGGTGAGCACTCTCCGTCTCCGCTCCCAGGAGCTGGCGCTGCCAGATCGCAAAGTCGCGGTACTGTAGCTGGAGTTCGGGGAGCAGGTGGGGTTGTTGGCGGCTGTAGGCCCGGTAAAAAGTGAGCAATTCTTTGGTCAACAACTCCATCGTCCAACCGTCCGAGATGATGTGGTGGATCACGAGGATCAGGACCTGCTCGTCGGTGCCGTAGCGCACCAAGCGCCAGCGGTGCAGCGGGCCCTGGGCCAGGTCGAAGGGCTGGCTGGCCAGTTGTCGGGCGTACCGGGCCAGTTGCGCGGAGGCATCGGGCGCCGGTCCGTAGTCGACACTGGCCAAAGGCAGGGGCCAGGCACCGGGGTCCGCGATCTTCTGGCGGGGCTCGCCGTCGATGAGGTCAAAGCTGGTGCGGAGGCTTTCGTGCCGTTCGATGAGGCTGCGGATGCTTTTCTCCAGAGCGGACTCATCCAGCACACCGGCAATTTTGAAGGCGGTGTGCATGTTGTAGGACGGCAGGGTTTCCTCAAATTGGTTGATCACCCAGAGGCGGCGCTGCGCATCCGATAGCGGGTAGTGGGTTTGATTGGGGTGGGCGACTAGCTCCGGGCTCATTTGCCGCTCGCTCGCTTCGATCCGAACGGCCAGTTGCTCGATGGTAGGGGCGTTGAAGATGTCCTGAATGTCGAGTTTTAGCCCCATTTTTTCCTGAATGGCAAGGGTCAACTGAATGGCCTTGAGCGAGTGCCCACCCAATTCGAAAAAGTTATCGCAAATGCCCAGGTCATTTTTCTCCAGGACCATTTCCCAGAGCGCTACCAAACTGCGCTCCAAGTCCGTACGTGGAGCCACCCGGCTTTGGTCACCGGCCGTCAACCCCCGCTGGCGCAGGGCCGCCCGGTCCACCTTACCATTGACCGTGAGGGGGAATTTCTCCAGGATCACCCCGTTGTTGGGCAACATGTAATTGGGCAATTGCGTAGCCAATTGTTTTTTCAAATCTTCCCATTTCAATTCCGGTCGTTCCAGTTGGACAAAGGCCTGTAGTTGGCGTTCTCCCGCCACTTGTGGGGCCAGTACCACGGCCTGTCTCACTCCAGCCAAGCCCTGGATAAAGTTTTCCACCTCACCCAATTCGATTCGGTACCCCCGCACCTTAACCTGTTCGTCGACGCGACCACCATATTCCAACGCTCCCGCTTCCGTCCACCGAGCCACGTCCCCCGTTCGGTACAAGCGACGCGGACCACGCCCCGGGATATCCACCTCTACAAAACGCTCCATCGTCAAATCCGGCCGGCGGTAGTAAGCCCGTGCCAAGCCCGGACCACCGATGTACAATTCTCCCTGAACACCCGGCGGGCAAAACGCTCGCTCGGGATTGAGGAGGTAAATTTCGGCCCCCTCAATGGGTCGACCAATGTTGATGTCATCCGCCGTGAGTACCTCTTGAACGGTACAACCGACCGTAGCTTCGGTGGGGCCGTATTCGTTGTACAACTGTACTTCAGCGTTTAGGCGCCGTAAGGTGGTCACGGCGGTAGCCGGTAGCGCTTCGCCACCGAGGATAACCCTCTGTACCGGACTCTGCTCCAGGGGCAGCAGTGCCAACAAGGAAGCGTGGGCCGGAGTCATTTTTACCGCCCGAATAGCGGTCGACGGGGTAAAAATGGCGTGGAGGCTATCTTCGATCGCCTCGTTGGCCGGACGAATCCAGAGGGTATCGCCTCGCAGCAAGGTGCTAAAGATGCTGGTGAGGGTGAGGTCGAAGGCCACCGAGGTAAACCAGGGCATGGGATAATTGGCGCCCGCGAAGTAGTAGCGGTTGGCCCAGCTGAGGTAATGGTGAATGCTTCCCTGGCTGATGGCGACGCCCTTGGGTTTGCCCGTCGAGCCGGAAGTATACAGGACGTAGGCCAGGTCCTCCGCGGCAATCGCCACCGTGGGATTGGCCAGATCGGAGTCGCCGCTAATTTCATCTTCCAGAAGCGCCATGCCACCTTGGTAAAAGAGGGTCACGTCGAACATCCGCATGGTATCGGTCAGCAGTAGATCTACTCCAGCCTCCTCCAAGATCAGACGCAGTCGGGCCTCTGGCCATTGTGGATCGAGGGGTAAAAAGGCCGCTCCACTTTTGAGGATGCCCAGCAGGGCCACCAGCAGGGCTGGCGAACGATCGGTCAGTACGGCGACGAGTCGATCGCTGGTCACGGTGTGCTGCGTAAGGAGTTGTTGAGCGAGTCGATTGGCGGCTTGATTGACTTGAGCGTAGGTATAGCTTTGCTCGCCGTAGCGGAGGGCCGGCGCTGCGGGCTGGCGCGCCACCACCGCTTCAAAGGCTTGCGCAATACTCCGGAAGGCCCGGGTATCGGTGGATAGCGTCGTCCCCCAGTCGAGCAGTTGTTGTTGCTCCTTCTCCCCGATCAGATCGATCCTGGCAAGGGACTGTACCTCCTCCCGGACCACTTGATCCAGGAGCTTTTGGTACCAGCCCAGCCAGCGTTCCACCTGCGTGGCTCGGAACAAACTTGCGTTGTACTCTAGGTAAAGGCTTCGTTCCTCCTCGTTGTCGATAAAGCGGAAGGCCAGGTCAAATTTGGCGCTGGTACTGCCCAATTCCAATCCTTCGAGCTGGACGCCGGGTAGCTGGGGATGGGGAGCGTCCAGATCAGCGCTCAATTGCTCGACCAGTACATCGAAGAGGGGCGTACGACCCGTATCCCGACTGAGGTCCAGCAGGTCCACCAACTCGTCGAAGGGAAAATCGCGGTGTTCAAAGGCCGCTTGTAAACTATCGTGTACTCGTCGGGCCAGGCTGTGGAAGTCTCGCTGGCCGTGTACTTGCGTACGTAGGGGCAAGGTATTGACGTAGAAACCAATCTGTCCAGCGAGTTCGGCCCGTTGGCGCCCCGCGATGGTGGTTCCCACGATCAGGTCCTCCTGGCCGGTCAGGTGATACAGTAAGGTTTTGACACTTGCCGTAAGTACGGCAAAAAGGCTGATTTTTTGTGCCGTGGCAACACGCTCCAAGGCAGCGTACTGAGCGGTGCTCAGTACCAATTTTTGTCGCGCTCCGACCGGATGCAGTTGGGCCGAGCGGTTTTGATAGGTGGGCAACTCCAGCTTGGGCAGCTCCCCGGAGAGGTGGTCCAGCCAGTAGTCACGCGCCGTTTGCCAGCGGTCGGATTCCAGCTGCTCCAGGGTCCAGGTGGCGTAGTCGCGGTACTGAATGGGCAGGGCTTCCCGAGTTGGGGCTTGGCCTTGCAGTTGAGCGGTATAATTTTCGATCCACTCGTCGATCAGTATTTTGAGGGACCAAGCATCCGCAATGATGTGGTGAATTTTCAGTAGGATCAGGTGGCGATCCGCAGCGGTCGTCCACCGGTGTATTTGCAGGAGGGGCTCCTCCGCCAGGTCGAAGGGTGTCGCGGCGATGGCCGGGAGGTCTTGTTCCAACACTTGCGCCTCGTCCGAGGCTTCGTGGTGGTACAGCGGAAGGGCTTCCGGTCCGATCTCGCGAATAATTTGCCGACCCCCTTGGCCAACGGTAATGAAATTGGTCCGCAGCGCTTCGTGCCGTTGGAGCAGTTGGTGCAAGGCCGCACTCAGGGCCTCCGCATCCAGGGGACCTCGCCAGGTAAAGGCTTGGGTAATGTTGTAAGCATTGGCCTGGCGGGCAATCTGGGAGAGGAGCCACAGGCGCCGCTGACCGGGTGAGAGTGGATAATCCTCAGCGGTCGGTGCCGGTACAATCGCCGGTTTGGCGGTCGACTCCAGAGCGCCCAGATAAGCGGCCATGCTGCGAATGGTGGGGTAGCGGAAGAAGTCGGCGAAGGCCACTTCCTTGGACCAGTGGCGGTGGATGAGGGCTTGGACCCGAATTGCCTTGAGCGAGTGACCACCGGCTTGGAAGAAATCGGTGGTACAGCTAAGGTTCTCCCGTTCGCGCACTTCGGCCCAGATGTGGTGGAGGGCACGTTCGTCGTCGGTTTCGGGAGCGGCGGGGGTCTCCGTCGTCGTGGAGTCGGTTTCGGTCCATTCACACTCCTGGAGGGTTCGGCGGTCGATCTTGCCCGTAGCGGTGAGGGGCAGTTCGTCCAGTAGGTGCAGGCGGTCGGGAATCATGTAGGCGGGCAGGCGGGTGGCCAGGGCCGTTTGGATCGCCTCCGGCTGGAGGGCGGCCACCGTTTCGGGAAGGATAAAGGCCGCAAGCAGTTTGCGGTTTTCTCCCTCCGACTGCAGCACCACCGCAGCGCGTTTGACCCCCACTACTCGGGCGAGGACTTCCTCCACCTCGGACAGCTCAATCCGCTGTCCCCGAATCTTCACCTGATGGTCCTTGCGACCAAAGAATTCAATGTTGCCATCCTGGGTGTAGCGCCCCAGATCCCCCGTCCGGAACATCCGTATCTGACCCGTTTGGAAGGGATCCGTACCAAAGCGCTCCGCCGTCAATTCGGCATTGACGATGTGCCCCCTACTCGCCCCGGGCCCGCTGAGGTAGAGCTCGCCCTTGATGCCTGCGGGACACAGTTGGCCCCTTTCGTTGAGGATGTAAATGCGCGTATTGGGCAGGGGCCGACCAATGGAGATGCTGCTCCCCGTGGGCAATTCGCGCATCAGGTGCTGGCTGATGATATCGGAAGCTTCGGTAGGTCCGAAGGCATTCATTACGGGCACCCCGGGCAAGAGGGCAAACCAGCGTTCGACCATTCCCCGTTGCAGTATCTCTCCCGCCGAAATCAGGCAGTCCAGTGGCACCGCCGCTACCAGGGCCGGATCGTTTTCCAGTACCGTAAGCAGTTCCACCAAGTAAGAGGGTACCACCTGGAGGATGCGTACTCCGTGCGTTTGCATTTGCCGAACCAACTGGCGCGGCTGTAGCACGACTTCCCGGGGGTAAACCCGGGTGGTTCCACCCACCAACAAGGCCGTCAGGGCCTGCCAAATCGCCACGTCAAAGCTGATCGAAGCGGTGAGGGCAATGGTGGTATTTTCGTCGAGCGCGAGGCTTTCGATTTTTGTATAAAAGTGGTTGAGGATGCCTTTTTGCTCCACCATGGCTCCCTTGGGCAAACCAGTACTGCCCGACGTAAAGAGTACGTAGGCCAACGCCTCACTGTCTCCCCACTGGGGCAAATCGTCGGTCGCCAGGTTGGCCCATTCCGCCCGCTGCCGCTGTACATCAAACTGGGCTACGGGCAGGGCCTTATCCACATCACCATCGTAGCAGAGTACCAGCTTGGCCGCCGCCGTATCGAGCATGTAGTGGATGCGTTCCGCCGGCAACTGCCGATCGATGGGTAGGAACGCGGCGCCCGCCTTGAGGATACTCAGCATGGCGATGACGTACCACTCCGAACGATCGAGGTGGATGCCCACCACGTCACCCGCTTGCACCCCGTGCTGGTCCCGCAAGCAGCGCGCAAGCTGATTGGTCAAGGTCCGCAATTCGGCGTAGCGGTACTGTCGCTCTCCGCAGGCCAGTGCGACCCGGTCGGCGTGTGCGCTAGCCGACTGATCAAACAGGGCCGCAATCGTTTGCTCCGTGGGATAATCGCGGGGTGCGGCACTGGCGCGGGCCACTACCGCTTGGGTAGCGGCGGGGTCGAGCAGGGCTACTTCTCCGATGGGCTGCGTTGGCGTCTCGCGCAAGGAGCGCAATATATTTTGGTAATAGTGCAGGAGATTTTGAATCGTAGCGGCGTCAAAAAGGTCGGTGTTGTATTCCAAGGCCAGTTCGATGCCCTCGGCTTGTTCGGTAAAGAAAAAGCCCAGGTCAAACTTACTGACCGGATTCGACAGCTCGTAGCCTTCCGTCGTCACGCCCCGCAATTGCAATTGCTGTCGGGGATCATCTTCCCGCGCCTTGAGTTGTACCCACACGTCGAAGAGGGGCGAACGACTCGGATCGCGTTTGAGATCCAATTGTTCCATCAGAGCATCAAGGGGAAAATCCGAATGGTGGAAAGCTTCCAGGGTGCTTTGTTTTACCGTGTCGAGCAGTTGGGCAAAGTTGTCGTCGGCAGCCACCCGATTGCGAATCAGGAGCGTACGGACGTAGAAGCCAATTTGATCGGCCAGCTCCAGCTCGGTACGGCCCGCAAAGGGCGTGCCCACGATGAGGTCTTCCTGCCGGGTAATGGCGAAGAGCAAGACCTTGACGCTGGCCAGAAGGGTGATGTAGGTGGTAGCACCAGTCGCCTGCCCCCGCTCCAGTAGGGGCGCTATCTCCGCGGGGGAGAGCAGTATTCCCGCTCTTGAGCCCGCAAAGGTTTGCTGGGCCGGACGTGGTCGATCGAAGGGCAAATCCAAGACGGGAAGGTGCCCGCCGAGTTTTTGCCGCCAGTAGGTGCCCTGTTCCTCCATACTGCCCTCGTCGAGTTGGGCTTGCATCCAGTGCGCGTAGTCTTTGTACTGAAGACGCAGGGGCTGGAGAGGGGAATTTCCGGTTTGTAGGACATTGTAAGCCGTCGTCAAATCGCGCAGCAATACGGGGATGGACCAGTCATCCATCGTGATGTGGTGGAGTATAATTTGTAGAACGTACTCCGCCTCCGCGACTTGCCACACTTGGGCCCGAATCAGGGGATCGCGGGCCAGGTCGAAGGGCTGGGCCAGGGCCTCCAGCAATTGCGCGTGGCAGGTAGCCTCCGCTTGGGCATCCGCTTGCAGGTCTACCCATTCCAAGCGGAAGGCAAAATCAGCGATAGCGTGTATTTGTTGTCGAGGTTGACCGTCGGGAGCGATAAAATTGGTCCGTAAAATTTCGTGGCGGTCAATGAGGGTCAACAGCGCCTTTTCCAAGGTCGAACGATCGACCGCTCCCCGTAGGCGCAGGGGACCTCCTACGTTGTACGCCGCTCCGGTAGCTCGGAATTGTTCCATCACCCACAGTCCGCGCTGGGCGGGCGACAGGACGTAATCCGCCGCCGGGGGAATGGCTTGCAGTGGACGTTTGGTTTCGTTTGGTGCCGCCACCAGGAGGGTATCCAGGTGTTGGGCGAAGGTGGCGATGGTGGGATAGAGGAAAAAGTCTCGGAAGGACAGTTTGACTTCCCACTGCTGTTGGATACGCCCTTGCAGACGAATGGCCTTGAGCGATTGTCCGCCGATGCGGAAAAAGTCCTCGTCGGTACCGATGGGTTCGCGTTGCAAAATGGCCTGCCAGATGGTTTGGAGGGCCGTTTCGGTGGCGGTGCGGGGGGCGCGGTATTCGCGTTGGGGAGTGGTGGTATTCACCGTGCGTTCGGCTAGGGCCCGCCGGTCGATTTTACCCGCCGGGGTGAGGGGGAAGCGGTCGAGCAACTCAAAGCGGTCGGGAATCATGTAGGGGGGCAAGTGCTGGGACAGTTGGTCTTCGATTCCAATGGGGTCGCACTGCTGGTCCGGGTTCGGGTGGAAGTAAGCGTGGAGCCAATCCTCTCCCGTCGTTTCCCGACGTACGATGACCGCCGCTTCCAGCACGCCATCCAGTTGAACCAATTGCTCTTCGATTTCTCCCAACTCAATCCGGTAGCCCCGGATCTTGACCTGGTGGTCCTTGCGACCAAAAAATTCCAAGTGCCCATCCGCCCGGTAGCGGCCCAGGTCACCGGTCCGGTACAAGCGTACGCCCGGCGCCCCGAAGGGATCCGTCGCAAACACCGCCGCCGTCTTCTCCGGGTCGCGGAGGTAACCCCGACCCACGCCGACACCGGCGACACAAATCTCGCCTTTGATCCCCACCGGACACAGTTGATCCGATTGGTCGAGTACGTACACCCGTAGGTTGCGTAGCGGTTGACCGATGGATACGTTTGGCGTAGCGGGTGGCGTATGGAAAATTGCGTGGGTGATATCGTCCGAAGCTTCGGTGGGTCCGTAGACGTTGCCCAGTGGAATATCGGGATAACGCGCAAACCAACGTTCCACCAAATTTTTCTTTAGGGTTTCCCCCGTCGCCACCAGGTACTGCAAACCGTCGAGGTGCCGTAGGTTGCCCCCCGTTTCGAGCAGGAGCAATTCGTTGAGGTAAGAAGGGACGACTTCGAGCAGGTTGACCCGGTCCGTCTGCAGTTGTTGCAACCACTGGCTTGCCTCTAGCACACATTGCTGGGGATAGACGATGGTTTGTCCTCCGTAAAGCAGGGCGGCTAATCCCTGCCAGATGGAGATGTCGAAGCTGATCGAGGCGTTTTGGGCCAGGATGGTATCCTCATCAATCGCAAAGTCTTCCACCTTGGCGAGGAGGTGATTGAGCAAGCCGCGGTGCTCGACGGTAGCGCCTTTGGGTTTACCCGTGGTTCCCGAAGTAAAAATGACGTAGGCCAATTGGGCGGGGTCAATCATCCGCCCCAAATTTTCCGCTGGCTGGTTGGCAAGGTCCACCTCATCCAGTACGAGCTGGGGCACTTCGGTAAAGGCCGTATCCGGCGCCCGATCGCAGACCAACAACTGAGCCTGAGCTTTCTCTAACATGTAGGCGATCCGAGCCGGAGGCAATTGCCGGTCGATGGGGAGACAGGCCGCACCCGTTTTGAGTACCGCCAGTACACTGTACCAGTAGGTATCGGAGCGATCCATCATCAGCGCCACGACTTGGTCCGCCGCCAGTTCGGTCCGACTCAACAGCAATTGAGCCAGGCGGTTGGCAGTGGCATTGAGCTCCCCGTAGGAATACTGCCGGTCCCCGCAGCGCAGGGCCGGGCGATCGGGATGCTGCTCAGCGCGCGCCTCCCATTGTTGGATGACCGTGGCGTCTGGCAGCTCCACTCGGGGACCACTCATCAATTGGAGCAGGTCCCCACGGGCCACCTCATTTAAGAGGGAAAGTTGACACAGCTCGTCCTCGGGCCGTTCGACCAGTTGGTGGAGGAAATGCGCAAAGTAATCGGCCAGGCGTTCGAGGGTTGCGCGCTGGAAGAGGTGGCGGTTGCCCTCCAGTTTGAGGTCGAGTCCCCGTTCGGTTTCGGTAAAGTAAAAGGCCAGTTCAAATTTGGTGGAGTCGCTGGCGGGGGTGATGTCCTCCAGCTGTAATCCGTCGAGCAATTCGGTCTCCTGCGCCTCACTCGTTTTTTCCATCAACTGGACCCAATGGTCAAAGATGGGAGAACGGCTGAGATCGGGGGGCAGGTTCAGGGATTCGACCAGTTGGTCGAAGGGGTAGTCCTGATGCTCGTGTCCTTCCAGCAGATCCGCCTGGACTTGCCGGAGCAGTTGACTAAAGGTGAGGCCCGGGTTCAGTTGTGCCCGCAGGGCCAGGGTATTGACGTAAAAGCCAATTTGTTTTTGGAGTTGAAAATGTTGGCGCCCCGCCACGGCGGTACCCAGGATCAAATCGGATTGACCGGTCAGCCGGTGGAAGAAGGCGAAGACGGTACTGCTGAGTACCGCAAAGAGCGTAGCTTGCTGGTTTTTTCCCAGGGCTTGTAGAGCTTGCAGCAGGGAGTATCCCAAGGAACGATCCAGGCTTTGGCCTTCGTAGCGTTGAATCTGCGGGCGGGGAGCATCGGTGGCCAGATCCAGCCGGGGGATGGGGCCCGCAAAGCGATTCCGCCAGTACTGGGCGGCCGCTTCGTAAGCCGCACTTTGCTGGTGTTGGTTTGACCAGTGGGCAAAATCCTGGTACTGGATATCGAGGGGTGACAAGTCCGCTTCCGTACCGTTTTGCAACTGGCGATAGTAAAAACTGATTTCCTCTTGGAGTACATTGACCGACCACTCATCGGCGATGATGTGGTGCAAATTGAATAGCAACAGGCTTTGTGCCGTTCCCATCCGCCACAGGCGAACGCGGAACAAAGCATCCTGCTCCAAATCGAAGGGACGTTCGTTTTCCCGAAGTAGCGCAGCGTAAACCTCTTCCTCCGCCATCCCTTCCACTTCGTAATGCGCCCAGTCAAGCGTCACTGCTTCCCGAATCCACTGGCGTACCTCCTCCCCTTCCAGACGGTAATTGCTCCGTAGGATATCGTGGCGGCGCCACACCTTTTCCAGGGCCGCCACAAAGTGCTCCAGGTGCAGTGCCCCCCGCAGTCGGTAGGCACCGTAGACGTGATAGGCATTGCTCTCCCGACTGAGGTTGTCGAGGGCCCACATCCGACGCTGGGCCGAGGATAGGGCGTAGTGCTCCGCCACCTCTACCGGTACCATTTGCTCGGCCGTGGTACTTTCCTGGCTCGCCACAATCTCGGCGAGCTTGGCGATGGAGGGCGCGTTGAAAAGGTCCTGTAGTTTTAACCGAACCCCCAGCCGCTCTTCCACCAGCATCAGCAATTTGACCCCGAGTAAAGAATGTCCGCCCAGGGCAAAGAAATCTTGATGGATACCCAGTTGTTGGACCGGTAACAATTCCCGCCAAATCTCAGCGAGGGCCCGTTCGCCAGCGTTGCGCGGCGCCACCACGGCCGTACTTTCCACCTCCGATTGGGGCAGTCCGTAGGCCACCAGGGCCTTCTTGTCCACCTTCCCGTTGACGGTCAGGGGGAGCGCGGCGTGCTTTTGCCAGTAGCTGGGCATCAGATAGTCCGGCAGTTGTTGGGACAGCTCTTGCTTGAGGGCCTCCATACGGCTTCCGCTCTCCAGCACCACCTGGGCCACCAGTGCTTTTTGTCCCGCCACTTCGTTGACCGTCACCGCAGCGGCCCGGACCCCCGGCAATTGCGATACGGCCGCCTCTACCTCACCCAGTTCGATGCGGTAACCCCTTACCTTTACCTGCTCGTCCCGACGACCGCGGTACTGCAAGCGACCGTCCGAGCGCCAACGCGCAATATCACCGGTCCGGTACAGCGTCTGTACGCGGCCATCTTCCCAGGCGTGGGCAACGAAGCGTTCCCGCGTCAACGTGGGGCGTTGGCGGTAGCCTTTGCCGACCCCCACACCACCGACGTAGAGTTCGCCCCACTGCCCGATCGGACAAAGCTGGGACTGGCCGTCCAGGATGTAAATTTCCGCCCCCGCAATCGGTTGACCAATGCTGATCTCCTCGGGCAATTCCCGAATGGCTTCAACGGTACAACCCACCGTCGTCTCCGTCGGTCCGTATTCGTTGTACACCACGATGTTGGGATTGCGATCGCGCAGCAGTTGCAGGTGCTCCATTTGCAGGGCTTCGCCACCAACGATTACCTTGGCCACCTCCGTCCGATCCGCCGCCATAAAGGCCAGCAAGGGGATGTGCGAAGGCGTCAGCTTGACGGCAGCGATCCCACTACCCGGGCTAAAGATCTGGGCCACCGTCTCGTCTACCGATTGCGTTTCGGGGAAGAGGTACAGCGTATCCCCACGAAGCAGGGTAGAAAAAATACTGGTCAAGGTCAGGTCAAAAGAAATGGAGGTGAACAACGGCATGGGATAGGCCCCATCATCGAAGTAGTAGCCGTTGGCCCATTGGATGTAGTGACTGATATTGGCCTGGCTCAACTCCACGCCCTTCGGCTGTCCGGTAGAACCGGAGGTGTAAATGATGTAGGCCAAATCTTCCGCAGCCGGCTTCACTTCGGGGCGTTGGTTGGCTCCCGGATAATTACCGTCGAGTAAGTGGATGGGACCGGAGTAGTGCAGGGTCAATTCAAAACTCAAGGTCAGATCCGTCAATAGAAGTTGGGCCTCCGAATTTTCCAGTAAAAAGCGGATCCGTTCTCCGGGGTAACTGGGGTCGATGGGCAAGAAGGCGGCACCCGTTTTGACGACGGCCAATAATCCCACGATGAGTTCGACGGAACGTGGGGCGCAGAGGGCCACGAGTTGGCCCGGTCCGAGGGCCCGTTCGGTAACGAGTTGCTGGGCCAAGCGATTGGCCCGTTCTTCCAATTCGGTAAAAGTCAAAGTCTGGTCCGCCCCAGACAATGCGGGAGCGTCCCCCACTCGATCGACCTGTGCCTCAAACAGGGTCTTGAGGCTATGGTAAGCGGGGGAAGAGGTCTCCGGTCGACTCCAGCGCAGTACTTGTTCGGTTTCCCGAGGGGGGAGGTAGCGCACTTGGTCGAGCGGAGTCCGCGTATTTCGCAAGAGGCTATCGAGTAGTTGAAGGTACTGATCTAGCAAGCGCTGGATGCGCACCGCACTGAAGAGGCTACTGCGGTATTCGATCAATAATTTCAGTTGACCCTCCGTCTCTTGAAAGAGGAAGGAAAGGTCAAACTTACTGTGGCGGCGGGGTAGGGAAATTTCGTTGATGCTCAAATCCGACCAGTCCCTAAGTTCTTGTCCCTGTACGGTCTCATCGACCAATTGGATGAGTACGTCGAAGAGGGGATTGCGGTCCGCGCGACGGGGAATGGCCAGGTCTTCGACCAGTTGGTCGTAGGGATAGGCTTGGTGACTAAACGCATTGGCCAGCTCGCTGCGAACCTGCCGGAGTAGTTGTTCAAAGCCCGCCGTTCCCGCTACTTGGCTGCGCAGGGGAAGGGTGTTGACGTAAAAACCCACTTGGTTCTGCAACTCCAACTCGGGCCGCCCGGCCAGCGCCGTTCCGACGATGAGGTCAGGCTGTCCGCTGAGGCGGTAAAGCAGGGTCTGAACACTGGCGATCAGGATGGCAAATAAGGTACTGCCTTCCCGCTGTCCCACTTGCCGAAGCCGTCGCTCCAGGGCCGGAGGAATGGTACAAGCCAGCTCCGCCCCCGCAAAGCTGAGGGAAGCCCCGCGGGGCCAGTCCGTGGCGAGATCCAGGATGGGCAATTCCCCACCAAAACGGGTCTGCCAATATTCGCGGTGCACCTGCATCGCCGACTGCTGCCCCAGGCTCCGCTGCCAATGGGTAAAATCTTTATACTGGAGCCGCAGTGGCGACCAGTCCATCGCCTGGCCCTGAAGCCGGGCCGAATACGCTCCCTGCCATTCGTCGATCAACAGCCCGAGCGATTGGGCGTCGGCAACGATGTGGTGTACGTTAAACAACAACAAGAATTTCGCCTCGTCCAAGTGCCAGACGTGCATCCGCAACAAGGGACCGCTTTCCAATACAAAAGCTTGATCCAGGGCGGTCTCGATCAGCTGTCGCTCGGAGACGGTTGCCATTTCCCGCCGATCTTCCCAATGTAGGTAAGCGTCGAGCGCCCAATCCTCTTGGATGACCTGTCGGGCTTCTCCCGCTTCCTGGACAAAAATCGTTCGCAGGGCTTCGTGCCGATCAATGACCTGTTGAATCGAATGTTCCAGGGCCGGACGGTCCAATTGACCTTCCACGTGGTAAGCCCCGGAGATGTTGTATACCGTCCCCGCCTCGTCGTATTTGTACATCAGCCACATCCGACGTTGCGCAGGCGAAAGCGGATAAGAAGCGGCTTTCGGTGCCAGTGGAATCTGGAGGGCCTCTACGGCCGGACGACGGTCCTCGTTGAGCAGAACGCAGAGCTGGCGAATGTTGGCGTGTTGGTTAAAGTCGACAAAACTCAATTCGACTCCGTACTCCTCTTTGATCTTGGCCAACAGCTGAATGGCCTTGAGGGAGTGTCCGCCCAAGCTAAAGAAATCGGCCGTGACGCTGATTTCGTTGATATCGCGATCGAGTACTTCCTTCCACAAGAACTGCAGGGCCGATTCCTTGGCCGTGGCGGGGCCCACGTAAGCTTCCTGCTGCTGAGGCAGTGGCCGTTGGGCCAGGGCTTGTCGGTCGATCTTTCCGCTATTGGTCAGTGGTAATTGATCCATAATTTCAAAATGATGGGGTTGCATGTAAGCCGGCACCCGTTGGGCTAGGGCTTGGCGAATCTCCACGGGGGTCAATTCGCTCGCGGGCTCCGTCTGGAGGTAGGCCAACAGGTACTGGTCGCCACTGGTTTCGGTACGCAGGAGCACCGCAGCCTGCCGCAGTCCCACGATGCGTAGCAACTGCTCTTCGATTTCGTTGAGTTCGATCCGGTGACCACGCAGCTTGATCTGCGAGTCGCGCCGACCGTAAAATAGGAGCTTCCCCGTATCGTCGTAGGCACCGATGTCGCCCGTGCGGTAGAGGCGGTGGCCCAATCGGTAAGGATCGGTTTTAAAATTGCGCCGACTCTGTTCGGCATTGTTGAGGTAGCCCCGCCCCACGCCGGGCCCCGATACACAAATCTCTCCCTTGACCCCCACCGGGCAAACCCGCAGCCGCTCGTCCATGACGTAGACGCGGGTATTGCGAATGGGGCGTCCCACCGGTACGGAGCGTTCCTTGGGTACCTCCCGCAGGTGTTGGTGGCAGATGGTATCTGCCGCCTCGGTCGGGCCGTACGTATTGATGAGGGGAATCTCGGGCGCGACGGATAGCCAGCGCTGCACGAGTGATTTTTTGAGCACTTCACCAATACTCAGCAGATAACGCAGTGCCAAGGTTTGTTCCTCCGCTTTGGCCAGGGTCTCGACCAGCACTTGGAGGTAGGAAGGAACGGTCTCCATTACCGTGACCTGGTCCCGCCGTAGGGCGGCCAGCAAGCGAGTGGGTTCCAAGACGGTTTTCTCGCGGTAGATGATGGTCGTGCCTCCCACCAACAGGGCGGTCAGGGCTTGCCAGATCGAAATGTCAAAACTGACCGAAGCCGTATGCGCAACGCGGCAGTTTTCGTCCAGCCCCAATTCGTAGATCTTGTCGTACTGATGATTGATCATGCCCCCTTGCTCGATCAGCGCGCCCTTGGGCAGGCCCGTCGAGCCCGAGGTAAAAAGTACGTAGGACAAATGCTCCGGACCCAGTTGGGGACAGGCCAGGCGATCAGTGGGTGCACTTTGCGCCGCCAGTTGGGTCAAATCCAATTGGGGAATAGTACAATCCGCCAGGGCTTCCACCTCGGCGTAGAGTAGGAGTTGTGCGGCCGACGCATCGAGCATGTAGCGGACCCTTTCGGGGGGCAGTGCGGCGTCGATGGGAATAAAGGCGCCTCCCGCTTTTTGGATCGCCAGGATACCGATGGGGTACCATTCGGAACGGGGAATCCGCAAGCCGATGGGCGTTTCCAGGGAGGGGGCGTGGTCCCTTAGGATGATCTGACTCAGGTGATCGGTCAGGGCATCGACTTGGGCGTAGGTGTAGCGGTGCTCCCCACAGCGGATGGCTTCGGCCTCGGGGTGGGCTTGGGCCTGCGCGCGGAAGAGATCGGGAAAGGCCAAGGGGGGAACGGTGGCAGCCGGTCCCTCCGCTAGGGCTAGGATACTTTCCTGACTGGCCGCATCGAGGAGGCTCAGGCCGGAAAGGGGAACCTCAGGTTGAGCTAGGGCCTTTTGGCAAAGCTGTTCAAAATATTGGACCAAACGTTCGATGGTACTGCGCCGGAACAAATCGGTGTTGTACTCCAATTGCAACTCCGCCCCACCCGCTACTTCGACGATGAAGAAGGAAAGGTCAAACATGGTCGTCTCGATGGTGGGCTCCAGCGGCTCGACCTCTACGCCCGCTAGCTGGAGATGTTGTCCACCCTGTAGGCTACGGTCCAGATACTGAATCCAAACATCGAAAAGGGGATTGCGACTCAGGTCGCGCACCAGCGGCAGGGCTTCGACCAATTGTTCAAAGGGGTATTCCGCATGTTCCAAAGCGGCAAACAAAGTGTGGCTAACCTTCGCCAGAAAACTCCGCAAGCTGTCCTCGGCGGTCCGTTGGGTACGTAGGGTGACCGAATTGACTAGCAATCCGATTTGATCTTCTAGGTCGGGATGCTTGCGGCCACTCACCGGGGTGCCGAGTACGAGATCGTTTTCCTGGGTCAGTATACCGAGAAAGGCTTTTACCAGGGTAGTCAGTCCGGCAAAGAGCGTCGTTTGCTCCCGGCGACAGAGGTCCTGAAGTTGGCCTATCCAGTGGGTGCCCAAGGGGTGACGAACGTGGTCGCCGCGGTAGCGCAGCTGTAGGGGACGGCTAAAATCGTAGGGCAAATCCAGGCTGGGAATGCCATCGGCGTACTGAGCGAGCCAGTACTTTTTTTGCTCGCTCAGAGCGCCACTGGCAAAGCGTTCGGCTTGCCAGTGGGCAAAGTCCCGATACTGAATCCGGGGTGGATCGAGGATCGGAACGGTTCCTTCCCGGAGTGCTTCGTAGCAGCGGCCCCATTCGTGGAGAAAAAGTTCGAGCGACTGGGCATCGGCAATGATGTGGTGGATGGACAGGTGCAAGAAAAACTGTGCTTCCGCTACTTGCCAAAGTTGGACCCGCAGCAGGGGATCGCTGGGCAATCGGTAAACCTGAGCCCCCGCTTTTTGCAAAGTCGCTTCGATGGTGGCTCGGGAGGCGTTACGTTCCCGCCAATCGTGGTATTGCACCTGGACGCGCGGGCGGTCTGCGGAGTGAATGCGTTGCCGGGGCCAAGAACGCTCCTCCACAAAATTGGTGCGGAGGATGTCATAGCGCTGTTCCAGGAGTGTCAGTGCCTCCTGTAGCCGTTCTCGATCCAGGGTACCCCGGAGTTCGAAGCTACCATTGATGTTGTAGGCGCGTTGGTCGGGATTGATTTGGGTGATGGCCCAGAGTCGTTGCTGAGCTGCCGACAGGGGATAATCCGTCGCCGCTGGTGCCGGAGCAATTGTGGTGTAGGCCTTAGCGGGTTGGTGAGGTAGCAATGGTGCCAACTGAGCGATGGTAGCGTGGTGGCGAACAATGTCCTGAAAGCTCAAGGCCACCTTCCAACGCGTTTGGAGCAGCGACTGTAGGCGAATGACCTGTAGCGAATGACCGCCCAGCTCAAAAAAGTTTTGCCCACGTCCGATGCGTTCCAATCCCAATACCGTTTGCCAGAGGTCCAGTACGGCCAATTCGGCCGGTCCCTCGGGCATTTCTTGTAGCCCATCCCCCTCCGCTTCGATTGGATAATCTTCCCGGAGTTTTTTACGGTCAATTTTTCCCGCCGCACTGAGTGGAAACTGCTCTACCGTGCGCCAGGCCGAAGGAATCATATAGGTTGGCAACTGCTCGGCCAAATCTTGCTGGAGTGCCTCCAGGTCAAACGAGGTCGTAGCGGGGGCTAAGTAAGCCACCAATCGCGGCGTAGCTCCCACTCGATCGTCCACCAGCACCACGGCCTCACGCAACTGGGGCAAGCGAACCAGTTGCTCTTCGATCTCGCCCAGTTCGATCCGGTGTCCCCGAATCTTTACCTGGTAATCGGCGCGACCAAAAAATTCCAGCTGACCATCGGGCCAGTAGCAGCCAAGATCGCCCGTCCGGTAGAGTCGCTCACCCGTACTCGGAAGCACCGGGTCGGTTCCAAAGACGGCGGCCGTCTTGTCGGGCGCATTGATGTAGCCCCGCCCCACGGCAATCCCCGCTACCGCAATTTCTCCCTTCCGACCGAGCGGACAGAGTTGATCCTGCTCATCCAAAACGTACACCCGTACGTTGCGAATGGGTCGACCGATTGGGACACTGCCCGTCCGGGGAGCCTCAGTAAAGCTGGCGTGACAAATATCGTCCGCCGCCTCGGTCGGGCCGTAGACGTAGCCCAGGGGGATGTGGGGATAATGGCGTAGCCAAGCCTCGACCACCGCCAACTTGAGGGTTTCGCCGGTAGCGATGAGGTAAGATAGGCCCTGAAGTTGACCACGGTATTGGCCCGTCTCCAGCAGCAGCAGCTCGTTCAGATAAGAGGGCACCACCTCTAGGATGGTCACGCCATCGCGCGCAATCTGGGGCAGCAATTGAGCGGGCGACAGCACCGCCTCCTGGGGATATACTTGCGTCCGTCCCCCCTTTAAAAGGGCCACCAAACCCTGCCAAATCGAAATGTCAAAACTGATGGAAGCGTTTTGCGCCACCACGGAATGTTCGTCGATGGCAAAGTCCGCTACCTTAGCCAGCAGGTGGTTGAGCATCCCCGCCATTTCGACCTGGGCGCCCTTGGGTCGACCGGTCGTTCCCGAGGTGTAGAGTACGTAGGCCAGTTGATCGGACGAGATGGGGATATTCGGATTGTCGACCGTCTCGGCCGTCTCCATTACGCGCCGGTATTGGTACACCGGTACCACATCGTCCCAGGCCAAATTTGAATCGTCACAGAGGATGACTTGCGTATCGGCTTGTTGGACCATGTATAGCCGGCGCGCCGCCGGTAAGTTTTTATCGATGGGCAGGAAAGCACCACCCGCCTTCATTACGCCCAACAAGGCTATCCAGTACCGGTCCGAACGGTCCAAACACAGGGCCACCACCGATTCTCGTTGGAGGCCGCCACTTTGCAAGAGCCAATTGGCCAGGCGATTGACCCGCTGGTTGAGCGCCTGGTAGGTATAGGTTTGGTCACCAAAACCCAGGGCCGGGCGATCGGGATACCGTTCGACCATTGCCTCAAATACATCCACCACTGATTGCTCGGGCGGGGGAAGCACTGGTCCACTCACGAGGGCCAGCATCTCGGCCCGTTGCGGGGCGTTCATCAAGGCCAGTTGGGCGATGGTGGTATCGGAGGTGGTCAGCAGTTGTTCCAAAAAGACGGTGTACTGATCCAGCAGCCGCTCGATGCTCGCCGCTTCGAAAAGCGCCGTGCTGTATTCCAATTGCAGCTCCAAGCCATCGGCCAGGGGACGGAAATAAAACGCCAGGTCAAATTTGCTGGTCGTACTTGCCGGGCTAATTTCCCGCCAGTCCAAGCCTTCCATCTGCCAGGTCTGGTGGGCATCGCGA
>ERZ1740065.216-NODE-216-length-28128-cov-12.571973_pt1 | contig 28128 bp, 34 predicted proteins | sample MGYA00581738_ERZ1740065 | MGnify/ENA primary metagenome ERZ1740065 (study PRJEB43018, sample SAMN04849749) | marine metagenome | isolation source: floating plastic debris | place: Pacific Ocean | collected 2008-09-01 | study: EMG produced TPA metagenomics...
AGGGAAGGAGAGGGAGGGAGGGAAGGAGAGGGAGGGAGGGAAGGAGAGGGAGGGAGGGAAGGAGAGGGAGGGAAGGAGACAGTGGGAAGGAAGGACAGAGTTAGATTGAAACCAAGGTAAATTGCCACGGCAGGAATGAGAGAGGATGGGTTAGTAAAAACAGAGAGACTTATTTTACATACATAGCTGGCTCATTGATTGGCTGGTCTGCCATTAATACGACATATTTAGCATCACCTGGTCAGATAACTAGAGTGTTTATGTTTACTGACCGTGAGAATAGTTTCAAGAACTCTTGAAATAAATACGAGGTCTAGCTGTTCTGTGACTGCACCGCGGCCCGTTTGGAGTTTTCTTCTCATTATATGACTCGCTTCCGAAAACAGCGTTTTTCTCGGGTGAATCTGCTATCCTCTGTGCACATCATTTCTATAGCGTGTCAGTCAGTGAACCATCCACTTTGTGTTAATCCATGCTCTAGGAAAAATGAGGTTTAAACCTGCAGCCTGGTAAAGATGGATTGTGGTCAAAACCCTTTCTTTCTACTCTACAACAAGATTTTCGTTCAACATATACATCAGCTTCGCAAGAAAGATGAAGGTACGCACGTAACAACAGTGCTGTGATGAGAGGCAGTACCCATTCTGTTCACCAGGCTTTTTGGCGTATTAACAAACGCACTTGTAGTTGTAGCTTGTGTGCTGGTTGGTATACTTGTACATCGAGCAGCGGTCCCTTTCCTAAACGCTGTACACAGATTGACGTTCACGTAGGCGTGAGAGAGCCCATGAGATTCTCATCGATGACTCGTATGGTGCGTGATGAAATTTTTTAAGGGATTTGCCAGTCATGTATGATAAATCTACCATGATGTAATGATTATTTCCATGCCTCAACATCTATCACAAACTGAATGAAATTCGCGCGCTTAATAAAATCTACGGCGATGGCATGCGAGGTGTCGTGGACATGAGAGGATAACTCTTACTTATGTACCAACTAGCTGCTCCTAAAAGTACTGAGTTACTAAGTTGCTGTACTCAACAGTGTTGTCAGCTCAACCTAAAATAGCTAAAGCTCGTAACTTCCAGTAATCAGAAGTCTCTAATTCCATTCCACCACCATTACACCGCTCTCCTATGCTAAATCTGTTTGAAACTGATCCTCCGTTGTAGAACTGTTCTACAAGTTTCCTCGAAGCAGCAAGAATATGCCCGAATTCCCGACAATTCTTAGAGTTGAGGTTGTGGGCTTGATTAGACAAGTCTACAGAAATGCTGATAAATCATTTCAAGTTATCACTGGTCAGTATCTACCTCCACTAGTTATGCCAATCTGCCTGTGGACGAGTTTGCCACTGCCGAGTTTGCCACTGCTGAGTTTGCCACTGACGAGATGTCTGGTTTCAGTCGATGATGGTACAGCATGTATACAATGCACAGCTGGACTGTCAACCCTCAACCAGGCCTTTATTCAAGGTGCGGTCATTATTCACTCTCCATTCCTACTCAGAACTATGTTTGTGGATTCACACGTCGGACTGAATTCAGATAGCGAGCTGCCTCCCGCACTGCAGAAGATGTGTAGGCGCCTCGATCAGCGCGAGTTACAGACTGGTGAGATGGTACGAGTGAGGGGAGTTCTAACTGCGGATACATATCATGGCTGCAATAGGAAACGCATCAAGGTCACAGAAATTGGTTAGTATAATAACTGCAAAGTGCATCTGGCCGATATTGGCTACTAGTACGAATGTGCCATCAGTGTTGTCTCATGTGTTGAAGGTATAGAGACGGATCCAAATGCATTTACACACTGGGTTCAGCAGGTCGCTCGAACACTGAAAATCATGAGAAGTTGCACTGCACGACCCGAGGATAGTTGGTCCCCTGCAGCCACAGCTGCGTTGCCATCATATTCCCCATCAGTACGAGCCACCACTATAGTTACTGCACGACTGTAGTAACGTTTTTTGTCTCCCTCATTGTGTGATTCCGTTGTAGATTAGCCGTGACGAACTGTGGACCCTGACGGTATCGTTGCTATCATCAAACAATCTGACTACATTCACGAGAGACAGCCTACTGGAGCTGTTCACTGCTGCTGCCGATAGCTGCGCCGCCGATGCCATGAGGTATGGCTGGAATGAGTTCATAGAGTATAATAAGACACGTGGCGCCATCTACCAGCTGACAGAGACAGTGGCGGCGAGTTCCTACGCCGTCACAGTTCTTTACCAACCGTGGATTGACTGCGTCAGACTCATAACTGAGCGGCCGTCGACAGAGCCAGCTATCGCTCAGGCCTGCCATGCCAGCAGCGGAGTCATCATACCACGCGCCTGTCTGAGTCACTTGTTAGAGCACATGGAGGCGGAGAGCTTATTGTTTTCTTATTTGGATGACAAAGGGAAAACGATATACCGGTTGCTAGGCAACTGAACTGATATTGTTTTCATATCTTGGAAATCTTTTATTTTGTACCAACTAAACTGTAATTATATTTACGCAGGCATCTAAGAACAGTTCTGATGTTGTTTTGACGAGGGATACAAGCGACGGCGATGGCGCCGGCGATGGGTGGCATTTACTTCTGGTTAGCCATCAAGTTCAGCTCCTCTCGTTTTAAGTCAGCTACTACCAGCTCGAGGTTGTCGATTAGCAGACCTACGGCTCCCTCTAGCAGCGTCACTCGTTTGCACTTGCCCCTCCTTGGATTCATCTCACCGTTAGGTCCTCTGCACTTGAACTTCCTACCACACCTCCTGATACAAGGAAATAACAATGTGACAATCGGTTAAGTGAAGCGTCTGAGAGCCGCTGTGTTGTCAGTGCTCACCCGATTTCTGTGCCGCAGGTGTCATCCTGCTGGAGAGCGCAGACAGCGCAGCAATCACATTTGTCCAGCACTTTCTCCAAGCAAGGCGGCGGCGCCGAACAGTTGGCCTTCACACACTCACTTGGGCACTCGCCCTCAGCTGCCGCTACGCTGCCGAGGAGGTAGATCGAGACTAGGAGTACACTCAGCTTCCACATGTTACTGGCCTGTATCGCTGTCTCTCACCGAATGACCAGTGTGAGCTGTGAGTTACGGCTAAGAGATGAAATATCAGGGTGAGATGATAGCTGAAATGCGTAGGAAACTGTTTGATATCTGGCCTGCTGAGATGATATCAGTGCTGCCCACTCCGTTAAGGCATGTTTTTGGTACCAGCATGTTGAGTGTTGTTAGGGCTGTACAGAGCTGGAGAAATGGTAGAGGTTGTACCGCTAGGCTGTGGGAGAAATGAGTAGTTGTGAGCACAGACACAAAAATAACACCAGGCCTGCCTGTCTATGTATCATCAGCCATTGTCACTGATTTTATTTGCCAATCAGAGTTTCTGGTATCCAAGAGTTTTATTGATCCTCTCACCAGTAACAAAGCCCTGGAATAAATATTTCACTGCCGGTTATAAACTTACAGCTTTCAGTTTTCTATCAGTGTATTGGTGTCACCTATCGTCTGGCAAACATATCGCTTTACAGTGGTGAGTGTGTGTGGAGTTCATTGTACATGCCGCTTACTCGAACAACTCACCGATCCATCACTCTCTCGCACTCTTTTTCAACCAGATTTACAGACACAGTCAGTGCTGCCTGCTAATAGGCAACTGTAAGTCACGGTAAGTCACTAAGTTGGTCTCCCAGTAGATCTATGAGTTCACCAATACCATTTCCAGATGCCTGAGGGGAGGTCTGGACAGGCTAGTCTCAAGAGGCAAAATGCGAACACATTTGGTGACCAAGAGAGGATATGTGCAAAGAATTTCGAGCGAGCGTACAGACGGCTACAAGCCGACGGCAGGTAATTTTCCTGGTGCGTGATTTCACCCTGCTTGCGTTTCAATGTTTCATCCATCATCAGGTCAACTGATGGTCTTGAGCAGGAATTGAAGTACCTGCGGGAACTTGCTGAGTTGTATAAGAGATCAGCAATAAGCACTCAGAACTTTCAGAATGTACTACAGGCTTCTGGACTGCTCAACGTCTGTCTGGTAATGCTCACACCGAGTTCCTATAATCGTCCAAAAAACCTACGTGATGGTATCATGACTGAACCGCAGGCAAAAGCGCAGCACCAAGAGGTCCTGAGGGAGCAGGTGCTTCAAGATCTGATGGAATACAGCAGCAGCATGATGAGACGAGTTCTCAGAATCAAAGTCGGGCTAGCTGAACGTATCCATGACTGGGAGGTTTCCCGGCAACACCATGACGGTGAGCGCCCCCTGGTGGAGGGCCTTATTTATTCTTTTACTGCTTCCCATGTGGCTTCTTTGCTATCACGTATAACACTACATTATCAATATTGAATGCCACATGAAGCTCAATCACAGGTCACTGATTCTTTGGCTCATGTACAAGTTATCCACACACAGATATGTACCCTCATCTTGATTCTTTATGATAGATCCTGCGCACATTATATGGCGCAGCCTGAGGTGGTGGCCATTCTCCTTTGCCTGTATTTCTATGCTAGATTGAATACTAGCCCCACACCATCCTCCCCTCATACCATTTGGCTTTTTGTTTACTTTAGAGCTTAACGAGACGAGGAGATTGTTTAACGCCGATATCCGTCTCCTTGCCTCGTGCGTCCAGCAGCTTCCCGATGGCAAAGCTCTCCTCTCAGGCCCAGCAGCAAACAGGAAACAGCTCGAGACAGAGGACAAGGTCATAGCCGTTACGTCCACCATGCTCGCCTCTGTCCAATCCAGCATCGCTCGGCTCCTCCATTCCCTCTTCAGCGAGAGCGAACACCTGCTAGGACCTGCTCCTTGTCGTCATGCGCTAATCATGAACAGCCATCGACACCTAGGAGTGTACTCTCCGTACGAGTCGGTGGCATGCTTCATGCTGATAGAGAGCAGTAAGCCGTCATGGCGGAACTACTACAGAACACTACTGACCCTGCTAAGTATGAAGGTGATGAATGTCGGAGAGACTGCGGTATCCTGCCTCAGACTGAACTGTCTGTCGTGGTACGACTCCGAGAGGCTCTCAGGCTTCACCCTCCGTGACATCATCAAGGACACGGAGAGGAAGCAGCTCACGTCTCTCCCTACTCAGAATGTATACACGCTAGCTGAGATCAGGAAGGCATCCGTCAGTAATTGTGTTGATGACAGATCTGCTGTCAAAGATATTTGCCGAGGAGCAGAGTTTGTATCGGGAGATTGGCGGCTCTACAAGGAGTTGTGTTCCCTTAGATATGCAGTTATTCAGCGAGAGCAAGCGGACCGGCTGTCTGGTGAAAGGTCATTGGTCCAACTGTCAGACCTAATTTCAGATGTGGATCCATTTGGGCTGCAATCATTCAGCAGTGGCAGCAAGATGAAGATTAGACAGAAGATTCTAGAATTCCCACTGAAGTTTCTACAGCTCGTATTTGACCTAGATAAGTCATTGGTGAGTAGTAGTTTAATCAGTAGTCTCGAGGAGATGACGCCCAGAGCAGACATCTTAGGATACTCAACTATGTCACTGGAAACTGTGGTGAAAGGTGATACTCTGCAGACGCACTGTGTTGTCAGCAGTCAATATAAACAGCTTGCTAATGAGGTGGTGGAGGCAACTCCAGTCACACCAGTCCATACAAGCATATTGACATTTCAGAAAACTAAAAGTTCATCTACTAGAACTTCACTAGATGGAAGTCCAGTAGTGGCTAGTGATGATGGAGTATTGAAACAGTTGAAACAGAGAAAATATGAACATGCTGAAAGAGAAGCAGACCATTACAAAGCTCATACCGAGAAACCCAATATGGAGGTGGAGGCTATCGGCCACACCAAGCGAGCAAAAAGGGAAGGTGCCCGTGAGCACCAGGTAACAGGTGGCATGAGTCATGGGAAGACAACTGCAAAGCATGATAGCGCTGTCACTACCGACCGGATCCAGGGCAAGCTAAGCAATGAGAAACGTTTATCAATCAAGCCACAGATCCCAAGGAGAAACATTGAGCCTAAAAATGCATCAAATAGGGTTGTAGTGCAGCAGGTCAAGGCTGTTGCCGAGGCAACGCCGGTCATTGCCAAGCCTCAGGTTGTTCCATATGATCGTCTGATATGTAGACCTCCAGTGTTTCCGGACGTGAGGAGAGGGTCGCTGAGCTCCCAGTCTGTCCACCAGCTGCTGCTGTTCTATAGCCTGGCAGCAGCTGTCAGTCTGTCTGATGATCGCTCACAGCAACTCACCACGGAGACAACACCCAACAGTCTAAGCCAGGCCTCCATTGATCAGGCTTTCCTGACTGTACTTCAGATATTGATGCCAATTCTGGACCATCTTAAGTTATTTGTGAAGAACAAGAAACAAATTCATAGCTTGAGCAGGTCTCTAGCATCAATGGGTGAGTAGTAGCTATGTGGCTGAAATCTTTCTCCACAATATCACTCAATCCGTCTCATTTCTGTTACATTTTAGACATCAATGCTTGCGACAGGGGTGAGTTGGCAGTGGGCGTGGTCAACTACCAGGAGGGGAGGTACCAGCAAGCTTGCCAGTGCATCTATAAGTTTCTTGAAAACCGATCTGACGTGACATTCATCGGTGACCCAATGCCATGTGACTTGTCTGAAGTGTGCCATGATCTGCTCGAAGATTCAGCGATGAGCCTGCAGACGTAAGATTCTGATTGGTTGTACGATCTCCGAGTCAGTGAGCTGTTACAGTACCTAGATTGCAATCAAATCAGCCGCGTGGTATTCCCGGTGGTATTCCCACTGGGATGGTTATTTATTTATGTCTCAGTTTCTAACGGATGTAATCAGTTGGACTCAGCGGCTGGGAAATCACAGCGGGAGACAGATTCGTGGAAATTTACTGCCACCTGGTGACAGACTACTCCATTTCCTTACAGGTTTCTTCATATCCACACGTTATTGGGCCACTGTCACATACAGATGGAAGACTTCCCTGCAGCAATTCAGTATTTCCAAGAGTTAGTGCAGTATGAGGCGGAGCCTCTCAAACAAGTGCACGCCCACCTGGCAATCGCAGACTGCTCTATCAGACTCAAGAGGTTCAGAGATGCTGCGAAATGTCTTGACCTTGCTCAATATCTTATAGCGAACTCTCGGCTATCGCAAGCCTCCGAAGGCCTGAGTGTGACTCTGAAAACTCTAAGAGACAAACTACCATCAGTCAGTGACATCAGAACCAGCTAATCTTACTCAAAGTGACGGAAATAACTGAACACCCTGGATGTCAATATTCCCAATGTTCATGTCACATAGCTTTATACATAATATGATATATAATATACGATGTAGTTAGTAGTATATCTCGCTCTCCCTATTGCCCTGTTACCTCTTAGTTGTTGCCATAGCGATTGGATATTTCCGCATATTCATACCCAGGAGTGCGGCGGACCAGATATGCTGTGACAGTCATATTTGTCACCATGCCAGCCAACTTTAAGTTTTTCTATAATGGCGTTTGACATGAATTGCAAGCGTCAGTGCTCAAAAGAACTGATAAAATCGATACCCTCTGGATAGAGGTGACAATAAGACACTAAATATACCAACTGCTAATTATTTAGTTTGAATAGCTGCTTCACTCGGCTCAGTTCATCATAATCTTTCGTTCTTCGGCCGCTGGAGTCTGGCTCAGCCATGTCCAATAGTATGAGTTCTCCGGAGCACATGTGGTGGTACAACTCTTCAAGAACATCAGCCATCTGTGGCAACCTGTCTATCGAGCGCGTATGCGATCAGGTAAGTAAATACTGTAGACTGGGAAATGATTGCAATTAAAAGTAATTGCAACTTTGACTGAACTTAACAAATCGTAAATTATTTGTGCTGCAAAATGAATGCGAATTCCAATAACCGATTAAAAGAGAAAATATTGCAATTATAGCAAATCGCAATTGACGCATTTGTTTTTTTCTCGCAATCATTTTCCAGTTTACAGTATAGCTGATGGTATGAGTTAGGGGTTGATGGTATACAAATTGGGAGTTGTCATCTCTCAGCCTACAGCTGATAGATCCTCCATCTCTGTATTTAAGGTGGATATGATGGTAACGGATTCCTTGGTGTCATCCACCTCCCTGATTTTAAACATTTTACACATGGCCACGCTTATCAAGTTCTCTCAAAAGACAAATAACTACGTCACCATGGTCCACCTGTGCTTGGCGGACATCTGCCGAGTCGTGATAGGCACCCTCCTCAGTAACTTTACAGCACAGATCGTACTGGTATGGCTGCCTGCTGTCTGTACTATCAGTGCCATCATCAATGACATCACGGTATTCATTACTCTCACACTCACCGCAGCTGACCGCTACATCACTGTTTGTAAACCATTCGTCTACACAACCCATCCACTTTCTGTGCATTTCAAGAAGCTGATAGTGATTTCATGGCTCATCGTGAGCATCTACTCGTCGGTGGTATCCATCACATTGGATGGTGCCTGCGTGTCAGGCAGCAAGATGTATTCGATATACAGCACCAAGTCTTCATATATCCTCTATCTGGGAGTCGCCCTGCTTCTCTGTGCTTTCTGTCTCATTATCGTCTCATTCTGCTTCATCAAGATCATGCTGGAGCTGCATTCGATGACAAAAAATCATCAGATGGAGGCGAGGGCCTCTATTAGGACTACCATGCTCATCGGCATCATCACAGCTCTCTTTTACATCTTCTACCTGCCGCTGATATTCAGTATCATCGCCGCCATCGCTGGTCACTCTCTCGGTCCGAGAGCATAGAGTTACCTGTACTCCTTAGTTACGGTCAGCGGGATTTTCAACACCATAGCCTACGGCTGGCTGAAGCAGCAATACAGGAAGCAGCTGAGGGCTGTCTTCTGCTGTACAAACCATCTGGAGGTCGGGTCTCTGGTCTCTCAACCTGCAGCCAGTGATATACAAAACTGACTGCTGGATGGCTACTGAATATGGTACTGCGTTCCTGTCTGGAATGTCACGCTTGGTGATAGGCTCTTGGATTATGTGACTCACCAAAAGCACAGCCATTTTATAAGCAGATGATCAACCTCTCTACTTCCATAATCAGAGAGTGACTCAGCACAATTGACTTTGCACATCGACTCGCCTAACCATTGATGGTGTATGCTCTTAAGAGTTGTCTTCTCTTGTATAGTCTCACATTGAGGGGATAACAGCACTGGTATAAGTATGAATAATATAAATGATAAAAGTTTGAATGAATCATAATAAACAAGCTGGTTATGTAATATAACAGATCCTGGACTTGGCTTGCGTCTCATATGTCTTTGCAACGATTCAGCATATCTTAGCTCCTCCATTCATATTCTGGTTGATAGTCAGCAGTGGGTCAGGATAGAATACCATGATCTTTGCTGGACGCCACACAGTCACACAACTCTGTTGACAGGCGGTGACGTGTGCATTCATTTATTCAATAATAGTAAATCTAAGTTGTAATCATTTCCTAAGGCGAACGCAGCCTCACACCAACATGGCATTGAAATAGTCCCCTTTGCTTGTGGACATGATACAATTTATTCCACTCACGATATAATTGATTTACCAATTTATACTCCATGTGAAAAGCCACTGGGCTAAAATTGAAAAGAATGTTCATATCTTAAGGCTATATCGCATTTCTATAAATCAATGGTATTGAAGAAAAAGCAGTACTTGGCATGAATGGGCTAGTGTCCACTAAGTGGCACTTGATTGTTTTTCTTGTACAGAATAGTGGCATCTTCTCACAGAGAGCCTGCCCAGACTCATGCAGGTGTTCACTTACCCTCGATGCAATCGCCCGTCAGGCCCACTTCTGGATACAACTGCAGCCCCAATCTCGGCCCGTTCCCCGCCGCCAACCAGCTCACTGCTACTATAGGCAGCCATATTCCTGCTCCTTGACCAGAGTCTATTGATATCAGCTAGGCTGCAATGCCCTCTTTACTGTAACACTGCATGCCTTCCCTCAACACTATATCAATGGTGATACAGTTCATATGTAAAAGATTTATTAAGTTGAGTTAATGAGCTATCGAGTGGCCGGATATACTTAGTACTGAACTGATCCAGTCGAAGCAGTATGAAAATGGGGTGGATATTTTTTGTTAATCTGATGCTCATATAATACATATCATAATACTCGTTCAAAGATTAGACCTGATACAGGTGCATTGTCTCATATTGAGCTGTCGGCAGTTGAGTTTTTTAAACAGCAAAGTAAGGTTGTGTGTGATTGGCTCAAGTATATCTGCCGGAGCATTTGATTGGACAGTGTTGCTTTAACATTCTTGTCAATTCATCACATATAAAACTGATATCCAACCCTCCAGAGTTGCATAGGAGAGACGTTCTAGTACTTGTGTAGGTTCTGGAGTGCAGGTTTATAAGGAGAAGCTCACTGCTTGAGTATCAGTCAACGTTATACCTAATCGTGATATATGCATCTCAGTATGCACCTCAGTGACGACCAGTCTACCTACGAGGGACGCATGAACATGCTTCCAGCAAAGTCAACGTATGACATGTCCATGTCTGTGGCGAGTAGTAGTTACAGTGCCATGCCGGCAGCCTACAGTTCAATGGCAGCGTACACGCCTCAGATGGCAGCACCTATGCACGCAGCCATGCACCCACATATGTACTCAGGTAAGCACTTACAACCTCTCTTACTCGACAATCAAAGCGAGCTCTGTCAGCTACACTAACCCGTCGAATATTTATAGGAGGATTTTTTATAAGCGGTAGAGTAATCAGCTTGCTAAGAATCGTGATTTCTGCTCTACTCTCCCATCCTCTCTCCTTCTCTCTCTCTCCTCTCCCCTTCTCCCTCCCTCTCTCCATCATTGTGACGGCCCGCATGCAATAGCACAGCATGATCCAACTCTCAATCGCATGTCTCTCCCTCGGTTTAGTAGATTTTTTAACGTTGCGATACACGTGAGCAGTGAATGTTTTAAATCATCTGTGTTTGTGGATTGAGATGAGTGGAAGGCCAGCTGACTGCCTCCTACTACAACATGCAGGTGGCTGTTCCCACAGCTTACTGTACCAGTGTAACCGTAGCTAAAGAAATTAATACTATCAAGATTTCTAACTCAAGTACCTTTGAGGAGTCTTGCATTCATAGGAAATCTCTCGTTGGTCGAGTAGTGCGCAGACTGGAGAGTTTTTATCAACGAGAAATCAGGTGTGCGGTTGCTTTAGTATGGCCAGCCGTGTGTGCGGTACTGGCTGGCCATGATTGACTTGAAATACAACTCGTTTGACACCTAGGAACAATGAGCAGTGGTTACCAATGCCAGCAGTCTGACAAAGTATATGAAGAACTCCTGCGATGGGATTTGTCACATCAGGATTGAGGGAATTCTCATTAATTCAACCTGTACCCATAATTCCATGCCCCTTCTACCCCCTCCCCCAAGATTCCTAGGTTTTAGCTGTGCACTTTGTGTCAGTTTTGAGTTACTTGTATTTGAAATCCCAAACAAAGTTTTAAAATATTGCCTCACCAAACGAGTAACTGCTACAGCACATTGCTCCGTCGACTATTTTTGTAAGTCGAGATGGAAACGGTAATTATGTTCGATGCTGTTCTCTTTTCACGAAATACTCTTGGCCAGGGCTATAAATTCAGGCTCGAGCATGATGGTTTTATGGAGTCAATAGCGCCCATTCATCGCTTTTGTTCGTCTTGAAAGGAGGCATTAGTCAGCAAGGAAAATTGTCAGAGCCCACCGGGGAAACATGAGTTACGGTCTAAAGAGGGCGATTTATGGCTCGAAGTAGTCATCGTGCATGATGCCTCTCCCTCGTGATCAATGCTCTGCTGAGATATTGATGTCTTACGCCGATAATACACACGCGATTCACCTCCCAGCAGATCTTGCGCTTTGCACCGCTCAGCCTTGTCCGCCATTGTCATCAATGCCTACGATCTCATTTCAGGTATGAACATGCCCAGCCATATGAACACCATGACGGCACAGATGGGAGCCATGCCATCCATGGCAGCCATGCATGCAGCTCCAATGTCACCGATGGGTCAGGCGAGTCTGACGCCTATGAGGATGGATCGAACACAAGTTATTAACCGAGCACGAGAAAAGACCTACCGTCGTTCATACACGCACGCCAAACCACCTTACAGCTACATCTCTCTCATCACCATGGCGATCCAGCAGAGTCCGAACAAGATGTGCACTTTAAGCGAGATATATCAGTTCATAATGGACTTGTTCCCTTTCTATCGTCAAAATCAGCAGAGATGGCAAAACTCCATCCGCCATTCCTTGAGCTTTAATGACTGCTTCGTGAAAGTTCCACGTACTCCTGACCGACCCGGGAAGGGTAGTTACTGGACACTCCACCCTGAGTCTGGCAACATGTTTGAGAATGGGTGCTACCTACGGCGCCAGAAGCGATTCAAAGTTCAGCGAGTGAAGGGGGAGCAGAAGGATAGTGATGATGCAGATGACCACGAAGGTGACAGCGGCGATGAAGTGGGCGAAGACTTTGACGATGCAGACATCAAACCAAACTCGACTGACGAACAAAACGGAGGACAACAAGCCATCAAAGTAGAGTCACCTCACCAGCAAGTACCAGCCAAGCAGGAGGACCAGGCAGACATTGCTCAGGTGCAATCACAAGCCCCTCCTCTCCCTCCTCCTCCTCATATGGTTCCACAGCTACCGCCTGAGCAGTTGGCCTACCTGCCGCCTCACCTACCCCACCCCGGAATGAACAATTTCACTCATCCGTTTTCGATAAACAGCCTGATGAGCCAGTCGGATGCAGCAAAGCTCGATATGAAGATGTACCCGGCGGACCTACAGTATCAGTACACGAACATGACTAACACACCTACAGATGGCAAGGAGTTGACTTCTATGGGTGCCATATCTCAAGCAGACTATTATCGAAGTCACACATATTCCGTACCTCATAGTACGAGCGTCAGCGCTCTCTAACTGCCGACATTGGCAATCTCCATTTTGATATTATAGGAGCCATGACAGACTGTGCATCAACTAGGCATTCCACTACTACATACCGGAGATCTCTTCTACTGCTTTACCATGTCTCTCGCGGACCGGCAAACGGCATTTTCCAGTGACGACTTTTCTGTTTAGTTCTATTGTTCTACACGTTGCCATCACCACATTTTTTAATGTCTCCATTTCTCAATTTTGTACATACTCCTAGAGACGTCGCAGCAGTATGGTATGTTCATGATTTCAACTTGATAAGTTTGTTTTGAAAGCTTTAGCTACAACTAGTCTTGTTCCCCCATGGTATTTATGTATTTTTATAACTATTGATATTTTCACTGATGCTACCATTGCATAGATGGATAAGAGTTTTTATGTTATATTTGAGGCAATGCGCCATTCATAGACAACGAACATTGACAATAATCCATTTTTGCAGGGAATGAATGAAAGAATGACAAATAAAATAAATTGTTTTCTGAAATTTAGCCAGCACAGTCGATAGGTACATGAGCTCGAGCGCGAGACGAGAGATAGCAGGGGGGGTTGCTTGGTGGACTAGTGAACAGCACCTCCAGTGTCAAGTGATTCAACTTGTGCCATGTATGAGTAGAGGACTGACCTTATCTTATCTGGCCACTAAGTTGTGGACTGTGTTCGCTGATACACGGCAGTAGTTGGCCACAAGAAATGTCGTTTTAAGATGCCAGTAAAGTTTCGTGTCAGGCGCCTGCATGCGATAGACTGACCTCACCGCCCTCACAGCCATGCCTGCCCATACAGCTGCTAACTAAGCATGGCTGTGTGGCTGGCAGCTGGAGTCAAATTCTCTGTCGCTTCCGCCACAGCAGATGTTTGCTGAGGGCTGCCAAAGGCAGAGACAGCGCTCGGACACGTGTACGTGTGTGACACGAATTGAACTGGCATTGAGTTGCCTGTTTACCGATGATCCAGTGCACGGTTCTTCATCTGCATCTGCAAATAAACACAGCATATCATCGCCTCCTACAGTCGCAGACCCACAGTCACAGTCACACAGTTGACTGCAGATCTACCGTAATACGCGCATGCCACAAACCATCACAGCCGATGAGAAAGGCTTTCTACTATCACCTAATGGCATCAAAATCCATTTCATTTACGGATAAAAAGATCCTTAACTTAGCCACGCAGGGACATTGGTTGTCGCTACACCGGTGTCCTATTTCCTACAAACAGGTGACAAAGATCATTGAATGCATATAATGAGTCGTCTTATCAACATTTATTGGGTAATTTCATGAACTGAAAAACGGGACTGGGAAGCGTGACATACTCCTCACAATGCGTGAATGGCGCAAGATGTGATTCAGGATAACGGTTTGGTGATTACAAAAGCTGTCTCTACATCCTGTGTCATGATTAAAATGATTTGGATTTGATTCTACAATTCGTCTCCCACCCATCGCCTCCTGTTTTAGTGAGACCGAGCTCACAGGGTAACCGTGGCTACTAGCAGAAACAACTCAATAATTCCGTGAAGATTCTGCCATCAATGCTTAGTTGAGACATTTATAGCACTCTTAAAGCCTTATCAAGTGGCACTAATGCATGAGTGTGGTTCACACACATGCACGGCCAAGGTAATATATATGGCATCACCTTGAATAGCGCGGCCACACTGGTATAGTCAGGTAAGAGGCAGTGCTGATTGTCCTACGCCGCCCGACTGCAGTGAAGATAAGAGTTAGCCAGGGTAAATTTACATAGCTGAGACTTGGTTTGTTCTGTAGTAACTTTAGCACTCTTAATTGATGACGAAAGCAAACACATCATACATTCGATGTCATATAATGAGATACAGTCAACAATAACGGTTGAAAGGCCCTATGATCACCAATTCACTCTGTTTGTCCAACATTGCAGCAGTAGAATCATTGCTAAACACTCTTCAAATTAATAAAGTAAATGATTACAACTGTCTACTCAATGAACAGTTTATCTACTAGTCTGCTCATGAATGAATGTTTCCCTATGTCAGTCATATCAGGATCTGCCAAGTAGCCCGCTGTCAGTCTCCCCTTATTCCGGCCGCTCGGCATGAGGACAAATATGGCAAATATTTTGATTTATCAGTGACTGCGACCTGTCATCACAGCGTCGACCACAGATACGGCACTTCTGACGCCAGCTACTGATACCAAGTCTCGGTCACCACTCTCTACTGCGATACTAATGCAGTCATCAGCTTCCTGCCTCTGATTATACAATGGAGGAATGATATCAGCGTCAGCAGTGACTGTGTCGCCTACGTGGTGAGGCCATCTCCCCGCTACAAGCAGCGAGCGGCAGCAATGTGGCGATACCGCCGGTGACAGCTCCCCTCAGGATACATTGCACAGGCAGTATAGCCACATGTGACTGCCGCTCGCTGCACTGAAATGTGATTATCTGATTAATACGAACTGCTAATTAATGTTATAGCAAGATACGCGCCGTATAATCAACCAAAATACATTGCTAATCTATTTATTCAGTTCAATTAAATCGTATGTTAGCTGAATTTTAGGACAGCAATTCTGAAGGGCTTCAGGAATGCCCATGGTTAAGCGCAGACCATGGAGTCTAGTGGAGACGATTTTGTTACCCGAATTTCAATCACCTATTGATTGACGGCGTAGGGTCTCTCCACTGAAATTCTCAAACATTTGAATACATTGTTATCTATGCTGGAGTGAGAAGACTTAGGAATTGGTGGGACACTTAGCAGGTGTCTCTCTTCATTCCCCCTTTCTCTCTTGAGCAGGAGCCAAGCCCATTCACAGGTTTCTGTTCTTCTATTTCAGCCAGCGATTGGTAGACAATGAAACATATTTAAATCAGGTCTTCTTAAATTTTAAAATGGATTGGTATCAACAGCAGGTGTTGGTTTCATAACAAGAACATTAACACTCTGGGAAGTAGAGCCCATCACCGGGATGTGAGATAGCCCCGGACATATCCATCGAATCCATGTAATCACGGGGAGATAACTGCTTACTGGCTACGAGTGGGTTCATATTATGTGTCTGTCAATATGCTGGTATGAATTCATCTTGATCATGTATTTGCGTACACTGATAATAACGACTGTGTTAATATTTTATCTGGGATACCTCCATGTACTTGATTAATGTACATCAGTAGTCATTTGTAAATATAGAGTACAGGAGAGTTTGTGTGAGAGGCAGACGCTTCCGTGTGTGCAGTAACAATCGGTAAATAGACACATGAGCGATATCGAGCTTGTGTTAATATTTTCTTTAAGATATGACAGTCAGAGCAGCTGTATTATGGTACAGCAGACCATCTCAAGTAATACTATAACGGCGGGGAGGAGTGAGTCTTGGAATGATTTGGGTGTTACATAGTGTAGTTATCTGGTGAATGATTGATCAGGAGTACATTACTACTATGTGCAGTGGTGGACAGTACAGCGAACTCTCACAGACTTGTACCTGCCATGACAAACAAGTGCCTGTTATATTTTTATGTACAGACTGGGTGTTCATGGGAAGGTAAAGGCTTAATGAAACCTAAAACAAACAACCTGCTTTATTAGCAAAAAACTCATTACCTTAACCAAACAGATATCACTGTCAACCGATGTGGCTAGGATATTGGACAGACAGCATTATGGCTGCTGGAACAGCCGTTGTCGTGGAGAATCAGCCCCACCGGCAATTGGTACTTCGATCAGCGAGAGCTGGCTTAGCTCAAATTCATCGCCTCAACAAAAGCTGCCTAATCAACAATCTTTTGAAGTGTCCGTGACGCCCTAAGCTGTCTAATACTCACCGCAGTCTTCTACAGCGAATATCTCACCTCTGCAGAAAACATTCGACAAAAAATAAGTACTCACGGAGTCTAGATGTTAAGATTTCAACATTGAGGCGGTTTTGTCCTTAGCAACAGGAGTATTAATGGTGATGGTGGCGTTGGGAGAGGTCCTGTTATTTAGGCAGTCACGTCCGGGGATATCAAGTTGGCCTCCCAGTGTAATCTGTCATGAAGAATGTGATCTTTCGAGCAAACATTGCGTTTGTGTACATTCTGTGCGCGGCTCGATGACTGGTCCTCTTAAAGTGACGAGAGGCATGTGATATGATAGCCTCTTGAGCTTTCAAAACCCTTCAATATTAAAGAATGCCTATAATGGGTGGTCTCCCATTCTCCTGACTTCCTATCATACGGAGCAGCATCTACTCACACCGGTCGACACTTACACCAGGTGTCTGAGAACGCGAGGGCGCGAAGTGGTAGGCGTTCACTTTGAGCCGTTTATTCTAACTACGTCAAGGAACACTGTTCAAACTGTGAGGTCGTGAGTCATTGCACACCTTACAGAGACAAAAAATCATAATCTGTATCGTATTATACCAAACACTTAATCATATGATATTATAGCTCATATATCTCTATTAAATAGAATGACAGCAAAGCACACAAATAATGAATTAATATATTTCCACATCAATTAAATCAAGTAAAAAATTGCTATGACAACAAATAGATAGATGAACACTACATGACCTGCTGGCGATAATGAAGGTTAATTCAAGAAGGAAGGCAGATACTGTCGCAATAGGGAGTGGATGGATGACAGCGATAATCTCGTGGCTGACTGTTTTCTCGGTCCGATACAATGTGGCAGGAGAGACACAAGTCTGTTTGCTGCCCGCTTACACGGCCGGTGGACTCACTGACATTCTCTTCAGCTTCTTCTGCAGGACTGTGACATGACGCTGCAGCCTGTTATATCAACATATAATTTGACGTAGCGTCCCTGGACTGCTGATGGCGGGGAGACAGTAAACTAGCTGACCTTTCATTAACCAGCTGCCTATCAGAGTCGCAGGCCTGAATTTTCTCCAGCTCCATCCTCAACGTCTCTCTCTCGTCCGTCAGCTGCTGAATGGTGGCCTGTAACTTATTCGTCTCCTTCTGAGCGTCAATGACGTGACCCTCACGCTGCGTCAACATCTGCTGCATCTGGTCCAGGGAGTTGTTGTACTGGTCACGCCAGCTCTGCTCCTTGGACAGCGACTGATGTAAGCTGGAACAGCACACGAACACACAAACTCAACTCTTGTCGCTAAACAAGTCAACATCGCTGCCGACCCTCACCTATAGTATATCTTGAGCTGACCGTTCTCTTCCATCACGCCGACCAGCTTGGAGAGGGCGCTGTCTCGCTCGTGTTGGGTGTTAATCAGCTGGTACTAAAAAATAAATTACCAAATTTGTATGCAGGCCAGAATTAAGCTTAGGGAAGTCTCTCGCCGTCGGTTCGCTCACGGTCTGTGTTTGTTTCCTTAAGGTTACTGTTGACAAAGAATCCTTTTTAAAAAACTGAACCAGCATAGAGCATCATGCCAGTCGACTGAGGATCAATTCAGGCAAAAACAAAAGACGCATCAGCGGGCCTGGCTGTGTGGATATTTTGAGCGCGAGATTGTCCTTTGTTGATTTAACACTTTGTTTGAAAGCCCTTTTCACTAACTGTCAACCCACTCCATCAAGCAGCCATTGTCAGCCGATTGAGAGCGTGAATGCGATGATTCAGGTGTAAAATTCAACTGGATGATTGACGTGAAACAAAATGTGACTTAATTCATTTATTCAAATTCCAGTGACAAAAGGAGAGACAGCAAATGAATGGGGAAGAGCGGAGTGAGACCAGTCGTGTCACATACCATCATCACCCATTTCCACCACCACAGCACACAGTGCAATAGAGCTGAGTCACCGACGTTCCTTCACTGCGATACTCAAACAAATATTTGGCCATTCTCACCGACATGTCAGCGCATCTCACATATCAGCAAAAAAACCCATGAATATTTCAAAAGACAGAAATTCATAGATATTTTAATTAATAAAGTAAACGAGCTGGCACTTGGCAGCTGACTCACCGCTCAATTTTAAATTCAACAATCGTGGATTTTTTTCTCACAAATATTCAGCTATTGCTGCTTCCATAGATTGATTGTTGGTAACAAGAGGCAAGGCTTGTGTTATCTGGGGAACATGTTAGAAAAACATCTCTAAACCTTAACAAAACACTGCATCAGCACATCTCATTCACCATAATCATAGCTAATTCTATCCTATTGTACGCGCTTCAATTGTGAAAACACACATAACTTATAGAAAAATTCGTTTGACAATAGATGGCCCACATCATAGCGACAAGGAAAACAAACACGCCAATCTTTCAAGTCATCCCACGCACTGCTAATTGTGAGACTGATCATTCACCGAGACATCAACATACAATGCATCGCTTCCATAATAAAAACACAGTCGATGAGACATTTGCTGGCTCTCCGTCTACGAAAGAATCATTCGACATGTGTAGTGGTGCCAAAAGAATTCAGAGAGGCATTTGAAGGCATTCCTTTTGTCTCAGCTAATGGTGACTGGTCAATGGCAGCGCTGGCTTCGATTCATGTAATATATTATTGTTTTGTCTCTCATCTATTCAAAGGAACGCCAGTCAAAGCAAATGGAGCATGAATTTTTCATGATCACTCGTTTCAAGTATAGCCATCATTCACTTCTTCTAAATCCGATCGATAAACAGCGTATACGCACTATTTGTTAGCTTGTATCACAGCTATTTACTTTTTTACCGACTCATTGCACAAAACTACTACCAGCTGAAGTGAACAGCAAACTTACACAAACTGTAGTTGAATATTTCAGTGCGTATACACAGTTTAATGGTAGATATACAGATTGAGTCAACAAAAATGTGATCTTCAGGCAAAAATCAAATATGTAACATAGATAATAGGTAGAAGTGTGTACAACACTGATCCTATGTGTACAGTAGTACATCTGTGTGTGTGTATTTCTCACTCTGTGTGTATGTTTATCATCCATTAGTCAACAAGTTATTATCTCACTCACCGGTGTGTGAGTTGGGCGGTAGGAGATACAACAATAGCAGGAGAATACAATGTTGTAGTGGAGGAAGTAGGGCGCGTTTGTCAGCTCAGTGGGAGGTTTTGCCGGTACTAACGCACCACCTCGGGGAGCTGAGTGCCGAGCGCAACTGCTCCCCTTTACTGCCTCAACGAGCTGCACCTGATAGTAAGTGGGTAGCGAGGGAGTCTAAGATCGTGCAGTGAATCATGGAGGACTGGTTCACATGGCAGTCCGTGCCGGGGTTAATCACGCCATTGCATCGGCCACTTAACTGAAATCCTAGCTGCGGTCTATGCTGATAACTTAAGTCAATGCGCGTTATCATTACTTATGATAATTCAGACCACATATACTTCATTTACCAACCTCACTTCTGATTGCGAACAAATGCACATGTTAAAACTCACGGCAGAAAAAAATTACAATCTATATCAGAGTAATTTTTGTTTTTAGGTGTAAACGGTAGCGGGGAAGTAGATGAAGAGAGGTCTGGAGCGAATGGGAACGAGGCTCAGGGTTCATAAAGACGAGTTATCAGTGGAGAACGATAGCTGTATCTGTGAGGGGAGAGAAGGACCACTGCACCATCACCAAGCAAGCTTAGATACTATCATGGCTTATCGCTGTCCCGTATTAAAAGTGTTTCCACAAAACAAAGACTTCAAAAAGATAAGTCATTGCAGATTGTCCTGTCCATTAGTCAGCTAAAAGCCTCCCCACTCCTACACATAACAGGGCACCTGTTACTAGAACACAACGCCGCTGCCTCCAAAACACCCGCCTCTCTTACACAGAAGGTAACAGTGACAGCAGAGTCAATAAGAAAACATGGAAGAACAAACAACTAGCAATCAATGAGCCAACAAACATCAAGAGCTCGCCAACTACAGCTCTACCATGCTGACGAGTGATGATAACAGAGTAGCACTCTGTGTTTGTTTTCTTATTTAGCCAGTGTACATATGCATATTTATATGAGTTGACGGGAGGGCCTGTGTATATATGTGTAACAATTAATACACGACTATTATCTTGTTGATTTTCAGGAATGTAATGCTGAGACAGATCAAAATCTTTAAATCATACACACTTTGCCCCCCGCTAGCTGAGCGTCTTGGCTAGTCCATGGCACTCTCGGTGTCCATGGTGAGACAGCGTAAGGGGTGGATACACGGGCAGATTATATGGTGCACCGCAGGTAGAATCAGCTGACGACGTATCACCCAAAATAGATGCGCAGCTGGCCTTAACTACCACGCTACATATTCTCATTAAATTTATTCGTTTTGGCTTTAATTTGATGATAGAGAAGGCGTATTCTGTGCCTATCGATTTGCTATCCGCCACCAGTAAGTAATACATGAATATTCGCTTTACTGCGTTTCCAGCTCTGTTTGCCAGACTGCAATACAAGTAGATGAAGGGTTGACACATAAACAAAGCTAATATTTTCAGTAAATTTGCGTATGCTCAGGTGAGAGCATTGTCAATATGGGTCGTTTGCTCAAGCAGGTATCGGTTACCTGCTCTCGCAGCGTTTCACAAGAAAGCGCAGCCAGACGACCTCACAAGCCTATAGTATGTCACGACTGAATTGCGGTGGCTATTGTTCGCGCAGGCAGATTTACCATCGAATCATGCGTGCGACCCCCAGCGAGGCTAAGTCTTGGCAACACGTATAAATATCTCAGCAGATTCGTACAAACGTCACGGCCGCGAGACAGGCGGCGCCAGCTACGGCTTAACCATACTAAAAGCAAACAAGAAACATCGGCGTATTGAGCTTATGCTATTGATTGGTGGACTGGTGAAGTGTAGATGCTGTCTTATCGGCGTGCCAGGCGAGGGGGAGGCCAGGCGAGGGGGAGGGTGTAGCGCTACACGCCACCATCTCAACAAGAAACAAACCACTAGCAGCTCTGGTGGAGGAGGAACAACCGGAGGGCAGTAAGGACTCTGGCCTGAGGGTAGACCCTCTCCAACACTCATACAGAAAAACAAACAAACACATAGACTAATGATGTATTTACAACATTGTCAAACAATCAAGCATCACACACAATGTCAATCTGATATCTTACAACAAATACTGCGTGCCGATGGAACACAGTGACTGTCTTCGTTCCTAACACCTTCCGTCAACAATCGACGAAAGTCAATTAATTTTTGCGTCATTAAAGTTAATGCACGGCGGGTGAGTGAGAGATAAGATTTCTCATGTCGTCGCGCGAACACTACAGGGAATGCTAAAAGCGGCGCAGCGATACAACCAACTCCAACTGTGTTTACATTTCATGCAACAATTATTCTGAAAACAACCAAGGGAAATCAACTTAGGATTGGTTAATTAGCTCGCAGCTATTCCATCTCAGATACTGTTAGCAACATCTCTATAACATCTTAAATCTCAAGATAAAATTCGTCGGTTAATTTATGGTCGCGGCGCATAAAGGAGAACAACAGGAATCGCTGTAATCCTTAATTCAGTAGCCATTATAATCCTTGACCTTGCAACTCCAACGACTCACCTTCAGTTTCTCAGACTGATCCTTGAGACCTATCATATTGTCCATATCTCTCTGAGCTGACAGCAACTCCTTCTCTAGTCTCTGTACCTGGTAAAAACGCATAGCTGTTACCGAAAGGCATATTGAAGTGAAATGCAAAAACTATCATCAATCCGGTAAAAACATTGAATCTTAAACTGGCTTTCAGATGAATCATTTTTCAGACCCAAAATTTATCTACATTATCATCCATTCTGAGGAAATTTATTCATGGAGAAGGAGGCAGTTTTTTATGCATAGGGAGTTGTCATACCCTGACAGTTTTTCCCGATTCCATAAGCTAACTGTTTCTGACAAAATCAATCAGACTGTATGTATACTCAGGTACGGTACGTCTACAGTACATGCAAACACTCACAAATGTAAGTAAAATCACTTTATGCTATGACACTTTGCAAAAGCAGAGATCAACAGATGTGATACAAGTGGGGAGTTATCTCCCATACCTAGTGGGCGCTATCTCCCATGCAGAATGGGGAACGATGACTGTTGGATATAATTTTTTTGATTTTTGCAGGAAACTAGACTACAGAGCATTTTCTCCACATATTACAATTACAGCCTAACCACATAAATACACCAAGAGCACACAACTCCAAGCTTGTATCCCAATATTGAGGAAGCAAGCAACTGACCTTGAGTTCGGCATTCTCCTTTTCCTGGCGGAGTTCATTCAGCTGTTTGTAGGTCAGGTCTTTAGAGTAATCTGTGGCACCGTGCACAGCCTGTATGATGGCTGACCTGTCCCTGTGGATCTCCAGGCTGGATAGGGCAGCGTCGGCCTATCACACACAAACAGCAACTGCACTAACGTGTGTTACAGCAGACGTGTGTCACAGCAGACGTGTATTACAGTTACATCAGACGCGTGTTACAGCAGACATGTTTTACAGCAGACGTATGTTACAGCGGACATGTGTTACAGTAAACATGTGTTACAGCAGACGTGTGTTACAGCGGACATGTGTTACAGACAGCCTGATTGATACATACAGTGGCTGATGGGTCAAGTGTCTCATCTGCAACGGCACCCTCTCTAAAACAACAGGACTCAACGTGAAAATACAGACAAACTTTTCCCAGCAATTTCCAAAGATTTCATTGACCATAGTAAATACATGAACACAGTAAATCTAGTACACAGTGGAATATCTCTGGGAGTAAACTTACAAGGTCAAACCTTGCTTCAACACTTTTATCATCTGCATAGCATGGTCTCGCTCCTCATTGGCTAGTTTCAGACGCGCCATTACCGCATGATCTCTCTGCTTCTGTTTGTCATAGACTTCCTGTATCAACTCTACAATCAGCAATGCCAGTGTACGTGTTACCGTCGTTTAGCCATTACACACTGTGAGAGAGGAAGTAGAGTGGAGGTGTTACTGGAAACTCGCGCTGATGTCTCCTCCTTGTCAGTTGCCTGGATGAGTTCGTTCTCTGTTTTATATCGATCTCGTTCGCCAGTCACTTCGAGTAGTTCTGTCTCCAACTACACACCAACATGTGCTGATAGCACACTGAGGCACAGTAAATGAATTGGACAATGAGTTGAGGCAATGGCATCTCATTTACCTTCTTATTCCGCTCTTTCAGTAGGTCTATCTCAGTCAGCAAGCGAGATATCTGGCGTTCCTTCCCATCGGAACTCAGTGCACCAAAGGATTGCATGGTAGTAAAGTCTCTCTGAGTCTCGCCTAGAGAAATTGCTCGGCTCGATGATAGGATAACTCAGCTATAGATCCTAGACTAGAGCTCACAACGGAGAGCTGATGTCTAAGCCTAATGATCGGTGAGATGTAGTTATATCGCTACTACTGAGTCTATTCTTCATCTGAGGATGAGGACCAAGTGACCAGCGCAGTCATTATATATTCACTATTGTACGGATGAACGTACACCAGGTACAATCAAAACATTGGCATGCATTAAATCACAGCCAGGTTATTAGGGCTAGTGTTTGTATGTTTGATTCATTATATGGCAGGAGACAAAGGTTTCTCCTGATGAAGTGCATATGACTATTGACAGGTGATGAACTGGTTATAGCAGTAGCTGTCATCAGATCGGCATCACTGAGTACATTTAACCCATTTCTACAGCTACATTGTTGAGATCAAATTAGACTAAATGAGTGAGCTTGCCTGCTTTCTTGATCGGAGAGTTGAACTGGCTGTCTACTGCAGGTCCTCCCATGTTAGGATTCGTGCTCTGAGGTATGAAGAGACCGGCACCACCAGGGGGCATCGCTACTGGAGTGGAGTGTGGAAGAGTGTGTGAGTGATACATCGGATTCATGTAACCTGGAATTTTATTGTCAAAAATGTGTTAGTATGAAATCTGCGAGTCATAGATCATCCGAATCAATCAAACCAACCGTGATTGGTAACGAAAGGGAAGGGATTGAAGAACGAAGCTCCAGGGTAAGTTGCATTGTGGGGGCCATGTTTTGCAGTGGTTTCAGAACCATCACTACTTTCTTCACTTTGGCTGTAACTGATACGCTTCTTCTTTTTATTTTTCCTAATATTAGAAAACGAACATAGATATTTACATATACGCAAACTTTGCTCATCATATTTAAATTTTCAATGGCAGGTCTGGAGCTCTGAGTCACCGTTTATGATGCCTTGATCTACCCAGAGCCTTGTCTTTTGTACGAGGTAAGCGATCATTTAGTTCATCGTTCACAGATGGATCACCATACATATCCACTAAATGGTGCTGTAGAATCTTCTCTTCTAAACTTTTGCGGAGTTCTCGTTCGTGATCGATAAGAAGATCTCTGAAGCATTGGCAGATATTTAGATCTGAGAACAATTTACTTGGCACACATATACTTGAGTAAAGAATAGGTGCCGTTGCGTGAATCATGTAGACCAAGGCAGTCAAACTCCACTTACTTTTCAGCAACACTGTCCTCCAGATTTTGGATCCTATCTAATTTACTCGTGACGGCCTTGCGTAGTCCATAAATCTTTTGTCTATCTTGCTCGGACATTCGAGCCAGACTGCTCTCATTTGATTCCATACTTCTATCTGGTCGGCGAATGTAGCCTTCATCTTTGTTAGGATCCATTCATTAATATGAGATTGTTACTTCATTATCCTATATAGCGATTACTGGGCAGCCATGACACTAGTAAACAAAAAGTAGCGATATAAGAAGCCTCAAAATATTATCTTTTATCTGTAACTCTGCGTATGGAGTACGAAATAATTAATTAAGTAAATAAATTCTCCTAAATTTATTTTTATCAAATTAATTATAGTTATATGCTAGTTATATTGTTAAACAGTTTTTTGAGGCTTCTACTTGTTGTGGTCTGTGATTGGACAGATAACCGTGTACAACAGATTTTGAACACCATATTCGCTACCCTTGTTGCTTGGTAGAGCCCATGTCACAGAATGGATACTCAAAGTGATAGCAATTCTGGTATTCCGGACCTGCCCGAGGAATCTGTTGGAAGCTCAGTGTCCTCGAGGTAGTAGATTCTTACGAGATATTAACAAACATAAATTCTGTGGTGCATCCTTACAGGAACATACTAGCTACCACTTGTATGGTTGCAACCATGTCTCCGATTCTAACGTCCTTCTAACTATCTGGTGCAGTTATATAACACAACCATCGCAATATGTATCGGCTCATCAACTTTCAGGCTTCAAGATGAGTACGAAGAGCTTTTAAAGTACGCTGTAGTTGTTCCAAAGATCGATGTCGACGATTTGCCGAGAGTACTAGCAGACAGTAAACGAGCTCTTACACGTGAGATAGGATCCCCGGCGATGGATACAGCATCCAGTGCCAGTGAAGGAGGTGTGCACTTATATAGTCATAATACTTACTCCCTTGGCTTTAGTTTGCACTATTATTTAAATTTGAATGGTACATTCTATGTACTGCTCACATTGAATACACTACACTTAATGTTCATCTTGGGGGTTTGTTTTGTCACATCACCGGTAGGTAAGTGTGTTGGTGTCTGTGATACAGAGTAAGAGTAATCTTCTCCTGATTCTAAGGAGTATAAATGATATGCTCTATTACTGCAGAAGGTTCAGATACGGACAGGAATGATGATTTGGTGAGGTCTCCACAAGCTAAACAATACCCTAAAGGAATCGGGCGAATAATGACACCCTTGCATGGCACACCAAATACGAGTAGGCCTACTGAATCTCATTCATCAATCGTGTGATGGGTGTTCGCAATGTGATGATGTCGCTGGTATTTAGAGTCGGCTGGTGTGGCAGCTAGTCCCTCTACGCTGAGACCGGCATCTTCACCGCAGTACAGACACAAGACTAGGCGCCAGGTCTCAGTCCAAGAGAGGCTTGAACAAGCAGACAGCTCGTCGTCTAGTGACAGCGAGCAGCAGGTTGTGTTTGAGCGCACTGTCATGTCTGAGGTAGACAGGGCACCGAGTAACTCTGACCTGCAAGACATCGAGAAGAAGCTGGATCTATGGACGCGTCAGCTCAACTCGAATATTATGGTGACTTCAGCTCTTATTGGCTTATGTCGTTCTCACTCTGTTGTCGTGTTGATATACAACTCACTCTGCTGGTGACTCGCTGCAGGATGAAGTGTCTCAGCTGAAAGTGAGACTCACAGAGACAGCCAGGCATCGCCTTCACCTCACTGAATCAAAGTGAGAGTCGTCTCCTCTCTATTGCAGATGGTTATAGCTGTGTAGCCTGTACTACTGTTTAATTTGTAGGCACGCAGGCGACGTGAATACGCTGAGGAGTGAACTGGAGGGAATGAAGGAACTGCTGCACACATACGAGATTTCTATTGAGAGGAAAGATGGCGTCATCGCTAATTTGACCAGAAGCCTGCAGAATCAGAAAGAGAAGTTTGACACGCTGAAATCGTTCACAGACTGGAAGATCCGTTATGCCGAGTCGAAGATGGAGGTGCGCAGACGCGGTATATATGGCGCGACTATCAGTGATCACACTATCAAACCCATCACTCTTGTGTTTGAAGGGTTATGGAATGAGGCTAGCGGCACAGCACCACAATCACTGCCTGCTCCGTCGCTGCTGGAAGACCTGGCACATGGTCATAGTGGAGAAGTGGCGCCGCCGCGTGGAGAAAGCCTGTCAGGCCAAGGCACAGGAAGTCTGCATTGCTCTCACCAATGACTATGAGACCAAACTCAAATCTGTGAGTGTTCAATACTCATGCTTCCACACTATTGGCTGTTCAATGCAGATGCAACCAATCAGCATGTGTGTATGAGTGCGTGAGTGTTGACTTGTTATAGTTAGATGAGAAGTACATGGCGAGCAGAGAGGAGGTGATGACCCTTCACAAGGAGAGAGAGTATTACGAAGAGAACATGAAGAAGGCATTCATGCGTGGTGTCTGCGCTCTGAATATGGAGGCCATGAACATGTTCCATGAGCCAGACGCAGAGGCCACACCGGGTGGTCATGAGCAGACAACTAGTCAGCCTGGCCATGTAACCGGTAAGTCATGATTTCAATAGCCAATCGTGTGTACTCCCCCTAAACCAAACAGCACACAAAAACACAATAAAGAACAGACACAAAAACGAAAGAACAAAAGAACAACAAGAAGAAAAGAAGAAAAAGGAGAA
>ERZ1740065.217-NODE-217-length-28104-cov-13.737994_pt1 | contig 28104 bp, 13 predicted proteins | sample MGYA00581738_ERZ1740065 | MGnify/ENA primary metagenome ERZ1740065 (study PRJEB43018, sample SAMN04849749) | marine metagenome | isolation source: floating plastic debris | place: Pacific Ocean | collected 2008-09-01 | study: EMG produced TPA metagenomics...
CAACATTGGATATTATAAGGTGGTAAATTCTGTGTGAGATAGGAGATTGCTGTTTTGCAGGTGGTAAATTCTGTAACAGGTGGTGTTTGAAAATAGAGGTGGCCGCTTTGGGCCACGGTATGTATGACTTATTTGTGTATTTATAGGCATTCAAACCAAGCAAAGAGTAGATAATACCAACAATCAAAAGTTGTGTTGTGATGCTGTGTTTTAAGCCAAATGCTGAGAGCAGTAATTTAACTTCAGCTAGTTTTATCTCAGTTCCATTACAGCCTCATCCATTGCGTCATGTTGAGGCTGAGACATGTTTCATTTCTAGCGACGTACTGGTGACCAATAAGGTGGCAGATTTGATCTTCCTGTGATGAAATAACCATAAAGCAATCATCCGTACTCTGTACTAAACTTTGGAGTAATACATGAAATGATGAAGTGATTTGCTTCGTATTTGTTAACAATGGCTAAGGTTACAAGCCTTTTAGTATCAGTCAACAAACCTGCCTGAACTATTTCTTGTCAGAAAGTAGTCACCACACAAAGAAGCTAATACTACATGTTTTGTATAAAACTGTAGTCGTCATTGCTAAGCGATTTGTTACGCAGTCCGTGGAGTTTTAGGCAGCCGACAGACAGTATTTACCCTTCAGATAAACCAACTCTCAGGGTATTCTCAGATCTAAAATTTTCCTGGAGGAGGTCCCTCACCCCCACCTGTTGGAGTTCCCCCGAACCCCCTTGTGGGAGGGGACATGTCTCCTATGCCTACCCTAGCGACTTTGACGCTATAGGTTTGCGCCTGAGTGTAGCGAAGTTGCTCCGCAAGGTGTCCTGCGGACAGCATAGTTTGCCGGGGCCTTCTGAAAATTAGGGATATACAGCCCTGCTATTTACCCTTCAGAGGTATACTAGCTGGTGGCATGGTGGTTCTCATCCTCCCATAGATATTCGGACGTCAACACGTGTGGGAGTGAGCGCGGATAGGAGCAGGAGTGACCGCAAAAATGGACAGGAAAATGACAAAAACCAATATTTCTACCACTAATGATTCAGGTATTAAGGCCCGTTCACACACGGCTATTGTGTAACGCAGCAGGCTCAGGGACGGGCTGCTTACATAATTGCGTGGCGTCAAGTTAGCTGCAGCGTGGTTAGTAAAGCTTTCAGCATGTCAAGCATTGGCCTCCCAGCTAACTAACTGCGCCTTATTTTATTGGCTGATAGCCATCCAAGCTCACTAACTCTATCAGCTGCTGGCAGTGATAATGTTTTGAATTTGGCTTCTGCCATTCTCTCGTCAATATTCCGGCATCATTGCATGCGGGAGTGTGCGGGAGTGATGACGATAGGTTCAGGAGTGTGTGCAAAAAATCGACAAGAGGACGGCAAAAACCGTGAATTCTATAGTGCCCCACTAATTTTAGTGACAGGTTTTCCATGTAAGATTATGATGTGGCCACTATCTGCTTATTCGCTCATTCTTGTTTTGCATGCTCCAATACTTTCTAAAAAGAGCACTCTCTGTTCCAGTAAAGTTAGAGTGAGTTTAGCTCAAGAGTTGGAATATTCATTAAAAGATTGATGAAGATTATTAATTTTGAAGAGATGCAGCGCAACTAAAACCGGATTTTTCATATGCTGCCTTAGCCTCCACTGAGTTGCAGAGCTGCTGACTGAATACAATCAACCTGTTTTTGTGGATACTTAGAGTACATATAGAGCGATTAAATAACTGAATGTGATAAATTAGTGGCATATTTCCACATGTTGTACTTGTAGATTGAAGAGAAAACTTGTATGACTAGCAATATTAATAATTCAGTGTACCTATGAGAGATGCTGTTACCTGTGGTTCTACCTGCCAGCGACAACCCACGTTCCGTTGTCAACTTCAACAAATGGTCGTACCTGGGACATCTGGGTAGTGCATCAGTTCATCAGTTCCATTAAACTCTTTAAACTATTGATCTTCTCGATGAACAAATGGTTTCAATTGACTGTTTCGGTGCAGCCGTAACGAACAGACATACGTGCCGGTAGAGCGTGGGAGCCATGTACATGAGCCCGTTTTTTATATTAGAAGTAGAAATATGCACCGGATCATACCTGATTCATGTAAGAACTGATGGAAGCTATGGAGAGCTATGTAGCTCTCAATAGCTTCTGTAATGGATCACGACATTGGCTACCTCAACTTGTGCTTTCTGCATTAGTTTGCTTTCTAGTTATGCTTTCTGCTTGAGTACGACTTAAAATGCAATATCAAAAAGCTGAACAACAACTTGTGGACCAAACTGCTATGAATAGTTGTTGCTGGATGTGAAAAATCACCTGTAACAAGGCACCAGCTGTGTGCACACGTTTTGCTCACACCTGATTGGCTGTTGACCTAATTTGTTGGGAGGCATTTGAACGGTGCTCAAATACCTCCGTTACTGCCGGCCGGCACAATTACCGTCCAATAAATTGTTCCCATATAGCCGATTGCCGGCCGTTAACTAAATTGGGAGCAAAATCGGCTTAAGGGGAACGCAGCTTTGGGATCAAACTAGGACCACCGACTGGCTGTTCGATGATTCTATCTGTATTCTCTCTACGTATGTCCAGCAGTTCATTGCATGATTGCTTTAAACAGTTATCTTTGAATAATGTCAGTTTTGGAACACCAAACCATCATATATCTTCTATGAGTCTTCATATGTCATGTATTCTCTGAAGATTCTATATGGATACTATTCATAGCGGTGACAGGGCCTCATTGATCAGAGCACACGGTCTCATGTCAGTTTTGATATGTTCCTGTTGGAGTCGATGCTGAAACCACCTGATCTCGCTCGTTGAAAATGATTGGAACAAATTCACATGCCATAATTACCAACACATATAAACCGCCCCAAAAAACTCTTCAATTAGTGACCTCCAGGTTTACTAAGTTTAGGCTAAGGAAAGTATTACACCAGTAAAAACAACCAGGGGAAATTTAGGTCATGCTTCTGAGTCACTTTGCCATTTTGTACAGAGTTTTGTGTCACCGTGCTGCACAAAGATCAAATTATGTGGGTCTCTATCACCACCAAAACCTTCAATCAGTTTTCCCGCATACAGCAAGTAGAGAAGTACGATAGTATAACACCATGTGACTAGCGTTACATAGTATATAGATGAAGGCTGTTTATACTCCCTCTCTACCTGCACAATGGGCCTGTGAGGGCCGATGTTAACTGTATACTAACGCTGGATGGACCGCTAATAATTGCATAATAAATATACATGCAAAGGAGACAAACAGGTAGGAGACTAAATATGCTTAGGCTCATAGCATAAGTAAACTACAGCTTCATCCACTGTGTCATGTTGAGCCTGAGACAGGTCTCGTTTCCAGCTACATACTGGTGACCAATCAGGTGGCAGATTCGGTGCTCCTGTGACGAGATAACTCTGACACAATCATCTCTCTTTTCACACTGATAAATGCACCGCCTTTGACTGTATTGGTTGTAGGAATTCAGTATCACTACGCAATGCTTGTACTACTTGCTTTGCTGGAAAACTAGAATCAAATAGAAACATTTTCGCATCGAGCAGAGGAGTTTTCTAGCATAGCTGCCATAACCAAAGATGTTGTGAAAACACGAGCCAACTTACAGCTCTGCTCACAGCTGCTGGTGCCCTCTGAACAGGATCCAACATTACCATTAGGTTCTTGCCTGACATATAGATTTCCAGACCAATAGCATGGCGTTGTGGAACTTACTGAATGGTGACAATGATATTTCTTAAACATACATCCACCACACAATACATCCGTATTTACTTGGTCACACAAAGACAGAAAAAGAATGTTTCTGTTTCTTGCTCACACTGTATTCCTGTCGATCTGCTTAGGGTTCTAGACTTAGCGGAAATCGGTGGATGTCATTTTGGTACCACTTCATGTTGTTATCTTTTATCGACAACTTCCGTGTAAACTCGGCCAGAACAAGTAGCTGTTCTTTGTTAGACGACCGATGTATAAAATACGAGGTGACTCAGCTCTATATTTACAAGTTTAATGGTAGCTATTTCATCATTTTTTACTCTGACATCGACACACGCGCTTATTCAAGCGCGCCAGTGTTGAGCCGACTTTATAGCACACTTAGTACCCGCTTCGCATGCTTTCGCTGCACTTGAGCTCAGATTTAACGCCAGCGAGCGTCAATAGAAGCGCATACAGACCTAAGAGTAAAAATGCCGCTATTTCCACTGCAAAACGTCACGTATGCCCCAGCTATGTCACACGCTTTATCTTCTTGTAGCTCAAAATAGCATTCCTTTTGGGAACAAGGGAAACACCTAGCGGAAATGATGTAACACCAATAGACAGTGTGATTAATCGATAACTAAAGAAGCCAACATGACCCTCTAAAGTGAGCTTGACAGTGTTTGACTGCTCTGGGTGGATGTAGTAGGAAGATGGTCGAGGGGTCTCAGCTCTGATGGTATTGAGCTAAGTCCATATACTGAATAATGAGCTTGTTTGGCGCCAGTAGGGGTGAGTTGATGATCCATCACATTCCAGTACTCATTATAGCCTAATCGACCAATAGTTATCATTCATTGCATTGGCAGCCCAACTGCATGGTTGACCCTTCGAGTCATGTATGATTGGTCACTGCCTTCTACCATTTGAAGTAAACCACCACACCACCCTACTACTGTATCCATTCAGTGCGGGTGAGCATTGCCAAGGTCATGCTGGGAGGCCATCCGGGTATCTCTAGTTACGGATCAATAACACCCTACACATGTAGGTATTAAATCATTCTCTTAAGGGGCTTCCCCTCATTCTCAAGGGAAGCACTGATGGAGTTTCTTCCGAACTTAGACATGAAGTTAGATAGAGATTGTTTAGCATCATATTGACAGTGAAAAGTTTTGCCACTTTGATTGTGACTATTTAGCTGAGTTGTACTGCGCTTTAAAAGATTTTTGTTGATGTCAAAGAAGACAACTTCCATTTCTGACTATGGGCCAAAATCATCAGGAAACTCTTCTATGGCAGCATCATTTAAATTTTACTTGGACACAGCAAAAATTACGTACAGAAGTTTTGTTTTCTATTGCTGTTCACTGTACTTACAGCGGAGGAAGAAATGCCACGCTATTAGCAGCGCATTTAAAATGTCAACAGCATTGTTATATTTTAATTCAAGTAAATTTCCCACCATCCTGTGTCATGTGTCATGTGTCATGTGTCATGTCTCATGCAACAGGAAACATATGACATCAAAAAGCAACTGTTGAGAGCTCTCGGCAAATGCAGAGGAAAGCAGTCTATAGAACCGAACAGCATAACCACCCATCTCAATAGTTCGGAGTTCAAAATGAAAATATTTTACTAGTCTGCTTGATATCGACTAGTAGTCGAAGCTTCTATCCAGGAGGGTTATAGAGCTTCGTTCTGGTCTTACAGAAAATCAAGGCTATGCTTACATGAGAACAATGCTCCTTCCCTATAATAGTTTCATAAGATTACCTTTCATCTGCATGAGTACTCCTCTGGTGCCGATATAAACATAGTCACCGTAGTGAATCAGTGAAGTGGGATATTTTAGCTGACAAGTGGACCGATTGCCTTCTCTGATCCCCGCATTTCCAGTGCAAACCTGTGTTGTCGTACCACTCGTAGTGTCAGCCACTACTAGTCTAAAATAGGGTAAGGTGATCTTCAACTTCCCCTTTGGTGGGAGAGATTGATGAAAGCTGTGTAAATTCGTGAAACAATTCAAGGTCATAGCATCTGATTAGTATTCAGTGCCATCATAAATGCTGTTGTTCTTTGTAACTGTGCAACCCGATTATCACCATTGGTGCTGTGCGTGTGGTGTGTATATTGTAATCAATTTCATCTCACCTAGCATACTACAGTCATACTGCTGGAACGCGCATACGAATACAAGAAATGCTAGGTCCCTTTCGTTATTAGTGACCAGCTTTTTCAAAAATTTTAGTTGATGATGAAAATTGAAACAACTTTAAAGGTCATGGGTAAGAGCCCCGGTCAATCTTGAGTTGGAAAATAGTTTAAAATAATATGTCAAACTGTAGAAAGGAAGGGTCTTAGTCTACTGCGTGTGTTCTTTCTCACCTGTGGTTTGACCCATCAGCAATGATCCACGTTCTATTGTTAACGTCAAAATAATTCACAACACTCCTACTCCAGTTAGCAAACGAAACTACACGTCAGCAGTGTAAAAATGATTGCTACTATTTGACCTGATTATTCTGAGATTAATTGCTCGGCAGATTCATTATGAAAGATGCTGTTACCTGTTGTTAAAAAAGTCAGCGATGACCCATATTCTATGGTCGACTTCCACGAATGCTAGTAGGTGCAACATCCGCGTAGTACTTATATGACCAATTGTCTTGCCCCTACTCTGTCCGCTTGCTCCGATAACGTATTCCTCGGAGCCGTTTTTGATCGCTGCAAAGCCATTATCGAGGGTGATGTGAAAGATATCCGAGTTGAGCCCGTATCCAAGGAGTCGAGGAAGTCTGCTGGTGGTCAGTAGGATGCTGGACTGATCAGTGGTTGTATCTATTGATAGTACTGTGCGTGTCATGTGAATACTAACATAAACTTTCTGACCTCCATCATACAACACCCCCATCGGCTGCTCCATAGAAACGTCATTTATTCGGTGCCCTGTGTGTGAGTTTCCAGGTGTGCCATTACACGCGGCGGCGAAAAGGCGCATTTCTCCGGTGTCAAGGTTATACTCCTCGGCACATTGACTACGTTCATTGGCGATGAGAATCTGATTAGGAGACAAAGCAGACATCTGCCACCTGCAATTACAAAGGAAACTTAAGTTCCCATGGCAGGTCAAATGTTAAATTTCCAGGTTGGTGCAAAATATTGCAACAAGAATATTACAGAATGATATACAGGGATAGATCCAGGAATTTTCCACTGATGTAAAAGCCATCCACAATAGCGGTCCGAAAGGCAACTTGCATCTTTTGACTGCAGAATCGATTGTTTAGTGCGGAAGAATGCGATTGTTGTAGTTCTGTGACAAGAAAAATTGTGTTTTCTCCATCATTTTACTAATTTTCAACAACAAAAGATTGATGCAGGTTCTTTTGTCGTTTCTACGGTGTCAGCATTGTCAGCCTGCATCTGCAACTGTTATCTAATACGGTCATAAAATTCAACTGATGCATCAGACAAGATCAGATATCCAGTGGTTTGCAAGACAATGAGCCTGCCAATAATCATTCCCTGCTGGTAGTTATCACATTTTTTTCTTCTTCACCCGCTACAGCGTCCACCTAAAACATGGTCTTACCCAAATGCATTGTGGACAAGTCCCACCTCAGATCATCCTTGCCATTGTGGTCTTAGCTTGCCTTGTCTCACCATTAGTGCAATTCCTACCAGCAAGCTGCTACCCATATCTAATCACATACAGTCCATGGTAAGCTAAAACCCTAAATTCACATCTAATACTTACTTGTCAGTGAGTGGCCATGTCATGAGTTCTTCCACATCTCCAAATAGATCAGATCAAAACAGGCCTGTCTTAGTGAGCATTAGCAAAGAGCCCTCATTCCTTGGCTCCTCGATCACGTAGCATAGAGTGGTAAATGGAAGAGTATTAGTTACTTTGGTTAGGTCTCCCAGCTGTATCGACCTGCTGCAGTAAGAGATCAGATGATCTATCCACTCATGCTCGAAATTAGAGCTGTACCATTACACCACATAGATGAAAGACAAGTTGCCTTCTTTCATGTGCATTCCTTTTCTTGTCATAGTTAGGATCAAACTTTATAAGTTTCATTTGTTGGACATGTAAGATACTGGGAGGGATGGTTCACGGAGGGATCGATCAAGACATAGGTAAGATTAAAGGGCTTAAGTAGACTCACACCAACAGCTGCAAGACTGATAGGGAATGAAGTGGTGGTGACTGAGTGTTTCCTATGCAGTCATATACTCACCCGCTGACATATGTCATAAAATACCGGCCAATGATGATGAACATCAGTGCCAGCATTACAACGACAAAGCTGTGAGCATTTGCAATAGGTACCAATGAACTGCCTACTTAGACTCCTTTTCAGCACAACATTTCAGAATAGGATGGCATTTCTACTTGTACGCCATGCTAGATCGAATTTCACAGCTTAAACTGTCTGTACTAACATCATCAGACAACTCCGATGTAAACAAACATGCAGAGATCATTGCTTACTCTGCTTGCACATGCAGGCAGGAGCACCATGATCCAGACAGTTTTTTTGTCGTGGAGAGCTGCTTGTTTACAAATAAAATAAAAGTGAGTTCGTGTCCCTGGGAGTTGAAATATTAATGGCCTGGCGCACCAGCTGAATATGCCAAATAAGCCTGCATGTAATGAAATACATCAAACCATCATTTTTAAGACTAACTTTTAAGACCAACTACACGAGAGCCGTAATCAATTGATTCCATATCGTAAAATATCCTGCTCTGCAACCAGCATGCTTTGCGCTCATCTGCTCCGACTAAGGTCATGGCTTTTTCACAGTGGGTATTTGTCCCGAAAATACATCGGCTATCATGCTGAAATAGTGGTGTCAGAGTAATTGTGAGCGTATTTGATTCAGGACAACACTGGTGTACGAATGGCATGGATTTACACCACAGTAAAGATTGATCACTCTTCCTATCAAGATAAAGCACAGCTGTACTTACACGCACTGCGACACAGGTTGCTTGGTGCAAAGAAAGTAGACATGATCCCCAGCATCATTACCAGCCAGCTTGATTGATCATCTCATATTAGAGGCATAACAAAGGAAACACAACCAGATGATGTAGCTGAGTAGCTATATAGCTGTACAGCCAATTGATCAGGGCAATATTCGTAGAAGGTAGTGGCATTACATTTGATTTATGCTTCCATTTAACTCTTCCAACTGTTGATCTTTGCAATTAACAGATGGTTTCAACTGACTGTTTCGGTGCAGCCAGAACAAATATACGCAAGTGTGCACGTAGGACCAAACTACATTTGCTCACTAGCTGTTCAATGATTCTAATTATATTCTTGCTACATATATCCTATATCCTACTGTACACTTGCCAATTACTTTTCACATTTGATTGTAATCGACGTCACTCGAAAACAGAACTTAAACACCTCGTAGACAATTGAGCTGAATCATCAGCTATTTGATGTTGAATATTGTGGATTAGCAATGCTCAGCTTACTGCGTTCTGAAAGTGACATGATGCAATGCATTATAAGGTACAGAAACAAAGGGATGCTGCTGGCGGATGAAGTGGTGAAGCCATCCACTGCAACATGAGAACACTGTAAATCGCAAATAACCAAATAGTCAGTACTTATTCAATACCAAAGAGTTCGGACACAAATAACCTAACACTGAGCATTCAGAGTGGAGAACAAAGCAAGGGGGATGATAGCTATATTATTCTCCAAGAGGTACTGTCGAGGACTTTGAGCTGGCATGTCTACTCAAGACTCTCAGTCATGGTACTGTGAGCATCGATCATGGCTACCCCGTTAACAAGTCGTAAATTACCTATGAATGGTATTTTCACCCATATATTAGCGCTATCTTGAGGCCTATAAGAAATAAAGCCAGCTCCTGATAAAGCTTCATGCCGAGTTCGAATACTCGTAGAAGTAGCAATTGAGTGAAGCGCTAATCGGTGGTCATCGCGTCTCAAATAACAACTGTATTAGTGATGAGTTTGTTGTCAAATTCATCCCTGATGATATCATATGTGGCATCAATATGTAAATAGACATTCTCTGTCAAGTACTCAATTTATGTCAGGGTAGAGCAAAAAATAAGCATAGAATTTCACATCTAATTGGAAAAATTGCTGGATTATGCAAACAGTGTCACGCCTATCCAGTGAAATCAACTCGTAACTCCTTCCCGCAATGGTTGTAAATCAATTCCCTATTTGTATGATTAAAACTTCTGCTTCCCTGATGCTCATCGAGTTTATACGGAACAACGCAAAATTAGCTTTAAAGGCCACTGCCCTAAATTGTCAACATTTGATCCAAGAAAGCAGGTGCTAGGTCTAGGAAAACTCTCACATGATGTCGACTGCAGCTCTTGGCAAGTACATACGACGGCCGTTGCTGGAAGGCACCATGATAACCAATGCAAGCTGCCCAAGGTTTGATACCAAACAATCACGTGATGAAGATTATAATCTGACCATTACTGCCCTATTTGGGGGAAAAACTAAATATCTTAATATTTCTTGAAACTGATTTTCCTATTGTTACAGCAAGTTTTACCCCTGGTCTGTCTATATATTGAGAGATTCTGCTACTATAACGTCTATAAAGCTGTTTTTTGCACTAACAGAACTCAATACCTGAGACACGCCGTCTTGTGTCTTCTGGCAAAACTCAATATGTCATGGGATTTTGTCGGATCAAAACAATTCGCTTCCTGTCTGTCTTGTGCTGGCAACACTCATTACCTGCAAAATGCTTTGTGTCTGGCTGGACTTAGGACCATGGCTTTTTCTACCAGCATCTGTTGCATCATATCGTTACTTCATGAGATGGCTTGTGAGCGTCCGCTACTGCATGGTCACCTTGTTGTCCGATAGGTTAAGTTTGATCCCAAATCTATCTTTCAGTACAAGGGTAGCATATCTGGGCAGGTAACGAATCACTTAAAATGCCCATCAGATAATTGCTATCGCTATGTTGAGGGTAGTTTTGATCTTCTGTACAGAATGCTATCTGAGAAAAAAAGTTCTGCCAGGTGATATTAGAAACAATGAGACGATTTTAATCTGGCAAAAGGCAGCATCAATGGATATGGGGTTTTGTCAGAAGAAAGGAAATCAGCTCTTGTTTACTATTCTGTGAAAAAACCATTTAACCCATATAATTTGGCATTTTAATTGCTCAGAACAGAAGAAACTATGCAAAGCAGAGTAGCTTTCTCTTTCACGCACTACCTGCGGTGAGAATGGAAGCAGGCAGCTATTGGCTTTTCCAGGATACTAGCTGACATTAAACCAACAATTGCCAGCAATGGTCCGAATCTGAGATATTGACTTTTGTCAGAATAGTGCAGAGTACTTATCCTCAGCTTGTGACCCACGTTGTCATATGGCCAGCATAATTGTAGAGTCTCTCTCTCTCTCTCTCTCTCTATCTATCTCCTTGTCACTTCTTCACCCTCTCTCTGTCACTCCCTCACCCTCTCTCTGTCACTCCCTCACCCTCTGTTTTTCACTCCCTCATCCTCTGTCTACCACTCCCTCATCCTCTGTCTGCCACTCCTTCATCCTCTGTCTGTCACTCCCTCACCCACTTTTGGTCACTCCCCCACCCTCCGTTGGTCACTCCCTAACCCTCTGTCTTTCATTCCTCCATCCTCTGTCTGCCACTCCTTCATCCTCTGTCTGTCACTCCCTCACCCTCTGTCTTTCACTCCCTCACCCTCTGTCTGTCTCATCCAAGCCCAATCAGACTTTCAAAGCTGACATAATCCCTCTTGAATTACCGCCCAATAGCTGAGAACAGAGTAGCGGCTGTTGCTTTGTTGACAAACGATGATAAAAAACTCAGGTAAACAACACTACACAAACATAATGCAACGCTCTGTATAATGAAGTAGTGTTCAGACAACTGAGCAGCTAGTGAGCCAATAGCAAAATGTACCATTGAGAGATGGGATGGAATCACGATGGCAGTTTACTGCTACACTGGATCTTACAGTGTGCTAGTACTGCATTAAGTTTGTGTATCATTAATGATAAATTATTTGCACATTGAGTCATTCAGAAACAAAATGGAGACCAACCGAAGACAAAATAACAAAAAAACAATTGATTTTATTTTGATTTTCTATATTTATTGTAGATTTCTTCAACTAATCAGATGCTGCATTCATGAAAAACAGTCCATATCAGGGTTTTCTTGTTGTCTTGATGTACTGAAAATCCTACGACGCTACTAGCACGCTTACTCAGTGCAGTTAATTAGTGCAGTGCAGCCTAGTGGCTAATGCGTAATGTCTCTGAACTATTCATAGTATAGTATCTGAGCAATGTTCACGAGTATATAGGGAGTGCCTACAGACCACAAGATACTAAAGACAGACACATTGGCAGAGAAACTAGACAAAAAGTTACTATGACTGAATCAGCTGATTGGGCAGATTGGTTTGAGGAAAGCTTTGCTGAAAAGCTAGAATCAAAGAGAAGCACTACTGAGTTGAGTTTTAGAGTCCTCTGACATGGTTGCTGTAACCAAAGACGTGGTGAAAACGCGAACAAATTTAGAGCTCTGCTCACAGCTAAACAGGATCGCGCATTGCCATTGGGTTCGCATCAGCACATGCGAGAGTGAGCGAGAGACAGCGCAGACAGGCTCGGATAAGCGCGGGAGTAAGTGCAAAAAGCAACAGGGGAACGATAAAAACAAAAGGCTCACTGGAAACAACTTCAATACTTCTTCAAGACTTTTAACCACACAGGAAGTGCACTCAGAGAAATCACTCAGAGAAATTAAAACCAAGTATCTCCAAGCAATGATGTTTGACACTTTCAAAGTTCAAAACGCGTTACCGTCATTGTTGTTCATACTGCCAATACTACATATAAACATTATAGGCCCCTGCTCTCAAGGCATTGAACATATCACCACCAAGAGTTACACAACTCTTACCAGAGCGAGGCACTATCACACAATACTTGTCATCACAAAACTTTTGCCAGATTCAAGCGTCATCGATTAAGCGTGATATTATATGGTATGATAGGATGCAATACAATTACGATACAACTTTTTGTTGCTAAATATGATGACGCCTCAGACGGCCAGTGACTAATCAATCAAGGAGCTCGTTATGTCAATGCAACTATAGCTCTCCTTTAGAAGAGTCCCTGCCTCAATTCAAGGATGCAACATAAACTATGAGACTATCATAGTACTACCACATCAGCTCATCTCTCAAAACGCAACTCTAGATATGACTACTGAGTCTCAACCATCTCCCTTACTGACAGACAGCATATCTACCTCTGGAAAAGTTGAATAATAAGCAAGTACAACAGCGACCAACTCGCTTCATGGAGCCAATACGATGTTAGCTATCTGTTTTTCTTAGATCGATAAGCTTGCCTATGGATCTCTGGATCCATGAGCCCTATATGCAGTCCACAAAGGCCAGCATTGAGGAGTCCGTTCAAGATTTCCTAGGAAATCTTGAGGATAATTATTTGTATTAGGATCCTATCTTTTAGGTGACTTCATCTGTAGTTTGGGTTTTGTCATTATCCTTTCGATTTTTGCGCTGGCTCCTGCGCCTATCTGCACTCACTCCCGCACACTCCTGCTAATTGGCACACACTCCCGCACGTGCTTATGCGCGGATATCGAGGGAGAATGACACAAGCAGTTTGGCCTAGTGTGGCTGACATTTCCATTTTGGAAAGTTAGATGTTGGGTCTATGCGACTTTTCTTAGGTGCGCAGCGACTCATTCATAATACTTTTGTCTGATACTCACTGTTATCCTATGATTGCTGGTTTTCAACCCATTCACCACCATCACCCAACTCACATTGCCTGCGTATTCACAAAAAGGAACAATCTTGCACTAAACCTAGGGATGACCTCTATGAACAATGCGGATGAATAGATATGCAAAATGAGTCGATAAAAAGATGATGAATATGTTAAAAGCTAACAATGATGTAACTTGAGTTGGTTTCTGCTTAAAGTTTTCAAATTGAGTCACCTGCAGCGGCTGAGAGAAGTAAAATAGGGGTAAATCCTGACTTTTCCTCATGAGAACCTTGGAAGACTTAGCTGTAAACACAATAGCCTAAAACATAGGATTCAAGAATGCGTAGGGCTGCAAAGGACTGCGGAGGACTGCATAGGACTGCAGAGGAAATATTACTCATTACCCTATGCAGGACTACGTGAGATGTACAACATGTCTATGTATTCATAGGCATTCAAACCGACCACAGAGTGGATAATACCGACAATTAACAGTCCCGATGTGATGCTGTGTTCTAAGCCAAATGTTGAGAGCAGTAATTTAACTTCAGTTAGCTTCATCTCAGTCTCTTTACCACTTCATCCACTGCTTCATGTTGAGGCTGAGACATGTTTCATTTCTAGTGACATACTGGTGACCAATCAGGTAGCAAATTTGATCTTCCTGTGATGAGATAACTCTGACGCAATCATCGGTACTCATACACTGAGCGATGCATTCTATGTCTTCCTTCCCACTGTAGGAATCCAGTACCACCCCACAAGGCTTGTATTTCTTGGTTTTCTGGAATACTGCAAGCAATGGGAATCATACTGAAGTTGGAGTAATAAGTTTTAGCACGCTTCAATAGACAAAGACGACAAATCCATTTTGACATTTCTTTACTTGCTGACAGTTAGCCAGTTGATATTAGACCTGGATGCTGGTCTTCCCCCCTCGAAATTTTGCCGTATGTCTTGTGCTGGAAGTTTTCTTCTCCTATACTTGAGCTATCACAAAATGTTTCCTACATGAAGGTGTCTTGGGTGCTTAAGGCACAAAATCGGAACCAACACCTATGAGTAAGATCAGCTGAATTCCAAGAACTTAGGATCTGAAGCCAACGAGTTGGTCAGTCTTCTACATAGGTTTCACACTGTTGGTTGTAGCAAATACTTCTACAAAATATTGTCTCTCAAATTGGGACACTTATCACGGAACTTGACACCAACTTTGCAATTATCGCTGTACTAACCGATAATTGTAAGTTGAGTCATGCCTCACGCGTGACAGAGAACCTTACGCTAGATCTAGTACTGGAATTGTGTAAGCTGAGCAGAAAGCAATTTTTTTCATATTCCAAACCTTATTTTCATCTAAGAGGAGACAAATCCCAATGCTGTGTTGTCTCAACATGCTGACTGTCAGGAATACAAGGATTTAAGTTAATTCAAGCCAACTTACAGCTTCTATCACAGTGTTTGGTAATGTCTGAGCAGGACCCCACATTGCCATCAGGATCTTGTTCAACGCACAGATCTCGAGATTGATAGCATGGCGTCGTAGACCTCACTGAGTGAAAGCAGTACATAGTATCGGCAGGTGTTCAGTACATAAGACGTGTCTCTCGTATTGAGGCACAGGAAGCACCTTTGTGTGTGTTATGTTCAGATCACAGTCCTATTGGAATCATTACTGTATGTGAGCTATTAAAGATTTACAGAGCAGAGTTGACATCAGTTCGATGCCAAGGAATACGCAGGGTAGCAACCCATTTCATTTAGCCCAACACAAGCTGTCTGTTTAGTAAGCAAAGCCCAGTAATTTATAGCAAACACACATACAGACTGACTGATTACTGGAACTCCCTCTATACCATACATTTTTCAAGGATAGATAGCTATTACATAACCCGGCTCTGTTGGTTGTTCTTCTAGCCAGCTCGATGGCTAACTAAAATCTCAGCATATGGCACCGGCCAGCTAGGCAAACTTGATTTTGACCCTCAACAAAGAGGACCTGGTAGCTGCTAGTTATATGTTATCAGGACATCAGAGAGATAGATAACATATATTCATTAATAATAATTCAATACAAACAACTAGCTAAGGCTGGTTATGCTTTATGAAACTAGAATGTATCATCAAAGTCATGTTACAGAGCCAAATCACAGCTAATGGCTCAACGCACGATACCAGTGTACTTGATATATAATTTGAACTGGAAGATTGTGTTGTGTAATGTTTTCGTAACCTCAGTTTCTTTCATCGAATATTTAGTCTCGCTCTGCTGGTGCCGGTAAGAATTGATAAATTACCTTTCATCTGCATGAGCACTCCATCGGCACCGACATAAATGAAGTCACTGTAGTGAAACAGTGAATATGGCGTGTCAAGCTGGCAAGTGGACCAGTCACCTTCTGACGTTCCCTGAGTGCCACTGCACACCTGGGTTGTAGTACTGAGTTTAGTGTCAGCGAAAATAAGCCTGAAATAATACTAGGTAAATAATATCGGTTCTGTGTCTGCATTTCCGAGTAATACATGAAACAATAGAATGGTTAGCTTCGCAGTTTTAAACAATAGCTAATGTTAGGGACCACTCAATAACGGTCGACAAATCTCCCCGAACTACTTGTTGTCAGAGAGAAGTCACCGCACAAAGAAGCCAATACTATATTCGGCAGTAATGATTCTTAGGTCGGTCGGCCCGCCTAGGAACTTATAGGCCTGCCTAAGGGCAGCCTAAGGCCCGCATAGGGTGGTTCTTAGAACTACCTAGGAAGCTCTAAGAAATCATAGGCGAACTTATGCGTTCTTGGGTCCTATTCCTCAGGCGATCCTGTGCTTAGTTAGGCGTCCCTATGATCCCATAGGGTACAGATAGGCTTCAAGTCTAAGAACTTGTTCCTACCTTTTCTAAGGCCGCATGACGCCAGTTAGTTGGAAGCCATGATGATTATATAGGCCAAAAGGTACACCATCAAAGATAATCAGCATCAATTTACCAAAGTATATGCATGTTTGCTTTATACTGGCTTGTATTTGACATTGGTAGCATTTTAAATCAATGTCACAGACATGTTTTCTTCTTGCATCGATGAAAGACCGAAATAGTTGTACGATACGAGATTCGATATTCTCAGTGCTGTTCTGTGGTATAATAGTGAGTTGAAAGGAATGAATAAATTCTGCTCTTTCATAATCTGAAATCAGATTTCAAAACGGATGTCTAGATCTTGAGATATAGGCAAACTAGATACCAATTACCTAATAAGGTGTGATGGGAGTTGTCTTCTCAAAACGGAATTTTTTAACTATGGAGCTTTTCAGTAATTTCTGAACATGTAAAATAATTTACTGAATCCAAAGAAAACCGTAGTCATATTCACAACAGCTGTTTTCTTGACCTGTATAACTTAACTTACAAAGATCTCAGGACCTGGACGTCTGTTTTAAAATCTGATTTCAGATTTGGATTCAGTAAAATATTTCACATCTTGTACATTTGTACATCAGTGGGTGTGGGATTGTGCCCGCGTAAGCAGGAGTATGTAGGAGTGAGCACGGATAGGTGTGGGAGAGTGGGCGAAAATCGACAGGAGAAGGGCAAAAACCGTGAATTCTCTAGTTCCTAACTAGTTTTCAGTGCTAAATTTTTTCATGTAGGATATTTGGTATGATCACTATCTGCTTAACTGCTTAGTCTTATTTTTCATGCTCCTATTCTTTTTAAAATTAGTTACTCTCCGTGCAAGCAAATTTAAAGTCAGTCGAACTCAAGATTTGAACTATTTAACAAAATATCAATGAAGGCTAATTATTTCGAAGGAATGCGGTGCCACTAAAACAGGGTTTTCCACATGCTACCTGAGCCTTCATTACGATGCGTAGCTGCTGCCTAAATGTAAGCAACTTGTTCTCCTGGATATGTGCGACTCATATAGAGCAATTAAATAACTAAGCATGATAAATCAGGGGCAGGTCTCCACAGGCTGGGCTTGTCAATTGAAGAGAAACATTGTATGACTAATAATTTTCATGATTCAGTGTACCTATAAAAGCTGCTGTTACCTGTGGTTTTGCCTGTCAGCGACAACCCACGTTCCGTTGTCAACTTCAACAAATCCTCGTGGGTGGGACATCTGCGTAGTGCTTATATCACCGATTGCCTTGCCAGTACTCTGTCCGCTTGTTCCGATAATGTATTCTACGGAGCCGTCTTTGATTGCTCCGAAGCCATTATTGAGCGTTAGGTGGACAATATCTGAACTGAGCCCATATCCGAGGAGTCGAGGACGTTGGCTCGTGGTCAGCAGGACGCTGGACTGATCAGTGATCGTATCAATGGATAGGACTGTGAAAGTTCCGTGAATACTAACATAAACTTTCTGATCTCCGTCATACAAGACCCCCATGGGATCATCCATAGATACATCATTTATCCGGTGCCCTGTGTGTGAGTTACCAGCTGTGCCGTTACAAGCGGCGGCGAAAGGGCTCATTTCTCCGGTATGGAGGTTGTACTCCTCGACACATTCACTACCTTCGTTGGTGATGAGAATCTGATTAGGAGACAAAGCAGACATCTGCCACCTGCAATTACAAGGGAAGGCTGAGTTGCTACGGCAGGTCAGAGGTGAAAACTGTGTGTACACTGGCTCCCAACTATCCGTGGAGAGTAGGCTTGCACAACTTAACATCAAACACAGGTTCACTCCATGGACAAAAGCAGCCGATTGATTTTTCGCTCTATAAACGCTCAGTGATTGGTTAATTATGATCAATTGACTTCCTCTCTCTCTACCATTCCCCTCGTGTTCTACTCGAAAATCGTACGTGCAGCTTGACCATGAATAAAAAGATCGCTGTTGCTAAGAATGACAGCTGAGAGTGATAGCTAGCTATCTTCTTTGGGTTAGATGAGAGACTAAAGGACTAACCAGTAAACAATTGTCCTAGTGAGTAAAATTCAATGAAAATTGACCATCACCTCTGCAAAACTATAATTGGATATGTACAAGCAAATGTAACCGCAATGTACTGACCCACGTAGTCATTCGTAGAAAAAGATGGGAGCTATGGTATGCTTGTGGAATAGAAGTTGTTATTCATCAACAGCTGATCTAATCAACAATTTATTTTTGGTGGCAGTTTCTTCGAGCGGTTGATGTCATTTCGGCGTCTTTGGTAAAATACTGGCTTGTGATTGGACAATAGGCAACAGCTCCGCGGACAAGTTTGATCACGATCAAACTTCAAATCTCGCCCGTAATTCAGTCTGTGGACTCTGACGTCACGCTGTCCAGGCACCGAATTTTGTTTTGCACCCTATCCGCGGCTGCTTTCTCGTGGATTGAGAGCCAGTGTATACGCACCTTAAATCTCCTGGTTAGTGCAAAATATTACAACTTGAACAATATAGAATCATTCATAAAAAATATCCTGGAATTTTCCTCTGAAGGAGAAGTATTATAAAAAGATGGTTGTAGAATTATATTCAGGGACAGATCTAGGAATTTTGCACTCGTGAAAAGTCATCCCCAAGAGCTGTCCAAAAGGCAACTTGTGTCGTTCAACTGCATAACCCATTTTTTAATGCTGAAGAATGCAGTTGTTGTAGTTCTGTGACAAAAACAATTGTGTTTTCTCTATCTTTTGAAAAATTTTCAACAAATGGCTGATGCAGGTTCTTTTGCTCTGATTACAGCGTCAGCCCTGTTAGCCTGAATTTCATAAAACTCAACTCAACTGATGTATCAGACAAGATCAGATATCCGGTGGGTTGCGAGACAATGAACCTACCAATAAGCATTCCTTGTTGGTAATTATCATATTTTGTCCTTTTCATTCGCTACATTGCCTACCTAAAACAATATCTTACTTAAATACAATGTGGACACGTCCCACCTCAGATCATCCTCGCCCTTGTGGTCTTAGTTTGCTCCATCTCACCAGTCTTACGATATCTGTACACCAGCTACTGTCCAACTCCAATCAGCTACAGTCTAGTATCAGCTAAAACCAAAAATTTACTCGTGATTCTTACTTGTTGGTTTTTGGCCATGTCATTAGTGCTTCCACATCCCCAAAGAGATTGGCTCGAAACAGGCCTCTGCTAGTAAGCATTAGCAGAGACCCCTCATTCATCGGCTCTTCGATCATGTCGTATAGGCTGGTCAATGGAAATACGTCTGTCAGCTTGGTTAATCCTCCCAGCTGTATCGACCTACATCAGTAAGAGATTGGATGATCTATCCACTCATGCTCACAATTAGAGCTATAATACCACAACACTGCAGAGATAAACGAACACATTGCCCTCTATTCTGCACATACCTTTCCTCGTCAACAAGTTAGGATAAAAACTTTATCAAGTGCATTTTTTGGACATCTAGGATACTGGGGAAGAAGATTCACGGAGGGATCAATCGAGACGTAGCTGCAATTAAAGGATTTTCAAAGACTTGCATCAAAGGTTGCAGGACTGATATGGTGAGGGAGTGAAGTGGTTAAGGGTAGTGACTGAGTGGCTCCTATGTGCTCAGATACTCACCCGTTGGCATGTCTCAGAAGACCCTGGCAGAATATTATGAGAATCACGCCCAGAAGGACAACGAAAGAGCTGTGAGCCATCGCAATAGGTACCACTGAACTGCCTACTTTGACTGCCTTTCAACATCTCCGAACAGGATGGCATTTCTATTTTTATACCACTCTAGATTGAGTTTCATAGTTTCAAAGCCACACCATAACAAAGAGCGGACAGCCAGAGGCTGTATCTGCATGGCTAGATAGCTGTATAGCCACTCGACTCCGATAATATTTGTGGAAGAAAGTGGCATGGCATCAGTTCAATTTATACTTCTGTGTCACTCTTTTACCTATTGATCTTCTCAGTGAGCAAATGGTTTCAATTATTGACTGTTTCGATGCAGCCGTAATGGTGCGTTCCCACTTATCAGACAGCCTATAATAGGTTGGTAGAGCGTGGGAGCTGTCTGCATGAGCAGCGTTTTTCTTCATATTTGATGTAGAAATATGTACTTGATCACACCTGATTGGTGTCAGAAAATGATGAGAGCTATTGAGAGCTATGGAGTGCCACATTGGCTACCTCGACTTGTGCGTTCTGCATCAGTTCGCCTTTTAGTTATGCTTTCCCCTAGGGAAGACAAAATCGAAAAGCACAACAACAACCTTCGGATAGACTGCTATGAATAGCTATTCCTAGATGTGAAAAACCACCTATAACAAGGCACCAGCTATGTCAGCATGTTTTGGTGCACCTGATTGGCTGTTGACCTATTTTTTGGGAGAAATTTGAGCAGTGCTCAAATGCATCCGTCACTACCAGCCGGCAATATTACCATTCGATAAACTGTTCCCATATAGCCAATTCCTAAAATAGCTAAATCGGGATCAACACTTGCCTAGGGAGACGCAGCTTTGGGATCAAACTAGGATTGCCGACTGGCTGTCCGATGATTCTATTTAAATTTCTCTAAATGTGTCCAGCGCTCCACAGGCTGATGGGTTTAAACATCAATCTTTAAACAATATCAGACACTAATACCTTTCAAACACAGTTAAATAATCATGTATTGTCTATCAGTACTCCGCATGAGGATGAGGAACGTCACCAAATGCCTGTATGGAATCATCAACATCGTCATCTATGGATTCCGGAACAAAGCATACCAGTGGGAAATCCGAAGACTGATCTTCAGACAAACGTAGCAATGGATGAGAGAAACAGATATCTGCTAAACAATTGACAGTTGTAACACTATGACAGCTTCATGCATAAATTTATGGAATGCCTGTGATTTCATCAAGCATCACCTCACCCCAGCGGAGCGAGGTCACCTGATCAAGCCGAGTATTTATAGGAAAATGCCATTATCAATGTAGATTTGTCGACGCATTATGGAAACGCTCCATCAACCCTACTCTAATGGATGTCCGCCGTAAATTGGTTACGGCATTTGCTTTCTTTACCGCATGTATTATCCGTTGTCATGAATAATCATCCTGATGGAAGAACAAACATCCGCATTACATTTCGTTAATACTAGAGCCTTATTGGATATGAGCTTATTGAAAGCTTCACAGTCCCATTAGAGGCCGCCGATTCCAAACGCCTCACCACAGCAAAATCAATCATTTCCGTAGTGATGTAGATAGAACTGCATTGACTGATTCATGCAGGGTATGATGATTATGCCTATAATCTACGTCTGTGGCTGCACCGAGCGGCTGATCGTACAATTGCATAATACCTGTTTAGCAGCTATGGCTATATTAAACAAAGAGATGTGTCATGGCTGTCACCGCTCATACCCATGACTCAAGTGATTATGCTACCATTAAATAGAAATTTACCAATACGAAGACGCATTGCGACCTGGTTTTGGCTAGAATTCGAACATCTTCGTACTGTGTCTTTTAACATAGCTAACACCAGAACAGAGCTTCCTTACACTGTAATTAGCCACATAGCTGGCCAAAGCGAAGCCAACAACGCTCTGTGTAGCCACTGTTTCACCATGTAAGCTCCACTGGAGTGCTGGATACATGGAGAGTTGTTTATGTTACTTTAATTCTAAACAATGGGTAGCGTCCTGAAGGTAAACTTGCTACACAAAAGAACTAAATTGCAAAGGGACCAATTACTTAACACCTGTCCAGTAGTCATAGAGTTCACCTAAATTTTGAGCATATCTAAAGTATGTCACAGCTAGGCTTGCCTCGACGCATCGCCTATTACTATTATGACGATACCGAATCGATTACTTCAGCCTACTAAAATGATTATTGATAGTGAAAAAAGGTGAGCTGATACTCGGTGTCAAACTCGAACCCTTCCGCTATAATGAGGGATGCACCTATTACTTCGGCCACTGACATTCACTGTGCCCGATGGAATCCAAAAGTCTATAATTCTGAGCTGCAGTGCACACGCACTTCAAAACCGGATGTAACTAGAATACAGACGAAATATGAGTCCACATGGCAGAGACATTATCCTCTTGGGTTTAGAGCCAGTTTGACCTTCTGCATGACAATCAATGCTCTAAATGCACACATTACTATAGAGATTGTGATCCTATGTCATGTCTGAGACCACGGATATTGAAAATGAGTGTTCATTGCACATTGCACCAGGGTGCTAGCCTCCACCCTGAGTTCGCTAACATGGATTGAACTCCCTATGCATTGCTAATAGTATGGCTGTATCAACCTACATCAGGATGAGATATGATGATCTATCCTCTCATACGCAAGTTACAGCTATACCACTACACCGCCTAGAAAAACAAACAAGTTGCCTTCCATTCTGCACGTAACTCTCCTCGTCACCAAGTTAGGATAAAACTTCATCCGTGGCATTTTTGGACATGTGGGACGCATAGGGTTATGATTCACGTCGGGATTGATTGAAACATGGCCGGGATTAAAGGGTTTATGAACACTGATATCAACAATTGCAGGACTGATATGGTTGAGGAATGTTTCCTATGTGATCATGTACTCACCCGTTGACATATCTCAGAAGATCGTTTGTCCCAAAGATGATGAGAATCATAAACAGCAGAACAACGACAGAGCTGTGAGCCATTGCAATCGGTACCATTGAACTGCCTACTTTGACTCGCTTTCAGAATGACGTCTCCGAACAGGATGGTACTTGTTTTATACCATGCTAGATCGAGTTTCATGGTTTCAAATGTCTCACCGTAACAAAGAGCTTACAGCCAGAGGATGTAGCTGACAGGCTATATATCTGTATAGCCACTCGATCGGGAAAATATTTGTAGACGGAAGTGGCACTGAATCAGTTCAATTTATACTGCCATTCAACTCTTTCAACTATTGATCTTCTCAATGAACAAGTGGCTTCATTCGCCTGTTTCGGTGCAGCAGTTGCGAACCGACACACATGTGCGTTCTCACTTAAAACACTAGTTATGCTTTCTGCTTGAGTGTTATATAAAATGCTATATTACGCTTAAGCAAACATAGCTGAGATAGCTAGACATATGCACTCATAGCAGTTTTCTGTGTTACGAGCACACTAGAATGGACAAGCATAACTAGCACTAGACTTCAAAATGAGTTTATCATCGCCAGGTGAAGATGAAAGAGTACATGAACGTCCAACAAGAAACAGCTGGCATGCCTGATATATTGCAGACTTCACGTGGAAATCAGTCTATCAGGTTTTGATGAATTTAGCTTTTTCCTTAATGCAATATCAATGTTTATTGAAATGCGAATAATTGGATGGTTGCTTGCATATTAAATTTATTTTTCAGCTTGTGACTAGCTGGTACTACTTAAGTAGCACTCTTTTTCTTCGCAGATTGTAGAGGTGGGCATTCATCTGAACTGTAATGAATGGTTGTCATGAAAGTGATACCCCCTGCTTGCTGTGTTAGTGGAGCTGTTGCTCGTTGCCATCAGCTGACAACAGGAAAGCAAGCAAGTAGCCTAGAAAGAGAATAATTACCTATAGTACTATAATAAGTTTAGTTGAGTAGTTCTGAGTTGTTACACAACTTAGACTAGAGTTCCGTTCGACTGTGCATTGGGAGGATTTGATTAGGACGGATCTTTATTAGCACGGCAACATCGAATCAGTTTTCCCACATACAAAAATGATGTAAGTATACATGCACAACAACATGTGATGAACTTTAGGTAGTATATAGATTGAGGCTGATTATACTCCCTATCTGCCTGCACATTGGACTTGCGAGGGCCGATGTCAACAGCGCACTAACCCTGGACAAACTGCTGCAGTAGCATCCTAAATGCACCTGCTATGACATGCGAGTAGGAGAGTAAACATGCTTAGGTTGTCAGAGCAGCTAAGCTACAGTTTCATACACTGGGTCATGTTGAGACTGAGACAAGTTTCCTGTCCAGCAACATACTGGTGACCAATCATGTGGCAGGTCCGTAGTTCTTGTGATGAAATAACTCTGACGCAATCATCCCTACTCATGCAATGAGCAATGCCGTGCATTTCTTCCTCGTTATGATAGGAATCCAGTATCACTCCACGTGGCTTGTATTTCTTGGTTTTCTGGAAAACTAGAATCAAAGAGAAGCATTCGATATAGGGTTGAGGAGTTTTCTAGCTTGGTTCCATACTCAAAGACTTGGTGAAAATGCGCGAGCCAACTTACAGCTCTGCTCACAGCTGCTGGTGCCCTCTGAACAGAACCCAACATTGCCACCGGGTTCTTGCCTCACACACAGATTTCCGGACCGATAGCATGGCGTTGTAGAACTCACTGAATGGAGAAAGTGATACTTCGTAAGCATGTATCCACCACGTAAGACATCTGTATTCACTTGGTTGCACAGAGACAGAAGAAGAATGTTTTTGCTTATTGCTCACTCTATATTCCTACCAATCTTCTTAAGCTACGTTTACACTGTACGATTCTCGGCCGAGAATAGCTATCGGATGGATTCTCGGCTTGTGTAAACAGTCTTTCCAAGCCGAGTATCGAGTCCTCGGTCGACTTGGGCAGTGCTCGATCTTTTTTGGACTCGGGAGGAGATTGTACAATCAGATCGCAGTTATTGGTCATAGCGGATCGAGCTCGGCTATTTCTACTCAATTGCTTTGTGTCTTCTTATGATCGTGGTATTCCTGATAGTTTCTTTATAGTTTAACATTTGTATCTATCTTACGGCAAAATGAGCTTCAACACGGATTCCTTCATTGAAGAGCTACATAGTAGGGAGGAAATACACAACTCATCTCACCCTTTGTACCATTCAAAGGGTAAAGAAAAATTAAAAGAGCTCGGTGCGCTGTTTAACATGACAGGTTGGTATACATCCATAGATCATGAAAGCTTCTGCTTTGGTAAATGCTTTATGGCAACTTTATAGCCACTTTGGCTTGCAGAAAAGGAGACTCTGACCAAATACAACAGTCTTAGGACCCAGTTTGTAAAAACGATGAAGAATGTGGATGCAGCAACTCGCTTAGGGGCCGGAGCAATCAGCATACGAAAGTGGAAGCACTATGACGCTTGTTTGTTTCTTCGGGACCACGTTGAAGTTGCTCCACAACGTGATACAATATTGGCAGATAATTAATATTAGTTTCTGCTATAACTTCTGCGAGTTTTAATGGACAGAATGAATGTTTCGTTTTCCAATTTATTCATGTCACAATTTTTCACTCGTCTTGCAAACAGGACACCAATTTGGACGATGAAATAATAGCACTATAGAAGTAAAAATTTGACTTGAAACAAACAAGGAAACAATTACACCCACCTGTACTGGGCATCACACATGGCAAACAGCACAACACTCTCGCTACCCTTGTAGTTGTGGTAGTGGCTACCAGCGTACCACGGTTTCACCATTACAATATGCTTGCCATCTAAAGCTCCAATACAATTCAGAAATTGCCAGAGTTTGTACATATCGTCACTGATCTTCTGCCATTGCTGTTGTGTACTAGGTGTAGCGAGGTACTCATTATGTAGCACTCTGTATAATGCTTCACATGTCTCGAGAACTATTCAACTCAATGAGCATGTAGATATCTGAAAGCTATAATTTAAGTCTGCAAAGCTGCATCCTGTGGCAAGGTATCTCATTAATGATAGACAAGGACAGATCCAGGATTTGTTCCACCGAGATAAAGAGAAGTGGAAGTAGAAGTCATCCACGCGAGCCATCCAAAAGGCAACTTGTATCTTTTGACTACATAACTGGTCGTTCAGTGATAAAGAATGCAGTTTGTGTTTCTGTGTGAAGAGAACAATGGTCAACAACAAAAGCCTGATGCAGGTTGTTTTGCGGTTGCTACGGCGTCAGCCTTGTTAGCCTGAATCTGAGGTCATGAAACTCAACTGATGCATCAGACAAGATCAGATATCAGGTGGGTTGCGAGACAACGAGCCTACCAATAATCGCTCCCTGCTGGTAATTATCACATTCTGTGCTTTTCACCCACTACATCACCCACCTAAAACATCTTTCTCAAATGCATTGCGGACACATCTCGCCTCAGACCAACTTCGCCGTTGTGGTCGTAGTTTGCCCCATCTCACCAGCTTGGCAATTTCTGCTAGCAAGCTGCTATATACGTCTAAGCACCTGATCTATTGTCAGTTAAAACCTAAAATTCATATGTAATGCCTCCTTTTCGGTGGATCGCCACGTCATTAGTGCTTCCATGTCTCCAAATAGATTGAATCGAAATAAGCCTGTAGTAGTGAGCAGTAGCAGAGACCCCTCATTCATCGGCTCCTCGATCATGCAGCGCGGGGTGCCAGATGGAACGGTATCTGTTAGTTTGGTTATGTCACCCAGCTGCATCGACCTGCATCAGTAGTATAGTGGAATATCTATCCTCTCATACAATAAAATTAGAGCTCTACTACAAAACTGCATAGATAAACAAACACATTGCTCTCCCTTCTGCGCATACCTTTCCTCGTCAACAAGTTAGGATCAGATCTTCATACGTGACATTTTTGGAAATGAAGGATACTGGGAGAGGTGATTTACGGAGCGATCGATAAAGACATATGTGAGATTAAAGGGCTTATGAAGACTCATGTCAACAGTTGCAGGACTGATATGGTAAGGGAGTGAAGCGGTTAATCATTGCAATAGGTGCCAATGAACCGCTTATTTGGACTGCTTTCCAGCACAACATATGCGAATAGGATGGCACTTTGATTTTTACACCATGCTAGAGTTATTTTCATGGTTTCAAACATCAATGGTCACATCCTCATACGATCCTGATATGTAAGCATACATGTAGAGATCATTCCTTATTCTGCTTGTGCAATCTGACATTACGCTGTCCGGGCACCCAGAACTTTCTTGAATCCAATTAACGGATTTTTTTGTGGATTTTGAGCCAGTGTACACACACCTTCAGTTTGTTTGTCGCAGGTAGTCGCTTGGTTGCAAGAAAAATAACTGTGATTTTTCTGGCAAATATGTTGGCTATCATGCTGAAACAACTCATGAGACCACTGCAGTTAGAAACCAAATTGGGGTGCATTGTATGTCGGACCACAGTGCTAGCCTCCATGTCACTGTTCCTTAATATTTTGTAGTTTTGTATGCAATACAAGTAGAACCGAAGGGTTAGCAGAATATTACGAATGGCATAGATTTCACCCTAGTAAATATTGACCGCTCCTCCCATTAATGTCCTTTGAAGTAGATCTCTACTTATATGCTCTGTAACACGGGTTTTATGGTGGACTGAAAGTACGCATGACATCCAATATCATCACCAGCCAACTTGTCATGGCCGGTAATCGGATTGATAAACTCATATTAGAGGCATAACAGAGAGCAGACAGCCAGAGACTGTATATATAATGCCTATATAGCTGTATAGCTGATCGATCACACTCAATATTTCTGAAAGATGGTGCCATTGCCTCTGATCAATTTGCACTTCCATTTAACTCTTCCAACTGTTGACCTTCACACAGAACGTTAACTATCATAGCAGAGAGAAAGAGATAGAGAGAGAGAGAGAGAGAGAGAGAGAGAGAGAGAGAGAGAGA
>ERZ1740065.218-NODE-218-length-28071-cov-12.809680_pt1 | contig 28071 bp, 29 predicted proteins | sample MGYA00581738_ERZ1740065 | MGnify/ENA primary metagenome ERZ1740065 (study PRJEB43018, sample SAMN04849749) | marine metagenome | isolation source: floating plastic debris | place: Pacific Ocean | collected 2008-09-01 | study: EMG produced TPA metagenomics...
CCCTCCCTCCCTCCCTCTCTCTTCCCCTCTCTATTTCTGTGTAATTTTCTGTGAGTATGAAGTATTATCAGCGGTTTCTATATCAGTTGGTTTACATTCAGATCTCAATGCACAACATAGTCATGGTGCACGACGGCGTGGAGGCGAGGAAGCTGATGCGAACTGCTAAGCCAAGGAATTCATACGTGGTGAGTTTCTTCAGTCTGCTACTTAGAGTTGTCTTATCATTCATATTTATAACTTCTACCAACCTGTAAGAATTTTAATTCCTAACTGTACTTCTGTCCCTCCTTCCCTCTCTCACAGTACCTGTCTTCTACTGCAGTGCTATGATGGCAGTGGGGATGAGATTCGCTGTGAGCCGTTCCGTGTCTTTGCTAACCGTTTTGACAAAGCTCGCTATCTCAGTGTCAACGTGGAGGAAGATATCAGGTAATCGAATCAACAGCATCCAATCAGCTGTGACATCAGAAATAGCCAGTTGAGAGTTGTCTTCTCTTATGCAAAGAGGGAATAATTCTAAACTAGTTAACTCAGCAGTAATCCAGATTGCTGTCTCTTCGGTCAGTTTATACTCATGTTCTTGTTTAGAGCAGTTCATTTATTTTATTATTTAATATTATTTTCTTATACTCTAAATGTGAAAAACTAATTAAAACAAATATACCGTAATGTGCCTTTTTTGTGCACATTTTTGCAAAAATTCTCAATTCGCCAAAAACTTAGTATTCCAGGACAATTAATTTCACGAACTATGAACTACTATTGCGTGGATCCTGGAGCCGCTGCTGTTTCAGGGACGAGGCGATGAGACTGAAGAAGGTTAGTGCGACTCTAAACGAGGCGAAGAAGAAACAGGACAGCCTCACTCTCCAGATATCATCGATACATGATAAGCAGAACCAGATGAAGAGTAGCCTTAACTCCAAAGAGAAACTGCTGAGGCGGAAGGCTGCTGTGAGTAATGACTCCGTAAATTTATTAGAGTAGCCCAGGATCCAGTACTAAAGGGGCTTATAATTGATATATGGTTCTACGGTCTCCTTTGACTGGGGGATGGAGCGTTAGAATGGAAACCCGACACAACCTCTATCTGTTAGAATCCTGACTAAATTTGCTCTACTGCTGGTCAAGCCTGTAATATTAGTTTATGCTATGGTATTCCGTCCATAGGATCTCATAACAAAGGAAAAACCCGCAGAAATAAGTAAAAGAACATACTCATAATGCGACTTCGCCATGGTTGTTGTGACTCAACTGCTTTAGCGGACAGATCTTTATCTGATGTTAACTTAATTCTGAGTAACTGACTGTGAAATGGCAGTGGCGGCGCTTTGTGTTGTGCAGGAAATAGAAGAATTAAACAATCAGATGGCAGAAGATGAAGAGGCTATCGATACGCAGCATCTCGTCAGCGACGTCGAGAACTACTCTCACGAGATCGAACAGCTGCAGCTGACGCTGGAGCAGGCAACGCAACGCTACGATCAGGCCAGAGACGAAGAGCGTCGGGTAGAGGAAGAATTGGCAGACATCAGCGCCAAGTTCCGTGCCGTCAACGATTCTGTGGAACCCCTTAAGGTCAGCCGGCTGCAGAACAATTTGACTTGTGTGATGCAATTATGTGATTGCAGACGTGATGACTATTTGTAGTTGGAGTTGAGTAACGCAATAAACAACATGGACGAGGCGGCCAACGCCAAGCAGCACTATCAGAACTCGCTGAAGAACTTCGACGCTCGACTCAAGTCTGAAGAGCAGGAAGTGAAGAAGTTCCATGAAGACCAGGTTCAGGTAGATTAATATATGGCCAGGACAAGGGCTGCCCTATAAGCAAAACGTATTCAAGAGGGTTTTTTGTTGAGTTGGAGTTGTCCTCTCAATTTCAGCGGAAACATTTAGCAAGTACAATATTCCTTGTACTTTATACCTATTAAAATACATGGTTAGCAAGTTTTTGCCAAAGTATGCCCAAGTTTCAGCAGTATGGACCCTCCCACCTATAACACTGAACACTATCTCCGCCGCTGCCCTCAGAAAGCTTTCTGGGCAACGGTACACTTCCTCTGTGATATTAATTAACGTATTAATACAAATAACTTTAAAATGTGTAACAGTACATATTAAATACTAATTAATATGTTACTGTAAACCCAAATAGTTTAGCGACCTCCGACCTCACAATAGTAGCTATAATAGCGACTCGAAGAAAAAGCAACACTATATTTTTGATAGCGCTCTATACTATGTACAGCATGAAGGAAATTGCTAAAAATTATAGTCGTTATTATTAAAAATTTTGCTGATTTGAACAAAAGGCTATAATATTTTGTCCGCTAAAATATTTGGGTTTATAGTAACACGTATTAATTAATACGAGGAAGTTTCACCGCTTTCTGACTTGTTCCATGATTCCATAGTAGTTCAATCAGGCGTATGATATCAGCGCTTCACACTGGGATACGTTTGTTATGAGATCTTACTTGCCGTGTGTAGAGGAATACAGAAGCAGCTTCCCAGATGTCTGAGAGAGTCAAGTCCACAAAGACTCCGGAGGTGCTCGAAGCGGAGATCAACAAGCTGAAGAAGAGGCTTTCCAAGGAGCAGGAACTGTAAGCCATCGTTAGATTACAGCAGTGTTCTTGGTGCCTATTTCCTGCCCTTCTGTGTGGAGTGAGTACCGAGTGGGTGTATGTTATAACAGGAGAGGAGACGCTGATGAGATTCGTAATTCTCTAGCCGATCTCACGCAACGATATCACGAGGCTCGCAGTCAGCTCGACCATTGCCTCTCATACAAACAGGTTAGTTCTTGCCAAGGCTCACCCAGTCCTGCCCAGCTTCTTATATGCCTGGGTGTATATTGCCATCATCACCTCTCCTTTCAGCAGTTACTGTAGAAGCAGATTCTATAGTGACAGAAATGTTAGTGTTTCCTTCAAAATCATCAAGAAATGCAAACAGAAATTTTGGCGACCTCACAATACTGTAGAACCGGATTTTATAGCGACACACATATTAGCGTTTTCATGATAATGGGCTAGAAATGAAAATGATAGCTGGCTAACAATAGCAATCCCATAAATGAGAAGACAACTCCAATATAACACATAGTGGGCACAATTTCTGTAGACAATTCCAAAGGTAGCGATGAATTTTCATCACTATTTTTGCGACCGCTAGATCGTCACTATCAAATCCAGCTCTACAGTGCTGCTGTTTGTCAATGACAAGCACTGGGGAATGAGGTTTGGGCTGTGTGAAACTGCGGTTTTACGAAATAATCATTTCTTGCTGGTTGGTGAAATGGTGTGGCTGTGTTTGGAAATGTTTAGATGTATATGATTGTAATTGATACTATTATTGTTGAATTTCCAAGACACCAATGTAGCGGGAAGAACGTCGGATGGACTAAAGGTTGCGGTCTAAGCCCACCAGCCTAGAAAAATTAAAAATTATTAATAATTATCCATGACAGAAATTCTTACGCAGGACCACCTGATGGACACACAGTGTGTTAGCTGCTTCCTATCTCTCCTACAGTTACCAGCAGTGACAGAGCTTATTGTTTCAGGCTATGTCTAAAGCTCTTAAACTGAGAAGTTTAAACATGGTGAAAATAACGAGCTCAACAGCTGCAACTGCCAAGCTCTTCTTTTCCAAACTACTGCACCAGAGGAACTACGATGGACGTCTGTCCTTCCATCATGATGAACAGAAACTTGATATTATTGTAAGTCACAAACCATTGCATGGCTACCGTCCCATCTACCATTGCATGGCTACCGTCCCATCTACCATAAGACACTATTCATTTGTGAACATATTTTTGCATTTATATCTGTTATGAAAGGTTCCCGCAAATATTGGAGTTTCTTGCTAGTATATACTGTAAAACAGGTAATTTTTGCGTTTCATCTGTGATAAAATTCTGCGAAAATACATTTTTGCATTTTTTACAACTAATATATGAACTATCAGTAGAATGGAGAAGTATTTGTGTTCAATTTTTGCTGTTGGCCGAAAATTCTTGAAAACGCCAAAGTTAGACGACCGCGAAAATCTCCTGTTTTACAGTAAAGGATCAGTGGAATGGGGAATTTGTTTGTGTCGAAAAAAAGTTAGAACAGCAAAAATTTACTTTTTACGGTACATATGAACTAATGCTGGTTCGATACACGATACTCTAAATATCGAAGATCGGAAGGTATTTTTATATCGATCCTAGACAGCTTTGGGAATCGAATGGAAAGAATTATTTGGGAAGAATGAAAAACAATAAGTATTAAATGGCTTGTTATCCGTAATCCTTCTGCTGCTGTGTAAAGAACTCATCAGAGTTCAGTATATCAGTGATAAGTACATGATTACAGCCTCAAGAAGGCAAATATTCTAGAAAGTCATGATAGCCACTCTGTGCTTTATTCCTGGATTTACTGTAAATCTAACTTGAGAATCGAATGTCAAACCCTTTGAGTGAGAATAGAATTGAATTGCTGATTCTGGGAATAGAACCAGCACTAATATGGACTAGTATGATAGATTGTGTCACATCAATCCTTGCCTCAATATATATACTGTAGTAGAGCTAAGTGGGTGTGGTTATCTCAACATCAAATTGTAATCGTCTCGCCTATGACCTATGACACGCAGGTACACCCGAGCTCCTCTCAGACTCAGGATGTGAGTGACTTGAAGGGCTTGTCTGGAGGAGAGAAGAGTTTCAGTACGCTCTGTTTCATGCTCTCCTTATGGGAGCACGTCTGCTCACCCTTCAGATGTATGGATGAGTTTGATGTGTTCATGGTAGGAGTCGCTGACTGTCTCTGTCTGTCGCTGGCTGCAATGCTGCTTGGCTGCAGCTTAATCTAATACTCTATCACCCAGGACATGGTGAATAGGAGGATATCAATGAAGATGATAGTCCAGTTTGCCAGAGATAAGCCATCCACCCAGTTCATACTTCTCACTCCTCAAGATACCAGGCAAGTTATCCAGCACCTCTCCTTCACCTGTCTTTCTCCTCCACTCCTGTCTCTCCTCTATTTGTCTCTCCTCCACCCGTCTCTCCCCTCTACCCATCTCTCTCCTCTACTCCTGTCTCTCTTCCACCCGTTTTTTCTCTACCCATCTCTTCTTCCTGTCTCTCCTCAGCCCTTCTCTCTCTCCTCCACCTCTCTCCTCAGCCCTTCTCTCTCCTCCACCTGTCTCTTCTCTTCCGCCCGTCTCTCTCCTCTACTCGTGTCTCTCTTCTACTCGTGTCTCTCCTCTACTCGTGTCTCTCCTCTACTTGTGTCTCTCCTCTACTTGTGTCTCTCCTCCTCCCTACCTGTCCCTCTCACCACTAGTAATGCCATCTTCCACAGCTTTGTAACTCACAGATCGCTAACTATTTTCATTTGATGCTGTTCATTGACTGATATATTTATTGGTTGGGATACCATGTGACTAATATTCATTGTGTTATTATTGTCATGTACTTGTTATTGTTCTTGATATTTTTTAGCCAACTTGAAATGTGTGACTATATGCACATCTATCGCATGCCCTCACCAGTCAGAGCCGGGAAGCGCCGTCACCAGGATGACGAATAATCAAAACTATTACTGACATTATAGTCAGCAGATAGCAGGCATCAAGTCCTCCATTCTGCTAACCAAAGTGCAAATAAGATCACTTTGTTTTCTTAGGTGCATGCCCATTCATGAACAATTTTTATCTCCTAAATTATGTTTAAGCCAAGTTACATATTTTTCACGTATCATGTAGTTGCGCGTTGCATGACCTGAACAGCTTTTGCCATAATACAATCTTAAGTTAAAGCAGATACTTGGATGATCTTTGTTGGATCCTGGTTTTGAATTTATAGTGAAGGGGAAATCCACTCAAAGTTTTAGGCAAGAAAAGTAGGCCTTGTATCAAGTGACATACAGGTAAGGCCATTCAGAAGCATGTGCATCGTTATTGTTACATTTCATTAATGATATACCAGTATGGAGTTGAAGTGCCAGTGGATCGAGTCACCATTTTCAGGCTTTTCACCTCTGGAGATATCACAAGTTGTCTTCCTACTAATACAGTCTGAAGTGAGTGAATGTTAGCGTGATATGATGATTTCAATGATGCCGCTCACTTGGACGTACTTCGAGTATTTTCCGGACCATCGGATCCACATATGGCAGTGCCTAATAAGTATTTTTGTGGAAATATAGAAAATCTTGGAGATGCGTGGATCAATCACAGTATCATGCGTTTACCACCAGCAGTCTGCCAGCGGTTTTCCTCAACCACACACCAGCACGGTGCGGTTGCTATCGCAATACCCTTGGTGAACTTTATATTTCCCGCTCTGTTGCGTAGGAATCGGCAACATGATTTTTTCGCTGAAATCTACTTTTTGAAAGATTTCACACTCCACATTTTCACCAAAGCTTTCTTAAAATAGTGTAAACGTTTGCCATTTGTTAGTTTTTCCACATAATCAGATGTCTTATGTAGTTATTGAATGAGCGAGAGTTACTCCGTTATTGCGTGACTAATCTCACACAAGAAGAGTGGAATGAACACCGAGCTATGGTAGCCACCAGTTAGTTCGTCAGAGCAACGTTCGTGTGTACCTCCTATTCCAGGTGGTGTAGTTTGGATTTCGGCCTGCAACATGTCACCAGTTGGTACTTCTGATCACCTTGATACTGATAGTCATGAGAATGGAATTCTCAGGAGAATACGGAAGGTTGGTGACTTAACTAGACGCTAAGTGCTATTTTTCTCATTGTAGCGAATGAGTAGTAGTGGGATCATTTCGATCTTGCGTATTATTGCAATTAAAGTAATGCTGGTCTAGATGACGAGAAATTAGAAATTAATTTGTGTTTCAGACTCGGATCTATGACCACAGTCGTGTCCACATCAACCCAAACAATCCTACAGTTCGAATAACGCGCTCCCATCATTTCTTGAGGTAAGGGATCTACATCGAATCGCTGTTCTTATGTATGTCGATAGTATGTTAGTGATTCAATGGTGCTGTGGCTTTGGACTCCAGATCTGCAAAAGTTGAGCCAATTGATATGAGCAGCGTGAGCCGTCATAATGGGGAGGAGTTCCGTCGCAGCTCTCGTCAAAGGAAGCTGATCCACGACACCTTTAATGAGTCAATACTCACATCAATACCTACTAGAAGAAGTCGCAATCATTCTAGTCAAGAAATTCAGGTAATTTACAAATGAGTTCGCCCAAACAATGGTATACATCTATGACGTACATCTATGGTGTGGCTATGAGTATGAGTATATTACTTAGGATGGGGAGGAAGACTCTATGGACATGTACACAAGGGTGAAGAGGGCTCGAAGGAAGGTGAAGAGAGATATGTATGGGATACCGATCGCCGAAGAGGGCAACCACACTGAAGAGGATGCCACTACTGGGAATGAAGAGGAAGAGGAAGAAGATGATGAGGTGTTTATTTTTACGTTGTAACTGAGTAGTTCTATATGGACACAGACTTCAATGTGCTCTGACATTGAAGGCTGCGAATGGAGACGAGGAGAGCGGGCGCGTCCAGTATAATCTCAGACAGAACAAGCCTCGAACTCAACACTACGAGGCCACCATCGGTAGGATTGTCACTTAGGCTTGTTACTTGCATTCAACCTGTACTTCATAATCGACTCTTTTTCTTAAATTTTAGAGAAGAAAACGAAGCACAGTTATTTCAAGGACACGTCTCCTAGGAAGCAGTATAGGGAGAGAGTCGAACTACACTACAAGAGTCCTGCTCATCGTAGACACAAGTAAGTCTCGGTCTTAGTACCGCTGGCCGGGCAGCGGACAGTATGGGAATGTGCAGTACATTTTGTAGGCGGAAGCGCGCCTCACACAGGTCTTCATCCACATCAAGCAGCGGCAGTGCGAGCGAGGACGAGCGCAGATTTGCCAGGAGGAAAAGTAAGAGCATGGCCAAAGCTCGGCAGAGGTCAGTCTCTATATTTCTCTAATAGGAAGTAGCGTTTACACTGGTGTGATAGTGACTGGTGAGTAGCCACCAGGCGCTGCGCAATAGAGTTGTCTTCTCTTGCTCAAACATATGACTCATTGCTGAACCGGTATTATTTTGAGAATTGAGAATTTTTGCGATCAAGCCGTCGGCCGCTAATTTGCAAACAATGTCAAGGTCATTTATTTCCAATTTCATTATATGAAACAATGGTTGAAGCAAGATTGCAAAGATTGTAAGATCTCAAATATTTTCCATGCATAAAAGTTTTGTTTTACAGTATATCCATACCGTCATTTTGTTTTGGAATCAATCAAACCAAGATCTGATAGAACCGATTGTAGAAGTGAACCTACGAACCATCAGATAGTTTATACGGGATTCTCCTCAGTGGCTGTATAGAATACTTATCGCTGTACCAAAGACTGACTCTGTTGATACGGTTACTATGGCGACCACCAGTTCCATCAATGACTAACAGGTTTACTGTTTTTGTCTAGGTGTCTTCCCATGAATTTAAATCAGGGAGATTTGACGTCGGTTGTCAAAGATCGACAGAAAGTTGGAGCCAGCCTCGCCGATGTCGACCCGATGAGTGTCGATCAATCAGTGAGTATGCTATCCGTCCTTCTCCCCTCCTCACGCTTGCCATTTCTATGCTCTTAGTGACAAATTTCATCCTATTTTTGCCAAAATAGATTTGCCTCACTCAGATGATTTTGATGCAATAGGAATAGCAGCTTCAGATCAGTTTGTTCATGTCACAGTCATGTCACAGCCACATCACAGTGGCGTCACGGTCAAGCACTGTAAAATTGATCAGTTTGTATGCTATCCCAGGTGACGTTTGACAGTGTGGGTGGTCTGGCCCGACACATCCAGGCGCTGAAGGAGATGATTGTCTTCCCTCTCCTCTATCCGGAGGTGTTTGAGAGATTTAAGATCAGCCCTCCTCGCGGAGTTCTCTTTCACGGCCCGCCAGGTATCACTCGTCTGGTGTATGACGTCACACGATAGCGCTAACCCACAGATTTACCCCAGTAATGTTTTGTAGGTACGGGTAAGACACTGGTGGCGAGAGCGCTCGCCAACGAATGCAGCTCGGGAGAGAAGAAAGTCGCCTTCTTCATGCGTAAAGGAGCCGACTGCCTGAGTAAATGGGTGGGAGAGTCTGAGCGTCAGTTACGTCTGCTATTCGATCAGGTACAGCTCCCCAGGCAGCGGTACTTGGATACTGTACAAGCTTCCATAATAGCCGTACTCACACTCAAGCCTTGTCGCAGTGTAGTAAGGCCTCGTCACACGGTTTATTGTCTGTATGTAGGTCAGTCTAAACCAATACATGGACATGTTATAGTCCCCATTCATTGGCTGAATCCGCACCACCCACCCACTGATTTGCTGAAATCACAGTATCTGCCTCAAATCTTGGCAGCTCATTGGGTCAAACCAATACATGTCACTCTGTATGACGTGATGTCATTGTCTCCATGACAGGCGTACCAGATGAGGCCGTCCATTATATTCTTTGACGAGATCGATGGTCTCGCCCCAGTGAGGTCGTCTCGACAGGACCAGATCCATTCCTCAATTGTCTCCACCTTGCTTGCGCTGATGGACGGCCTGGATAGCCGGGGTGAGGTGGTCGTTATTGGTGCTACTAACCGTATAGACTCTATCGACCCCGCCCTTCGTCGGCCCGGCAGATTCGACAGGGAATTCCTGTTCACCTTACCATCGGCTGAGGTGAGTTGATCATGAACCTGGATTCTGCAAGAGCTCTCTGTTACATTTGTGTGACATGTCACAGGCACGCACTGAAATACTCAGAATACACACAAGAGAGTGGAACCCGCCACTGTTGGATAGCTTCATACACGAGATGGCCGCCCATTGTAACGGTATGTGGGAGCTGGGCTAGTCTGCTCGATGTTGCCGCCGTAGTTTGGTGCAATGAACTGTAGATGGCGCTCCGTTACAGGTTACTGCGGCGCTGACATGAAAGCTCTGTGCACGGAGGCGGCGTTACGGGCGCTCCGTCGCCGCTACCCGCAGATTTACACGACCAAAGACAAACTGCAGCTGGACGTCTCCAGTATCGATATCTCGGCAGGCGACTTCCACCACGCCATGACTAGGATTGTACCTGCGGCGTGTCGTATGACTGCCTCCCTGGGCCGGCCCTTGTCGTCCATTGTAAAGCCTCTGCTCTCCAGGCAGCTGAAGGACCTGATCGCCTTGCTGAGTCACACTTTCCCGTTTACTGAGGCTGTACAGCAGAGCTGTGAGTTACAGCTCTCCCTCTCACTCTCTCCTCCCCTTTCTCCTCTCCCTCCTGTTGTTCCTGCCCTTTCGTTTCTCCCCACACCTAGTCTGTTGCCAGTCCCTAACCATGTACCCGATACGTTGTGTTACAGCGACGGAGCTGACTGAGCTGTTAGATATGGCCGACGATCAGTCGCAGTCCGTGTGCATTACTGGCGGCAGTAAAAGCAGGCGCAGATCTCGACAGGACGTCGACTCTCCTGTCAACTCTTTCTTCGACTTCACCATGTGCGTACTTATGTCGCAATAGAGTCACCAGAATACGCAGTGGCTATACAGCAGCGGTATCAATGTTACTGTTCAACATGACCTTCTTCCATTCATCTTATTTTTTCGGTAAATTTTGGCCAATCAAAAGAACTGAACTAGCAAATATTTCCTTGTTCTATCGACTGCAATTGAAATACAAAATGAATTATCACAAATTTTTTGAATGGATGAAAATGCAAAAATTGTGCTCGCCAAAATTTCTCGTTTTACACTATTCATTATGTCAATCATGAGCTGTATGTGGGATATGGAGCTACATACGATATAGTATAGATATTACAAAGCTACGCACCTACACATGTGTATGTGTGATATACAGATATAGACATGATTGTTGTTACTAGTTCGTAGCGGTACAGCAGTGATTTATATATTAGCTGTAGTTATGAGAGAGACATGGACAACTTGTTGAATGCTAACTAGAACTAGGGTCTAAATGTACCTCAGAGATTTAAGAGTTGTGTGCTCGTGTTTTATGATTCATTGCATGTTATGGAGATTGGATCATAATTCTGATGATCCTCGGTGCCCAGTAGCCCCCCTCCTGGCAGCCCCCCTCCCGGCAGCTGCCCCTGTAGGAGTCCAGCAGTCACCTCATTGCTGTGACAGCTATGTGTTTTAGATCGGCGCACAGCAACCCAGTGGTGAGCAGGCCGAAGCTTCTGATTCATGGCGAGCCGTCGCTGGGTCACACAAGCCACCTGGCGCCTGCACTCATACACGCTATGGAGAGAATACCAACTCACCTGCTAGATCTGCCAACTCTCTACGCCAACAGCAGTCGTACCGCCGAGGAGTCGTGCACTCAGGTCCTTACTCATCCTCCCCCTGTACTCATTGTTGTTTGTGATACACCTCTACTTACTGGTCATGTCACTTCACAATCAGGTGTTCCGCGAGGCCTGTCGCTCCACCCCATCCATAATCTACATCCCTCGTCTGGAGAGCTGGTGGCAGGTGCTGTCAGACGCTATGAGAGCTACGTTTCTGCACATGGTCGAGAGTTTAGACCCTCTGATGCCAATTCTAGTTCTTGCCACATCCAGCTGTCTTCTGTATTCACTCCCTCCAGAAGTAAGAGTCGTTCTCTCTCTCTCCATCTTCTCCCATCTCTAATCTGTATGGTAATATTCGTCTCCCCATGTTCTTTAGCTGAGATCCTTATTTTCTATGCAAAACAACGAGCAGTACCTAGTTGACAAGCCCACCCCTCAGGAGATAAGATCATTCTTTGAAGATCTCATTCTAATACAGACGTGCATTCCTCCCAAGACCAGGAAGCAAGCTGGTACTTGGACTGACCCACTTTCAAACTCCCAAACTGATTGGTCGATGTGGCTAGCCAGTATTCTCACTCTTCTGTTCTGTCAGCGCGAAACCTGCTTGAAGTTCTTCCAAAAGCGCCAGCCGCCAAACCTGCGCAGCTGACGGAGACAGAGGAGAAAACACTCTACGAGCAGGAGGAGGCCGTTCTGAGAGAGCTGAGGCTTTTCCTCCGTGACATGCTCAACAAACTGGCGCGTGACAGGAAGTTTAACATATTCGCCAAGCCTGTTGATGATGAGGAGGTATGACCCGTGCCACCAGTGTTGCCAAGCTGAAAGAATCTCAGTAAACTTACTCTCTGGCATCTAATGTAGTCCATAACTGCTCATTAAATACAGTTAGCCAGTTTCTATGAGCCTGTGCTGCACACAGAAAGCTATTCCAATGGCATCCGGTGGTAGATTGGTTGTCTCAGAAAATCAAAAAGTGGTAGATCTACGAGTAAAATTATTGAGCTGGCAGCACTGCAGCATCTCGACGTGTCAGCTTGTTAGGCTGTTTGGGATCACATCCATTGCTCAGGTACCAGACTACTACGAGATAATCAAGACTCCAATGGACCTGTCTACGATCATGTCTAAGATTGACCTTCATCAGTATCAGACTTGTGCGGAGTTCCTCGCTGACATTGACCTCATCTGTAGCAACGCGCTCGAGTACAACCCAGCTGACTCGACCGCCGGTACGTTCTATTCTGTTCTATCGAATCATCAGATCATTCTTTTATGTTGCTGTTGTTATTATTGGGTTAGTACACAGTTTTTTCTGCTGGTTTTTATACATTGGCATCCGTCCAGTTGTTGTTGTTGTTGTTGTTGTTGTTGTTGTTAACCTCTCTGAATTTATAGCCTGGAATTCTTATCTACACATACATATGACTCCTCCTGTCTCCATGGCTGAGAGGCCCACCGCACTTATGATCATAGTACTCCGCTCTCATCTTGGCAGCTGCCATTTTCATTTCTGACTTTGTGTGGTAATGTTTCAGGGCGAGCGATCAGGCACAGAGCCTGCGCATTGAAGGACGTCGCCCACGCACTCATTGATGCCGAGCTGGACCAGGACTTCGAGAGAAGGTGTCAGGAAGTCATAGAATCCAGGAAGAGGCGCGGTAAGCTGGATTACGGCATTGCCTTACCCATAATGCTCAGCGTATATCACGCCTCAGTGCTGTTAATTGTAGGCATAACACCCTCTAAGTCTGCTCCGCGGTACTATCATACTAGACCAGCATCGTCATCGACAACCAGACCCATGAGGTATAGCAGACGCCTGAGAAATGAAGAGGTGGATGTTGGAATCACTGCTGTTCATAAACCGGAGAGCAGCAGGTACTGCTAATAGATCCATTCAACATTAGTTAGAGCTGCTGATCATTCATTGGCTCATGAGAGCTACTCCTCTCACAGTAGTAGTAAACTATTGGCCAAAGACGAAGCCGGTACAATGGAGAAGAAGAGCTCCTACAAGAAACGAAGACGAAGCAGATGGGCTAACGGATTTATCTCACGGAAGAAGACTACTCTCATTCGGGTTAGTGGATAAGATTGGTATGACGTATGCTACATCCAGAACTGTGTGATCAGTAGTATGTGACGTTTAGGAGCCCAGTGACGATGAGCTCAGCGAGGCTGAGAGTAACAAACCAGAGGAAACATCAGATTTCAATAGGATCACAAATGGAACCGCTGATGTGGAGGATGAGGATCTGTGCCAACCTCTGTCAGTGGGGGATGTATCAAAGGCCAAAAAGGCACTGTTTGAGTCGTCACAAGATTCCGGTGTCGTTTCTCAGCCTGTGGCGAGCCCAGCAGGTGCTCCGGAGAATGGAGCAATCGAGAATGGTGCTGATGACAACAGTAACCAAGGAAACGGCATTGATGAAGTGACTGGTCAGGAAACGATTGAGTGCAATACACCGGCAGTTCAGGACAATGAAATCGGGGAGCAGGATCAGGCTGCCCAGTCGGAGTGCACTCCTTCAATAGCTGATAGACCAAACTCAAAAGGTGGTACCGATGAACGTTGTATACTGTTTGACTGAACACACTTGAATGGCATTCATTGATGTCGTGATGATTGCAGAGTCTGATTCCGTTGAAAACTCGACATCACTGCGTCTCACCAGGTCTATGACTGGTGATACAAATGTGTTGAAATGCCTCGAGATCCTGGAGGAGCCTGTCCCAACATTTTCTGTCGATTCGGATTCTCTGTCTTCCCTACTTGACAAGGCTGTGTCCATATCTGAAGGGTTTTCTGTGTTGGAGCTGGAAAAGCTTTACAGCTCATTGGCACAGAAGATCTATAAGCACAGAATGTCCTACGACAGGACTGAAATGCTGCAGGTAACGAGTTAATGTAGTTTAATGGTTTATTCCTCGTGGGCAGCCTATGATTACTTGACTAAATCTCTTTGTAGGAAATGAATGCTGTGTTGGATGCCGTTTCGTGAAGCAGATCATCTCCATAGGACAGCGAAGGAGTGTGAATATTTAATCAGCATAGCCTTATATATAACGTTCAATTTAGTATTATTTCTATTCAATAGAAGGTCAATGATCAGGGAATTACAATAAAGTATCATTTCCTGCTCTTCTTGTACGGTCTCACGTCCACGGACTGAGTAATGGCTCTTCCCTTTGACACCCTCTTGGATTTTCGGCTGTTTTTCTTCAATTCTCTACAATCTGTTTGGTAGAATTTATTTGATTACGGCAAGGCTGTGGCCACTCAGTGATCAGCATCATTATGTAGTGGCTGCCCACAAACCTTGGGAGTTGTCCCCTCTCGTATCACACCGATGGTCTTGAAGTTGACACATTCCACAGCTGTTACAATGGAACTGGGATGGCTTGACACACCTGTCACACTTGTCACAGTGTCGGTATGTGGGACCGTCCTGCAGGCAGTATTTTATATAGACATCAATGGACAGTTCAACTTCATAACCATCATCGGTATTGGTGCTACCTTTGTGGTACAGCTGTTGCACTTGTGGCAGTGTTGATTCTGCTGTGACACATATCTGAGACAGGTGTTGCAGTACCTGGTTAGAAGAGGCAGTTAGTCCTACACTGATGCCACTAGCAGACCAGATGATAATCAGTAACTCAGAATATTCACCTGTAGCCGTGTGACTGAGGAAGCTCCAGTATGTTCAGTGGTACATCTGAGTAAAGACGGGAAGGCGAGCCTCTCCTCTTACCGTCAGGTCCTCCACGGTAGCCAGAGTGGTTCGAATAGTCAACCTTGTAGTCTGACATATGCACGCCTGGCAGGTATTTTGTTACCTGCTTCTCCAGATAGTAGGGAAAGAATAGCAGGGTCTTAACTTAAAAAGCAGAACAGAAATGACCAAGTTTGTAGATGAAGTGAATGATGTGGATATATTTGACAATGTTACCTGAAGAGTTGGAATCCCTCTGTATGCTGTCTAGTGTATGTTTTAGTGCCTCTACTAAGCCACCATACGGTGGATCCACTATCACATAGAGGGTGTCCGCCCCAGATATAAAATCTTCATACTTCTCATGGCCGCCATCATCAAAGAAATGATGATTAAACATGTTGTAGTGAGCAAAACCGTCAAAGAACTGCCTCTGAAATAAGGCGTTGCATATACCAAAGTGCATAAGCAAACATCCGTTCATAGAAGTTCCATTTACACCATTTATATCATACCAAACGGACATCTATATCCAGTAATAAACTTTTCATATCTCTCCTACATTCTCCATAGATCAACGCCTCATGAACTGTAGGAGTACCAATGCATATGACGTGTTGAGCACTCAGCTTTTTCAGTGTTTCCACGGTAAAATCCGTGACGTCGTCCGAGAATAAATATTGCTGTGGGGTAAAATAGTTAGGGTTATTTAGTGTCAAACACATTGGCGATATCTTGCATACATCGGCTCATCTCACTGCGTTGCTTTTGTTTTTAGTTTTGGCGTCAATCCAGCGCGTTGGCCTGAGGAACTGCTGCTTAGTGAGCATTCTCCAGAGAGGCTTGTGAGAGCTGTCCAAACACTGTTCACGAGGAGAGATGACATCACATTGAGGGCAGAACTCAACACCAGCATCAGATCCCAGTCTATAAGAGATCAGAACAGTCGTAGAAATTCCGTACATAACCAAAGACTACAGTATCACAGGTGTGTACGTAGGCGAAGTGAGGCAACTCCAAAATAGAAAAATCCTCAATAAGCATCAACACATACTGTAGAACCGGACTTGGTAGCGATATTAATGTTAGCATTTCCTTTAAAATCAACGAGAAATAAAAATGATAGTGATCTAACGATAGCAATACCATAAATAAGAAGGCAACTCCTATATATATTATAACTGGCATGTCTACACTGAATTTCAGCAATAGCGGCTAGTGATAATTTTTCACCGCTATTGTTGGCCATCGCTATCAAATCTGGTTCTACCGTATAGGATGGAAACTGTATAAAAAATCTAAACCTCACGAAAAAACAAGTGGACATAGATTTGCTCCACCAAGGATTGGGGCAAGATGGGAAGGCTCTAAACAACTTCTTGCTCACAACAACTCACTCATTGTAACAAGAGGCAAGGATGCTGGCAGCGGCTCATGGTAATACACAGTTAGACACCAAAATTGGTTGGCCCATCTGGCATATAGTAGGAAAAATCTAAACATCAGATATGATAACCTTCAAGACTGCCTCCTCACTTCCATCATAACGAACCTGTGATAGCAATAGCGCTGATGTTTCTCAGTGGCTTGACTGTAAATCTTCTGTCGTAACTCTCTCTTGTCAGCAGAATCACGGACACCATACTTCAAGTAAAAGTTGCAATCTCTTTTGTCTCTACAAGCAGCACAGGCGTAGAACTTATCCAAGATGGTGTCGTCAGTGCCTATCCGTTCAAATAACAAGCATGGACCTAGAATGTGACACAGTATTATAGTTAGATAGTATTAGCCAAACAAATATGCCACATCGAAGCATTGTAAGATAGGCACCGTGTGGACAGTTAGGTATATACTCTCCAATATCTTTAGATGATTGACACAGTCTGTAACTGGTCTTCAATTGCGTCATTTTCTGGAAGAGAAATCACCAAAATTAACATCTGCCCGAATATGGGTATGTACCACATAGAGCCTGTAGCAGAGTCAGGTTTTAAATCATATGCACCCTCCCTCACCCCGAAGAACAAGGATTACCAGCATGCATTATTTTATAGTGAAAAATCAACTCTAGCTCTGGTTGGTGGATGTGAATTTACCCAATCCATGTATGTAGCTAATGTCCTGACTAACCGTTAGAGAGTCGGTACCAACTCACCCACTACTACTTGGGCGGTAATAACTATCAGCTCTACAACTAAAATCCTGATGAACGAACTCTACTTATAAAATTGGGTTGTTCATTCGCCTTTCCCACGATTACAGCTATGTGTTGCTGGCACTTTGCTGGTGAGTGGCGTGTTTCCAGTGTAGGCTGCCATTTACAATGATCCCGCAGTGAAGCGCCTGACCTTTCCTTGACCTGGCGTGACCGCTTTGACCCGAGAACAGTAGTTGAAAATTCGACTGAGAGTAATTTGATTGGATAACTAAAGGCGCCATCGTTTGGTTTATTTTGACTATTGCTCTTCGTTCAAGGAAAGAAGAGGTAGAAGGATCAGTTGGTAATAGAAAAGAACTGCTTTATAGGTAAGTAAGAGGAACCATAAAATAGCATTCTAGTATGTTCAACAGTAGAATTTTAGTCTGTGTATAGATGTGTTTTTTTACGATACACCACGATTTTTGTGCCATAAACCGCCATCTGTAACGTAGCTAAACCCTGTCCGTACTGTTATGTGTACTGTGTTTATCGTTATAGTAATCATATCACAGCGAATGCATTCATAGATTTAGCTTCACCATTTACTTCTAGCTTGATCAGTCCGAATTTGATGTCATCATACACGTTATGCTAGACTTGAACTTGAAGTAACATGAAGAACTTCCCTTTCCGTGTACAACTCACTGCCGTTTTACAGTTTCAGTCAGTCATGCCACGGAAAAAAGTCCCCAAAAGGAAAGTGAAGGAAGTCACTTTGCCCGATGGCGATGAAGGCTGCGACCTTCCCGTTGAAGCAAAGAAGTTCAAGCTTGAAAGCTTCATCGAGCAATTTGATTATGAAGGTAATGTTTACTATTCGATAGTCTTACCGTGATGCAGCAGATATTCATGCCCAGTGTTGCCAATGGAAAAATAGTGGAGATTTTCTAGCTGCAATCTAATCGCTGTTGTGATGTGGCAGGAGGGTCTGGGGCATACATGACAAGTCTCCCGTATTCTCGCAATCTGAATTTTGAACTGAAATTGCTATTATTGGTTCCCTAATGTTTTCCGGTGTCTTATTGGCTAGATCCTGCTGAGCTAAGCTCAAAAATGGCTAGATCTTAGCTGTAGGAGGTAGGGGTTCTGAGCTACAGCTTCTCAAAGATCACAAAAGTTCAGAAGAACTGAATCTCCAGTATTTCTGGTCCTACAACTTGTCATGTATGGTCTGGGGTGATCTTCCTCACAGACCTGTTGCCATATCAGATACTCTTCAAGTGCATCTCAAGCCACGTTAGCAAACCAGAATACGCCATGACATACACCAAAACCCATAACTATCACCACACGTTATGAAGTAGAGTTTGATACCGGCTTCAGTCCACTTTAGTAAGCAGCACACCAATAAGAGAGTAAAAATGCCAATTTTCTCGTAGTACTTGTGGGGCTTTGTAGGACGAGATATTCAGTTCATACTACTAGACTAGCTTTCATACCACTATGTCTAGAGTTCGAGGTAGTATTTGTTTGTCTCATAGCGCTGTCTTCCCATTTCATACTACCACTACTTCATTTCTTCATAGTAGCACCGTGTGGCACCTTCGTGCCACGGTAGCACATACCATTCATTATTGGCTCCCTGAGATGTCTGGTGGCCTGCGGGTGTAGATGTAGAATGATTCTTCATCCCGTGTCTTTTGGCTGTCAGGCTGCCTGTATTTTTTGATGAAGGTAATCTCACCGTCTGCGTCTGCTTGTGTTTTCCAGTTGAGCAGCATATCGTCGCCTTAGAGAAGGAGTGTAACACTGTCTGTGCGGGAATCGGCTCCATCGGTAGGATGGAGAAAGTCAACCTCAATCCCACCACTGCCAACATGCCGGTATCTGAGTATTTCAGTAAGTTTTCAGACATCGAGTAGCGGGTCTTTAGCGAACAGTTTTCCTTGGGGTGGTACAGGATTGTAGAGGAGTATAGACTGCTGCCAGTGTACGTTTTGTACTCACAGACCTGCCAATCACACATTCATTGTCAGCTGACGCTGAAAATATGAGTGGTTAGCAGGTCTGGAAGCTATAGAATTTGTGAACTGCAATAATCTGGCACAGTCTGTCCTGTGACACTCTGGCCAGCCAAACGTTTATGGGGCGATGGTGGTTCTACATTCATTACGAGTCTGAACCACCATCGCCCCATAAACGTGGTTCTGTATATACCATTGTATAGTTTTCTGTACAGTATTAGCTAGCAGGAGTAAGGTAAAGCCTTGACTACTCGTGCTGCAGGGGGCATGAGAGATATTGGCTGCTGTGCGTCACACCAGTACTCTCCCTCCCTCTGTGTCAGCTTGACCCAGAGGGAAGCTAGTGCTGATATTTGCAGATCCCCTGATTTTAGGGTTCAGTTCCAATTCTCTCTTAGAATTATAGACTCGGTTCTCTAATGGGCATAGTTCAGTTCACGATTCTGTATCAGTGAGTAGTCATAGTCAAAATCAGTTCAGTTATATGTTATCAATCAATCAATCAGCTATCAATGCTTCGGAGGTAATGCCTTACTGAAATTCTCTAACAGATAGTTCAGTTCATCCACCAGTTCTTTCTATTGTGTGTAGAGTTCAATTCAGTTCAAAGTTGACCAAACTCTAAAATCAGTTCAGTTCCGATTCGCTTCAATGCTATGGGGATTTGTTCTGGAGTTCTCAAAAAATAGCGAACCGAATCAGTTCATGGGAATCGATTCCAAGGGTCTGGATATTTTCACTTTGAGTTGTTCAGTGCTCAGGGGAGGCAGCAGCAAGTTCCAATTAAAAACACTTTCGTATGTCCCAGAATTCTCACTTCTGAGACAGTGGCCCTCATTTCATCTGATAGGAAAACATCTAACTGTATTATATATGATATGTTTGTTTTCAATCTTTATTTTGTCACATTCATTACTGCCTGACATCAACGAGTCTGATTATGTGTGCTGTTGTAATAGACATAGGTATTATAATAGACATAGATATTATAGTAGACACATATGTTTTAATAGACATGGATATGTTATAATAGGCATGCTGTTATAATCTTTGTAGAGAGTTTGACATCAGATAACATGTCATCACAGTCCAATTTCCTTGATGACCCAAGTATCAGCTCCCTCATAAACCCTGTCAACACTGGTAAGAAACGTCAGGCTAGCAAGAGGTATGCAATATTGCTCTCTTGTAGCTGTTCTCCCTCCCTGCATCCCCGCAGTCTATACTCCCAATGTCTATTGTAGGAAGGTCAAGGGCTTTGCCACTCCCGCTGTCAGAACTGGAAAGATGTCATCTCTATGGACAGCTACTCCTAAAGTCACTCCAATGCTGGACAAACGGCTTCTAAATGTAGTCTGCTCAAAACCTACTGGCTTCAGCACCAGCGGGTCTTAGCCGCCTGTAGATCAATGACCCCTCTCTCTTCCCTCCCTCTCCCCTCCTCGCTCATATCTCTCTCTCCCCTCCTCTCCCCTCCTCTCCCCTCCTCCCTCCCCCCTCTCTCTCCCCTCCTCTCCCCCCCCTCCTCTCCTCTCTCCTCTCCCTCCTCTCCCCTCTCCTCCTCCTCTTTCCCATCCCTCTCTCCTCTTCTTCTTCTCCATCTCTCTCTCTCTCTCTCTTTCTCTCTCTCTCTCTCTCTCCTCCCCTCTTTCCCATCCCTTTCTCTCTTCCTCTTCTTTCCCATCCCTCTTTCCTCCTCCCTCTCTCCCTTCCTCCTTGTCTTCAGAAAATCAATAATAGCATTGTACATTTGGACTCAATCCTCATTTTTGGCGTTACTCGATTAAAATACACACCTCCGCACTGGTGACTGGACAGTGATGTGCTGAGTTTATTTACCATAGAATGGAGAGACCAATTAGGATAAGTAATGCCTGCGGTCATGTTACTCAGGCCATCGTGAGTTGACTGGTGGGTTGTAATACCATGTATTGATCCCTGCGTGCGTCACTCAAGCCGATAAGCCATGGTGGTGAGGCTCTGTACGTTAGTCGTTTGAGCGTTAGTCGTGTGAGCGCCTCCCCTCAGCAGACGCAGCGCTGCTGTCAGTAGATGGAAGCAGCAGTGTATGAGTACAAGTTATCCGTTAGATATGTACGTCTCACTAGTCGTGGTTAGTTTACTGTACAGTATAACTACTGTATCGGGGTATGCAACAAGTCGTGAAGGTGAGGTCATACATTTGTGTCTTTAAATCTGTTTTTTCTTGAAAAATTTAAGGCGGTTGCTTGATTTGGTTCCGTAGTCATCAGACTCGACATGATCAGGCTGTAGAGTGTCTATGGTTGCAGATGAGTTGTTTAGGTTGCGAACTCTTGAAGCCGAGTTAGAGATGTGTTTTGTGAAGAAAGTGAAGAATTATTGCGACACGGAAGTGACTCAGAGAGACGAAGCCGGCACCCGTAGTCTTGCAGTTGACCCACAGCTGAGGAAAAGTAATGAGCATGGCGTTGTGACAGCGCACCATCATGAGCAGATGACAATGATTTACAGCTTGTCACCATTCATGCTGTAGCATGCTCCTGCACTGTAGACCAGGGACCTAATAGCATAGATGTTCAAACAGCAGGCTGGGGTCATTATCAGGACTGCCTGACCTTAGAATTCTCCAGAAACTTCGCTTTACCTAATTCTTAAGAGTATGTGTCAAAGACCTCAATGTCGTAGAGTGAGGACCTTCCCCTTCATGGATAGACATCATAGTTCACAGCATCTGAACTCGTACTGTTTCAGCAAACTCACCCTATGGTTTCGGTGTAGAGTTGTAGATCGCAACACCTTGCACATTCTTATTCCTTTCAGTTGACCTCACTGTTAGAAGCTGATTCTACATGGTGAGGCAGCTTTCCTGCTGTAATTGTAGATTCTCTATCATACACGGAGGATGAGCTATATGACTACCTATTCCAATTCTATCAGAAGAATTCCATCGCCAAATTACGTGAAGGAAGACCCGTCCAAGTCTCCGTCGGCTTCACATTAATCCAGCTCAACAACCTGGTACGTCTGCACTGCCCTCTACCTCTCTCACCAGGAGTTGCGCAGACACTCATATATCATTCTTTCACCTTGCAGGATGAGAAGAGTCAAGTTCTGACCACCTCTGGGTGGATGGAAGTGGTAGGTTTCTCTGATGATTCAGTTTGTTATGTAATGATTTCTACCTTTGAGCTGTAACCGTGGTAACAGAAAGCAGGGTAAACAATGCTGTCACTGTTTGACGTAGGTTTGATGTAGGATAAGTTGCCACAGCTCTCTAATCGCATTGATTGAGTTTTCAGGGTTTTCTCTCTTCCCATCTGCCTAGAGGGGCTGTGCCTTTCCACTTCAGGCATCTAGTAAATTAATCAGCCTATGATATAATTGTTTATGTTCACAGATCCTTTTCATAATTGTATCAGCATGCAGGAGCCTCTGAGGTATCTTTGAATTGTTCCCCTTACTGTTTAGGAGTGGCAAGACACCAGACTGTCTTGGGAAAATGTAACACGCTTTAAGTCTGTGGGAAATTTAGTGGCCGCCGCAGCATCTATATGGCTACCTGACATGGCACTGCAGAACAGGTGCTTGGTTTGTTAGTGCATGTGGCTGCTGATTGACTCTCAGATCCACATCCACGTTGTGATTTTGATGGAAGATTTTTTGTTGCATTAGCACACTGCTGCATGTATGCACATGGTATGCACGTGTATGCAACTTGTGACGGCCTATGTCTGTGCTTGTAGCGATGGACAGACCACCGATTGGCCTTTAATCCACCACACCACCGTAACAAATCATTAGTTGTCCCTCCTGAAAAAATTTGGCTGCCAGATATAGGATTACAGAACAGGTAATGTGGCTGAGGCATGTAGTAGCTAGCCATTCGTGCTTGTAATCTTATGTTTGTGGATCTGAGAGGTTGTTAGTTTCAGCAAATTTTTTAGTAGTTAGTAATTGTATCATCCACACCGCTGACACAGGGCTGTAGCGTCTGCACTTGACGTTGTAGCGCCACAGACATATATCACTCGTCTCTGGTGGATAACAAGTTCAGGGTCAACATATTCCCTGACGGTAAAGTTCTCTGGGTGCCAGGAGGGAAATATTTTACCAACTGCGAACTGGATATCAGCTACTTCCCCTTCGATGATCAGACGTAAGTGTACAGGCTATCACCTGTACTGCTGTAACTTGTAGTGTTTGTATTAGTATTACTTTTTTGTAGTATCAGTATTTGTGATTTGCAGTATTTGTATTAGTATTAGTTATTTGTAGTTTGTAAGTGTATATTGGACTGCCATCTGTATATTCCCTTGATGCATGATTTCAGGTGTGAGCTGCACTTTACCAACTGGGCATACAATGGCGACGAGATGAACCTCACAGTCAAAGAGCCTCACATCTTCCTGGAGAATTACAAAGTCAACGGAGAGTGGGACATTGTACACACGGAAGCCCACAGGTGATACTCTTGAATTCATTGTCAGATCATGAACGATAGCAGTGCGTCGATGACCACGCTGTTACAGGGAGGATAAGTTCTACGCCTGCTGCGGTGACACGCCGTACCCGTCGGTTTACTTCACCATCTACATGAGGAGGAAATACTTGTTCTACATTACCAATATCATAGCGCCCTGTGTGATGCTGTCTGTTCTGGTTACTCTGGTGTTCTATCTGCCGCCAGAGGCGGGAGAGAAGATCTCGCTGGGTATCACCATCCTGCTCTCCTTCACTGTCTTCCTGCTACTCATAGCGGAGAGTATACCCAAACGGTCCGACTCCGTGCCGATAATCAGTAAGTTTTACCATCAACTAAACTGTTCAAAGAGGGTCGTAAAGGGATGAGGGAGGGAGAGAAAGATGGAGGGAGAGATGGAGGGCAGGAGAGAGAGGGTGAGAGAGAGAGAGAGGGGGTAGCCTTAGCAAAGAGGAGAGAGGAATGAGGGAAGGGAGAGAAGATGGAATTTTGTGACAATAATTTCAATCAACCTTTTGTTTGTTCTTTGCAGGCATCTATCTTGCCACGTTTCTTGCCATAACTACGACATCCATACTAACCACAGTTATTGTACTGCACGTTCACCACATGGGAACAAGGAAAGTGCCTACGATACTCAAGAAGTTGGTCTTTGATTTGATGGCAAGGATGTTATGTATGAACACTCTATGTCAGAAGTACGGAACAAGCAAGTGTAACGGCGCTTCGTCGCCGATGGAAACATCTCTGACTAGCGTTATACTGAACAGCAGCAGAAATCCAACTGTTATCAGGAATCTAAAACCGAAAAACAGCATCAACAGCAACAGCCTTCGCCGATCAACACAGTCAAATGGCAAAGCGTTCATAGGGATGAAGAAGAGCCTGTCTGAAGCTGAGGATAAGATAGCGGAGCAAGTGCTCATTCAGCGCAACTACGTGCTGGATGAAATTCTAATGCATATAAAGGCTTTCACTCAGGAAAGGAATGCCAACGATCAGGAAGAAGCCACTAGGCAGGAGTGGATAGCTGTAGCTCAGGTTCTTGACAGGTTCTTCATGTGCATGTTCATTATATTCATAGCTCTCTCATCGTTCCTCATCCTTATTGTGCTACCGATGAGTAAAGAGAAGCATTTTAACTGACTATGTAAATGAATTTAACCTCCAATCCTTGATATCAAGTTTTTACAAGACTGTCCCATAGCGCAGAGTGGTATTGCGCTCAGCTAATTGATGTCGACCACCTGTTTAGGGGTGTCGATGGCGTGATGTCGGGAGTGAGACAGCTGGCTGTTCCTAATGGATATTCTTATCACCCAGCCTCAACTAACTAATTCTTTGATGAATGTACGGGAGAGTGTTTCTTTACACCCTAGCCCAGTCACTCTATTGATTCATTTGCACATCAACTAATAGCACAAACTTCTATCTCTTGTAACGTGGACAGGATCAAACTTTTCTACGATGAGTCACTGTACAATTAACAATCATTTTAGCTGTTCCATTTACATCATTATTATTTATTTACAGAGTTATATGATGCATTATCATATTCACGCTATGAATATTTGCTCGTCTTTACGTTTCTTTCCTTGTGGGACTGATCCCGGCTTGTTCTGCGCCTCCGGATGGTTGGCGAGTTCCGGCGGGCAGGTGGAAACGCTGCTGTTGACCATCGCTTGCTTCATGTCGTAGAAGACAGCAGAATCCTCTTGAGTGAGGAAAGTGTAAGAGATTCCACTCTTGCCGGCTCGACCGGTACGACCGATACGATGAGTGTAATCTACAACAACCAACCAACCACCGTCAGGCAGCTGTCGAGCCAAGAATGCGAGTGCCAGGGTGCTGCTGTAGTTTACCTTCGATAGTTTTACTCATGTCATAGTTAATGACGGCGGATACGTCCTTGATATCGATACCACGACCAGCCACGTCTGTGGCTATAAGAATCTCCTTGCTGCCGTCTTTCAGGGCTGCCAAAGCGTACTCTCTCTGCTCCTGGCTCTTACCTCCGTGTAGCGATACAGCGTTGTACTAAAACACGATCAGAAGGATGAGCCACTCGCATCTAATGGGTGGATCTACAACCAAAGAGAACATGAGTAGATGTAGACATACTCCCATCTTTTCTAGACCCTTTGCCAGAACGTCAGCTCCCTTCTTCTTGTTGACAAATATGATGATCGGTGGAACGTGATTCTGTTCCAGAATGTGTAGCAGCTTATTCCTATAATCAGATCAATCAATCAATCAATAAGATCAATCAATAAGATCAATCAATCCATCAATAAGATTAATCAATCAATCAATTGATATGAGATGATACATTACAAATAGTTAGGTTTTGGTAACCCACCTCTTCTCGTTCTCTGAGCAGATAGCGACATGCTGCTCCACCCTATCGATAGGCTTACCGGCAGACCCGATGTAGATGATAGCTGGACGCCGCAGGTACGACTTGGCTATCCTCTCCACTGCCGGAGGCATGGTGGCTGTGAACATCACCGTCTGCAATGATAGAGCCGCACCCGTGTAAATAGAGCCGGCTGGACGGCGCTACGAGTATCGGCTGGACGGCGCTACAAGTATCGGGTGAACGCTGCGCACGCACCTGCCTAAACTTGTGCTTGCTCAAAAAGTTCTGAATCAGCACATCCGGGTTCTCGGCAACTTCTGAGTCAGGTTTGACGTTGGTGACGGGCAGGAAGTTAAGAATTTTCTGTACCTCGGGCTCGAAACCCATGTCTATCATACGATCGGCCTACAGAAGAGGACAAGACTTCATGGCAAAGAGACAGTAAGTACGTAACTACAGTAACCAGTGACTAACGTACACATCATGTTAGTAACTACAGTAACCAGTGACTAACGTACACATCATGTTAGTAACGTACACATTCACCGATTTTGCTTACCTCATCCAGTACGACATAAGTACACTGAGAAAGGACGAGATATCTGTTTTCGAGTACGTCAATCAATCGGCCAGGCGTGGCGATGACAATCTCACAGCCCATCCTCAGCTTCAGGCTCTGCTCTTCTCTCGATATTCCACCGATGATTGCTACTGTCTTGATGCCGAGCAGCTCACCAAACTTATTGGATTCTTCCTCTATCTGCTGCGCGAGCTCACGCGTCGGCGCGAGGATGATGGCGTAAGGACCCTTGTCCATATCCTCGAGCCTAACGTAGATAACAGAACGTCACTGCCACCTACCACCGCGTCTGTCACAGACGTGAGACAGATCGAAGGAGGGAAGATGGGACGAGAGAGAGAAGTAACCTACCTCTCCATCTTAGGTAGACCGGTGATCCAGACTAGAAGTGGAATCAGGAATGCAGCCGTCTTACCAGATCCTGTCTCAGCTACACCGATAACATCACGGTTCTGTAGACCAATCGGAATGGCTTGCCGCTGGATAGGCGTGGGGTCCTAAATAAAGGAGTGAAAATTAAAATTAACACAAACTCATGGCTCGATGCACACTAAGTCTATCCCATCGCTAGGCTGCCTTACCTTGTAGCCAACCTTGCTGATGACTTCCAGGATCTCTGATGGAATCGTCGACTCGATCCATGCGCGCAAAGGATGTGGGATTTGTCCTCCCTTTGTACTGATGTTGTAATCCTCGCGGAATATTCTCCAATCGCGGTCTTTCATCTCTTTCAAGTCTTTCTCCCTCCAGTTACGGTCATCAAAGTTCAACTTTGCTTCCTTCTTCTTCAGGTGTTTCAGGCGCTTTCTACAATAGTATTATCGAATAATGGACGCGCTATATACCTGACTAATAATGCACGCTCTATATACCTGACTAATAATGGACGCGCTATATACCTGAAAGGATGAAGTATTTATATGAAAATTATTTTCATGAACCCAAGTTGTCTTCTCTATTCACAGACTCAAGTTTTCACAACAGTGAGTAAAATTATTATGCACATCCTGGAATTATAAGAAGATCAGAGATCTTCTCCATGCCCATGTGTGCAGTCTAGACGATAACTCAGAGCACGGGAAGAATTTTCTATATTATTCATGCTTCAGAATTTGCTGTAAGAATTAACTGGAATTGACTGTGTGGCTAAATATTAATACAATTCAGTTTTGATAGTATCAGTATAAGTATCAGTCATGTCTCTCTGGGTTCATTCATGGTTGAGATATTTATAGGATGAAAGAAAATTTGTCTGGTGAAATTAGGGAATTCCATGTCCGGATGAAACAGATTTGATAACATATTTCACTGTCTGAGGAGAAAGAGGAGGAGAGAGGGGGGGGGGAGGAGGGAAGGAGGAGAGGAGGAGAGAAGGTGAGGGGAAGAGGGAAGGAGCAGGAGAGGAGAGAGGGTGAGG
>ERZ1740065.219-NODE-219-length-28064-cov-8.927488_pt1 | contig 28064 bp, 28 predicted proteins | sample MGYA00581738_ERZ1740065 | MGnify/ENA primary metagenome ERZ1740065 (study PRJEB43018, sample SAMN04849749) | marine metagenome | isolation source: floating plastic debris | place: Pacific Ocean | collected 2008-09-01 | study: EMG produced TPA metagenomics assembly...
TCGGGGTCATTGGGGTTGAGGCCCAGGTTGAAGCGCGGACCACCATCGCCCACGAAAACGGTGGTGTTGACGATGCCGGGGTTGATCTCATCATCGATCAGCCAATCCTGTACCCGCAGCGCCATGCGTTCGGTTTCCGAGAGGGCGGCATCTTTGGGCATGTCCATATAGACCAGAAAATCGGCGCGTTCGCTGAATGGAAACATTTCGGATTTCAACAATGCAAACTGCGTGCCGCTCCAGACCACCAGCCCCAGGGCCAAGGCCGTCAAAGGAATACCAAAGGGCAAAAGGATCCGCACCAGGCGCTCATACATGCGGGCCAACAGGCTGGGGCCTTTTTGCTTTTTGCTTTTGCGCAGCAGCTTTGTGCAGAGATACGGCAGGATATAGAGCGCGGTGATCCAAGAACCTAGCAGCATAGAGGCGACGACGGCGCCCAGAGAGAAGGCAAACTCACCTTCCACACCGTTCATCATCAGCATGGGTAGGAAGGCCGAGATGGTCGTGATGGACGCCACGCCCAAGGGCACCACGAATTGCGAGCCCGCAGTGAGCGCGGCTTCTTGCGGCTCCATTCCCTCGTCGATCCGGTTGCCGATATCTTCCACAACCACGAGGCCGTTGTCGACCAACAACCCCAGCGAGATGATGACAGCGGCAATCGAGACCTGTTCGATGTCGACGCCCAGAAAGCCGATTGCCACGAGCGCAAAGCAAATTGTGAAGGGCACGATGCAGGCAATCACAATGGCGGAGCGCAGCCCAAGGAAAACAAACATGACGGCGAAGACAACCAGAAAGGTCTGGCCTACGTTTTCCAACGCGTTGTTGACGGAGGCCGTGACCACCGTTTCCTGGAAGGTCGAGATGTTCAGCGAGATGCCGATGGGCTGCTGGACCTCAAAAGCGTCAAGGGCTGCCTTCAACCGCACGCCCAGATCCTGAATGTCGGTCTGTGATGACATCTCAATCGCCGCAACGACGGCTGGAACACCGTTGTAAAAGACCGGCGCATCCTTGGGGTCTTCATAGCCCCGTCGCACGGTGACGAGGTCTGACAGTCTGACGAAACCGGACAGGCCGCTAACCTTGGTCAGAACCGCGCCAATCTCTTCGATCGATTGCAGGTCGCCATTGGCCTCAAGCACGATATTGTTGCCGCCTGCATCTATTTCACCGGCGGGCAGAATGACGTTTTGTTCCTGCAGATCACCCAGGAGCTGCTCCAGCTGCACACCCACGGCGGCAAGCTTTCTGATGTCGACCTCAAGCCAGATGCGTTCTTCCTGCACGCCCGAAAAACTGACCTTGGTCACACCATCGACGCGAAAGAGCTCGGTGCGCAGGTCTTCGGCCACGTCTTCGATTTCCGCCAGTGAATAGCCATCGCCGGTGATCGCCACCGTGGCGATCGAGACGTCGCCGTAGTCGGAATTGACGAAGGGCCCGGATGTGCCTTCGGGAAGTTCTGCCTGGACGGCTTGCATCTTGTTGCGCAGATCCTCCCACGCGTTGTCGATATCGCTGCCGTATATTGTGTCGAAGAGATCAATGTAGAGCAGCACCTGACCGCTGGTGATGATGGTCTCAATGTCTTCGACTTCGCCGATTTCACGGATCTTGCGTTCTAGCGGGATCGCGATCAACTGTTCCATGCGGGCAGGGGCCATGCCTTCGAAATTTGCGATTACGACAGCTGTTCGAATGGTGATCTCTGGATTTTCGCGCTTTGGGATGTCGACGTAAGACAAAAGCCCCATGGCCAGGATGAAGATCATCATCAATGACGTCAGTCTGGATTTCAGCAACCCAAAGCGCGTGAGGAAATCCATGTCAGTTTCCCTCGTTGTTCGTAAGCAGGTTCACTTTCATGCCTTCGCGCAGAAAGGTAACGCCTTTGGTCGCGACATGCTCACCGGGCTCCAAACCGGAAATGATAAGGAATTTGTTTTCCCGAATACCCGCCATTTTCACTGCGCGACGTTTTACTGTGCCGCTTTGCGCATCGTAGACAAACACCTCTAAGGGCACCACGTCCGTGGCATCTGCGTTTTCAGGAATGTCTACATCTGGGATTGCGGCCGTCATTGGCACCAAGTGCCCTTTGGCTGCTGGAAGCGGAAATTCCAAAGCCACTTCGACGGCCATGCCCGCCTTGATAACCGGAGAAGCTTCCGACAAGGTCACAACGACAGGAAAAGACGAAACCTGCTCTGCCCGTTCACCCAACTCGCTTACAACGCCGCTCAGACTTATCGTTGGATCGTCCGCCAATCGGACTTGGGCAGGCGTCCCCACGACCAATCGTCCAATCACATCGAAACTGACCGAGAATGACACTTCGTAAGCGGATTGTTGGTAGAGCGATAGAATGGTCTGACCGGCAGAAACGGTGGCGAAACTGTCCACTTCAATCACATCAATGATTCCGTCGAACGGAGCGAAGAGTTGCGCATCCGATAAATCCTGCTCGGCAGATGACAGGTCTTTTTCGGCTTGGGTTACCTGCGCACGGGTTTGCTTTACAGCCGTCAGGTCTTCGTCTCGCCGCACTTTAGTAATTGTGCCAGACGCAAAGAGCTGCTCGGACCTTGCCAAGTCATCTTCCGCTTGGGCCAGCGTGGCTTTGACTTCTTCAAGGGCAGCAGTGCGGTTTTCGATGATTGTTTGGAACTGGTCCGGTTCGAGCGCTGCCAGCAACTGGTCCGATGTGACGCGCTCGCCCACATCCAGCTCAATGCGACCCATGCGCCCCCCTACTTTGAAGGACAGCGGGTTCAATTCCTCTGGTTCCAGCACACCCGGGTAGCGGCGAACCGTCACTTCTTGGGCATCCTGAACCTGGATTGCAATAAGCCCCCTGGTCGGAGGTTCGACGTCCACGTTCTGCGCCTCCTCAGCGTCATCTGGCAGACACGCTGACAGCACGAAGAGACAAGCGCTCAAAAGACAGAGCCTAGGCGGGGAAAACTTCATTTTAATTCCATTGGATTGCAGCTAATCACGATGACCTTAGCCTTCTGTTGGCGAGGTTTGACAGGACACCACGGATCATTATTCGGACGCATTCCGCCACTTGGATCTGGAACCGAACCAATCAATCGGATTTTGGATCCAATCCACGAACGCGCGGCAGGTTGACCTCTGAATCAAAGGATTTTGATAGGGGCGCGGGCAGCTCAGTAATGGCCTTGATCAGTCAGGTTCTATGAAGCCGCTGCCAGCGGCTTTTGAGTGTTTTTTGACCTTTGCTCGCACCAGTGCTTCTATCAAACCTGCATCAATCACTGTCTTTGTTCCGTTGCGCAAGATGTGAACGTTGCTTAACGCAAAGACGCGATCTGCAAAGCGTAAGGTCTCATTCATCTTGCGAAGCACCACGATCACGACACGTCCACGCTCAGCTTCGCGCACAGCGGCTGCAAGATCGTCCCTCGCCGTGATCAGTTGGTTTTAACACCTTCGCCAAGGGTTTCACCCAGTATGTGTTCGTGAAAGGTGCACTGCGTGACCAAACGCATCAAGGAGCGCTTCGGCCCGTTGCGTCCAAATCTAAGTCACCGGAGCGCAGCAAAAGGCGACCAATGAACGCAATCAACCGAAACAAGATACCCGCCATGCCGACATCGCGGGAGTGCCAGAAACAAGACTGACACAAATACGCGCACGGAATGCGCTTTTTTGATCGTTGTCGGTCAGCCTTAAGACGACCGATGATGATGGTGAACGACCCCTCACACAAAGGAGTTGAAGATGACCATGCCACGTCTGACCAAAGCGATCGCTGCCCTAGCATTGTCCACCAGTTTCGCTCAAGCCGACACGCTGAAATCCGCAGGGATTCTCGAGTTTGGGCCAGAAAACACATTGTTTGTCGCGGATTCCGTCGGCGGGACCATCCATGCATACGAGCTGCCGGGCGGCGGTATTGCACCTGAACGAGACGCCGGGTTCAACATTCTTGACCTTGATACGCTTGTTGAGAACACGCTCGGCACCGAAGGCCCGATCGTCTATGGCGATTTGGTCGTACACCCTGTGACCCGCGCGGCCTACATATCGCTGGCGGCCACCATCGACGGAACAGAGACCTACGCGGTTTTTTCTGTTTCACGAGAGGGCGACCTGCAAGCGCTCAATCTGTCTGACTTGCCATCGACCAGTTTCAAGCTGGCGGACGCAGCGGACGACGCGGTGACGTTTTGGCGCGACATTCCGGCACCGACGCTGACAGTCACCGATTTGGACTTCGTGGACGGTGAGCTTTTCGTCTCCGGCGTTTCCACTGGTGAATTCGCATCAACCCTGCGTCGTATTCCCTATCCCTTCGATGGATCAGGCTCGGCCAGTGGGATCGAGATCTATCATGCAGCCCATGATCAGAATGAAACCCGTGCGCCTATCCGGGCCATGACCGTTCTGGATATCGAAGGGTCAGCTACGGTCGTCGCTGCCTATACGTGCACACCCCTTGTCACCATACCAGTGTCTGAGCTTGAGAATGGGGCGAACGTTACGGGACGCACAATCGCGGAGTTGGGATATGGAAATACACCGCTGGACGTCATTTCATTTTCCTCGGCCGATGCGACGGGCGCCGTTTCCAGTTATGTGCTCGTGGTCAACCGTGAGATGGACGCCGATCTGATCTCGATGGATGCGCTCAAAGAGGCGGCCAATTCTCCCGGCCTCTCGGAGCCGATACCCTATCTCGGCGCCACGGCTGGCGTTGAGACCATCCCCTTGCCGATGTCCGGTGTGGTACACGTCGCAGACCAGGACAATCAGTTTCTGCTTGCGATGCGGCGAGATCTCGAAACAGGCGCGATGGAACTCGTGTCTTTCCGCAAAGGGGCGTTTTTCCGGCTGAGCGATTTCATCAGCGAGTACAATTTCCCCGACTACGTCTACGCTGACAACCAAATGTCGGACGGCGTGCGCATGTTCCAAAACATGCTGAAGGCGGATGAGGGCTTTCCGGGTCAGATCCGCCAATGATCCTCAGGACAGTGAGTGCAACGCTCGCAGCCTTTTGGGTCGCGGGTTCAGCTTTGGCAGCATGTCCTGACGCAAACGACGGTCACGCCGATTTCTATCCGACCGCGGAACGCCTCCCCGAAAACCTGCTGCGCATTTATGTCTATTTTCCAAGAGCCATGGGCCAGCAAGAAGGTTTGGAAAACGTCCAGCTTCTTGACGATAAGGGCGACGCGATGCCGGGCGTGTTTCTTGCCAATCGAAGCGATCTTTGGTCCCCAGATCGGCACAGATTGACGATGCTGCTGGATCCCGGACGGGTCAAAACCGGTCTTATCGCAAATGCCGAGCTGGGACGCGCATTGGTACCAGGCCGCATGTATGCTTTTGAAGTATCCGGCACTGCGCTGGACGCCGATGGCTGTCCGCTGGGAACAAACACGCGGCATGAGTTTATGGTCACCGCTGCAGACCTTGACCCGCCGGACCCCGCGCGATGGACTTTGAAGGCGCCAGCGGCAAAGACCACTGAACCCCTCATCGTGTCCCTTGGCAGCGCTCATGACCACCTTTCTTTGGCTTTCCGCTTGCGCGTTCACGATGCCAAGGGGCGCAGTCTTGCTGGTGCAATCACTCTAGGAGACGGTGAAGAAACTTGGCAGTTCACACCCCGAAACCCATGGTCTGCCACGCCCTATGATCTTGTAATTGATGAGACATTGGAGGATCTGGCCGGGAACCGTCCGGGCCAGCTGTTTGACCGGCCCATTGCGCAAGAGCCGGTCCCCTGGACACAAAAATTGCAGTTCACACCTCATTCGTAAACGAGGACGCCCTGGAAAAAACGTCCAGCCACTCCTCTCATTTTTGACCAATCACCGACTGGAAATATACACGCCTACGCCTTGAAAGACTGAGATTTTGGCGCCGGTTCCACTGATGCCCAAAGCCATTCATGTTGCATAGCATGCGCGTGAATCGCGCATCTCTTCGTGTTGAAATGACCGTCACGCGCCCGTAATCAACTGAAAAAACAGGATTTATCAGATGAGAACACTCGCCTTCGCAGCGTCTAACCACAGCAATTCGATAAATCGCGCTCTCGTAGGCTATGCGGCGGCGCGTTTGGAGGCGCTTTACCCCGACGCTGAGATCGAGTTTGCCGATATCAATGATTATGAAATGCCGATCTACTCGATCGATCGCGAAGCGGCAGATGGCGTGCATCCTTTGGCACGCGAGTTCTATGACAAGATTGGTGCCGCGGATGCGCTGATCGTGTCCTTTGCCGAGTACAATGGCTTTGTCACTGCGGCCTGGAAGAACATCCATGACTGGATGAGCCGGATCGAAACAAAGATCTGGCAAGACAAACCCACCACATTGCTGGCCGCCTCTCCCGGTCCACGGGCAGGAGCGAATGTTTTGAGCACACAGGAGTTTGTCGCGCCGTTCTTTGGGATGGATATCAAAGGAAAATACGGCGTGGGCATGTGGGACAAAGCGTGGGATGGGGCATCGCTTACGCAAGAGGCGGACATCATTGGCGTTGACGCAGCAATCAAGGCTTTGCTGACCTGAGATCAAGGCAGTTCCGGCCGAGGAAAAGGTATCGCAAGACGCTGTCTGAAAGCGGGTCAAGTTCCATGTAAGACGAACGGGGCACGACCTCCTTGTGTTTGAGAGGGTCTATTCTGAAGTTCCTGCTCAACGCGTCTCATCTTGACGGCGCTCAATTCCGCCATGTCCTCAAGAGCTGAGCGCGGAAGTATCCTGTTATTAAGCTCAACACTGACCAGTCGAAATGATTGGAAACGCGATCGCGGCAGCTCTCCCTCATAAAGAACAGTGATGTCGCTTACATATCACTCGGTCATGTCGAATTGCGAATGCTTCGCAATTGCATTGACGTTGCGAATGACTCGCAGTAACACGTTGTGTAGGGTGCACCGCGGATGTCGGGCCACTTGCAGGTAAGAGAGTTGTTAGGAGCTCAGACATGACCATCACCATACGAAAACTTCTCGCGGCCGCCGCGATCGCCATCTCTCTGCCAGCCACATCGGCCATGGCAGACATTACCGTTTATGCAACCACCGGTTACCTCGGCGATGCTGTTTCCAAAATCGCCCCTGACGCCGAAGTGATCACTATGGTCGGACCGGGCGGCGACCCGCACACCTACCAACCCTCGACACGGGATATTCAGACGATCCAAGCCGCGGATGCCGTGGTCTGGAACGGTCTCTTCCTTGAGGCGCGGATGGAAGACCTGCTGATGAGCCTTGGCGACAAGGCCTTGGCGACAGCAGAGCGACTTCCGTCGGCAATGCTGCTTCCATGGGAAGATGACCTCAACGACCCGCACGTATGGAACAGCCCCGTGGCTTGGTCGGCGATCGTGGGGTATATCGCCGATCACCTCGCGGAAATCGATCCTGACAATGCCGACGCATATGTTGCCAATGCCAAGGCTTACATCGATGAGATCCGCACCGCCGATGCCGAAGCAACCAAGCTTCTGTCCGCCATCCCTGACGCAAATCGGATTTTGATCACTGGGCATGACGCGTTCGAATACTTCGGAGATATCTACGGGCTGGAAGTTCGGGCCACCGATTTCGTCTCAACAGAGGCGGAGATGAGCCCCGCTGAACTGGCTGAATTGGCCCAATTCATTGCCGACAAAAAGATCCCTGTCATCTTTCAGGATAATCAAGCCAACCCGCAGGCCATCGTAAGCTTGCAGGAAGCCGTGCAGGCGCTTGACTGGAGCGTCGAGATCTCCTCTGACGAATTGTTCGCAGACAGTCTTGGCGCAGAAGAGGATGTGGATGAATATCTCGAAGCCTTCCTCCACAATGCAAAAGCTGTGGCCACTGCATTGGGCGCGGGATCTTGAGAGTGACGCCCATCGCCTGTGAATGCCGGGATCTTTCGGTCGCGTATCGCGAAGATCCGGTGCTCCGGCGCGTGAATTTCTGCGTGCCGACGGGCAGTGTGATGGGCATCGTCGGCCCCAACGGGGCCGGCAAATCAACGCTGATCAAAGCCATGCTCGGCCTTGTGACGCCGCTTGCAGGCACCTCAGAGTTTTTCGGCAAGCCGCTCGATGACGTGCGAAATCGCGTGGGATACATGCCTCAATCCGCCAGCGTTGACTGGGATTTTCCGACCACCGTGATCGACTTGGCCGTCATGGGCACCTATGGCGAACTGGGATGGTTCCGCCGCCCGGGCAAGGCGGAGCGGGCGCGGGCCATGGCGGCGCTCGAGCAGACGGGCATGCAGGCCTACGCCTCGCGGCAGATCGGTGAGCTTTCCGGCGGGCAACGCCAGCGCGCCTTCTTAGCCCGGGCCCTCGTTCAGGTCCCGGATCTTTACTTCATGGATGAACCCTTCCAAGGCATCGACGCAAAAAGCCAGCAGGCAATGATCGATGTGCTCAAGGATCTCAGCGCGCAGGGCAAGACCATCGTGATCGTGCATCACCATCTGGGCAGCGTTCTGGATTTCTGCGATCACGTGACCTTGCTCAACAAAAGCATCATTGCCTCCGGACCGGGTGAAGAGACCTTCACCAAAGACAACATCCGCATTGCTTATGAGGCCAGCGACGGTGCCGAAGCGTTCCTGGCAGAGGCGGGGTAAGGCCGCGATGGATCTCATCGAGTTCTTCAGCAACCACGTATTCCGAATGGTGTTCTTTGGCACCACGGTGATTGGGATCGTGTCGGGCGCACTGGGGGCGTTTGCGTATTTGCGCAAACAGTCCCTGATAAGTGATGTCATCGGCCACGCCGCTCTGCCCGGTGCGCTGCTGGCCTTCCTCATGGCTGTGGTGGTCTTTGGCATAAACGGTCGCAATATGCTTTTGCTGATCGTGGGGGCTGTTGTCACCGGCACACTGGCCGCGCTTTTCGCAAATGCCGTCGCCGCGCGCACGAAGATCGCGATCGACACGGCCATGGCGATCTCGCTAACCACTTTTTTCGGGCTGGGCATGCTGCTCTTGCGGATGATTGCGAACAACCCGTACCCGGGCAAAGGCGGCATTCAGGACTATCTCTTCGGCAATGCCGCCAGCATCACGCGGGCAGACCTGACCACCAGCGTCGCGGTGGGGGCGTTGGCCCTCACCCTGATGATCGTGTTCTGGAAGGAATTCACGCTGCGCACGTTTGACCCCGTGCTGTCCACGATGTTGGGCTTCCGCGCGCGGGTCATCGACACGCTGATGTTCAGCACGATCGTGATCGCGATCGTCATCGGCGTGAAAGCCGTGGGTTTCGTGCTTATGGTCGCGTTCGTCGTCACCCCGCCCGCGGCCGCACGACAATGGACCAATACCTTGCCCGGCATGGTGGCGCTGTCGGCTGTCTTCGGCGGGATTGGCAGTGGTTTGGGGGCGTATCTGTCAATATCCCTTGGCAACGTGCCGACCGGGCCGGTGATCGTTCTGGTCCTGTTTTCAATCTTCCTTATGTCGCTGCTGGCGTCTCCCAAACGCAGCATTGTCGTCACCGCCTTGCGCCGTGTGCGGGCGCGCAAGGCGCTGCGGCGCGAGTTGATGGCTGAGGGGCGTAACCCATGAGCTATGTGATAGGGGTCATTTTGCTGGCGGTTATCACGTCACTGGCCTGCGCATTGCCCGGCGTTTTCGTCGTCTTGCGCAAGAACTCGATGATTGTCGACGGTATCTCTCATGCGGTGTTGCCCGGCATCATCGTTGGCTTTGCGCTGACCCAGGACCTGAACTCGCCCATCCTCATCCTTGGTGCCGCCCTTGCCGGGCTTTTGGTTGTGCTGGGCAATGAATGGCTGTCTGACACCGGCCTGCTCGCCGGTGATGCTCCGCAGGGCCTTATCTTTCCTGCGCTTTTCGCGGCGGGCATCATCCTCGTCAGCATGGATTTACAGCACGCCCATATCGACACAAACGCTGTCCTTGTCGGTGACCTGAACCTGGCCGTGTTCCCCGCGCTAATTGTGAACGGTGTGAATATCGGCCCGGAATACCTCTATGTCATGCTTGCAGTGCTGGCCGTGAACGCGGCCTTCATTGCGGTTTTCTACACGCGGTTGAAGCTCACAACCTTCGATCGGCAGTTTGCGAATGTACTGGGGATGCGCACGCGCCTGCTGAACACCGCGTTCATGTTCCTTGTATCCATGACGGTGGTCGCGGCGTTCAAGGCCGTGGGCGCGATCTTGGTGATATCTCTTCTTGTCGTCCCGGCTGCGACCGCGCAACTCATTAGCAAGCGCCTCTCGGTTATGATGGCGCTCACCGCCGTCTTCGCCGTTGCGGGGGCCTTGGCGGGCTTTTGGATTGCCTATGTCCTGAACACCGGCACGTCTGCGGCCATGGCTGTGTTTTACGGCGCGATGTTCGTGACTGTCGCTCTCACCGCGAAAATTGCCACGCATATCCGCCGCAATCGGCGATCCTCCAAGTCAACCGCCGCCGCAATCAGCGCGCCCAACGTCGGCGCCGTTGCGGGAGAGTAGGCGTGTCCAAAAGGGCGCTTGTTCAGATAGTTGTGAACGGGTTGATTTTGTCCCTTGTTTGCCGGTCACTCCACAAGTAGACGTGCATGACAGTATCCCAAAATTAAACGACGTACTGCCAGCCCTTTCCGGCCAGCTAAAACCAGCGAGAGCAACTAGGAAAGGTTGAATGGATATGGCGCGTGGAAAATGCAAAATGCAACGTAGTGTGGCCGTACGTAACGACACGAGCCGAAACCGGGCCGGAACCGACTTTGGTGTGCTCACTTTGATTGCGGGGGCGGCGCTGACATGCGCTCCACTCGTCGCAAGTGCCGAAGATGAAAATGGGTCAAACTTCTCGGCGGAGTTTACGGTCGAGATTCAGAACGACTACAATTTTGATTCTGATGATCCAGCGGCGGAGTTCAATGACACCTTCGCGACGATTGAAGGCGCCTTCTCTTACTCATTTGGGTCAGCGTCGTCCGTCAATGCCACCGCTCTTATAGAACCTGTAGAAGACCCTACCGATGATCGCTTTTTTGAAGATCACGGGTTCTATTTTGAAGAGCTGTTCTTCGCACATGAGTTCAGGGGCGTTGAGTTTGTCCTCGGCAAGTACAACCCCGCCTTCGGATTTGCCTGGGACGCAGCCCCCGGTATCTACGGCGTTGACTTCGCGGAAGACTATGAAATCACCGAACGTCTCGGAGCAGCAGTGAACATACCGGTTCTGGGTGGGGACCACGTCTTTCAGTTCGCCGTGTTCCAAGCGGATCGCACTATCCTGAGCGATTCAATCGGCACAGAGCGCGGGCAGACAAACATCTTGTCGGGCGGCGTTTCGAACACGGACGCACCCGAATCCTTCACTGGAACACTGACGGGTGAATTCGGCGACACAGCATATAATGTCGGCTTTCAACACCAAGCTCGCGGTGTCGGCGATGTACGGGACCAAAACGGCGTCGTCGGAGGGGTTATCCACTCTTTCAACAGCGTAGAAGTGCTGGGGGAAGTTGCGTTTCTCCACGGGTTCGAAGGCACGCCCTACGATGCTCTTTATGTGACCGCGGGCGCGTCTGTTCCCGTTGGGCCGGTTTCCCTGTCAGGCGTGTTTTCGCTGCGCGATATTGAGACAATGCCGACGGACAGGCTCTTTACCGTGTCTGGAGAGATTGAGCTCTTGGACAATGTCACCGCCGCACTCGGATATCGCTTTGGAGATGAAGGCGGCGTGGACACGCAAACCTTTGGAACATTGGTTGTCGTGGAATTTTAAAAGGTTCAAATCCGAAGTGTTACCCGGCAGCGCAAGCAAAAGCGCTGCCAGGGCAGTTTGTGAAGGATATCCCGCGTTCCTCGTGACGTGACTTTACGCTAGGGGTTTCAGGCTTTTAGGGCGTTCGTACGCCAGACTTTCAGCGCCAAAATTCACTGAACATACTTGGCTTTGAGATATGCCCCAAGCGGGAAGGATCTGCGTTGGCAATAGGGGTCGGTGCTGTCAGTATGCTGGCGACACCCGACGACATTGAGCCATCGCACGAGACAAAGTTCACTCCATGACGGAAACCTTCGCAGCCACTCATCCCGACGATCCGCATCGCCTGGGGCGCAGCCACTGGCTTCGTGCGGCCGTCTTGGGCGCCACGGACGGGATCGTGTCAATATCCTCGCTTCTCATCGGCGTTGCGGCGGCGGTGTCGACCTCGGATATCGTGTTGGCCACAGGCGTGGCGGGGCTGGTCGCCGGTGCCATGTCGATTGCGGCCAGCGAGTACATCTCGGTTTCATCTCAATCGGATATCGAGCGGGCAGAGATTGAACGCGAAAAACGCGCGCTCGAGGCTGACCCGAAAGGCGAGCTGGCGGAAATGGCCGCGATCTGGCGCGCACGCGGGCTGACCCCTGAAACTGCCGATCAGGTCGCTCAGGAATTGACGCAAAACGGCGTTCTTGAGGCTCATCTGCGCGATGAGGTCGGCCTTTTGGAGCTGCATTCCGCAAGCCCAAAACGTGCCGCACTTGCCTCTGGATCGGCGTTTGCGTGCGCTGCTTTGCTGCCACTTGCGGCGGCGCTTTTTGCACCTGCGGGGTTCATCGTCATCAGCGTGCTTCTGGCAACGATGATCGCACTGCTTGCCTTGGGGGCGCTTGGGGCCTGGACAGGTGCGGCACCGGTGGCCCCGGCCATGCTCAGAACGGCACTCTGGGGCGCTGTGGCCATGGCGGCCACCTTCGCGGCAGGATCACTTGTGGGCGGAGTTGTCGGCTGATCGGTGTCCGGAGGTTTCGCACCCTTTAGGCTATCCGGCCAAGGGCGCGCTACTGCGGGACCGGAGAGCTCAAAGACTGCGCGATTATCCCACCACGCGGAGGACCGGAGGCTTGCCGTTGCGAGCTTGACCAGGCGTGCCGCACGAAAACCGATCTGCAAATGCAAGGCCCGCGCGGAGGATATAGGGGTCCATCTTTCCATGGGCCAGCGCGATCGCGGCGTCACGCGCGGGTACGGCTTCATCGCGCCTCATATGCCTCAACATGCGCAACAGCGTCACTTCATCTTGCGTCGCGTGATCCTGAGATGCCGGGTCACGCGGATCATAAAAGCTGAGCGACCCATCTCGTGCATCCAGAACGGCGCGAACGACCTTTTGCAAACGGTGCGCAACAGCCAGCCCCAGTGTTTCGCCCCAATGTTCAACGGCTTCACTGTACGCGCGGCCCCATAAGTGAAGCTCAGGCGTTTCAAAACTGGTCAGGACGTGTCGAGCAACTGGAAGCAACCCGCGTTCGAACTCATCAAATTCGAGCGTCTCAAACCTCACGCTGTCTGAAACCTGATCCGGGAGCGGCGTGTCTTGGGTCGTCATGGCAGCGGGTCGTATAACTTCAGGATCTCAAAGATCATGACGTCGCTAAACATAAAACCGGTTCGCGGCATATCTGAAACGCAAACCAAACACCCCATGATCCCGCCGATAATATCCCCCGTCGGCCGATCCAACTCCGGCCTGCAGTCCGAAACGCGCGCCGACGGGGGCATGGTTGAGATGCGCGGCAAGCCTGCGCGCCTCAATGTAAATGCTGAGCAGCGACGGAAGACGACCGTGGCTCAGTGTGTTTTCCATATGTCGTAAGGACAAGCTCGCCCATGCGGTCAATGAGCGGGTCCGTGTCGTTGCCTTCACACAGCAGCATAGCGTGCGTTCGCGCCAGGCCGGGTCGCCCATCGCGCATTGCACGAAAGACGTTCATAAATTGACGCTCATGCTCGCTCATGATCGCTGAACAGCCCGGGCAGGTCGGGTTGTTGAACCTAAAACAAGACATGCGGATCATGCGCATGGCCTGGACGGCTGCAAGGATTTCAAGACCGATCTCGCCTCCGCGCCCGCCGCCAAAGCTATGCTCTGCTCTTTGAAGGGCGTAAAACCATGATTGCGTCTCTGGCTGCGCGAAGGTTTGCCAATAGTATCGCGCGACCTCAAGAACGGCCGTTTCGACAACATCAAATCCGGCATCAGCCACGGCGATTTCTTTGTCATTGGGGAGCCGATCGCAACATTCACGGTCGGAACTCCAGGTCATTTTTTGAGGCCGATTGCTGTTTGGGTGCTTTTTCATAGGTCTCTCGTCAGCGCGATGTCGATGGGCCAACCATTGATGATTTGTCCGTGCCTGAGCTGGGGAGAGGAAGCTACCTTACGCGGCAGATTTTGTCTGACAAAAACACTAAGAAATGTCCAGTCTTTTTGACACCTCGCGCCGTATTGGTCGCGCGGGCGGCGGGAAAATAGAGACCGTCGGTCATTTTTGAAGCACAGCGGGGTCGGGCGTTGGCCTGGCGATGGCATCAGGCGGTGTGCTCGGCGATGCGTGCTGAAGATAACCCAGTTTGCCTAGGTCGATGTCGCAATGCGCGTTGAGGATATCGAGAAATTCGGGCCGCTGAGCAGACAGATCTTCATAGAACTCGATGCGCGTTACTGCCTTGAAAACTTTATCGGGACCAATCCCTCTAGGGATTAAGCAAATCCAACGTCAGCGCGCGCGCCACGGCTTGAGCATTGGTTCGCGCCCTCAGCTTATGACGTGCAGAAGAGATCTGTTTCTCAACAGTCTTAGGATGATTGCCCAGCCGAAAGGCAATCTGATCGACGCGCAGGCCTGCGGAAAGCCACAAAAGGCATTCCCGCTCACGCGGGGAAAGGCGGCAATTCTCAGGAAGTAAGTGGCCGCGGCTAAGATTGGAATGAAACAGCTCAGAAAGGTCGAGTAGATCGGGGCCAATCTCGTCCAGGTGTTGTGCAAAACCTGCATCTGAGAACGTGTCAAAGGCACAAAAGGATATACCGCCTACCCCCACTGGCAATCCATCTCTAAGCGGGACAGCAATGCCATGTTCCATACCGATTTCTCTGGAAATTCCGTGTGTTACTTCCTGCTCTTTCGTCATGTGGCCGTCGTCCATGAGACTGTAGAGGCGGCTGAACGTAAGCGGTGTTGTACGGGTCGAACAATGCTGAACCACGTAGTCTTGCGTCATCCAGTTCCGATCCTTTTGTGCGTCTTCCCATTCGTCGCAGAAGGCACCCACAAGCATCGTATCATTCGGGTCAATCACCGGCCCGCTTGGCATGGCAAAGCCGTACCGGACATAGGCAAAACCGAGCTCTTCAATTTCACGGGATAACGCCTTCAAAGAAGCTTCCAAATCGGGGGCGTCTTTCAGGGCCTGCACGAAGTCTAAACATACTTTTTTCATACTGAAAATCCTCTTCCGAGGAATGGGGGAAATCCCCCGATGTTGCCATTGGGGGAAACCCCCCAATTGCGGGCGCTCATGTCGGAATGTTAGTCAGAAGCGGGGGTCAGATCAACGGTGCCACTGCCTTTCGCAACTTGGGTGGCTCGTTTAATATCAAGGCAACCAAATGACAGGCACTATTCGTAAGAAGCCGAAACCTCTCTCCCTATTTTTTTTCGTAACCGCTTTGGTCTTGCTTCTAGGCTTGGCAGGCGCTGTCCACGCTGGCGGCGACGGGGGCGGGGGCGGCGATTTCAGCAAAAGTAAGCGAAAGGCGCCAGCCTATCTTCCAAGTTTTACCAGCTACAAAGCTTGCACGGAAAATCTGGCCATCCACAAAGAGTTGATGGCCAATCTAGCGGAGATGATTGAGGAGCTCGACGACGCGGTCTTGAGCGCCACAAGTGCAGATGAAAAATCCAGCCCGAAACGCCAGCGCAAAGAACTGCGCCGACAATACAGATTGGCTGCGGAATACAAAAAGAAAATAGAAGCTGCGTGCCAGGGTCTGAGCCCACTTGGCGCCGATTGAGGGCCTTACAATCGAGTTGCAATCACACCCAACACCCCCTGGGGTGGCGGCGACGCCAGCCTGGATCAGCCTCAGGGGACGTCAGAGGATGTATGAAATGACCGGATGCGTGCTGCCGCATATCTGAACATTTCTGCCCCGTGCTTACCACAACCAACCATCAACCGGCGCAGATGCCGCGACACAACACAAATCCGAGGTGCGTTATGCCTACAGAACTCAAGACCATTGTCGAAAACACTTTTAAAACAATTCCTGCCATAACACTGGCACTCTCCATTGGACTGGCGAGCATGGCGCATGCTGGCGGCGATGGCGGCGGCGGAAGTCGGGACCAAAAACCCAACGGCTCTTTGTTGGACAAAATTACAACCTACAAAGAGTGTGAAAACTATTCCAGGTTTCATCTGAACATAATGAATGAGACGAGAAAGATCATCGAGGAAACGCAGGAAGAGATTCGAGCGTCAACCAACCACAAAGATCGGAAAAGGTTGGAGAAAAAAGAAAAAAAGGCTCAAAGACTTTACTCGCGAGACCTCAAGTATCTCAGCAAATTGAAAAGCAAATGCGAAAGCCTTCAACCAACCTTCTGAGAAAAAAATCGCCATGACATGTACGCAAAATTCAGTTTCTCCGCGGGCTATAACGCGGTTTTCAATTGTATTCACATTCATAGCCTTGGGAGCGGCAAGTGTTGCCAATGCCGGTGGTGATGGTGGCGGCGAAGGGTTTACCAATAAGAAACCAGAGCTAACCCAACTTGGAACGTATAAAGAGTGCCTGCAAACCACTATGGCATACGAAGAAAGGCTAAAGACAAATGGCACGTATATAGAAAAACTGGACGAAGAGGATATCAACAGCGCTGAACCTGACGCCAGACGAGAGGCGAAACGAAAGCGCAAACGCGCCCGAGCGTCTTACAACCGGATCGCGCGTTACACAAAAACCTACAAGGCCGCCTGCGCCGGACTCAAGGATCAAAGTCAGTGACAAGGGCTGTGATCATGTAAATTTCGCGATCGCAACATACCTGCCGAGAGACGTACCAATAAAGATTGGCTTTTCTACACCTAGAGCATCGCACAGACCTTTGAGGTCATGACTCCATTGGTCAATGTTCCAAGTGTCTTTGGGGATTTCTGTTCGCAATCGTAGCCAGCGGAAAAATGAGCCCGTGGACAAACCATCTTGATAACGGATCTGTTTTGCGAGGTGTCAGATCTTTCGAAACGCGGGTGCGCTACTCTGCAGCATTAAGCGGTTTGTCAGTCTGGTTTTCACCAACGGATACAACGATCCTGTCGCGTGCCTCGAAATCTGCGACATCTGAAGCTTGCCTGTCTTCAAGGCGGTGGAGCCGCGCCTCAAGGGCTGAGATGCGTGCTTTTAGGGCTTCTATATCGTCGGCTGGCTGCAGGGTCCCTGTGGGCGCTTTAACCAAACGGGGAAGGTCGATGCGCCACGCTAAAACACGGCCTGGAATATACTTAGCTGACAAGCTCAACGCAGCCTTGGACATTTGCTGCGCTTTGGCCCAACCGGAGGCGCGTTTGGTGTGAAGGTCGTCACGCAGATTGGCATAGGTCTCCGGTGTGATTGCAGCCATGATCCAGCCAAGTGTCGTGACCGCTCCCGCCCAGATAGCGAGGCCGGACCAGTGACCGATGATAGTCAGATAGACGCCCGGCCCGAATGTCGCGATACGAGCGGGCCAGACAAATGGCCGTCGTGCGATCTTGGGCAGATCATGCGTTCTGCGACGCTTGGGATCGGTCCATGCGAGATAGACCAGACCACTGAGGCTCGTCAGGATCGCTGCCAAGATCAGCCAGCCACTCATTCCGCGGGTTCCTGGATTGGGGTGATGGGTGCTATCTCCCGATCAGAGACAGCTGGCCGCGCTTTGCGCAAGAGCAGGAGCCCCATCGCCAGAAGCAGGATGTCGATCACGAGGATCTCGGTCCCGCCGCCGATCAGCGCCTCAGCCCAGCTTGTGCCGCCCATCAGGTGGCGCAACACAGGCATCGCAAGGCACAGCGCGGCATTGGCCAACCGCAATCTGGCTTCGGTACTTTCTGTTCTAAGACCAAGCCCGACTGCCACGACCGCGCCAGCCAGGAACCCAAGTGGGGTCCACAGGTTTGGGTCGGCGACCGGCACTGTTATGAAGTAAGCCACGGCCGAAACCAGCATCGCAAAGGGCAGACCCCAGACCGTGACCACAATCCAGTGTCGGAACCCGCGCCAGAGCGGGTCTTTCTCGCGTCGCTTGGTCCAGAGGAGCATGCCTGACGCCGTCACAAAGGCCATCGCCAGACCCATCCCGAGCCATACGAGCTTTGACGCAAGACCTGCAAAGTTACCGAAATGTAGAGGGCCGATGATACCGAGAAGGCTGCTGCCGATTGAGGGCGCTTGCCCGAATAATGGCGCTTCACCTTCAAATCGGCGGCTGACCCCGTCAAAGGCAAGAGTTTGAGGGGCAAGACTGCCTGGGCTTGGATCCATCTGGAGCATGATCTTTGCTCCGGCGCTGTCATAGTTGGTGATTTGGATTGCGTTCACCGCCGCACCTGAGCGGGACATGCCGTCGCGGATGACAAAATCCAACGCTGCCAACGGCGCAGGGGTCAGGTCAATGTCCTCACGAACACCAACAATCGTCTCAATCATAGCTTCTTGATCCCCGCCAAAAGCGGACATGCTCATGAGCGGGACACCAACATTTCCGGCAAAGCCAAAAAATGCGCCAGTGAATGCCAAGATGACCGCGAAGGGCAAACCCCAGGCGCCGGCCAGCACATGCAGATCACGGGCTCCGACCAATCGTTTTGAGCTACGGGCCGCCACAAAGGCGTCACGGAACACATGGCGATGGATCAGTATTCCTGAGACTGCAGCGAACATCATGGCGAGGCCGAGCACGCCGACGAGGATGATGCCATAAGGATTGGGCATATACAGTTGTACATGCAGATCCACCCAAAAGTTCCGAAGCGCGCCGCCAGGGTCGGATGGCAGCTCCGAGCGTAGCCCCTCCCATCGCTCGATCACGTCACCTGTCTCTGAATCGAGCGTCATGCGCACAATAGGTTCTACGATCCGGCCTGTTTCCTGGTCGGTCTCATGGGTGTGGAAAAGATAGCGCATGTTCCCATCCGCAAGACGAAAGATTGACACCTCTTCGTAGTACTTGCGATCTACATTGCGCGCGGCGACGCGGAACTTGTGATCGACCAAAGTGCCAATGCTGTCATGATATGCAATCTGGCCTCGTGACCAGCTGTCGATCTCGTCTTCGAAGACAACAATCGAACCCGTGAAAATGCATACATAGAGAAGCAGCCCGAGCAGTGTCCCGGACCAGCCGTGAACGGCGAGAAAACGTTTGGTCTTGGCTTGCGTCAGAAAACTCATGCGCTGACCCCTCCTACATCACTGCCAAAAGCATCCCCACATGCCCGATGATCAACCCAACCATCACAGCCACGCCGCGGACCAGGTTCTCCTCGGCCAGCGCGTATAAAAACACGATGACCCAGATTAATGGAAACGCGAGTACTGGAAGAGCAATATTGTCCACCTTTGCGTCACCCTCAGGCAGCCAATGGGCTGCTCCCATCATCAAAAGTACAGTGACGACAAGCGTGGTTGGCCCGCACAAAACCCAACGCACTGTCCTTGCATTCGACTGCAGGAAACCGTTTGCTCCTTTTAGATAGCTCATCATGCCAAACAGCGGACCTTCCCTCCTATGCGCGTCTGAACCAGTTTGTTTCACGTCAGTGTTTATTTGCATATCGCGGGCCATTAATAAGTTGGAACGTGTTCTCGAGAACGAAACCAACGCGCCGACTGTCGCCTCTGACCGACGTTGTTGGACTACGTGACAGTACATGATTTTCATCGAAAAGGCTGGTTGCGACCACATACGCGTTCCAGTTGTCGCGTCGAGCATGCATCGCATTGGCCGGCGCTGCCAATGCCGAACCTCATGTTGAAATGAGCATTCCTCTCGACTGGGCGGTAACAGCCGCCCTGGCCGCCGAACAGAAAGTACAGACATAGGATTTGCGGTCACAGTCACGGTCGTGGATCAACGCGCGCAGCCACGTGTTCAACTGATGAAAGAAGGCGCCTTTCCGCACACCATCGACAACAGCGGCCGCAATGCTATCACCGCCGCCTCTCGCCGCGAGGCTACAGCCGTGATTGAAGCCGAGAATGAACATGTGCCGATCTTGGGCGGGGTGTTCAACGAGATCGGTCTGATCACTTTGTCAGGCGGTATCCCAATTCTCTATGGCGGAGCCGTGATCGGCGGGATCGGCATTGCCGGTTCTCCAGGTGAAGATGCAACTGGCAAGGAATTTGACGATATTTGCGCCGAAGCCGGAATTGCAGCCATCGCCCATCACCTCAATGAGGACAGAAGTGATTGGCAATAGAATGTGCGCCGACTTTAGCGGCCCGTAACCTGCTGGGTGAAGCAGCCGTTAGATCCCATTAGCGGACCTTGCCGATGCTAACAGTCGCTGCGCTGCACCCACCAGAGCGGCCGTACGACGTCTTGCTGCGGAGTTGGCCAACCCCGCAGCACGAACACATCTGCACTGAATTGAAGAAACGCCGAAACGGTCTCTTGGAATTCAAGATCACTTCAGATTTTGCAGAATGATCGGTAGGCGTTGGCCTTGCAGCATCATGTGGCTGCGCATTAGGTCAGATGCCCTTGCGCCGTGTCCGTCTAGAATAGCGGTCATGATCTCACGATGCTCCTGCGTCGATTGTGCAAGGCGGTTGCGCATTCTGTAGGGCATGGAGCGATACGGGTTTATCCGCGTTTCAAGCTCAGAGAGCTGTTCGATCAAGCGATCATTGCCCGAGCCCATATGGATGGCCGTGTGAAAGGCCAGGTTGGCGTGGGCATAAGCCACCGGATCTTCGGCGTTCGCCGCTTTTTGGCAGGCCGCCAATCCGTCCTCAATGGCTTGCGTTGTCTCTGCGGTCAGCCGTTCGGCGGCCAGACGGCAGGCCAGTCCTTCCAGTTCGGCGGCCACTTCAAAGAGGTCTAAAATCTCCTTGGCCGAAAGCTCCCGCACGAAGGCGCCCTTGCGGGATCGAGTTTCCAGCAGACCGCATTCCACCAGTGACCTAACGGCCTCTCTGACGGGGGTGCGGGAGACGTCGAATCGCTGCGCCAAGGCGGCTTCTTCCAGCTGATCACCGGGCTTCAGCACACCGGCGTGGATCTCATTTTTGAGTGTCTCGATCAGTTGATCTGCAACGCGGGTCATGGGCAAGACTCTGGTTTCATTGCGCAAATAGCACTCTCACCCTGCGTTGTCGATACGCGAATTTTCTTTTTGCATAATTATAAATATTATCTGTATACATATAAATATCATAAAAACGCATAGGGAGGATCACATGCGTATTTCATTTAAAACCCTCGCCGCCACTGTTTGCGCCGCAGCGCTTGCCACGAGCGCCCAAAGCGCGGAGCTGCGCCTGTCCCATCAATGGTCAACCAAAGATGTGCGTCATGCAGTTGCGGAAATCGTCGCCGACGAGGTGGCCGCCGCCGATGTCGATCTGGACATTACGATCTATCCATCGAAGTCGCTCTTCAAACCGCGTGAGCAGTACAAGCCGCTCAGCCGCGGGCAGTTGGACATGACCGTTTTCCCGCTGAGCTATGCAGGGGGTCAGCGCCCCGCGTTCAATCTCACCCTGATGCCAGGCCTGGTGAAGAACCACGATCACGCAGCGCGCCTTTCCGAATCGGCTTTCATGGAGGCACTGCAAGAACAGATGGCCGAAGATGATGTGATGGTGCTGGTCCATGGCTATCTGGCCGGTGGATTTGTGGGCAAAGAGAAATGCATCACCAGCCCCGAGGATGTGCAAGGCCTGCAGACCCGCGCGGCGGGCAAGTCCTTTGAACAGATGCTCGTAGGGGCAGGGGCCTCCATCGCCTCAATGGCCTCGTCGGAGATTTACAGCGCCATGCAAACCGGTGTTTTGGACGCAGCTAATACATCGTCTTCCTCTTTCGTATCCTACCGGATTTTTGAGCAGGTTGCGTGTTACACCCCGGCCTCGGATGTCGCGCTGTGGTTCCTCTATCAACCGCTTTTGATGAACAAATCCACCTTCGAGGGGCTGACGGATGTGCAACAGGAGGCCCTTTTGGCGGCCGCCGCCAAGGCCGAAGCCTACTATCTCGAAGAAGCTAAGAAACAGGATGCAGCTTCCGTAGAGGTGTTCCAAGACGCAGGCGTTGAGATTGCTCAGATGACGGCAGAGGACTTCGCCGCATGGCAGGATTTGGCGCAAGAGACCTCCTACAAGGCTTTCGTGGACAGTGTGCCGGATGGTCAGGAGCTGCTCGACATGGCGCTTGCTGTCGAGTGACGAAGTCCTGGGTGGGGCGCCGTGCCCCGCCCACCCTTCACGTTTTCTCAGGATGAACCATCATGGACACCGCAACCAACGCACCCCCAAGGCCCGCCCGCGGGATGCTCAACACCATTGGCTGGGTGTCTGAGATTTCCGGCTGGCTCGCTGCCGCAATGATCCTGGGCGCTGTCATGCTGACCTGTCAGATGATCTTTGTGCGCTTCGTACTGAATGCCTCGACCGTCTGGCAGACCGAAGTGGTGGTCTATCTGATGGTGGGCGCCACCCTGCTCGGGCTGGCCTTTGTTCAGAAGCACAAAGGACATGTCAATGTCGATTTGCTACCGCTCTGGCTCGGCCCGAAATCAGCGCGCATTCTGTCGATCGTCACGCAGGTAGCGGCGCTTGGCGTGATCACCCTCTGCCTGATCTACGGTTTTGAGTTCTGGCATCTGGCCCAGTCCCGTGGCTGGACGTCAGACACCGTGACGGCGGTGCCGCTTTGGATCCCCTATCTCGCGCTGCCTGTCGGCCTTGGCCTTCTGGCGCTGCAGATCTTTGCCGATCTCATAGAGACCTGCCTCACCCCTGCAAGCGAAGGGCCCTGACCCATGGACCCGCTCATCCTCGGCTCCCTCATCGGCATTGTTACCATCTTCGTGCTGTTTTCCGGCATCTCCGTGGCGATCGGCCTTCTGCTCGTCTCTGCCAGCTTTCTGTTTATTTTCGATGGGCTGCGGTCGCTGGAACTGATGCCCGAAATCCTCTTCGGCAAGCTCGACAGTTTCGCGCTGCTCTCCATTCCGATGTTTATCATCATGGGGGCTTCCATCGCATCGACCCGCGCGGGCGCTGATCTTTACGAGGCGCTGGAACGATGGCTGACGCGCGTGCCCGGAGGTCTGGTGATTTCCAACCTCGGGGCCTGTGCGCTCTTTGCCGCCATGTCTGGATCATCGCCTGCCACCTGTGCCGCGATAGGCAAGATGGGCATTCCGGAGATGCGCAAGCGCGGTTATCCCGAAGGCATCGCAACCGGCTCTATCGCGGCGGGAGGAACACTGGGCATCCTGATCCCTCCATCCATCACGATGATCGTCTATGGCATTGCCACCGAGACTTCGATCGGGCGGCTGTTCCTCGCGGGTGTGGTGCCGGGCCTCATGCTCGTGAGCCTCTTTATGGCCTGGTCGATCTATGCCACCTGGGCCGCAGGCGGGCGCAGCAGTCTTGCACGGGTGTCTTACACTTGGCGCGAGCGGGTCGAGATCATGCCCCGCGTCCTGCCGTTCGTCGCGATCATCATCGGCGTGCTCTACGCGATGTATGGCGGCGTCGCGACACCGTCGGAGACCGCCGCCGTCGGTGCGCTCCTCTGCCTGATCGTCGCGATGATCATTTACAAACTGACCAGCCCGTCCGCGCTCTGGTCCGTCCTCCGCGACAGCACCAAGGAAAGCGTGATGATCCTGTTCATCATCGCCGCAGCGGGGGTGTTTTCCTACATGCTCTCCAGCCTCTTCATCACCCAATCCATCGCCGCGTGGATCAGCGATCTGGAGGTGAACCGCTGGGTGCTGATGGGGGCGATCAATGTGTTCCTCATTGTCGCGGGCTTTTTCCTGCCACCCGTCGCCGTGATCTTGATGACCGCGCCGATCCTCTTGCCCGTGATCGTCACCGCCGGCTTTGACCCGATCTGGTTTGCCGTGGTGCTGACCATCAACATGGAGATCGGGCTGATTTCCCCGCCCGTTGGCCTCAACCTCTACGTCATCAACGGCATCGCGCCGGATATCTCACTCAAGACGATCCTGATAGGTTCCCTGCCTTTCGCGGCCTGCATGCTCATTGCCATCGTCCTGCTTTGCCCGTTCCCCGGCTTTGCAACCTGGCTTCCCAATCTCGTCATGGGCCCCGCGCTCTGACCCGTCCGAACAGGAGAATTTTTCAAATGACTCAAGTCACCCCCTACCGCCGCGTCGGCCTCATCGTGCCAAGTTCCAACGTTACCATGGAGACCGAGATACCCGCGCTTTTGAAGGCGCGAGAGACGTTCCTGCCTGACCGCTTCACCTTCCATTCCTCGCGCATGCGGATGAAATCGGTGGTAAAGGAAGAGCTTGAAGCGATGGACGCAGACAGTGTGCGTTGCGCAACCGAACTATCCGATGCCGCCGTCGAGGTGCAGGCTTATGCGTGTCTCGTGGCCATCATGTCAATGGGTCTGGGCTATCACCGTGCTTCATCGGAAAAACTGCATAAAGCCACGGCCGACAACGGTTGCCCGACCCCGGCTCTCAATTCCGCAGGCGCGTTGGTCGACAGCCTGAAAGAAATGGGTTTCAAGAAGGTCGCCATAATCTGCCCATATATGAAGCCGCTGACCAAACTGGTGGTGGATTACATCGAAAACGAAGGCATCGAAGTGCATGATTTCATGGCACTCGAAATCCCCGACAATTTGGAGGTGGCCAATCAGGACCCGACAGCGCCCGCAGAGCTGTGGCGCAATCTTAGCCTCTCCGGTGTCGATGCGATTGTGGCCTCCGCTTGCGTACAAATGCCTTCGCTGCCCGCCATTGAGATGATCGAGCACGCGTCTGGCCTGCCGACCATGTCTGCGGCGGTGGCGACAACGCGAAAGATCTTGCAAAGCCTCGATCTTGACGCAGTTGCGCCGGGCGGTGGGGCGCTGCTTTCCGGCACGCCATCGGTGCAAGTGTCGAAATTGGCATAACGGTCGACCTGTAACGCCAAACCACTCACCAACCGAAAGGAACGAACACGCCTCGTAAACTGCTTCTATGCGCATCCCTAATCGTCTGTCTGGCCTCCCCACGCATGGGCAGATCAGTTCCAGCTGAAAAGAACGATGACCGCCAAAGGTCAGCAAATCGACAGCGACCATGTTTTCCAGGGCTTTGGCTGCGCAGTCGGCAACAGCACCCCCGATTTGGCATGGAGCGGTGCACCTGAGGACACGGAAAGCTTTGCCATCACCGTCTGTTATCCGGACGCGCCCAATGTCTCTGCTTCCTGCTTCTAGATCTCAGGCAAACTCCCCCGTTCCGATGGGCGGGACAGACTTCATAGATCTGCCTTTTTGTCTAAGCTGGAGTTCCTCACTCCTTGCCTTAGTCGATGGTTTCTGCGACCGCGAAACGCTGGAAAGCATATTGCAGTCCAACCACTGCGAGAAATCCAATCAATGTCAGTGTCAGCCAGCTGGCCAATCCAGCTACGGTCCATGTGACTGCCATCATTTTGAATGTAAGCAGCCCCACGGCACCGGATGCCGCCATACCAACGAAAATGAAAATCGTTTTCGCGATAAACTCGACAATTGAGCGACCAAGAAATTCGAAGTCTGCCCGGCCCATTGCAACAAGCTTTATCGGAAACAGAAGATGTACCGTGTTCTCGACGGCGTAGATGAGAAACGTCAAGGGAAGCGCAAAGGCCGCTAAAACGAGGGCAACTTCGGTCGTCACTTTGTCCTCAAAGACAAGTGCGCTGGCTATTATCGTCAAAGCAATGACATAGGCCACAAACACCTGAACCACGAGTTGACCGGCGCAAATGCGCCACGGTGCGATGGGCAGTGTCTTGTAGGTTTCCATCCGGCTGACGTCACCGCGAAAGTCGCAGACCAGATTGCGAGGCAGGATGAATGCGACGAAGACATAGATGATCATCAAGGTATGTGGCTCTCTGACCGGCGCACCGAGTGCCATGGAAACCGGCGCAATAGAGGCCGCGAGACCCATGAACACGAAGATGAGTTTGAACGAATTCCGCAATGCGTTGAGAACCTGCCGCCAGGCAATGGGCCCCAAGCCGCCTAAAATTGGCGCACGACGGATTGAGCGGACCTCGGTCCGCTCTGTCGCGAAGAAAGATCCGCCTTGTTTGATGCGCTCCCACCGGTTGCTGAGCCGGGCGTTTTCCGCGAGAGAGCGGTCAGTCGTACGCTCATCGAGGACGATGGCAGCGCGCAACAGAGCCGCATTGATGATGACCGCAATGAGCCCCCAAAGCGCAAGCTGTGACACCGATGCCGCCACGAAAAGTTCGGCAAACACGATGTAGGGTATCAAGATGATGGTCCCGATCAACGAGTGTCGAAAGTCGGACGCAAGGTCGAAAACACCACGGTCCGGTGTGGCCCATGTGTAAACCACGGCTACTGCCGCAATTGTGCCAAGCAAGGCAATTGCCGGCCATTTTATCTTGGCAAGCCTGCTGCCGTCGAGCGCATGCCCTGTCATACTGATGACGGCGCTGTTCAACTGAACGAAAACGAGCGTCAATAGCGAGGCGATAAAGACAGACAAGGCTGATCCAGATTGCGGCGGCGCAATCAGCGTGATGAACGCGCTGGTCAAGGCAACGCCAGCAACATAGGCGCCAAATTTATAGATGATCAGATCCCGTCGGCGGAACGGCCCTGTAAAAAGAAAATTGATTTCATTGGGCGAGAAATGAAACGTAGGTCCGGTCGTCATCATGACTGTAAGCAGCGACAGACCGAGCATGCTGAGCGGCATAAACGTCATGATCTGATCGCTGAATGCTTGCCGGTCCAGAGCCGAGAACCCAAAAACGCTCGCGCCCGAGGAACCGTTTGACGCGATCAGGAACCAAATGATCCCCCCGAAAGCGAGCGAGAATAGTAAACCGCGCACGCTTGCCAACTGGAGCAAGCGCTGGCGCAGACCGCCACGCAGTCGCAGGATAAGAAGTTGGCGAAGTGCAGGATCCATCTCTTAGGCCGCCGTCTTCTCTGTAGCTGTCTCTGAGGTCTGTTCCTGCGCTTGCGTGATGGAGAAATACACCTCTTCAAGGGCTGACGTGCTGTCGGTGTGGCCAACCTCACTCAGCAGGTCTTCCATCGTGCCAAATCGGCGGCATTCGCCAAGGTTCAGCACCATGATATGCGTGCACAGGTTCTCAAACAGGCTCAAAAGGTGCGAGCTGATGATAATGGCCGCGCCGGCCTGCGCGCGGTCGCGGATCGCTTGTTGAATGCCCCGGATACCTTGGGGATCGAGCCCCGTCAGGGGTTCATCGAACAAGATCACTTTTGGGTCGTGCAGAAAGGCACAGGCGATCGCCACCTTTTGGCGCATACCGCGCGACAAGTTATGGACGAGCGTATCGCGCTTATGTGTGAGTTCGAAGGACGCAAGCAGCGCTTCGGCATCCTTTTCAAAGTCTGCAAGCCGGTAAGCCGCCGCGGTGAACGCCAGGTGTTCCCAAACCGTCATGGTGTCAAAGAGCCGTGGATCGTCAGGAATATAGCCCAAGTTCGCTTTGGCTTCGATGGGCGCCTCTACAACGTCATGGCCAGCAACCAAGAGGTTCCCCGCGCTGGGCGGAATGATTCCGCACAATGTGCGCAAGGTCGTTGTCTTGCCCGCCCCATTCGGCCCTAGCAATCCAAGGATTTGGCCTGGTTCGACTGAAAAGCTCAGGTTCTTTACGGCCGTGAAGCCTTTGTACTGCTTGCTGAAGTTCGTGACTGTAATCATGTGATCATTGCTCAAAACTTTACGGTTGCCGCCTTAGCGGGCGGGCATTGTCCTCAACACCGCCCGCGCTGTTGGTGATTTGCACCGATTCATGGCAAATCTAAGTTCAAAACCGTTTTTCCTGGTGATTACTATGTCCGGATCAAGCCGAATGGCCCTTTCATTCTGCAGCGGCAGCGACGCCGATGAAGCCACCCGACTGGCGGTTCCAGAACCGGGCGTAGGTCCCATTCCGGGCGAGAAGATCGGTGTGGGTGCCTTGCTCGACGATATGGCCGTCTTCCATCACGATAATTCGGTCCAT